>OEIU01000115.1_pt1 | contig 79849 bp, 83 predicted proteins | sample 1539221 | NCBI WGS metagenome assembly OEIU01 (sample SAMN03792071, study PRJEB22550) | activated sludge metagenome | feature: wastewater treatment plant; material: activated sludge; isolation source: Wastewater treatment plant of a petroleum refinery complex | place: Argentina: Zarate | collected...
GGTTCCTCTACGCCTGATCCTTGGCATTTGCGCGTTGCTCGGGATCGTTCATATCCGCAGCGCCCACGTCATCGACGACTGCGGAGATGCCCAATGCCGGCGCGCTCTCTCAAATCTTGCAACTACATAGGAAGTCTTAAATACTACAGATGTCGTTATTTGCGCAACTCGATTCGACGAGCACGGCTGCGCCGCGGGCACCTGGCCGTGATCCGGCTTCAGTCCGGGAGACGCTTGAAGATGTAGTGCAGGGCGTTGGTCAGTCGAGCCCCGCAAGGCGTCGGGACGGGATACCGTCACCACCTGCACGAGTTCCCATCCTTCCTGGCCCATCGCATTCAGGCGATGCTCGAGAAGCACTATCTGCGGTTCATCCCCTCGGCGATGGCGGAGAAGCAGGCACAGGCGAAAGGCAAAGCGTCATGAGTCCGTTCATGGCGGTTGTTGATATAAGTATTTATATATTGATGCAGGTATTTGTATGATGCGCGTCATGCCATCCGCCTCGGAAAACTGGTCTTCGTCGGATCGAGTCGAGACGATCTGCGTGCCTTCCCGGACGAGGCGCGGCATGCGATTGGAGTCGAGTTGATGCGTGTCCAGGCCGGGCTGCTGCCGGCCAATTTCAAGCCGATGAAGATCGTCGGCGCCGGTTGCTATGAAATCCGTGTCCGGCTGAAGGGGCGTGGCGCGTGATCTACATGGCGAAGTCGACTCGGCGATCTACGTGCTGCATGCCTTTCAGAAGAAGACACAGCAAACGGCGAAGGCGGATATCGACCTTGCCGCGAAACGCTATCGAGATCTTGGAGAGTAAGTTATGCCGAAAGTGAAATTGACGCCGAGTTCCGGCAACGTCTTTGAAGATCTTGGCTTCGACAAGGCGGAAGCCGAAGTTATGAAGCTGCGTACGGAACTCATGATTCGCCTGGAACAGCATCTGCGCGCGAAGAAGTGGACTCAGCGTGAAGCGGCCGAGCGTCTTCACGTGTCGCAGCCGCGGGTGTCGAAGCTGATGAAGGGCGCTTGGCAGGATTTCAGCTTGGACATGCTGGTCACCCTCGCGCACCGAGCGGGCATGCGTTCGACGTTGAAGATCGCGGCCTAGGGATGATGGGGGGCATCGGGCCCGGGGCGGCAAGTGCGATGTGAGTTGGTACATGCGCTGTCTCAATGAACAGTTCGCACGCCGTGCCAACGCCGAAGATCAGTGTACTGGTTGATTCTGGGAGGGACGATTCAAGTCGCAGGCGTTGCTGGACGAAGCGGGCCTGTTGACCGCGATGGCTTACGTCGATCTGAATCCGATTCGCGCTGGCATGGCGGCGACGCCGGAAGCCTCTGACTTCACCTCGATCGAATCTCGACTGTGTGCGATTGCAGCGGCGACGGGAAGAGAGTCGACGCAGCCAGCGGCCGCACCGCGATTCCCTGTCGAACGCTCGACTACCTCGATCTTGTCGATTGGACGGGCCGATCCATTCGTGATGACAAGCGTGGAGCGATCGATCAAAAGCTGCCTTCAATTCTCAACCGATTGAACATCGACCGAATCGCATGGCAGCAAGCGATGCAACCGGCGGGCAATCTCTTTGGGCGAGCGGTGGGGCGATTCGGTCATCTGCGAGTGCATGCAGCATTGCTGAAGCAGTCCTGGATTCGGGGCCTCGATCAGGCTGCGGCCTTGTATCCAAGCAACGTCTAGGTTTCACGCTCTTCCGTACGCACAAGGAGCGGGCCCGAATCTTTGGGTGTGCAGTCCGCGGCATCCCAACATCTTCTACCTCGATGACTTGGCAGCGGAGTGGACGGTTTCCGCTTGGAATCGGTGGGTGTCCCCGTAATATCCTGCACGATCCATAAGGATACTGTGGTTGACATTGTGTATACCGTGATATACATTTCCGCATGTTCACCGTTCTTGAATCCGAGGTCTTCAAGGCTTGGTTTTCCGAGCTGCGGGACCGTAAAGCCAGAGCCCGAATCGATGCACGGATTACGCGCGCGAAGGGCGGCAACCTCGGTGACTGGAAGAACGTCGGCGGCGCCATCAACGAGATGCGGATCGATTACGGCCCCGGCTACCGCCTTTTGTTCGCGCGCCGCGGCGCCGCCGTCATCGTGCTGCTGTGCGGCGGCGACAAGCGCACGCAGCAGGCCGACATCCGGCGCGCTGCGCAGATCTTGGCTGACTTTGAGGAGGACTGAACCATGGCTAGAAAAGCTACCCGACGCCGCGTGAAGTTCACGCAGTGGGACGTCGTCGACCACCTCAAGACCGAGGAAGACATCGCCCTCTACCTCGAAGCCGCGATGGAAGAGGCTGGCGATGATGCCGCCTACATCGCCAGCGTCATCGGCAACATCGCCCGAGCGCGCGGCATCATGCAATTGGCAGAAGATACGGGCATGACGCGTGCCGGCCTGTATCGTGCGCTGGCACCGGGTGGCAACCCCAGCTTTGCGACCATCCTGAAAGTCACCAAGGCGCTGGGACTGAAGCTCGTTCCGAAGACGGTGTAATTCAGCATGGGATCGATGTCGATCAGCGTCGTCGTCGGCGTGCCGTGGTACACGCGGCAAAACTACCGGCGAATTCTGGAAATCATGGAGGACGCGCATCTACTGCCCTCCACGTTCGACAAATGGCTGCATGCTGCGGAAGAAGTGATCGAGAGCTGCAAGAACACCATCGTCGTGGCGAACTATTCGCAGGGACGCGCATAGCCGCACGCGTTCCAGCCGCTCGTCGCGGTTACTGGCGGTTTCTCTTAAGGCCAGGACGAAGCCGGAGGCGCTGCTCAACCTCAAGTACTACATCCGACTGCATCATCTGCATTGCCGGCTCTACCGGCGACTGCGGATGATCATCGGATTTTTCAGCCTGCTCGCGGGCAGCGCTGCGATTCTCTCCGTCGTCCAGGCAATGCCGCACGTCGTTGCGGCGATGGGCGTGTTGGTGGCCATGCTGACCTACATCGATGTACTGACCAACCTCTCCGGCAAGGCCGCACTGCACGGCGAATGGAGCAAGCGCTTCAGCGGCATCAAGGCGCGCAGCGCTGCTCTCAACCTCGCTGCGCTCGATGCAGCCATGGACGAAGTGCTCGCCGACACGGACGAAGACATCGAATCCCTGCGGGCGGTCGCCTGGAACGACGTTCTGCGCAGCAATGGACACGAAGACGGAATGCGCCCGGAGACGCGATCTCAGCGAGTCGCTCGAGCGTTCGCGTAGCAAACTCCCGGAGAAAGGGAGCGGCGCGACGTCGGCCGGCCTGGCCTTCGTCGCCCCTGTGGACATGCTTCATGCCCATGACGCTGGCGCATGAATGCGGTTCCCTGCCTCACAGCCCCGAGCGGCCGACTGTGGCGGATTCATATTGCGCCTGTTTTCCGGGTCTTCCTGCTCGTTGAGCATCTTCGAAAGCATGGGGAGGCGAAACGTCGCAGGCCGCAGCCGGTCCCGCCATCACCTATCGGATCGCACTCGGTCCGCGGGCGGGTCAGAAGCTGTTCACGTTGCAGACGCTGCCGGCGAGGCCGGAGACGGACGATCATCGCTCCGTTGCCACCGCGGGCGGATTCTCATTGCACGCCGGGGTGGCGATCGAACCGCATCAGCGCGCCAAACCCGAACGGTTATGCCGCTACGTGAGCCGTCCACCCGTATCGACGTAGCGCCTGTCGCTCACGGCCTCGGGTCAGGTGCGTTACACGCTGAAGACCCCGTATCGCGACGGCACCACGCACATCGTGCTGGAACCGCTGGAGCTGATGGCGCGGCTTGCGGCGTTGGTGCCGCCGCCGCGGCGGGGCGTGGGGGCGGCGAAGCAGCGGCAGGAAGAGCCCCAGACACCGAGTCATGTGTTGATGAACTAGGCGCAGCGCCTGAAGCGCGTATTCGGTATCGAGATCGGCACCTGCGCCGGCTGCGGCGGGAAGCTGAAGATCATCGCCAGCATCGAAGCGCCCGAGATCATTGCGAAGGTCCTGTCGCATCTGGACAAGACGGCGGCGGATGAGGTGCGGCACGAACTGCCGCTGGGTGCGCGAGCGCCGCCGCAGCGGTTGCTGTTCTGAGATCAATTCAACTGCTGACGATCATTGCGCCGCTGCACGACACGGCGCACGGGGTGCGGCTGTGCTCATTGCAGGCCGCGGAGGGGCGAGGAGGTGGATTCAGCGGTAGTGGACACGCTCGGCGTGGGGTTCGCGGGCAGAACGATGCCTGTCCGCATCCGCTACCTTCGGGACGGCATCACTTCATCACTCGTCACTGCCCCTTCATGAACGTGCGAATGCGCTGTGCCGCTTCCACGCATTCCGGCACGCTGGCCACCAGCGAGATGCGCACGCGGCTTCGGCCGGGATTGCCGGCAGCGCCTTCGCGGGCGATGTAGCTGCCGGGCAGCGTCGTGACGTTCTGCTGTTCGAACAGTCCGCGGGTGAAGCGCTCGTCGTTCTCGACACGCGGCCAGAGGTAGAAGCCGGCTTCGGGCAGGTCGACGTCCAGCACTTCGCTCAGGATCGGTACGACGCGTTCGAATTTTTCGCGATACAGGCGCCGGTTCTCGATTACGTGCTGTTCGTCGTTCCAGGCCGCGATGCTGGCGAGCTGCGCATAGCCCGGCATCGCACAGCCGTGATACGTGCGATAGAGCAGGAAGGGCTTGATCACTGCCGGGTCGCCGGCGACGAAGCCCGAGCGCAGGCCGGGCACGCTGGAACGCTTCGACAGGCTGTGGAAGACCAGGCAGCGTTCGAACTGGCTGTGTCCCGCGGCGATGGCTGCCTGCAGCAGACCCGCCGGCGGCCGCGACTCGTCGAGATAGATTTCGCTGTAGCACTCGTCCGAGGCCACGATGAAGTCGTAGCGATCCGCGAGTTCGAGCGCGCGCTTGAGATAGTCGATGCTGGCCACCGCGCCGGTCGGGTTGCCCGGCGAGCACAGGAACAGCAACTGGCAGCGGTGCCAGATTTCCGGCGGTACGCCATCGAGATCGGGCAATGCCTCGTTGTCGCGATCGTTGCCCATGAACCAGGGCTGCGCTTCAGCGAGCAGCGCTGCGCCTTCATAGATTTGATAGAACGGATTCGGCATCACCACCAGCGGATCCTTGCTGCGATCGGTGACGGCCTGCACCACGGCAAACAGCGCTTCGCGCGTGCCGTTGACTGGCAGGATCATCGTCTCGGGATTCACCGATCCGGCCGGCAGCTGGAAACGCCGCGTGAGCCACGCGGCAATGGATTGACGGAACTCCGGCAGACCGAGCGTCAGCGGATAGCTGCCCAGCGTGTTCAATCCCTTCGTCAGTGCATTGAGGACGAACGGTGGCGACGGGTGACGCGGCTCGCCGATCTGCAGCGCGATCAGCGACAGATCGGCCGGCGGTTGTGCGCCGGCGAGCAGAGTGCGCAGGCGTTCGAACGGGTAGGGCTGCAGCAGCGCCAGCGACGGATTCATGCGGGTCCTTTATTCGCGACGGTCGAGCGCCGCGGTGAGCTGCGCAGCGATGTGCTCGCGTGCCGCGGCATCGAGGGGAGCACCCCGTTCGCCGGTCACGTAGAACACGTCCTCGGCGCGCTCGCCGACCGTCATGATCTTGGACGTGTAGATCTCGATGCGTTCGTTCATGAAGACCTTGGCGATCTGCGACAGCAGGCCCGGCCGGTCGCCCGCAATCAGTTCGATGATCGTGCGCTGATTTACCGGATCGTCGACGAAGGTGATCTGGGTGGCCGTCGTGAACATGCGCACCTGGCGCGGCGCGCGACGGGTCACCGTCGTGAAAGTCGCGGCGTCGGGCTTGGCGAGTTCATGTGCGAGATGTCGTTCGATGTCGCGGATGCGGCCCATGTCCGTGATCTCGGCGCCGGTGTCTTCGAGCACGTGATACACGTCGAGGCTGAAACCGTCGCCGGTGGGCGTGATGCGCGCATCGACGATGTTGAGGCCGAGCTGGTCGAGCAGGGCGGTGGTGCGCGCGAAGCTGTGCTGGGTCTGCGGCGTGTAGGTGGAGATCGCCGTGCCGCCGCGTCCGGACTGCTGCTCCACGGAAACCAGCGACGAATCGTCGCCCGGTTCGCGGGCCGCCAGCAGTCGGGTGTGCCAGGCGATTTCTTCCGGCGTGTGTCGCAGGAAGTAGTCGTCCGTCAGGTGCGGCCACACTTCGCTGACTTCCGCTTCCGCAATGCCGGCGCGGCCGATGAGTTCGCGGGCATGCGCCTGGGTTTCGGCGATCAGCTCCTCGCGATCGATCGGGCTTTCCAGACCGCGGCGCAGTGCCTGCTTGGTGCGCTCGTAGAACTCGGAGAACAGCGAGGCCTTCCAGTTGTTCCAGAGTTTCGGGTTGGTGCCGCGCACGTCCGAGACGGTCAGCACGTACAGATAATCGAGATGGTTCTGGTCGCCGACGTGCTTGGCGAATTCGTGCAGTACTTTCGGATCGCTGATGTCCTTCTTCTGCGCCGTCACCGACAGGATCAGGTGATTGCGCACCAGCCAGGCCACCAGGCGCGCGTCGTAACGCGACAGACCCTGTTCGAGACAGAACGCTTCGGCATCGACGGAGCCGAGTTCCGAATGATCGCCGCCGCGGCCCTTCGCGATGTCATGGAACAGCGCGGCGAGATAGGCGAGTTCGGGCTTCGGCAACGACTGCATGATGCGCGACAGCGCCGGAAATTCGTGGTCGTACTTCGGCATCGCCAGGCGCCGCAGATTGCTGACGACGAACAGCGTGTGCGCATCGACCGTGTAGGCATGGAACAGGTCGTACTGCATGCGGCCGACGATGCGGCCGAAGGCCGGGATGTAGCGGCCGAGCACGCCGTACAGGTTCATGCGGCGCAGTTCGTGCGTCACGCCGACCGGCGCACTCAGGATGTCGAAGAACAGCCGGTGATTGCGCGGGTGCTGGCGGAATTCCTCGTCGATCAGCCACAGATGCCGCGTGATCTCGCGGATCGTCGCGGCACGCACGCCGCGGATCTCCGGATGCTGCTCGATGACGACGAACAGTTCGAGCAGCGCGGACGGATAACGATCGAACACGTCCTCGCTGGTGATCTCGACATAGTCGCTGCGGATCTGGAAGCGCGGATTCACGGGTACCGGCGTGACGTTCGCATCCGACAGGATGGCCTCGCGGAAGAGCTGCAGCAGCATTTCGTTCAGCAGTGCGACGTCCATCGCCGTGCGGTAATAGCGCTGCATGAACTGTTCGACGGCGAGCGTGTAGGTCGCGTCCTCGTAGCCGAACATCTTCGCCAGCTTGATCTGGTGATCGAACAGCAGCCGGTCTTCGCGGCGATTCGTCAGCACGTGCAGCGCGAAGCGCACCTTCCACAGGAACGCCTGCGCTGTCTTGAGCTTGCGCAGTTCGGCGCGGGTGAGGAAGCCGTGGTCGACCAGTTCGTCGAGCGAGTCGGCATTGAAGTGACGCTTCGCCACCCAGCCGATGGTCTGGATGTCGCGCAGGCCGCCCGGGCTCGATTTCACGTTCGGTTCGAGGTTGTAGGCGGTGTCGTGATAGCGGTGATGACGCGCCGTCTGTTCGGCCACCTTGGCTTCGAAGAAATCTCGCGTCGGCCAGACGCGTTCGGGCGCCAGCGCGCGTCGCATCGCTTCGAAGAGCTGTTCCGGGCCCGTGAGCAGGCGCGCCTCGATCATGGTCGTGGCGACGCTGACGTCGGCGGCGCTTTCGCGCTGGCAATCGTCGATGGTGCGCACGCTGTGGCCCACTTCGAGGCCGATGTCCCACATGAAGGTCAGGAAGCGTTCCAGGTTCGACTGCCACGGCATCGATTCGCTCTTGGGCAGCAGGATCATGATGTCGATGTCGGAACACAGGTTCAGCTCGCCGCGGCCGTAGCCGCCGACGGCGATCAGCGCGACATCGCGCGCGAAATCGCCGACGTGCAGCTTCCACGCGGTTTTCAGCAGGGTGTCGACGAGGCGCGCGCGATCGCGCACCAGTCGCTCGACGGGTTCGTCATCGGCAAAACGCTGTTTGAGGCGGTTGTCGCCTTCGGTGAGCGCCTCGCGAAACGCGGCGATGTCCGGCGTGCCGCTGTCCTGCAGGCGGTGCGACAGCGGGCTCAGGTAATCCCACGGCGGATCGCTCGTGGCGGTGCCGAGGTCTTCGATATCTTCGGTGGTGACGACGCGCATGGATGTTTTCTTATATGGGTTCAGCGCTCGGCCGCGCTCAGCGTGAGCACTTCGTATCCCGAGTCGGTCACCAGCACGGTGTGTTCCCACTGAGCCGAGAGCGAGTGGTCCTTGGTGACGACTGTCCAGCCGTCGGCCAGCAGTTTCACGTCGCGCTTGCCTGCGTTGATCATGGGTTCGATCGTGAAGGTCATGCCGGGCACCAGTTCGATGCCGGGATCGCGCTGGCGATAGTGCAGGACCTGCGGATCCTCGTGAAAGATCCGGCCGATGCCGTGTCCGCAGTATTCGCGCACGATCGACAGGTGCAGCGGATCGATCATGGCCTGGATCGCGGCGCCGATGTCGCCGAGGTGCGTCCCGGGGCGCACCTGACGGATGCCCGTCCACATGGCTTCGCGGGTCACGTCCACCAGTCGTTGCACGGCGGGATTGACCTTGCCCACGGTGAACATGCGGCTGGTGTCGCCATGCCAACCGTCCTTGATGACGGTGACGTCGATATTGATGATGTCGCCCTGCTTGAGGCGCCGGTCGCTCGGGATGCCATGGCAGACCACGTGGTTGACCGAGGTGCAGATCGATTTGGGAAAGCCGCGGTAGTTCAGCGGGGCGGGGATGGCGCGCTGCACATCCACGATGTAGTTGTGGCAGCGCTCATTTAGTTCGTCCGTGGTCACGCCGGCCACGACGTGGGGGCCGATCATGTCCAGGACGTCGGCGGCGAGACGGCCGACCTCGCGCATAGAGGCTTGTTCTGCCGGGGTTTTGATCGTGGCCTGCATAGCTGGAATGTCTGTTGAGTCAGGGAAACCGCTCGCCCGCGCATGACCGACTCCCGGCGAACACGGGCGGCGTTCAGGGGTGGTCAGTATGCGGGCGGAAGCGCCGGATGGAAGCGTCAGGTTCGGAAATCGGCTGCGTGCGAGAGAGGCAAATTTCCGGGAAAAAACCTGTGGCCAATCATTGAGTTTATGGTATAAAGCGCGCGCTTTTTTGGCAACGAATCCGTCTTTAACCACTTCTCACACTGGCCGACACGTGCGACGGGGTGCCTGGGAAACCAGGTCGTCGTATGGGACCAGTGGAGGCTCAACCCCCAAGGAGTTTGCTCATGCCCGGCATGTCCATGCGACAGATGCTGGAAGCGGGTGTTCATTTCGGACACCAGACCCGCTTCTGGAACCCCAAGATGGCCCAGTACATCTTCGGGGAGCGTAATCGAATCCACATCATCAACCTCGAAAAAACCCTGCCGATGTACAACGAGGCAGCGGGTTTCATTCGTCAGGTTGTCGCTGACGGCGGCAAGGTGCTGTTCGTCGGCACCAAGCGCTCGGCCCGTGAAGCCATCAAGGCCGAAGCGATCCGCTGCGGTATGCCCTACGTGAGCCATCGCTGGCTCGGCGGCATGCTCACCAACTTCAAGACCGTGCGTCAGTCGATCAAGCGCCTCACCAATCTCGACGAGATGGCGGCCAACGGCACGCTCGAACAGCACAGCAAGCGCGAAGCGCAGGGCCTGCGCCGCGAGCGCGAAAAGCTCGAGCGCAGCCTCGGCGGCATCAAGGACATGGAGTCGCTGCCCGACGTGCTGTTCGTGATCGACGTCGGTCACGAGCGCATTGCGCTCCACGAAGCAAAGAAGCTCGGCATTCCGGTCGTTGCGGTCGTCGATACGAACTGCGCGCCGGAAGATGTCGATTTCGTCATTCCGGGCAACGACGATGCGATGCGCGCCATTCAGCTCTACGGCGCCGGCATCGCCGATGCAGTGATCGACGGCAAGTCCTCGCTGCCTGAAGTGCCGACCGGCGAAGACGAGTTCGTCGAACTCGACGCCGAAGGCAAGCCGAAGCCCAAGACGGGCGCCGCTGCGGCTCCCGCAGCGCGTCGCGGTGGCGGCAGCAAGGCTGCAGCCGTGAAGAAGAAGGCGGGCGCGCGCAAGCGTCCTGCGCAGGATGAAGCCGCAGCTGAACCCGTGGCCGATCTCGAAGACGTCGATTCCGATTCGAGTGCCGCCGACGTGATGGCCAGCCGTGCGGCCTCCCGCAAGACGGCGGCGCCTGCAGCCGACACGCCTCCGACGACCCCTGCAGCGGAGTAATTCATGGCCGTTACAGCAGATGCAGTAAAGCAGCTCCGCGAGCGTACCGGCGCGGGCATGATGGAGTGCAAGAAGGCACTCACCGAAACCAACGGCGATCTGGATGCAGCCGCCGAGCTGATGCGCAAGAACGGTCTGGCGAAGGCGGACAAGAAAGCCGCGCGCGTCGCCGCCGAAGGCGTGATCGTGATCGAGCGTTCCGCCGATGCGAAGCGCGCCGCAATCGTCGAAGTGAACTGCGAAACGGATTTCGTCGCCCGCGAGAATGACTTCAAGGCGTACGCCACGAGTGTGGCAAAGGCCGTGCTGGCCGAGCGTCCCGCTTCGCTGGATGCGCTGCTGGCCGCAAAGTCCGAGAGCGGTGCAAGCCTCGATGAAGTGCGTCGCGCCCTGATCGCCAAGATCGGCGAGAACATCAGCGTGCGTCGTTTCGATGTCGTCGAATCACCCGTGATCGTGGGTTCCTACCTGCACGGTTCGCGCATCGGTGCGCTGGTTGCCCTGAAGAAAGGTGACGAGGCGGCGGCGAAGGACATCGCGATGCATGTTGCGGCCATCAATCCGCCGCATGTGTCGGCCGACCAGATTCCTGCCGATCTGCTGAAGAAGGAGCAGGAAATCCACGTCGAGCTGACCAAGCAGGATCCGAAGATGGTCGGCAAGCCCGAAGCGATCGTCGTCAAGGCTGCCGAAGGCCGTACCCGCAAGTGGATCAACGAAATCACGCTGCTGGGCCAGCCGTTCGTGAAGGACGACAAGCAGAGCGTCGAACAGTATCTGAAGCAGGCGGGTGCCGAGGTCGTGTCGTTCGTGCGCTATGAAGTCGGCGCCGGCATCGAAAAGAAGCAGGAGGACTTCGCCGAGGAAGTCAGGAAGCAGGTGGAAAGCTCCAAGGCGCCACCCCGCTGAGCCTCGCGATCGCGATCGAGAGAACCCCGCCACGGCGGGGTTCTCTATAATAGGGTGACGGAAGTGCGGCGCTGACAGGGATATCTTCACCGCTGTCCCTTTCGTAACGGTTTTCCAGGCAGGCAACATGACCGAACCCAGCAAAACGTCGACGACTCCATTCCCTTCCGGTCCGGGCCTGCGTCGTATTCTTCTCAAGCTCTCGGGCGAAGCCCTGATGGGTGAAGAGGACTACGGCATTGATCCCAAGATGCTCAAGCGCGTCGCCAACGAGATCCGCGAGGTCATGAGTCTCGGCCTGCAGGTGGCGGTCGTCATCGGCGGCGGCAACATTTTCCGCGGTGCTGGTCTCGCTGGCTCCGGCATGGACCGGGTGACGGGCGATCACATGGGCATGCTCGCCACCGTCATGAATTCGTTGGCCTTGCAGGACGCCGTCGAAGGGCTCGGCATGTATGCGCGGGTCATGTCGGCCATCCGCATCAACGAGGTCTGCGAGGAATACATCCGCCGGCGCGCGGTGCGGCACCTCGAAAAGGGCAGGGTGACCATTCTGGCCGCGGGAACGGGCAATCCCTTCTTCACCACCGATACGGCCGCCAGCCTGCGCGCCATCGAAATCAACGCCGACCTGTTGCTCAAGGCGACGAAGGTCGACGGCATTTATTCCGACGATCCGAAAAAGAACCCCAGCGCCACGCGCTATCAGCGCCTGACCTTCGACAAGGTGCTGACGGATCGCCTCAATGTCATGGATGCCACGGCGATCGTCATGTGCCGCGACAACAACCTGCCGCTGCGCGTATTCGATCTGACGAAGCCCGGCGAACTCATGCGCATCGTGCGCGGCGAGGATGTCGGCACGCTGGTAACGAACCCTTGAGAGGCAGCGGACGGATCGCGCACCGCGCGCCGCCGTTCGCCCATCACTGCCCGATACGGAGATTCCAATGATCGACGACATCAAGAAAGACGCCATCGAGCGCATGCAGAAATGCGTGGTCGCGCTGAAGAACGAACTGAAGCGGCTGCGTACCGGGCGTGCCCATCCGAGCCTGCTCGAACACATCCGCGTCGAGTACTACGGCAATGAAGTGCCGATCAACCAGGTCGCCAATGTCGCGCTGGAAGATGCCCGCACGATCACGGTGACGCCGTGGGAAAAGCAGATGGTGCAGGCCATCGAGAAGGCCATCATGAAGTCCGATCTGGGATTGATGCCCGCCACCGCCGGCACCGTGATCCGCGTGCCGATGCCGCCGCTGACCGAAGAACGCCGCCGCGATCTGGCGAAGGTCGTCCGGCACGAGGCCGAGAGTGCGCGCGTGGCCGTGCGCAATGTGCGTCGCGACGTGATGGGCGATCTGAAGGATCTGCTGAAGGAGAAGCTCGTTTCCCAGGATGACGACCGGCGCGCCCAGGACGAGATCCAGAAGCTCACGGACAAGTACGTCGGCGAAATCGACCAGGTCCTGGCCGAAAAAGAAAAAGAACTGATGCAGGTCTGAGCCGGGCAAGCCCAGTCAATGCCACCTTCCGCGGTCAGTTCGAAACAGGCTCCGTCCGCATTGCCGCGCCACGTGGCGGTAATCATGGACGGCAACGGTCGCTGGGCCGCGCGCCGCGCGCTGCCGCGGCCGGCCGGTCACCGCATGGGCGTCAAGGCGGTGAAGCAGACGGTCGAAGGCTGCGCGAAGCGCGGTGTCGAGGTGCTGACGCTGTTCGCGTTCTCCAGCGAGAACTGGCAGCGGCCGCGCGAGGAAGTCTCCATGCTCATGGGACGCTTTCTCGAAGCGCTCGACAACGAAGTCGACGACCTGCACAAGAACAATATCCGGCTGCGATTCATCGGCCGGCTGGAGCAGTTGTCGACGGCGCTGCGCGATCGCATCCAGGCCGCCGAGACGCTCACCGCGCACAACACGCGGATGACGCTCGTGATCGCCATTGCCTACGGCGGCCGCTGGGATATTTCCGTCGCGGCGCGCGAACTCGCGAGACGCTGCGTGTCGGGCGAATTGCGTGTCGACGATATCGATGAAGCATCGCTGAGCGGTTGCGTGGCCCTGGCGGGACTACCCGATCCCGATCTCTTCATCCGCACTGGCGGCGAACAGCGCATCAGTAATTTCCTGCTCTGGAATCTCGCGTACACCGAGCTGTATTTCTGCGACACGCTCTGGCCTGATTTCGGCGACGAAGAACTGGGTGCGGCGCTCGATTACTTTGCCGGCCGGCAGCGACGTTTCGGGCTGGCGCCGGGACAGGTCGAGTCGCGCTGATGCTGCGGCAGCGAATCATTACGGCCTTGCTGCTCGCGCCGCTCGCGCTGCTGGTGATTCTGTGGGTGCCGCATCCGGTCACGATGGCGGTGTTCGCGCTGCTCGTGCTGGCGGGCGCGTGGGAATGGGCGGCATTCCCCGGGTTTGCGTCCGTGCCGGCGCGAAGCGCCTATGTGGTCGCGATCGGGGCTGCGCTGGCTGTGTGCTGGTTCTCCGCTGGCGCATTCAACGCCTGGATCCTGAACGCAGCGATCCTCTGGTGGCTGTTTGCCTTTTTCTGGATCGTTTTCCTGCCGACCCGCATGAGTCGCGCACTCGGCGTACTCGCCGGATTCGCCGTGCTGGTGCCGGCGTGGGTGGCGTTGGTCGCGCTGCACGAGCGCGATCCCAACCTCGTCCTGTTCGTGCTGCTGCTCGTCGTCGCGGCGGATGTGGGCGCGTATTTCGGCGGTCGCCAGTTCGGTCGCCACAAGCTGGCGCCGAAAGTCAGTCCCGGCAAGACCTGGGAAGGGGTATTCGGCGGATTCGTCGCCGCTGCATTGATGGCGTTCGTCGGGGTCGCCTGGTTCAAGGTCGATGCGCTGCCGTTTCTTGCGGTGTGCGCGCTCGTCGTAGTCGCTTCGATCGTCGGCGACCTGACCGAAAGCCTGTTCAAGCGGCACGCAGGATTGAAGGACAGCGGCAGTCTGCTGCCGGGCCACGGCGGCGTACTCGATCGCGTCGACAGCGTGACTGCAGCGGCGCCCGTGTTCCTCGTCAGTCTCGAACTCCTGGGACTGCTGGCATGAGCACGCAGCGCACACGTGTCGCGGTGCTCGGCTCGACGGGCAGCATCGGCGTCAGCACGCTCGATGTCGTGGCGAGACATCCCGATCGCTACTCGGTGGTCGCGTTGACGGCCCACAGCAACAGCGTCCGGCTGCGGGAGCAATGCATCCGGCATCGTCCGGAGCTGGCGGTGCTGGCATCTGCGGCCGCTGCAGCGAAGCTCGAGCAGGAGCTGCGTGAGGCGGGCGTCGCAACCCGGGTTCTATCGGGAGAAGACGCGCTTTGCGAAGTCGCTTCTCACGAACGCATCGATGTCGTGATGGCCGGGATCGTCGGTGCGGCCGGTCTGAAATCGAGCCTCGCCGCCGCACGCGCGGGCAAGAAGATCCTGCTCGCGAACAAGGAAGCGCTCGTGATGTCGGGCCCGCTGTTCATGGAAGCCGTGCGGCAGGGCGGCGCGACGCTCGTGCCGGTCGACAGCGAGCACAACGCCATTTTTCAATGCCTGCCCTCGGACACCCGTGCTGGCGTGCGCAGTGCGGGCGTGAATCGCGTCGTGCTGACCGCATCGGGCGGCCCATTCCTGCGGACGGCCCGTGATGCACTGCGAGGCGTCACGCCCGACCAGGCCTGTGCGCATCCGCGCTGGGTGATGGGGCGAAAGATTTCGGTGGATTCCGCCACCCTGATGAACAAGGGACTCGAGCTGATCGAGGCCTGCCTGCTGTTCAATCTGCCGCCGGCGCAGGTCGAGGTCGTCGTCCATCCGCAGAGCATCGTCCATTCCCTGGTCGAGTACTGCGACGGATCGATGCTCGCGCAGCTGGGAAACCCCGACATGCGCGTGCCCATCGCCCATGCGCTCGGCTGGCCGCAGCGCATAGCCTCCGGTGTAGAATCGCTCGACATCGTGCGGGCCGGACGGCTCGATTTCGAAGCGCCCGACCTGGAGAAATTTCCATGTCTGGTGCTGGCGCGACGCGCTGCCGAGGCGGGAGGGACCGCGCCAGCGGTGCTCAATGCAGCGAATGAAGTGGCTGTCAGCGCTTTTCTGAGCGGACAGCTGGCCTTCGTGGAGATCCCGGCCATCATCGACCAGATCCTGTCGCAGCACGACGTGCGTTCAGTGACATCCCTGCAGGATGTCATGGCAGCGGACGGCTGGGCCCGCTCGCAGGCGCAGGCGCGCCTCGGACTCGCCGGGCCGGCCGCGGGAGTGTGTGCATGATTTCCACCGACAGCCCGGCAGAGATCCTCACTGCCATCCTCACGTTCATCGTCGCGATCGGCATCCTCGTCGCGGTTCATGAATTCGGTCATTTCTGGGTGGCGCGCCGCCTCGGCATCAAGGTGCTGCGATTCTCGATCGGCTTCGGCAAGCCGCTGTGGCAGCGCATCGCCGGCAAGGACCAGGTCGAATACGTCATCGCCGCGATCCCGCTCGGCGGCTACGTGAAGCTGCTGGATGAGCGCGAAGGCAATGTGCCTGCGAGCGAGGCGCATCGGTCCTTCAACCGCGCGCCGGTATGGAAACGCATCGCGGTGCTGCTGGCCGGCCCGGCGTTCAATCTCATCTTTGCAGTGGCGATGTACTGGGTGCTGTTCACCGCGGGACAGCCGACGCTGAAGCCGATCGTCGGCGACGTCACGGTCGAATCGATTGCGGCGAAGGCGGGCCTGAAATACGAAGACACGATTCTCGCCGTCAACGGCAAGCCGGTGGAGACGCTGGAGTCGGCGATGCTCGGCACGCTCGACGACCTCATCGACGACGGCACCATCGTCATGCGCGTGCGCGGCATCGACGGCAGCGAACGCGACGTGACCATGCAGACGGGCGAGAAGCGCCGTCAGCTGACGCAGGCCGACACCATGTTGCCGGGGCTGGGTTTCGACTTCTGGCGCCCGCGCGTCGCGGCCGACGTCGGCGAGCTGAGCGAGGGCGAAGCCGCCGCCAGGGCAGGGCTCGCGGTCGGCGACCGGATTGTCCGTATCGGCCAACAGGAAGTGAGCGATTTCCAGCAACTGGTGCAACTGATCAAACCCAATGCGAACCAGCAGATCACGTTCACCGTGGAGCGGAACGGACAGACGCTGGAACTGCCGGTGACGATCGGCGAGTCGATCGAGAACGGCCAGTCCATCGGGCGCATCGGCGTTGCACCCAGCGGCAGGATCCTCGACAGCAATATCAAGCGCGAGGACATGCTTGCGGTGCAGAAGTACGGCGCGCTGGACGCCGTCGGCAAGGCCGCCGAAAAGACCTGGGACATGTCGGTCTTCACGCTCAAGATCGTCGGCCGGATCGTGACCGGCGACGTGTCGCTCAAGAATCTTTCCGGTCCGATCGCCATTGCCGAAACAACGGGTTTCGCGGCGCGACAGGGCTGGCGGACTTTCTTCAGCACCCTGGCGCTGATCAGCATCAGCCTGGGCGTGCTGAACCTGCTGCCCATCCCCGTCCTCGACGGCGGGCAGATTGTTTATCAGCTCGCGGAACTGGTGAAAGGCAAGCCTGTCTCAGAGCGAGCACAACTGTTCGGCCAGCAGATCGGCATCGCCGTGCTGATCCTCATGATGTCGCTGGCTTTCTACAACGACATTGCACGACATCTGGCACCGTAACCCGCAGGGCCTGAATCTGATGCGTTTGAGAACAATTATTCACGCAACGCTTGCGCTTGCGGCTGGCAGTGCCATCGCAACCTATCCGGTCGCCGCCAGCGCGCAATCCTCGGCGTTTACCGTCGGCGACATCCGCATCGAAGGCCTGCAGCGTATTTCCGAAGGCACGGTCTTCAACTACCTGCCGGTGAACATCGGCGATCAGCTCGATCAGCGCCGGGTGGCGGAGTCGTTGCGGGCGCTGTATGCGACGGGGTTCTTCAAGGACGTCGAACTGCGCCGCGATGGCGGCACGCTGGTCGTTGCGGTGGTCGAACGGCCTTCGATCGAGAGCTTCGAGATCAAGGGCAACAAGGACATCAAGACCGAGGACCTGCAGCGCTCGCTGCGCAACGTCGGTCTCGCCACCGGCAAGACCTTCGACCAGTCCGTGCTCGACGAGGTGAAGCAGTACCTCACCGACCAGTACTTCTCGCGCGGCAAGTACGCAGTGCGCGTCGATGCCAAGGTGGAGGAAGTACCGGGCAACAAGGTCAAGGTGTCGGTCGACATCGTCGAAGGCAAGCGTGCGCGCATCCGTCAGATCAACATCGCCGGCAACACGGCGTTTCCGGACGAGGATCTGCAGGAAACGTTCGAACTCAAGACGCCGAACTGGCTGTCCTGGTACAAGCAGGACGATCGCTACGCCCGCGAGGCGCTGTCGGGCGATCTCGAAAAACTGCGGTCCTATTACATGGACCGCGGTTACGCCAACTTCGCCGTGACCTCGACCCAGGTGGCGATCGCGCCGGAGAAGGATGACATCTTCGTCACGATCAACGTGAACGAGGGCGACGTCTATAAAGTCTCCGAGGTCAAACTCGCCGGCAACATGGTGGTGCCGGAGTCGGAACTGAAGCGACTCATCCTGATCCAGCCGGGCGATACGTATTCGCGCAAGTTCATCACCGCCACGACCGAGGCGATGAAGATGCGCCTGGGCTTCGACGGTTATGCCTTCGCGACGATCGATCCGGTGCCGCAGGCCAACGAGGAGACCAAGGAAATTTCCCTGACCTTCGTCGTCGATCCGAAGAATCGCGTGTACGTGCGTCGCGTGAATTTCAATGGCACGACCGGCGTGAACGACGAAGTCTTCCGTCGCGAAATGCGCCAGCTCGAAGGCGCGTATCTGTCGAACACGGCGGTCGAGCGTTCGAAGCAGCGTATCCAGCGTCTGCCGTTCATCGAAAAGGTCGAAGTCGAGAACACACCCGTGCCGGGTGCGGCGGACCTGGTCGACGTCGATTTCGAGATCAAGGAAGGTCTGCCGGGACAGTTCGGCGGCGGTATCGGCTACTCCGAATCGCAGTCCGTCATCCTCAACGGCAGCTTCACGCACTCGAACTTCATGGGTACCGGCAATCGCGTGCAGGCGGAAATCAATTCGGGTCGTTATGCCAAGAGCTACAGCTTCTCGCATACGGATCCGTACACGACCATCGACGGCGTGCGCCGCACCATTTCGCTGGGCTATCGCGACGTCACGCAGTTCACGTCGGCGACGTCGGACTTCGACACCACGACCGCGACGGCCGGCATCGGCTACGACTATCCGATCACCGAATACCAGTACCTGAGTTTCGGTCTGTCGGCACAGCAGGCCGAACTGGCCACGACCTCGCTGGGCAGCGCCGCGGAAGCCAATGACTGGGTGCGCAACAACGGCAATCCGACCATCGAATGTATTGCGCAGACCGACCTGACGGTGCCCTGCGAGGAGTATCCGAACTACTCGCTGTTCCGTTCGAAATTCCGCACTTACGAGCTGAATACGGGCTGGAGCTTCGACTCGCGCAACCGCACGATTTTCGCCACGGCCGGCACCCGCCAGCGCCTGAGCCTGAGCTACACCCTGCCGGGCAGCGAAGTGGAATTCTGGACCGCCTCGTACGACCTGCTGAAATTCATCCCCATCTGGCGCGACTTCAAGCTGATGGTGAACGTCGAACTGGCCTACGGCGAGCCGCTGGGCGACACCACCGGCCTGCCGCCGTATCGTCAGTTTTTTGCCGGCGGTCCGGACTCGGTGCGCGGCTTCCGGGAAAGCCGCCTCGGCCCGAAGGACAGCTTCGGGCGCCCCTACGGCGGCAACATCAAGACCATCGCCCAGGCGGAACTGCTGCTGCCGATGCCCGAAAAATGGCGTAACAGCGCGCGCTTCAGCCTGTTCTACGACATCGGCAACGTGTTCTCGAATCAGGACATCAACTTCGTCGGGCCGCCCGATCCGACCACCGGCGCGCAGCAGCCGGTCGACTACAAGTTCAGTTATGATGAGCTGAAGCAGTCGGCGGGCGTTGCCGTGCAGTGGCTGGCGCCTCTGGGCGTCTTCCGGTTCAGCTACGCGGTGCCGCTGAATGACGAGCGCGGGGATACGCTGAACCGCTACGGGGACGAAACCGAAGGGTTCCAGTTCTCGATCGGTCAGGCGTTCTGACATTCAACAGATACAACTCGGACGAAGGTTTTTTTCATGGCACGTTTGAGCATTTGCGGACTCGTTCTTTCGACCGGCCTGGCGATGCTGGCGCCCCTCGGCGCGGCGCATGCCGACATCAAGATCGCCGTGGTGAATGTGCCGCGGCTGCTCGAAGAGGCGCCTCAGGCGAAATCGGCGATGCAGGCGCTGCAGGATGAATTTGCGCCGCGCCAGCGTTCCATCGTTGCGCAGCAGAAAGATCTGAAGGCGAAGGAAGAAAAGCTGCAGCGCGACGGTGCGGTGATGGCCGAGAACGAGCGTCGCAATGCCGAAAAGGATCTGCGCGACGGCCAGCGCGAAATGCAGCGCAAGCAGAACGAATATGTCGAAGACCTCAACCTGCGTCGCAATGAGGAACTCGGCAAGCTGCAGCGCTCGCTGCTGCAGGAAGTGCAGGCGTTCGCACGCACCTCGGGCTATGACGTCGTGCTCGGCGACGGCGTGCTGTACGTCAACGAGTCGATGGACATCACTGCGCAGGTGCTGAGCGCACTGCAGGCCCGCTTCAAGGCGGGCGGCCCGGCGAAGCCCGCCGCCACGACACCGCCGAAGCCGGCTGCTCCGCCGGCCAAGCAATAAGCCGCCGACGCCACACGCAGGCCCCCCATGAGCTTCACCCTGGGGGAATTGGCGGTTCGCTTTGGCTGCTCGCTGAAAGGCGATCCCGATGCCCGCGTCTCCCGCGTCGCCACGCTGGAAGACGCGGGTCCCGACGCCGTCACGTTCCTCGCCAATCCCAAGTATCGCCGCTACCTGTCGCAGACCCGCGCCGGTGCGGTGATCGTCGAACCGCGCCTGGCTGACGCCTGTCCGGGCGCGGCGCTGATCGGTCCCAATCCCTACGCGACCTATGCCCGCATTGCGGCGTTGCTGCATCCGGTGCCTGCCGCCGATCCCGGTGTCCATCCATCTGCCGTCGTCGATGCCTCGGCGCAGATCGATCCGACCGCTGCGATCGGGCCGCGTGTCGTGATCGAGGCGGGCGTCGTCGTCGGGCCGAGAGCCGTCATCGGACCGGGCTGTGTCGTCATGCGGGGTACCCGGATCGGCGCAGATACCCGGCTCGTTGCGAACGTCACGCTCTGCCACGACGTGAGCCTTGGCGAACGCTGCCTGCTGCATCCGGGCGCCGTCATCGGCGCGGATGGTTTCGGCCTGGCGCCCGATCGCGGCGAATGGCTCAAGGTGCCGCAGATCGGCAGCGTACGGATCGGCAACGACGTGGAAGTCGGTGCGAGCACGACGATCGATCGCGGCGCGATCGAAGACACCGTCATCGGCGACGGCGTCAAGCTCGACAACCAGATCCAGATCGCCCACAACGTCCGCATCGGGGCGCATACGGCGATTGCAGGCTGCGTCGGTATTTCCGGCAGCGCGGTCATCGGCCAGCGCTGCATGATCGGCGGCATGGTCGGCGTCGCCGGCCATCTCACGATCTGCGATGACGTCGTGGTGACCGGCAAGTCCTTCGTCTCCGGCAGTATCCGCAAGCCCGGGTACTACTCGAGTGGACTACCCATCGACGAAACCGCCAGATTCCGCAAGAATGCGGCGCGCTTCAATCAGCTCGACGACATGGCGCGTCAGGTGCGACGACTGCGTCGTGGCGCGGGCGAGTCGACCGGAAAGGACGAAGAAGCGGACCTGCCGGGCGACGAGCCGTCCCCGTAGCAGACACTGGCAGCACCGCAAGGGGAGCGAATGACCGAGACCGGCAAGACGGAGCAGGGCGATCAGGTCCTGACGATGGACATCAACGAAGTGCTGCGCCGCCTGCCGCACCGGTATCCCTTCCTGCTGGTCGACCGCGTCCAGGAATGCATTGCCGGCAAGTCGATCCGGGCGCTCAAGAACGTGACGTTCAACGAGCATTTCTTTCCCGGGCATTTTCCGCACCGGCCGGTGTTTCCGGGCGTCATCATCCTCGAGGCGCTGGCGCAGACTGCCGGCATCCTCGCATTCGTGACGGCCGGTCAGTATCCCGATGCATCCCGCCCGATGTACTTCGTCGGTATCGACAGCGCGCGCTTTCGCCGCCCCGTTGAGCCGGGCGATCAGCTGATCCTCAAGGCGACGCTGGAGCGCCAGATGCGCGGCATCTGGAAGTTCTCCACGGTGGCCGAAGTGGACGGCGAGGTTGCCACCAGCGCCGAAATGATGGTGGCACCGGGAACCGCCAAATAGACTTCGACCATGGCCATTCACCCCACAGCCCTGATCGCGCCCGATGCGGTGTTGTCGCCCGATGTGGAAATCGGCGCGTATTCCGTGATTGGTGCGGGGGTGACGATCGGGCCGGAATGCTGGGTCGGCCCGCACGTCGTCATCGACGGACCGACCACCATCGGTCGCGGCAACAGGATCTTCCAGTTCGCCTCCATCGGCGCCGCGCCGCAGGATCTCAAGTACAAGGGCGAGCCGACGCGGCTGGAGATCGGCGACCGCAACGTGTTCCGCGAGAACTGCACCATCAATCGCGGCACCACCAAGGACCAACTCGTCACGCGCATCGGCAGCGACAACCTGTTCATGGCCGGCTCGCACGTCGGCCACGACTGCGTGATCGGCTCGCATTGCGTCTTCGCCAACTACGCGACGCTCGGCGGACACGTCGAGATGGGTGACTGGGTGCATCTCGGCGGCTTCGCCGGCGTGCATCAGTTCTGCAAGATCGGCGCGCACGCTTTCATCGCCAACAACACGGCCGTCACGCGCGACGTGCCGCCGTACGTGATGGCTGTCGGCCGGCCCGCCGAACCGCACAGCGTCAATGCGGAAGGGCTCAAGCGCCGCGGCTACACGCCCGATCAGATCCGCAACATTCGCAAGGCCTACCGCATCCTGTACCGCTCGAAGCTCAAGCTGGTCGATGCGACCGAAGAACTGAGCGCGCTGGTGCCGGACCAGCCGGAACTCAAGGCGTTCGTGGATTTCCTCAACGACACGACGCCGCGGCGCGAGAGAGTGGGGATCGTCAGGTGAGGGCGACTGGCGGCTGGCTACTGGCCGCTGGCCAGGGGGAAACTGCCTTTCCTGGTCTGGCCAGTCGCCAGTAGCCAGCCGCCAGCCGCCCATCTCCCGTGTCCGCTCCCCTCATCGTCCTCGTCGCCGGCGAAACCTCCGGCGACAATCTCGGCGCCAGGCTGATTCATGCCCTGCGCGAACGCCTTCCCGGCGCGCGATTCGCCGGCATCGCCGGCCCGCGCATGATCGCGGAAGGCTGCGAAGCGTGGGAGCACATCGACAGCCTGTCCGTGATGGGCCTGATCGAGATCATCCCGCACCTGCCGCGTCTGCTGCGGATCCGTCGCGAACTCATCGATCGCGTCCTGCGCGATCCTCCCGCGGTGTACGTCGGCGTCGATGCGAAGGAGTTCAACCTGCGGCTCGCGCCGCGGTTGAAGGAAGCGGGCATTCCCGTCGTCCAGTACGTCAGCCCGCAGGTGTGGGCCTGGCGGCAGGGGCGCGTGAAGACGATCGGCAAGGCGGTCGACCTGGTGCTGTGCCTGCTGCCGTTCGAAAAGCCTTTCTACGATGCCCATCAGGTGAAGGCCGAATTCGTGGGGCATCCGCTGGCCGATCAGATCCCCATGCATCTGGATGCGGCGTCGGCGCGGCGAGCGCTGGGTCTCGATGAAGCCAGCACGTACATCGCGCTGCTGCCGGGCAGTCGCGGCGGTGAAGTCTCGCGGTTGGGGCCGGACTTTGCGCAGACGGTCCGCTGGATGCGCGAATGCCGGCCCGACATCCGCTTCATCGCGGCGATGGCGAGCGGCAAGGTTCGCGATGTCTTCGAAGAAGCGCTGTCCAGGGCGGGCGTTCTCGATCTCGTCCGCGTCTTCGACGGTCGCGCCCAGGAAGTCATGGCGGCCAGCGACGCCATCCTGCTGGCCTCGGGCACGGCGACGCTCGAAGCCACGCTCGTCAAGCGGCCGATGGTGGTGGCCTATCGCTTGAGCTGGTTTACAAGTTTTCTCCTCAAGCATTTGAAACTGTTCAAGGCGCCGTTCTTTGCCCAGCCCAACCTGCTGGCAGGCCGACAGATCGTCCCCGAATATTTCAACAGCGAAGTCCGTGCCGACGTGCTGGGGCCCGCGCTCATCGATCAACTGGAGCGTGCCGATCGGGCAGAGCTCGTGCAAACTTTCACCCGGATCCACGAGACGCTGCGGCGGGACGCCAGCGCGAGTGCGGCCGATGCAATCGTCCACCTGGTGAAGGCAAACAACGGGCAGTGAAGATCAGAGTTTCGAAAGCCACTGCAATACGCGGGAACGGTCCGACTTCGCTGACGCTGGCGCTGAACAAGCCCGGCCTGGTTGCGGGAGTCGATGAGGCAGGGCGCGGTCCGCTCGCCGGTCCGGTCGTGGCGGCGGCCGTGGTTCTCGATCCGCGTCGCCGCATCCACGGCATTCGCGATTCCAAGCAGCTCGATGCGGCCGAACGCGAGGAACTCGCGCTCAAGATCATGCAGCACGCACTCGCCTGGTCCGTCGCCTGGGCAGATGTCGAAGAGATCGACTGCCTCAATATCCTCGAAGCGACCTATCTCGCGATGCGCCGTGCCCTGATGGGCCTGCACCTCTGTCCCGCGCACGTCGAGATCGACGGCAATCGCTGCCCCTCGTTCGCCGGTCTCGGGCTCGATTGCACCTTCGAAGCCATCATCGATGGCGACGCGCTGCGCCGCTCCATCGGCGCGGCGTCGATTCTCGCCAAGGTGCGGCGCGATGCGATGATGGTCGATCTCGACCGGCTGTATCCGCAGTACGGTTTCGCCGTCCACAAGGGTTACGGCACGCCGCAACACTGCGCGATGCTCGAGAACTTCGGTCCGTCGCCGATCCATCGTCGCTCCTTCGAGCCGGTGCGCCTCGCCGCCGAACGCTGCCGGGCCGTCGCCTGATTCGCGCGTCGATGTCCTTCGTTCACCTGCATCTGCATACCGAGTACTCGCTGGTCGACAGCGTGGTGCGCATCACGCCGGAAGGCGAGGGCACCGTCGGCCTCATGGAGTCGGTCGCGCGTGCCGGCATGCCGGCCGTGGCGCTGACGGACCAGAGCAACCTGTTCGCGATGGTGAAGTTCTACAAGGCCGCGCAGTCGGCCGGCGTGAAGCCCGTCATCGGCGTCGACCTGCTGATGCGCGAGAGCGGTGATCGCGTCGAGCCCACTCGCCTGGTGCTGCTGTGCCAGAACGATGCCGGCTACAAGAACCTCACGCGGCTGGTCAGCCGCTCGTATCAGGAAGGCCAGCAGAAGGGTGTACCGACGGTCGACCCCGCCTGGCTGACGCATGACTCGGTCAGCGGACTGATCGCCCTGTCGGCGGCGGGCGAGGGCAACGTCGGCCGCGCCATCAATGCGGGCCACATGGACGTCGCGCGCGAACTGCTGCAGCAGTGGCAGGCCCTGTTCGGCAATCGTTACTACCTGGAACTGCAGCGCATCGGCCGCGAGGGCGAAGAGCGGCACATTCGCGGCGCGCTCGAACTCGCCGTGGCGTGCGGCGTGCCGGTCGTCGCCACCAACAATGTGCGGTTCGTGCGGCCCAGCGATTTCCAGTCGCACGAAGCGCGCGTGTGCATCCACGAGGGCGTGCCACTGGATGCGCCGAACCGGCCGCGGCGCTACACCGAAGAGCAGTACCTGAAATCGCCGGAAGCCATGGCGCAGCTGTTCCGCGACATTCCGGAGGCCCTCGCCAATTCCGTCGAGATCGCGCGGCGCTGCAGTCTCGAACTTACGCTCGGCAAGTCGGTGCTGCCGGCGTATCCGGTGCCGTCGCAGATGAGCACCGAGGAATTCCTGCGCGAAGAATCCGCGCGCGGCCTGGCGCAGCGCCTGGAAAAGCTGTCGGAGCAGCCCGCCGCCGGCCGCGTGATTCCGCGCGAGGAATACGAAGCGCGCCTGCAGATCGAACTCGGCGTGATCTGCCAGATGGGCTTCGCCGGCTACTTCCTGATCGTCGCCGACTTCATCCGCTGGGCGCGCGAGAACGGCGTGCCGGTCGGGCCGGGTCGCGGTTCCGGCGCGGGCTCGCTGGTTGCCTATGCGCTCGCGATCACCGATCTCGATCCGTTGCAGTACGACCTGCTGTTCGAACGCTTCCTCAATCCCGAACGCGTCTCGATGCCCGACTTCGACATCGACTTCTGCATGGACGGCCGCGACCGGGTCATCGACTACGTCGCCGAGCGCTACGGGCGCGAGCGCGTCTCGCAGATCATCACCTACGGCACCATGGCGGCGAAGGCCGTGGTGCGCGACGTGGCGCGCGTCTACGGGCTGAGCTACGGCTTCGCCGATTCCATCGCCAAGCTGATTCCGTTCGAACTCGGCATCACCCTGAAGGACGCGCTCGAAAAGGAACCGGAACTCAAACGCCGCTACGAGACCGAGGAGGAAACCCGCAGCGTCATCGACATGGCCATGTCGCTCGAAGGCCTCGTGCGCAACGCCGGCATGCACGCGGGCGGCGTCGTCATCTCGCCGTCGGTGCTCACGGATTTCGCGCCGCTGTTCTGCGACGAGAACGGCCAGAGCCTCGTGACCCAGTACGACAAGGACGACGTCGAAGCCGTCGGCCTGGTCAAGTTCGACTTCCTCGGCCTGCGCACGCTCACGATCATCGACTGGACGCTCAAGCTCATCAACACCGAGCGCAGCAGGAAGGGCGAGCCGCCGCTCGACCTGAAGGCCATCGCGCTGGACGACGATGCGACCTACGAAAACATCTTCAGACAGGCGCAGACCGTTGCCGTCTTCCAGTTCGAATCGCACGGCATGCAGCGCATGCTCAAGGACGCGAAGCCCGACCGCTTCGAGGACCTGATCGCGCTCGGCGCGCTGTTCCGCCCCGGTCCGATGGACCTGATTCCCAGCTTCGTCGCCCGCAAACACGGGCGCGAAGGCATCGAGTATCCCGACCCGCGCGTCGAGCCCATCCTGAAAGAGACCTACGGCATCATGGTCTACCAGGAACAGGTCATGCAGATGGCGCAGATCATCGGCGGCTACACGCTGGGCGGCGCCGACCTGCTGCGTCGTGCGATGGGCAAGAAGAAGCACGAGGAGATGGTCAAGCAGCGCGCGATCTTCCGCGAAGGCGCAGCGAAGAGCGGGCGTACGGCGCAGCAGGCGGACGCCATCTTCGACCTGATGGAAAAGTTCGCCGGCTACGGCTTCAACAAGTCGCACGCGGCGGCCTATGCGGTGCTGTCGTACCACACGGCGTGGTTGAAGACGCATTACCCGGCGGCGTTCATGTCGGCCGTACTCTCGTCCGACATGGACAAGACCGACAAGGTCGTGACCTTGATCGACGAGGCGCGGCGCATGCGCCTGAAGGTCGAACCGCCCGACGTGAATCACTCGCAGTACATGTTCACGGTGTCGGGCGAGCGCAGCATTCGCTATGGGCTGGGCGCCATCAAGGGCGTGGGCCAGTCGGTGGTCGAGATGCTGGTGGCCGAGCGCGAAGCCAACGGCCCGTATCGCGATCTGCCGGACCTGTGCCGTCGCAGCGACCAGAACCGCATGAACCGTCGCGTGCTGGAAGCGCTGATCCGCTCCGGCGCCGCCGATTCGCTCGGCGCCAATCGCGCCACGCTCATGCACGCGCTGCCGGCTTCGATGCAACTGGCCGATCAGACGATCAAGGCGCGCGTCGTGGGACAGAACGACATGTTCGGCCTGATGGACACGACGCCGAGCGCGCCGGCTGTCGTCACCACGCAGACATTGCCCGACTGGAGCCGACGCGTCCGGCTCGACGGCGAGCGCGACACGCTGGGCCTGTATCTCACCGGACATCCCTTCGAGGAGTACGAGGAAGAGGTGCGTCCCGTGATCAGCGGCCGCATTGCCGACGTCACGGGCGACAAGCCGGTATCGACCGGCGAAGGCTTCCAGTTCCGCGGCAAACCGGCGACCGTCGGCGGCATGGTGTTCGATCTGGGCAAGCGCGGCAGCCGCATCGTCTTCACCCTGGACGACCGCAGCGGCCGTCTCGAATGCTCGATGTTCGAAGACGTCTACCAGCAGTACCGCAACCAGATCGCCAAGAGCGCCATCCTGATCGTCGAAGGCTCGCTGCGCTTCGATGAATTCATCGAAGGCTGGCGACTCAACGCCAAGCGGGTGATCGACATCGATCAGGCCCGCGAGCTCTATGCGCGCCGCCTCGTACTGCGCTGGCCGGCCGACGCCGGCCCGGACTTCGTCCGCAAACTGGAAAGCACACTGCGTCCCTTCCGCGGCGGTCGCTGCAGCGTTGCCATCCGCTACTACAGTTCTGCAGCGCGAGCAGACCTGGTGCTGTCGGAAGAGTGGATGGTGAAGCCGAGTCGCGAACTGACCGAGAAACTGTCGCAGCTGGTCGGCCACGACGGCCTGCGGCTGATCTACGCCTCGCAGAATTCCTAGAAGAACCGGAGTTTCACACGGAGTTCACGGAGATCACGGAGGTCGGAGAAGAGAATTTCCACGGGGGACACGGGGAACACGGGGTCTCGGAACAGAAGATCTTCTTGTCCCCGTGCTCCCCGTGGAAACATTCTTTGTTCTTTTTCCTTCCGACCTCCGTGCTCTCCGTGATCTCCGTGTGAAATTCTTGATCCGCTTCCGGCATCTTCGCCGGCTACAATGCCGCGATGCCCACCTCCCGCCTGATCGCGCTCATCGCCGGAAATTTCTTTGTCGCGACCAGTTTCATGGCGGTCGGCGGGTTGCTCAACGAGATTGCCGCCGCGCTGGACATTTCCGTCGAGCGGGCAGGACTGCTGATTGCCGCCTTCGGTGTCTCGGCGGCGATCTGTGCGCCGGTGCTGGCGACGCTGGGCTCGCACATCGATCGTCGCAAGCTGCTCACGGCATCGATGGCGGTCTGCGCCATTGCCAACATCGGCAGCGCATTCAGTCAGACCTACGATCAATTGCTGTGGGCGCGGATCCTGGCTGCCGTGACATCGGCGGTCTACACGCCGCAGGTCGCGGCCACCGTCAGCATGCTGGTGCCGGAAAACGAGCGCGCGCCGACGCTCGGCAAACTCATGGTGGGCTGGGCCATCGGCTCGGTGGTCGGCAACCCGCTGTCGGTGATGATCGGCAGCACCTTCGGCTGGCGCATGTCGTTCGTGTTCATCGGCGTGGCGAGCGCGGTCATCGCAGCGTTCGTGTGGTGGTCGATTCCCGCCGGCGTGCGCACGCCGCCGCTGAACCTCGAGCGCTGGTACCAGGTATTCAAGTCGCCCGCGCTGCGCTGGCTCACTGCGGCGACCGCGCTTACCAACGTCGGCGGCAGCGTGATGTTCAGCTTCCTGGCGCCGATCGCAAAGGCGGTGCTGGACGTGTCGGGCGCGATGCTGGCCGCGTTGTTCTTCGTGTCGGGCGTCGGCGGCCTGATCGGCAATGTGCTCAGCGTGCGCATGGTCCGCAAGGTCGGCGCCGCCAACGTCGCCTACAAGTGCAACGTCGCGGCGGCCGCGATGATGCTGGTATGGCCGCTGGCCGCCGGCTGGCTCGGCGCGGTCTTCGTCGTGCAGTTTCTCTGGAGTCTCGGCGGAGCAGGGTTTCCGGCCGTGCAGCAGGCGCGACTCGTCGCGGTGGCGCCGTTGCTTGCCGGCGCGACGATCGCTCTCAACTCGTCGGTGACGTATCTCGGCGGCTCTGCCGGCGCGACCATCGGCGCCACAGTGTGGACGCTGCTTCCGCCCCGCTTCATTCCGTGGGTAGGACTGCTGTTCATCGTCGCCGCGCTGGTGTGTTCGGTGCGCGGCGAAAAAGCAGCCCGCGAGTTGCCGCCCGGCTGATCGCTGCCGGAACCTCCCGGGCGACCGGACGTTCTGGGGGTGATGAGCGCGCGCGATCCACATTCCGTTTTTTCGCGTACGCCGCGCTGGGTGTGGGTGCTCGCGGCATCCGTCGCCGTCATTGCCGTCCTGATCGCGATCTGGGACTGGAACTGGTTCAAAGGCCCGGTCGAACGTCGGGTGACGGCAGCGACCGGCCGCGAGTTTCATATCCGCGGCGATCTCGATGTCGATCTCGGCTGGCGTCCGCGTATCACGGCGCAGGATCTGCACCTCGCGAATGCGGACTGGTCGAAGCGCCCCGAGATGACATCGGTCCGGCAGCTCGATCTGCGCATCGCATTGCTGCCGCTGCTGCGTGGACGAGTGCAACTTCCGTACATCGCGCTGGATGAACCGAAGCTCGTGCTGGAGCGCAGCGACAAGGGCGTCGGCAACTGGGTGTTCGAGACGCAGAAGGACAGGAGTTCCTCGGGAAGCGCGCCGCAGATCGGTCAGCTGAACGTCAGCAACGGGCGACTCGAGTTCCATGAGCCGGTGCTGAAAACGGACGTGACGCTCGCGGTTCGCAGCGGCAAGCCGGGCAGGAACGAACGCGCACCGCTGCTCGCCGACGGCAAAGGCTCGTGGCGCGGCCATCCCTTCGAACTCGAAGGACGCGTCGATTCCCCGCTGGATCTGCAGGATCAGGAGAAGCCCTATCGCATGGACGTGCGAGCCCGCGCCGGTCAGACGCGCGCCCACGCCAGCGGTGCGCTGCAGGGGCAGCTGCAGATTGAAAACTTCGATGCCGACTTTGCCCTTGCCGGCGCCAATCTCGCCGATCTCTACGAGCTGCTCGGCATCTCGCTGCCCGACACGTCGCCCTATGCGTTGCAGGGCAAGCTGGATCGCAAGGGCGACGTGTGGAGCTATCGCAAGTTCAGCGGCAAGGTCGGCGACAGCGATCTGTCGGGCGATGCGAGCATCGATATCGGTGGCGAGCGTCCGAAGCTGACCGCCGCGCTGGTGTCGCAACGTCTGGACTTGGACGATCTCGCCGGATTCGTCGGCGCGCCGCCTTCGGCAAAGTCCGGCGAGACGGCCAGCGATGCGCAGAAGCAGCAGGCAGCGGAACTCGAGGCGAAGCCGACGGTGCTTCCCGATCAGCCGTTCCGGCTGGAAAAGCTGCGCGTGATGGATGCGGACGTTACCTTGAAGGCGCAGGCCATCGATGCGCCGAAACTTCCCCTCGAGGCGATGGACACGCACCTGGTGCTGGAGAACGGCGTGCTCAGGCTCGATCCGCTCGATTTCCACGCCGCCGGCGGTTCGATCGCTTCCCGGATCACGCTCGACGCGCGCGAGACATCGATCCAGACGACGCTGGTGGCGGACGTACGCGGGCTGGAGCTGCCGAAGCTCTTTCCGTCCGTCGAGATCACGAAGAAGGGTGCGGGCAAGGTCTCCGGCGTCGCCGCGTTCACGGCGCAGGGCAATTCGATCGCCCACATGGCGGGCAGTGCGAACGGCGACATCGGCCTGATCATGGGCTCGGGCCACATCAGCAATCTGCTCATCGAACTCGCCGGACTCGACGTGGCCGAGTCGCTGAAATACCTGCTCGACAAGGATCGCGAAATTCCGCTGCGTTGCGCCTATGCGGATTTCCGGATCGTCGACGGGGAGATGACGACGCGCGGACTGGCCTTCGACACCACGGATACGGTGATCTTCGGCGAGGGCGACATCAATCTGCGCAGGGAGGCGTTCGATCTGCGTCTGAATCCGCAGCCGAAGGACAGGAGTCCGCTGACCTTGCGCACGCCGCTGAAGATCGGCGGCTCCTTCAAGGATCCGTCATTCCGTCCGGAGATCGGCCCGCTGGCCGCGCGAGTGGGAGCGGCAGCGGCGCTCTACAGCCTGGCGCCGCCGGCGGCATTGCTGGCGCTGATCGAAACGGGGCCGGGGGAGAGCATCGATTGCGGGCCGGCGGACGGGAGGATTGAGAAGGGGGAAGAGGCCGCAAAAGACCGCACAGGAGAATAGAAGATCTTTCCTGGTGCGGCCTTTGCGGCGTTTCTGTTTCCGGCAGAGGCCGGCTGAAGCCGGCCCCACAGGAAGAGGTCGGACTCAATCCGCTTTTACTGCTTCGACCTGGATCTGCAGCTTCACTTCCTGCTTGAACCCGAAAGCCTTGCCGTAGCTCACGCCGAAGTCTTCGCGATTGAGGGTCGCGCTGGCGTCCGCGCCGCAGGTTTCCTTCTTGTTCATCGGATTCGGTTTGCACAGGAAGCTGTCGATCTTCAGCTTCACCGGCTTGGTTACGCCGTGCAGTTCCAGGGTGCCGTCGACTTCGGTGGGCGCGCCGTTCTTGAAGCCGGCGAGCTTGCCCTTGTAGGTCGCGGTCGGGAACTTGGCGACGTCGAAGATATCCGGGCCCTTCGCATGCTCATTGAGCTTGTCGTTGCCGAAGTCGATCGAGGTCACGTCGATCCTGATGTCGACCGTACCCGTCTTGCCTTCCTTGTCGTACGTCACCGTGCCGGACGAGGAATTCAGCTTGCCGCGCCAGACCGACAGCCCGCCCATGTGATCCGCCTCGAAGCTCGGATAGGTGTGGGTGGGATCGATGTCGTAGGTCACGGGTGCGGCGAAGGCCGCGCCGGTGCCCAGCAATGTCGCGACGATCAGGCTCAGGGTCTGCTTCTTCATGCATGCATCCTCATGGATAACGGGAAAGCGCTGCATATTCCGCAATCGTTCCCGCTTTGGGAATCCGGGTAAACGGAATAAATGTCATTCTGCCGGCGCGACGGATCCGGATCAGCCGCCGGCGCGTTTGGCCTTCCATCCGCGCCGGGTCAGTTCTTCGACCAGCCGGTCGCGATGATCGCCCTGGATTTCGATGCGGCCGTTCTCGACACCGCCGCCGGAGCCGCACTTCTTCTTGAGTTCGGTCGCGAGCGCGGCGAGATCGTCGGCCGGCAGACCCAGCCCGCTGACGACCGTGACGCCCTTGCCCTTGCGACCCTGCGTCTCGCGGCTGACGCGCACGACGCCGTCGCTGCTCGTCTTGCCTGGCGTGCCTTTCTTGCAGACGCATTCGGCGGCTGCACGCAGGCAATTGGGACAACGCTCGCCCACACCGGTGGAATAGACGATGCCGCCGCCATCGGCGATCCGCGAATCTTTGCGAGGGGCGTTCATGGAGCAAGAGTTTCACACAGAGATCACGGAGAACACAGAGTTCAAGGCGAAGAGAAGAAAGTTTCCACAGGGGACACGGGGACCACGGGGACCAGAAAAGATTTCTGCTCCGAACCCAGTGTTCCCCGTGTTCCCTTTCTTCCCCCGTGGAAATTCTTCTCTCTTGATCTCCGGCTCCGTGGCCTCCGTGCTCTCCGTGTGAAATCGATCTCCGATCTACTCCGCGACCGGTGCCGGCGGCGGGCTGTGGTCTTCCAGCAGTTCGATGCCGACGCGGTCGGGGCCTTCGATGAAGGCATACCGCAGGCGTCCGCCGGCGATTTCCTTCGGTTCGGCGGTGACCGTGACACCGGCCTTGCGCAGCCGATCGAGCGTGGCGTCGAGATCGGTGACGGAGAAGCCGAGGTGGTCGATGACGCGGCCGCGGGTCGGCGCGAACTCCGTACGGCCCTGCCATTGATCGGGCGCGTTCTTCCGGACGTGTTCGACGGGATAGATGATCATGCTCACGTGATCGGCCGTGACGAACGCCGCCGGTCCGATCTGATTGCCGCGAAACTCGCGCTTGTCCTTCTGGGCTACTGCGCGCAAGCCGAAGTGCTTCGCATACCACTCGCCCGCGGCCGGCGGATCGGCGCTGAACAGGTGCACGTGACCGAAATCGTGGTGGCGCGCCGTGTTCAGCTCGATCAGTGCGTGATCGGGACCGTCGACGTAGGCATAGAAGAAAGGACGACTGCCGCCCACCATCTCGCTGATGTCGGTGATCGGCGTAGCGAACTTCGTACCGCTGTCGACCTGCTTCTCGTACGTCGATGGCATGTCTTCGGCGCCCCAGCCGATGTGCCAGAGGCCGGAGATCAGCTCCGACGGCGGCGGCGCGCCGACCTTCGTGAACAGCAGCCAGGCGTCGCCGGTCCACACGGCGTCCATGAGGCCCGCGAACTTCTCCTTGCGTGCCTTGAACTTCGTCGCATAGAAATCGATCGCGGCCGCCGGATCGGTGGAATTCAGATGCACATGATGGAAGTGCGCCTGGGGTTGTTCCTGCGCATGGGCCGCAGCGGACAGCAGGAAAGCGCAAAGGCAGGCCGCAAGAGACCGTGACCGCAAGGGAATCCCACGGGACGAAAAGGAATCACTGGCGGTTTTTTCATGCGGTTTTTTGCGGCTCTCATTCATGTCAGTGTTCTCCATGACAGGTCATGCGAAGGCGGAGTAGATGGCGGTGCGCAGTTCGCGACGCAGCGGATAGGTCGTGGAAGGCATCAGTTGCGTCATGAAAATGACGATCATCTCTTCGCGCGGATCGATCCAGAAGTACGTGCTCGCCAGGCCGCCCCAGGAGTAATCGCCGGCCGTGCCCGGCAGCAGCGTCCGTGCGGGATCCAGCGTCACCGAGAAACCGAGTCCGAAGCCGACACCTGCGTAGGCGGCTTCGCTGAACAGCGATACGGAAAGGTCCGGCAGCTCCTTGCCGTCGGGCAGGTGATTGCTGGTCATCAGTTCGATGGTCTTCGGACTCAGGATGCGTACGCCGTCGAGCGTGCCGCCGGCGAGCAGCATCCGGCAGAACCGCAGGTAGTCGCCGGCGGTCGAGACCAGTCCGCCACCGCCCGAGACGAGCTGCGGCGGCTTCGCGTAGCGACTGGCCCGGGCATCGTCCTGCAGATGCATGCCGCCTTCCGGCGTGACTGCGTAGCAGGTGGAGAGCCGCGACAGCTTCGCGGCGGGCACGTGAAAATCCGTGTCGTGCATGCCGAGGGGATCGAGGATGCGCGTGCGCAGGAACTGCTCGAACGGCTGCCCGGACAGCTTGCCGACCAGGTAACCCAGCACGTCGGTAGCCACGGAATAGTTCCAGGTCGTGCCCGGCGAGAATTCCAGCGGCAGGCCGGCGAGCGTATCGATCATGCCGTCGAGCGTCGTGCCGGCGAAGTCATCGAGCCTGAGACGCCGGTACGCGGCATCGACGTTGGTTCGCTGCTGGAAGCCGTAGGTAAGACCGGACGTGTGGCGGAGCAGATCGACGATCAGCATCGGCCGCTGCGGGCGTCGGGTCCTGAACGTACCGATGAAGCCGCCTTCATAGACGCCGAGATCGCGCCATTGCGGAATGTAGCGGTGCACCGGGTCTTCGAGTGCGACCAGGCCGTCTTCGACCAGCATCATGAAGGCGACGCTCGTGATCGGCTTGGTCATCGAATAGATGCGGAAGATCGTGTCTTCCTGCACTTTCTCGCGGCGCTCCACGTCGCGAAACCCGAGCGTGCTCAGGTGCGCGATTTCGCCGCGCCGCTGGATCAGCGTCAGCGCTCCCGGCAACCGTCCGCTGTCCAGATAGCGAGTCTGTACGAGCCGGTCGATGTGCTGCAGACGGGAGGGGATGAATCCGGCGGCTTCGGGGCGAATCTGCATGTTGGGACTCTCGATTGTCGGGAAGAATGTTTCACACGGAGATCACGGAGCACACGGAGCCGGAGATCAAGAGAGAAGAATTTCCACGGGGGAAGAAGGGGGACGCGGGGAACACGGGGAAAGAAAATTTCTGTTCCGAGACCCCGTGTTCCCCGTGTCCCCTTCTTCCCCCCGTGGAAACTCTTCCTTCTTGATCTCCGTGGCCTCCGTGATCTCCGTGTGAAATTGCTGTGTCTTAGATCTTCGACGTCTTCTGCGTATCGCCCATCGTGGCGTAGACAAGCAGCGAAATGAACACGCAGCCCGTCACATACCAGTAGAACAGCGATTCATGGCCGATCGACTTGAACCAGAGCGCAACGTATTCGGCGGTGCCGCCGAACAGCGAGACGGCGATGGCATAGGGCAGGCCGACGCCGAGGGCGCGGATTTCGACTGGAAACAGTTCCGCCTTCACCACGGCGCTGATGGAACTGTAGAGCGAGGAGATGAACAGGCCCGTCATCACCAGCGCGAACGCGGTCCAGGCATCGTCGGTGCGTTCCAGCGCCGTCAGCAGCGGCAGGGTCGCGAACAGCGCGAGAATGCCGAACGTGACGAGCATCGGACGGCGGCCGACGCGATCGGACAGGGCGCCCATCACGGGTTGCAGCAGCATGAACACGAACAGGCTGCCGGCCGAGACGAGCGTCGATTCGCCCTTGGTCAGGCCCACGGTATTCACCAGGAATTTCTGCATGTAGTTGGTGAATACATAGAAGAACAGCGTGCCGCCCATCGTCAGTCCGATCACCGTCAGGGTCTCGCGCGGGTAGCGCAGCAGCAGGCGCAGATCGCCCGCTTCGCGATTGCCCGACTGCGACTTCGTGAACGATTCGGTTTCCGCGAGATTGCGGCGCAGCCACAGCGCGACGAGCGCCGCCGCCGCGCCGATGAAGAACGGGATGCGCCAGCCCCACGCATCGAGCTGCTCGGCAGTGAGGAAGACGAACTGCAGCAACAGCAGCACGGCGAGCGCCAGCAGCTGGCCCATGACGAGCGTCACGTACAGCACGCCCGAGTAGAAGCCGCGATGTTCCTTCGCCGCGATCTCGCTCATGTACGTGGCGCTCGTTCCGTATTCGCCGCCGACGCTGAAGCCCTGCAGCACGCGTGCGATGACCAGCAGTGTCGGTGCCGCGATGCCGATGGTGGCGTACCCCGGCGTGATGGCGATCAGCAGCGATCCGGCGCACATGAGCACGACCGAGAGCGTCAGCGCCGCCTTGCGACCGCGGCGATCCGCGTAGCGTCCCATGATCCAGCCGCCGATCGGACGCACCAGGAAGCCGACGGCGAAGATGGCGGCGACGTTCAGGAGTTTCGCCGTCTGGTTGCCTTCGGGAAAAAAGGCATGCGCGAAGTAGATGGCGAACGCGGAATAGGTATACCAGTCGTACCACTCGACCAGGTTGCCGACCGAGCCGCCGAAGATCGATCGCAGTCGCTGGCGCTGCGACGTGATTGCAGCCGCTGCCGGTTCCGTCGTTGCGTGGGTCAAGGGAAGCCGCTGTTCTAGTTATCGAGGCGGCGATGGTGGCCCAGGCGCGCGGGCCGAATCAATCCAAAAACGTCAACGGGAATCGGCATGCCCGCCGACCCCGGGTGCTCACTTCCGGGATGCGGATCAGGCGGGCCGCGATCGATTGCGGACTTCTTCCCGGATCGTGTTCGCGGATGTTGTAAGGTGTGCACCCCTTGCTGTCGGTAATCGTCTCAACCATCGCTGCGGGGCGAGGTCTTGCGAATTGCACCTGTGTACTGGTTCCTAGCTGCCATTTTTCTCGTGATTGCGCTCGCCGTGCCCCGGCTCCGGCCGGTCGGCATCGTCGGCAGCGTGATTCTGGTGCTGATGCTCGGCTGGGGCATGCTCGAGCGTCTGCGCGGCAAGGAGTCGGAGGCCATGCCCGAACGAGGTCGGCCCAGTGCGCCGACGTCCGCAGTCCGTTCGTTCCCGCTCACGGATTTCAATACCGAAGAACTGCGCATCGCGGGCAACGGGGCGCCGTATGAATTGCGCGGTCACGTGGCCAATCGATCTTCCGAACTGCGGCTGAGATCGCTCACCGCGGAGATCACGCGTCGCGATTGCTATGAAGGCGCGCTCGATCCGAGCGGCTGCGTGGTGCTGTGGCAAAGCCGTCAGTGGGTCGAAGTCGCCGTCGAGCCGGGCGAGAGCCGCGACTTCGCCAGTCAGTTCTGGACGCGCGGTGAAGTGCCGCGCGCACGCGGCACGATTCGTGACGACATTACGGTCGTGGCGGCGGATGGGGTGCCGGCGACGCGACAGGAATAGTGGTCGCAGGAGGACGCGAAGAAAGCAGCCGCAAAAAGCGCAAAAGGCGCAAAAGTCAGAACAAGGAATTCATCGTTCCGCCTTTTGTGCCTTTTGCGTTTTTTGCGGCCATTCTTTCTGCTCTCAGATCCCGTTCTGCCACGTGCTCTGCAGCCCACCCTCGCCGGGACCAAGCCGCAGAAGTGCCGACGCCGTTGCGGCACCGCAGCGCGGTGCATAAGCTCGACGCCTTTCGTAGTCCCTGGAAGTCCGCGTGCAAGTCGTCCTCCCGTATCTCATCGCCGGCTGGTCCGGTTTCTTCGTGATGGCCGTCGAATTGCTGGGCGGGCGCCTCATGGCGCCGACGTTCGGCAGCAGCATCTACGTGTGGGGCGCCATCATCACGGTGTTCATGCTGGCGCTGTCGCTCGGCTACCTCGCCGGCGGACGCTATTCCATGCGCCAGCCGAGCGTCCGGCGGCTCGGCGTGCTGCTGCTGGTTGCCGCGGCGACGGTGCTGCCGGTGCTGCTGTTCGGCGAACGCATGCTCGACGCCGTGTCGATCGCGATGCCCGATCCGCGCTTCGGTTCGCTGCTGGCGGCGACGATCCTGTTCTTCGTGCCGACGTTCTTTTCCGGAATGATCTCGCCTTATGCGGTGCGCCTGCTGGTGCGCGATCAGGCGAGTTCGGGCCGCCATGCCGGGCAGCTCTACTTCGTGTCGACGTTCGGCAGCGCCGCCGGTACGTTGCTGACGTCCTTCTACCTGGTGCTGCTGCTGGAGGTGAACCACATCCTCCTGAGTCTGCTGGCGGTGTCGGGTGTCATCGGCGTGACGGCAGCGTTCTCGGGCCGGCCGGCCGGGGCGGCGCAGTGAGGGCGGCGGCGATGTGGGGACGAATCACGATCGCGGTGCTGCTGCTTGCCGGCATGGCGTCGCAGGTGCAGGCGCAGAAGCTCGTTCATTCCGAGCGTTCGCTCTATCGCGAAGTGCTGGTCTACGACACGGGCAGCGTGCGCTGCATGTGCTTCACGCGCAATTGTCGCGTGGGTCGTCAGACGTGCATGGATACGCGGCATCCCGACCGCTTCGCACTGAACTACACGCGCATGATGCTCGGAGCGCTGTACCTGAATCCGCAGCCGCGCTCGATCCTGATCGTCGGGCTGGGCGGCGGTACCCTGCCGCGTGCGCTGATGCAGGTGCTGCCGCAGACTGCGATCGACACCGTCGAGATCGATCCCGCGGTCGTCAGGGTGGCGAAACAGTATTTCGATTTCGCACCCGGCAGTCGGGTCAGCGTCGCGGAGCAGGACGGCCGCGTCTTCGTGAAACGGGCGATCCGCGAAGGCCGGCGATACGATCTCATCATGCTCGATGCCTTCGACCACGAATACATTCCCGAGCACCTGCTGACCCAGGAGTTTCTGCGCGAAGTGAAAACCCTGCTGGCGCCGGGCGGCGTGCTGGCGGCGAATACGTTTTCGTCGAGCCGGCTCTACGACTATGAGTCCGTGACGTACGCGTCCGTGTTCGGGACGTTCTTCAATCTCAAGCGGGACAATCGCGTCATCCTGGCGATGAACGGGCCGCTGCCGGACATGGAAAGCATCGAACGCAACAGTGCAGTGCATCGCGACGACTTCGCGAAGTTCGATGTGCACGCGGAATTTCTGTTGCCGCTGTTTTCGACCCGGCCGGACTGGAATGCGAAGACGCGGATACTCACCGACCAGTATTCGCCGGCGAATCTGCTCAATCTGAATTGAGGTTCCGCTCCCCTCTGCCTGTGGGGCCGGCTTCAGCCGGCCTTCCCGCTTGCAGAAGGCCGGCTGAAGCCGGCCCCACAGGGGAAGAAGGCAGAGAGGAGATCAGTTGATCCGTCCGCTCGTCTCTTCCAGCTTCTCCAGCGCAATCGTCACCTGCTGCAGGATCGGCAGCGGATTCTCGCCGCCCGTCATGTTTTCATTCGTTGCCGTGGAAAGCAGCTCCGCGTCCTTCTTCCACGATTCCAGAATGGCGCGCTTCGCATCGACGTCGAGACGCGTGTCGCGCAGCACGTCCATCGGTGTCTCGAACTGGCGCGACGGATCGGCAATGGCGTCTTCGGTACGTTTCTGTTCGGGCATGGCAGTTCCTTACGCTGAGGATCAATCGCGACGTGTCAGCAGTCCGACCAGCAGGGCGACACCTGCGGCGGTGGCGATGATGCCCCAGGAGTGATCACGTACGTAGTCGTCGGTGTTGCGGGCCAGCCGCCGTACGCGGCGACGCATCTTCCGGTCGTACACGCTGTCGAGCATCTGGCCGAGGGATTTCTCCGTGCGGGCGCGGGCTTCCTGTACCCGATCGCCGGTAACCTCGGCAGTGGCTTTCAGCAGCGCCTCGGTATCGCGCGCCACGGCGCGCAGGTCGTTGCGCAGATCTTTCATGGGGGAATGCAAAGCGCCGTTTCTCATGGCGGAGTCTCCTTGCAGGCGACGGGAATTACAGATGCAACGCTCGGCATCCGCGCGGGTTCCGGCGCGGTGCGGATCGAGCTTCCTGGCGAACTGTCTACGACAGCATCTGCCGGGTCGCAATGGTGACTGACCGCTATGCCTGCGGCGCCGTGCCCGCTAGGCTTCGATCAGGCCGGAGCGTCGAGGGAGTTTTCCATGCCCGCAAAGAAGACATCCAGCAAGGCGAAACGCGCGCCCGCGCGTCGCAAGACTCCCAGAAAGGCGGCGCCGCGAACCCGCGGTATCCAGCCGCAGGATTGCGTGATCGACACCTTGCCCGCCGAAGCGAGCGAGGCAGCACAGCGGATCGAGAGCGAAGGCGGCGTCATCGTCGGCCGCTACTTCGAACCGCTGGGCCGCAATCCGCTGCTGCTGGCTGCATTGCCGATCGACAGCGTCGATCCGACCCCGTTCCAGCGCGATCTTTCCGATGCGCATCACAAGAAGCTGTCCGAGGTCATCGACCGCACCGGCCTGTTCCTCGATCCGGTGATCGCGATTACGGCGCCGGAGAAAGGATTCTGGACGCCGAACGGACGCCACCGCCTCGAAGCGCTGCGGCGTCTCGGCGCGAAATCCATCGTTGCGCTGGTGGTGCCCAAGCGCGAGATCGCGTGGCAGATCCTCGCGCTCAATACCGAGAAGGCGCACAACCTGCGCGAGCGGGCGCTCGAAGTGATCCGCATCTACAAGGGACTGATCGAGGAAGATGCGAGCCGGCCCGAAAAGGATTTCTCGTTCTATCTGGAAGACCCGGCGCTGGTGACGCTCGGCCTGTGCTACGAAAGAAAGGGCAACTTCGCGGGCGGTGCGTATCACTCGATCCTGCGGCGGCTGATGGAATTCTCAGCGGAGCCGCTGCGCAAGGCGATCGGCGCACATGAGTCGGCCGCCGAGAAGCTGTTCGAACTCGATACGCTGGTGACCGAAGCGGTCGACAAGTTGAAGGAGCGCGGCCTGGTGAGTCCGTACCTGCGGGCCTTCGTGGTGGCCCGCATCAATCCGTTGCGCTGGATCAAGGACGAACCGCCGCCGCTTGCCGAGGTGCTCAGGACCATGCGCGAGCGCGCGGCGCGGTTCAATGTCGACAAGATCAGGCAGCAGGATCTGGCGAGAAGCGGCGGAGCGCCGGATTCGGAGTAGGCAGCTTTCTTCTTTCCTCCTGTGGGGCCGGCTTGAGCCGGCCTGGGAATGTCAGGCTGAAGCCTGACCTACAGATGCAGTGCCTCAAGAGGGGGTGATCGGAAGAAGCCTCGGTTGCCATTCTTTTATGGCGGTCTTTTGCGGCTCTCCCTCCTCCGGACCGCGCGCCGGTTGCCACCCGGGCAATCTCCCGCTATGTTCCGCGCTGTTTTCGCAGGGATCACCGCCGTATGGCAATGAATTTTCTGGATTTCGAGCAGCCGATCGCCGAGCTCGAGGCCAAGATCGACGAGCTGAAGTTCGTCTCGAACGACGCCGAAGTGAACATCGGCGAGGAAATCGCGCGCCTGCGGGCCAAGAGCCGCGCCCTCACCACGAGCATTTTCTCGAACCTGACCCAGTGGCAGATCGCCCAGCTCGCCCGCCATCCGCAGCGCCCGTACACGCTGGACTACATCAACACGATTCTCACCGACTTCCAGGAACTGCACGGCGACCGCATGTATGCGGACGATCACGCCATCGTCGGCGGTCCGGCTCGGCTCGACGGTCGTCCCGTCATGGTGATCGGCCAGCAGAAGGGCCGCGATACCAAGGAACGGGTGCGCCGCAATTACGGCATGCCCAAGCCCGAGGGCTATCGCAAGGCGCTGCGCCTGATGCACATGGCCGAGCGCTTCAACATGCCGCTGATCACGCTCATCGATACCTCCGGCGCCTACCCCGGCGTCGGCGCCGAAGAGCGCGGCCAGAGCGAGGCGATCGCGCGCAACCTGTTCGAGATGTCGGCGCTGCGCGTGCCGATCGTCAGCGTCGTGATCGGCGAGGGCGGTTCGGGCGGCGCACTGGCCATCGGCGTGTGCGACCGGTTGCTGATGCTTCAGTACAGCATCTATTCGGTCATTTCTCCCGAAGGCTGCGCGGGCATTCTCTGGCGCAGCGCCGACAAGAAGGATCTCGCGGCCGAAGCGATGGGCGTCAGCGCCGAGCGCATCGCCAAGCTCGGCGGCGTCGTGGATGAGGTGATCAAGGAACCGCTCGGCGGCGCGCATCGCGATCCGCAGGCCATGGCCGACAGCCTCAAGGAGGCGCTGTTGCGTCATCTCGGCGAACTCGAAGCGCTGTCGACAGATGAACTCCTCGCCACGCGCGACAAGCGGCTGCGCAGCTACGGCGTATTCAGCGAAAGCTGATTTGTAGGTCAGGCTTCAGCCTGACTCCGAAAAGGCCGGCGCAGGAACTGTCAGGCTGAAGCCTGACCTACAGTCAGAGGCCGCTGCTGCAAACTGCTGCGCACCCATGATCTTCTCGCCCGCCGCACTGCTGGATTGCATTCATTCGACGCTGCCGGCCGGCGCCAGCGGCACGCTCCGGGTGGCATTCAGCGGCGGGCTCGATTCGACCGTCCTGCTCGCGGCGCTGCAGCGCGCCTGCGCCGCACGCCCCGGCTATCGCTTGCGCGCAATCCATGTCGATCACGGGCTGCATGCCGATTCGGCGCGCTGGACCGTGCATTGCGAGAACGTGGCGCAACGTCTCGGGATCGACTTCGCATCGAAAAAGGTGGCGGTATCGCCGGCCGATGAAGGCCTGGAAGCGGCGGCCCGCCATGCGCGCTATGCAGCGTTGCGCGAATGCCTGCAGCCCGGGGATGCGTTGCTCACCGCGCATCACGCCGACGATCAGTTCGAAACCCTCATGCTGGCCCTGCTGCGCGGCGCCGGTCTGCCGGGGCTTGCGGCCATGCCCGCGTGCCGGGAGTTCGCGCCGGGCTGGCACCTGCGTCCGTTGCTCGAGTTCACGCGCCCGGACCTGGAAGACTGGGCGCGCGCCGAAGGGCTCGCCTGGATCGACGATCCGTCCAACGACCTCGCGCATTTCGATCGCAATTTCCTGCGTCATCAGATCCTGCCCCTGCTGCAGACGCGCTGGCCATCGGCGGTCCGCACCGCCGTGCGTACGGCCAGGCATGCGGGTGAGGGGATGGCGCTGCTGGATGAATTCGCCATTGCCGATCTGGCATCCGCCGCGACAGGCCCGTGCCTGAAGGTCGATGTCCTGGCCGGATTCAGCGATGCCCGCCGGCGCAATCTGCTGCGCTACTGGTCGAAGCTGCGCGGCGCCCGCGCGCCGTCGACGCGCAAGCTCCTCGCGCTGGAACACGACATGCTCGCGGCGCAGGAGGATCGATTGCCGGTGATCGAGTGGGACGGATTCGAGGTGCGGCGATTCCGCGGCCTGCTCTATGGCGATCGGGTCCGCCGCGGCAGTTCGCATGAGGCTGTGTCGTTCGACTGGGAATGGAGCCGGCCGCTGGTCCTTCCTGACAAACTAGGGTCATTGCATGTGCAGCCTGGCCACGGCGCCGGACTTGCGCGTGCGCTGTTGCCGCGCACCTTGCGCGTCGCCTTCCGTCAGGGCGGCGAAGTGCTGCAGCCGGCCGGCGACCCGCATCGCCGCGATCTGAAGAAGTTGCTGCAAGCCGCGGATATCCTGCCGTGGTGGCGCAATCGTCTGCCATTGCTGTGGGTCGACGATCGACTCGCCGCAGTCGGCGATCTGTGGACGGCCGACGAGTTCGCGGCCGACGCGGATGAGGAGGGTGTGCAGGTCGTCTGGCAGGGTAAACCTCGGATACAGGCACAGCGGCAGACCGCGCCTTGACGAGACGCGAAAAAAATTACGCGAAAGCCGCAACCTCATCGCTTTGCTGCTTTCGTCGATCTCCCGATTCCGATAGACTGCGCTCCCGTCGTGAGTTAGGTGCTGTGCGTTCAGTGCAGCGTCCTTTGGCTCCTCCTCCTTCATCGACGGTGCTCCGATGACTCGTTATATCTGTGTGACTGGCGGTGTCGTTTCCTCACTCGGAAAAGGCATCGCCGCCGCCTCATTGGGCGCGATTCTCGAAGCCCGCGGCCTCAAGATCAGCATGGTGAAGCTGGATCCGTACATCAACGTCGATCCGGGCACCATGAGTCCGTTCCAGCACGGCGAAGTGTTCGTCACCAACGACGGCACCGAGACCGACCTGGATCTCGGCCACTACGAACGCTTCGTACGTACGACCACCTCGCGCAACAGCAACTTCACGACGGGCCGCATCTACGAACGCGTCATCGCGAAGGAACGTCGCGGCGACTATCTCGGCGCGACCGTGCAGGTGATCCCGCACATCACCGACGAAATCAAGCATTGCATCCGTCTCGGCGCCGGCGATGCCGATGTCTGCATGGTCGAGATCGGCGGTACGGTCGGCGACATCGAATCGCTGCCGTTCCTCGAGGCGATCCGCCAGCTCGGCGTCGAACTCGGTCGCAACAACGTGCTGTACATGCACCTGACGCTGGTGCCGTACATTCCCAGCTCCGGCGAGATCAAGACCAAGCCGACGCAGCATTCGGTGAAGGAACTGCGTTCGATCGGTATCCAGCCGGACGTGCTGCTGTGCCGTTCGCAGAATGCGATTCCCGATGAGCAGCGCCGCAAGATCGCGCTGTTCACGAATGTCGAAGAGCGCGCCGTCATCTCGGCCGTCGATGCCGACGACATCTACAAGATTCCGATGCTGCTGCACGAGGAGAAGCTGGACGAGATCGTCGTCGACAAGCTGCGCCTCGAAGTGAAGCCGGCGGACCTGAGTGAGTGGCGCCGCGTCGTCACGGCCAAGACGAATCCGGATACCACCGTGACCATTGCGATGGTCGGCAAGTACGTGAACCTGCGCGATGCCTACATCTCCCTGAGCGAGGCGCTGACGCACGCCGGCCTCGGCACGCGCACGCGCGTGAACATCCAGTTCATCGAGGCGACCGACGTCGAGAAGCACGGCACGGGCTGTCTCGAAGGCGTCGATGCGATCCTGGTGCCGGGCGGCTTCGGCGAGCGCGGTATCGAGGGCAAGATCCAGGCGATCCGCTTTGCGCGCGAACGCCAGATTCCGTACCTCGGCATCTGCCTCGGCATGCAGCTCGCGATCATCGAGTACGCACGTGACGTCGCAGGGCTCGAAGGCGCGCATTCCACTGAGTTCAACCGCAGTGCGCCGCATCCGGTCATTGCGCTCATCAGCGAGTGGGCGGACCAGAAGGGCACCACGGAACAGCGCAGCGAGAAATCCGACATGGGCGGCACGATGCGTCTGGGCGCGCAGGAAGTGCGCCTGTCGCACGGCTCGCGTGCTCACCAGATCTACGGCTCGGACGTGATCGCCGAACGCCATCGCCATCGCTACGAGTTCAACAACCGCTACCTCCAGAAACTCATGAACGCGGGCCTGCGTTTCTCGGGCTTCTCACGCGACGGTCTCGTCGAAATGATCGAACTGCCGGCGCATCCGTTCTTCGTGGCCAGCCAGTTCCATCCGGAATTCCGCTCGACGCCGCGCGACGGCCATCCGCTGTTCACCGGCTTCATCAAGGCGGCGCGCGCGTATCGCCAGGGGCAGATGCCGGCGGCGGCGAATGGGTGATCAGCTACTGGCTACTGGTGGCTGGCCAGAACTGAGCTTCGATGCATGTCTGGCCAGCCGCCAGTAGCCAGCCGCCAGAATCCCATGCGTCTCCTCAACTTCACCGTCGGTCCCGACCAGCCCTTCATCTTCAAGTCGTCCTTCGACAAGACAGTCAAATCAACCCCGTTCGAGGAAAGCCTGTTATGAGCAAGATCGTCGACATCCGCGGCCGCGAAATCATCGACTCGCGCGGCAACCCGACCGTGGAGGCCGATGTTCTCCTCGAATCCGGCGCCGTGGGACGCGCCGCGGTGCCGTCTGGCGCGTCGACGGGAACGCGCGAAGCCGTCGAACTGCGCGATGGCGACAAGAGCCGCTATCTCGGCAAGGGCGTGCTGAAGGCGGTCGCCAATGTGAATGGCGAGCTGAAGCAGCTGCTCGTCGGCAAGGACGCGGCGGATCAGCGCGGGCTCGATGAAGCGATGATCAGGCTCGACGGCACTGATTCGAAGTCGCGCCTCGGCGCCAATGCGCTGCTGGCCATTTCGCTTGCGAATGCGCATGCGGTCGCGAAGGACACGAAGCAGTCGCTGTTCCGGCTGCTCGGCGGCCCAGGCCCGAAGACGCTGCCGGTGCCGATGATGAACATCATCAACGGCGGCGCGCATGCGGACAACAGCGTCGACATCCAGGAATTCATGATCCTGCCGGTCGGCGCGCCGTCGCTGTCTGAGGCCGTGCGTTACGGCGCCGAAATCTTCCACACGCTCAAGAAGGTGCTGCACGAGCGCAAGCTCAATACCGCCGTCGGCGACGAAGGCGGTTTCGCGCCCGACCTGCCGTCGAACGAAGCGGCGCTGGAAACCATTCTCGAAGCCATCGAGCGCGCCGGCTACAAGGCCGGCAAGCAGGTGTTCCTCGGTCTCGACGTCGCCAGCTCCGAGTTCTACAAGGGCGGCATCTATGACCTGGAATCGGAAGGCCGCAAGTTCACCTCCGCGCAGTTCGTCGACTACCTCGAAGGCCTCGCGAACCGCTATCCGGTCATCACCATCGAAGACGGCATGGCCGAAGGCGACTGGGACGGCTGGGCGCTGCTGACGCAGCGGCTGGGCAAGAAGGTACAGCTCGTCGGCGACGACCTGTTCGTGACCAACACCAGGATCCTGCAGGAAGGCATCAGCAAGAAGATCGCCAACTCGATCCTCATCAAGCCGAACCAGATCGGCACGCTCACCGAGACGCTCGCGGCCATCGACATGGCCGCAGACGCGGGCTACTCGGCAGTCGTGTCGCATCGCTCCGGCGAGACCGAAGACTCGACGATCGCCGACATCGCCGCGGCGACGCGCGCCACGCAGATCAAGACCGGCTCGCTGTCCCGCTCCGATCGCATCGCCAAGTACAACCAGCTCCTGCGCATCGAAGCCGAACTCGGCAAGGACGCGCGCTACGCGGGTGTCGAGGCGTTCCCGGTTCCGCTGCCAGGAATTTCCTGCTAAGAAGCTGGCTGCATGAAGTTCCTGGCCGTCGGATTGCTCGCCCTGCTGGTGGTACTGCAGTACCGCCTGTGGCTGGGCGACGGCGGCATGCGGGAAGTGACGCGGTTGCGGGCGGAGATCGAGCAGCAGCAGGTCGAGAATGCGACCTTGCGCGAACGCAACCGCACGCTGGCCGCGGAGGTGCAGGATCTGAAGAAGGGCACGGTCGCGATCGAAGAGCGTGCCCGCACCGATCTGGGGATGGTCGGCCAGCGCGAGACCTTCTATCAGGTCGTGACGCCGCGCGAGGCGGTTCCGGCGGCGCAGAAGCAGGAATGAAGAGGGTGGAGCCGCAAAAGACCGTGACCGTAAGGGAATCCCGCGGGGCATAAAAGAAATTGCGGGTCAATGATCTTCATGTCTTCCAGAACGGGTTTCTTTTTTGCGGTCCTTTGCGGCCTCTGATTTCTCTCTTCCGATGCCTTCATCTCTCAAGTTCTGGGCCGTCGTTCCCGCGGCAGGTCGCTCGCGGCGCATGGGCGATTCGACTGTGCCAAAGCAGTACCTGCGACTTGCGGGCAGGGCGGTGATCGAATGGTCGCTTGCGCCACTGCTGGCGAGGCCGGAATGCGCGGGAGTCGTGGTGGCGATTGGCGCCGACGATCAGGAATGGGCGAAGCTCGACGTGTCCCGCGACCCGCGCGTTCGTTCCGTCGTCGGCGGCGCCGAGCGTGCGGATTCCGTTCACGCGGGACTGGGTGCATTGCAGCTCGACGAGGCGGCCTGGGTGCTGGTGCATGACGCCGCGAGACCCTGTCTGAGCGCGGAGGAAGTCGATCTGTTGCTGCGCACGCTGGAAAGCGATCCCGTCGGCGGTCTGCTCGCTGCGCCGGTCGTGGATACGCTGAAGCGCGCCGATGCCACTGGCCGCGTGGCGCAGACGGTCGATCGCGAGGGTCTGTGGCGCGCATTGACGCCGCAGATGTTTCGCTTCGGTCTTCTCGACAGGGCGCTGCGCGAGGCGCGCGCCCGGGGTCTCGTCGTGACCGACGAAGCGCAGGCGATCGAAGGGCTGGGCCTGCAGCCGCGCGTCGTGCCCGGCAGCCCTGACAATCTCAAGATCACGCTCGCCGAGGATCTGCGCCGCGCCGAGCGCTTTCTCGCGGAACGGGGAACCACGCTTTCATGACCACTGCACTACGCATCGGCCAGGGCTTCGACGTGCATGCCTTCGAGGCGGGCGACCATGTCACGCTCGGCGGTGTGCGGATTCCGCATGTGCAGGGCATCAAGGCCCATTCCGATGGCGACGTCGTGCTGCACGCGCTGGTCGATGCCTTGCTGGGCGCCGCGGGGTTGGGCGATATCGGCATCCACTTTCCCGATTCCGATCCGCAATGGCGCGGCGCCGACAGTCGCCAGTTCCTGCGGCATGCGCGCGCGCTGCTGCAGCAGCGGGGATTTGCGATCGTCAATGTCGATGTCACCGTGCTCGCTGAAGCGCCGCGGCTCGGCAAGCATCGCGAAGCCATGCGCGCCAACATCGGTGCAGACCTGGGCCTCGCAGCCGATCGCGTCAACATCAAGGCGACCACGACGGAGACGCTCGGCTTCGTCGGACGCCGTGAAGGCATTGCATGCCAGGCAATCGCCCTGATCGAGCAAACCTGATGGACCTCCTGCAACTGCCCTGTGCTCACGGCGTGCCGCCGGTCCGCGGTCGTCTGCGCGTCGAGCCGGAAGACTTCGTCGTTCGCGAGTGGCTGGGCTTCGCCGCCGACGGCGAGGGCGATCACTGGCTGCTGACGGTGCGCAAGCGCGGCGCGAATACCCACTGGGTGGCGAAGCAGCTCGGCAGGCTGGCGCAGATTCATCCGCGCGATGTGGGCTTTGCGGGTCTCAAGGATCGTCATGCCGTCACGGAGCAGGCGTTCACGCTGCCGGTGCGTTCGGCGATGCAGGACTGGTCCGGCGTCACCGGCGAAGGCTTCGAAGTGATCCGCGCCGAGCGGCACCGCCGCAAGCTGAAGCGCGGCGCTTTGCGCGGCAACGAGTTCGACCTTCTCGTTCGCGATCTGGTCGGCGACACCGCCGCCGTTGGCGATCTGCTAGCCCGCATCGGCGCCGAGGGCGTGCCGAACTACTTCGGTCCGCAGCGCTTCGGCATCGATGGCGCCAATCTCGCTCGCGCGCGCCGCTGGCTGGGCGGCGAAATCGAACTCAACGATCGCTTCGAACGCGGCTTCGCACTCTCCGCCGCACGCTCCGCCCTCTTCAACGATGTACTGACTGCGCGCGTCGCAGCCGGGACCTGGAATCGACTGCAATCCGGCGACGTCGCGAATCTCGACGGCACCAACAGCGTGTTCAAGGTCGATGCGCTCGATGACACGTTGACCGAGCGCTGCCGCATTCAGGACATTCATCCCACTGGTCCCTTGTGGGGCAGGGGAGAGCTGGCTTCGCAGGCAGAAGTCGCGGCGTTGGAGCGCGAGGTCGCGCAGCACGACGCGGTGCTGAGCAACGGCCTCGCCACGATTGATATGGATCAGGAACGGCGCTCCCTGCGCCTGCGTGTCAGCGAGCTGAGCTGGGCGCTGGAGGCGGAGGGACTGCGATTGAAATTCCGTCTGCCTCGGGGTGCCTTCGCCACTGCAGTGCTGCATGAACTGCTGCAGGACGCCTTCGCTCAGGCACTGCTGGAGTCGGACGAAGAGTGAACAGTTCTTCCTGTGGGGCCGGCTTCAGCCGGCCTGAGCACTGTCAGGCTGAAGCCTGACCTACAGAAGATGAAGAGGCAGCGACGCCCTTAGCGTCTGCTCTTCAGCAGCACATACACCGCGCCGCTGCCGCCGTCGACCGCGCGTGCCGACGCGAAGGCCAGCACCGGATCAATGTGCTGCAGCCAGCGATTGACGATGTTCTTGAGCACGGGGCCGCGCGGGCCGGAGCGGCGACCCTTGCCGTGCACGATCCGGATGCATTTGAGTTCGCGCTGGACGGCGTCGGTAACGAACTCGCGCAAGACTTCCTTCGCCTGCGCGCCGCTGAGTCCATGCAGATCAATTTCGGCATCGACCGCGTAGTGGCCGCGCCGCAGTCTGATGAGAACGTCCTCGGGCACGTGCGGACGCCGGAACAGCAATTCATCGCCCGTGCTCAGCAGCAGGTCGTCCGCCGGCGGCAGCAGGCTTTCCCTCAACACTTCGCGTTCGTCCAGGCGCGTGAAGCGTGCCTGCGCAACGGGCTTCGGCGCCTGCGGCGCCTCGTTGCCGGGCGGCAAGGGCTTCACCTCGCGCATCGCTTCGCGAAAGAGATCCTTGTCGGGGTCGTCGGGCGTGTTCATGTCGAGGATTCGTCGCAACATTTCCAGTATAGTTCGCCGCGCGTGTAGCGGGCGCGGTTCGAAGATTCCAGCAGCAGCGTGAAGATCCTCATCAGCAACGACGACGGCTATCGTGCGGAAGGCATCCGCGTGCTGACCGAATCCCTGATGCCTCTCGCCGAAGTCACCGTCGTCGCGCCGGATCGCAATCGCAGCGGCGCAAGCAATTCCCTGACGCTCGATGTGCCGCTGCGCGTTTTTCCCTTCGACCAGGACCGCTATCTCGTGCAGAACGGCACGCCCACGGACTGCGTGCACCTCGCGATCTCCGGATTGTTCGAATACGAGCACGACATGGTCGTTTCGGGCATCAACGACGGGCCGAACCTGGGTGATGACGTGCTGTACTCGGGGACCGTGGCAGCGGCGATCGAAGGCCGGTTTCTCGGTCTGTCCGCGATTGCAGTGTCGCTGGCGATCAAGCCCGGATCGGGGCAGCACTATGCGACTGCGGGCCGCGTGGCGGCGGAACTGGTGATGCGCATCCAGCGATCGCCGCTGCATCACGCCACCATTCTCAACGTCAACGTTCCCGATCTGCCCTATGAACAGTTGAAGGGCTATCAGGCAACGCGTCTGGGCTTTCGTCATCGTTCCGAACCCATCGTGCGTTCGGCGGATCCGCGCGGTCGTCCGGTGTACTGGGTCGGGCCTGCCGGCATCGGCCAGGACGCGGGAGAAGGCACGGACTTCCACGCGGTCGCCAATGGCTATGTTTCCATCACGCCATTGCAGATCGATCTCACGCGGCATTCGATGGTCGAGGACATCGGCAACTGGCTGCAGGGGCGCGAGGCATGAAGCCGCCTTACGGCAAGCCGGCGTCTGCACTCGTGCCCGGCGCGCGGCACAACGGCATCGGCATGACATCGGCGCGCACGCGCGAACGCCTGGTGCAGCGCCTGCGCGATCAGGGCATCGTCAATCCGGAAGTACTCGAACAGATCCGCAATGTGCCGCGACACCTGTTCGTCGACGAAGCGCTGGCGACACGCGCGTACGAAGACACAGCATTGCCGATCGGCCTCGGGCAGACGATTTCCCAGCCTTACGTGGTGGCGCGCATGACCGAGGCGTTGATCGAGGGCACGGCGCCGCGCAAGGTGCTCGAGATCGGTACGGGCTGCGGTTACCAGACTGCGGTGCTATCGCCTTTTGTCAAATTTCTGTACAGCATCGAACGCATCAGCGCCTTGCTGGAGCGTGCACGCATCCGCGTGAAGGAACTCAACCTGCGCAATGTCCATTTGCGTCACGGCGATGGTTTTCAGGGATGGGCTGCGCATGCGCCGTACGATGGCATCCTGATGGCGGCAGCGCCGCTCGCCATTCCGGAAGTCTTGCTGACTCAGCTCGGGCCCGGAGGACGATTGATTGCTCCCGTGGGTCCGGAGGGGCGGCAGCAACTGCTGCGCATCACACGGCGCGGCGATGACTTCCACAAGGAGACCCTGGGCCTGGTGAGCTTCGTGCCGCTGCTCAAAGGATTGGGCTGAGGAGCATCGGTTCTTCAGGCTTTCCCGCGGGGATTTCCTTCGGTCATAGCCTGACGAATCCGGCGGGGGCCGGCTGAAGCCGGCCCCACAGAACGAGAGGTGATGCAGTGACGACAGTGTCGGGGTTCTGAACGTTGGCCTGGCCTGCGTCACGGTTGCCGGTGCGGCTGATTTGCGCGCTCACTCTGTCGTTGCTGGTTGCGTGCTCATCGAATCCCCCGGCGTCGTCGACTTACACGGTCAAGCGCGGCGACACGCTTTACTCGATCGCCTGGCGTCACAAGGTCGACTACCAGGACCTCGCACGCTGGAATGGCATCGGACGCGACTATCTCATTCATCCCGGCCAGGTGCTGCGGCTCGCGCCGCCCGGGCGCGGTGCGACGAGCGTCGCAAAAAAATCTTCGACTGCTCCACGAACATCTCGATCTCCCGCGGCAACGCCGCCCAGGAGCAGCGTGCCGGCAGGTCCGCCGGTCCGATGGTCGTGGCCGGTCGACGGCGGCAACGTGGTGTTGACGACGCGACCCAACGGCGGTCAAGGCCTGACCATCGATGGTCGCGCGGGCCAGGACATCCGCGCTGCAGGTGCAGGACGCGTGGTCTACAGCGGCACGGGGCTGCTCGGTTACGGCCAGCTGGTCATCATTAAGCACAACGAAACGTATCTGAGCGCCTATGGCCACACACAGGCCGTCGTAGTGAAAGAGGGCGATGCAGTCGCGGCAGGACAGCGGATCGCCACGATGGGCAAGGGGCCGCAGGGAACGCCCATGCTGTATTTCGAGATCCGCATCGATGGTTCGCCGCGCAATCCGCTGTCGTTGTTACCGCAACGACGCTAGATATATCAACGTCGGTCTCGTTCAGGGTGTTCAGGAAAATGAGCAAGGGCCGATGCGATGGCGTCTCATCGATCCTCCGGCATTCGCGCTACGTGGCTGGCGCGATCATTGCAATTGCAACTAATTCGAGTGAATAAATTGCGGACGGTAGTTGCAACTCTTATCTACGTATGTCTAACATCCGCCCCCAACGTCGCTGGCGAGAGACAGCGAACGAGCCGCAGGGTGACCGGGTGAAGACGCGGGGGCGGAGGGGGATTCGAGGAAACAGCGCGAAGAAGAACAAAACGAAAAGAACAAGAATACTTCGTCAAGTGAATGTTCCTCGTGAACACGCAACGACGAGTTGGTCGAACGAACTTCAGTCCCTCGCGTCTTCTCCCGGTCGTCCTGACCGGGAGAAGACTGAACCAGATCCCCGCCTTCGCGGCGATGACTCGATATTCCCTAGTCTTGCAGAAACAGCGCCGCGACGACCTTGCGGTCCTCGCTCACCAGCACGTTGTAAGTGCGGCAGGCCGCGCCCGTATCCATGACTTCGCAGCCGATGCCGCGCGAGAGGATGCGTGCGAGCAGCGTCGACGGCGGAAATTTCTGACGCGTCCCCGAACCCAGCACCACGATCTCGGGCTCCAGCGCGAATAGCGGTTCGAGATCTTCGGCCGTGAGTTCGTTCAGGGATTGCGGGCGCCAGTCCGTGATCAGCGTGTCGGCGCGCAGCAGGCAGCTGCGATGCACGATCGTTTCGTTCACGCGAATTTCGCCGGGGGAATAGGCGCGCACCAGTTGAATGCCGCCGACACTGTCGTCTGTGAGTTTCATTCCGCTACGATAGCGCACCTTCGTTTTCCCGCGGCGCCGATGTCGACTTCTCCCTGGCTGACTCTGATTGCTCCCGACATCGGGACGGCTCTGTCGCGCGGGACACCATCAGCGACGCTGGCGCGATTGGCGGGGCGCGGTTCGGTCGCGCAGCGATGGGAACGCAGCGACATCCAGTCGCCGCTGCGTCCGTGGCAGCGCGGCCTCCTGAATACACTCGGAATCGAAGCCGGATCGCTCGCGAGCGCGGCGCTCAGCATGAGCGGTCACGAGGGCTACTGGCTGCACGCCGAACCGGTGCACTTCGTGGCGGGCCTCGATCGTCTGAGTTTTCTCAGTCTGGCTGGCGAATCGAAAGTGACCGATGCGGAGCGGTCCGCATTGTTCGAGCAACTCGCGCCGAGCTTCGCGTCGGGTGACCATGTCCTGCAGGCGATGGGATCTGAATGGTTTCTGCGAAGCAGCCGTGCGCTGCAGGTCACGACGTCGACACCCGATGCAGCCGCAGCCAGCGAATTGCAGACGGTCATGCCGCGCGGACAGGATGCCGCCGAGTTGCGCCGTGTCATGACGGAGCTGCAGATGTTGCTGCATGAACACCCCGTCAACGATGCTCGTGCGCGACGCGGGTTGCCTGCGGTCAATGCGGTGTGGTTGTGGGGAGGTGGCTCGCCAGGCGCCATCGAGGCGGGCGATTTTCCTGCTGCATTCGGCGATCACGCTTTTCTTCGCGGCTTGTACCGGCACGTGGGCAGAGTCATCACTGCATTGCCTGAAAATCCTGAAGCACTGTTGCATTCGATCGCTGGAAAGCCGCGAGCCATCGTTGTGGTGCCTGGAGCGGATCTCGAGGCCATGGATTCAGGATGGTTGGTCCCGCTCTCCGCAGCGCTTGCGGACGGCCGCTTGTCGCGACTGGATCTGATCCTCGATGAATGGCACATCGACGTCCGTCGCGGCGATCTGCGCCGCTTCTGGCGCCGCGCACTGCCGCCGTCGCAATGGGGGCAGCGCATTTGAGCGGTTACTCGATTCGCCGGCGTACGCTGCAGGACGATTCCGCGCTGCCATCGACACTGCATCCGCTGCTGCGGCGACTCTATGGATCGCGAGGCATCGCCTCGGCAGATGCGCTCGATCTCGGCCTCGACAAACTGATTCCGGTCAGTCAGCTCGGCGGCATCGACCGCGCGGTCGACGTGCTGTGCCGGCATTTCACCGCCGGCAGTCGCGTGATGGTTGTCGGCGACTTCGACGCCGATGGCGCGACCAGTACTGCGCTCGTCGTACGTCAGTTGACCCGGCTCGGATTCGCGCACGTCGATTTTCTCGTGCCGAATCGCTTCGAGTACGGCTATGGCCTGACGCCCGAGATCGTGCGACTGGCTGCGACGCGCCAGCCAGCACTCATCGTCACCGTCGACAATGGCATTGCCAGTCACGCCGGCGTGATCGAAGCACGCCATTTCGGAATCGAAGTGCTGGTTACGGATCACCATCTGCCCGCGGCGACCCTGCCGGAGGCCGCAGCCATCGTGAATCCCAACGCGCCCGGCGAGACGTTCCCGAGCAAGGCGCTGGCCGGTGTTGGCGTCGCGTTCTATCTGATGGCGGCGCTGACGCGGCAGATGCAGCAGCGCGGGCTGCACGCGCAGCCGCCGTCGGCGGCGGATCTGCTGGATCTGGTGGCACTCGGCACCGTGGCGGATCTCGTGCCGCTCGATCGCAACAACCGCGTGCTGGTGCAGCAGGGACTGCGGCGCATTCGTGCAGGGCGCTGCGTGCCCGGCATCCGCGCGTTGCTGGAAATGTCGGGCCGCTCGCTGGCTTCGGCATTCGCCGCTGATCTCGGCTATCAGATCGGGCCGCGCCTCAACGCGGCAGGGCGTCTCGACGACATGACGGTCGGCATTCAATGCCTGCTGACCGACGATCCCGACACGGCGCGCGTGCTCGCGGGCCGGCTCACGCAACTGAATCAGGATCGTCGCGAACTCGAACTGCAGATGCAGCAGGAAGCGATGCTCGCCGTCGCCGACATGCGCGACGAAGCGAGCCTGCCGCTCGGTCTGTGCCTGTTCGACGAAACCTGGCATCAGGGCGTCGTCGGCCTGGTGGCCTCGCGCGTGAAGGAGCGCGTGCATCGACCGGTCATTGCGCTGGCGCGCGGCGACGAGCGTCTGCTGAAAGGCTCGGCGCGTTCCGTTCCCGGCGTGCACATCCGCGACGTGCTCGACGCCGTCGCCAGCCGTCGTCCCGGACTGATCGAAAAATTCGGCGGCCACGCCATGGCGGCAGGCGTAACGCTGGCGGCGGCCAACCTGGCGGATTTCAGCGCCGCGTTCGATCAAGAAGTCTCGCGCTGGATGAGCCGCGACGACGCGACGGGTGTCGTTCATTCCGATGGAGAACTGACTCCAGCCGAGTTGACGCTCGACATCGCTCACCTGCTGCGCGAGTCCGGCCCGTGGGGACAGGCATTCCCGGAACCGCTGTTCGACGGACAGTTCTCGGTGCGTACCAGTCGGGTGCTCAGCGAGCGTCATCTCAAGATGGAGCTGGAGCGGGAGGGCGGATTGCCGTACGAGGCCGTCGCCTTTCGGCATTTCGATCACGATGATGCGCCGCAGGTCGCGCCGGGCAATCGGGTCGAACTGGCGTACCGGCTGGACGTGAACCGCTACAACGGCACGGAGAAGCTGCAGCTCGTCGTGGAGCATCTGCGGGTCTTGCGTTAGGACGTCTTCCTGTAGGTCAGGCTTGTAGGTCAGGCTTTAGCCTGACTCCTCAGAGGCCGGCTGAAGCCGGCCCCACAGGCAGGCGGACGGACGTGCCGTGCTACCATCGCGGCCCCGCAAAACTCCCCCCTTTCTCGAGCCCATGGAAGTCAACCTGATCCGCCGTACCCTCGATGATCTCTCCGAGCGCAGCGAAGCTCTCCGGAGGTTTCTTTGACTACGACAACAAGCACGAACGCCTGACGGAAGTCAGCCGCGAACTGGAAGATCCGGGAATCTGGAACACGCCCGACAAAGCCCAGGAACTGGGTCGCGAACGGGCCCGCCTCGAAGCCATCGTCGGGACGCTCGACAGCATCCGCAACGGACTCGGCGATGCCGTCGAACTGCTCGACATGGCCGTCGCCGAGAACGACGAGTCCACGGTCGCCGATGTGCAGGGTGACATCGCCGCCATCGAACAGGACGTGAAGAAGCTGGAATTCCAGCGCATGTTCCCGGGCAAGATGGATTCGCACAGTGCCTTCCTCGACATCCAGGCCGGTGCCGGCGGCACCGAGGCGCAGGACTGGGCGCAGATGCTCATGCGCATGTACCTGCGGTGGGGCGAAGCCCACGGGTTCAAGACCGAAGTGGTCGACGTCAGCGACGGCGAAGTCGCCGGTATCAAGGGCACGACGATCAACTTCACGGGCGACTACGCCTACGGCTGGCTGCGCACCGAAACCGGTGTGCATCGCCTCGTGCGCAAGTCGCCGTTCGATTCGAATGCACGGCGTCACACTTCGTTCGCGTCCGTGTTCGTGTCGCCCGAAGTCGATGAGGACATCGAGATCTCGATCAACCCGGCCGACCTCAAGACCGACGTGTACCGTTCGAGCGGCGCCGGCGGCCAGCACGTCAACAAGACCGAATCCGCCGTGCGTATCACGCACATGCCGACCGGTATCGTGGTCGCGTGTCAGGCCGAGCGCAGTCAGCACAAGAATCGCGACAAGGCGATGAAGATGCTGAAGGCCAAGCTGTACGAACTCGAAGTGAACAAGCGCAACGCGGCCGCCAAGGTGCTGGAGGATGCAAAGTCCGACGTGAGCTGGGGCAACCAGATCCGTTCCTACGTGCTCGACCAGTCGCGCATCAAGGATCTGCGCACCAACGTCGAGATCGGCAATACCGTCGCGGTACTCGATGGCGACCTGGATCCTTTCCTGGAAGCCAGCCTCAAACAGGGCCTCTAAGAGGGGAAGCCGCAAAGACCGCATAAAAGAAGATCATGTTTCTTTTATGCGGTCTTTTGCGGCTCCCGATTCTCTTCTCCGATACGATCAACGCCATGACCGACCAGACGCCACCGCCGGATGAGAACAAGCTGATCGCCGAACGGCGCGCCAAGCTCGACAAGCTGCGCGCTTCGGGTGCCATCGCCTTTCCGAACGATTTCCGTCGCGATGCGCTGGCGGATCAGTTGCTGACCGCTTACAGCGATCGGCCGCCGGAATGGTTCGAGCAGAACGAAGTGCCGGTAAAGGTCGGCGGCCGCATGATGGCCAAGCGCGTCATGGGCAAGGCGAGCTTCGCCAAGATCGCGGATCGTTCCGGACAGATCCAGTTGTTCCTGCAGCGCGATTCGCTCGGCGAGGCGTACGAGGCGTTCAAGGGTTGGGATATCGGCGACGTGCTCGGTGCCGAGGGCGTGCTGTTCAAGACCAAGACGGGCGAGCTGTCGGTGCGCGTCGACAAGATCCGCCTGCTGACCAAGTCGCTGCGACCGCTGCCCGACAAGTGGCACGGCCTGTCGGATCAGGAAACGCGCTATCGGCAGCGCTATGTCGACCTGATCATCAGTCCGGAAAGCCGCGCGGTGTTCCAGACGCGCACGCGCATCATCAAGTACCTGCGCGACTTCCTCGATTCGCTCGGCTTCCTGGAAGTCGAGACGCCGATGATGCAGCAGATCGCCGGCGGCGCGGCGGCGAAGCCGTTCGTCACGCATCACAACGCGCTCGACATGGATCTGTACCTGCGCATCGCGCCGGAGCTGTATCTCAAGCGGCTCGTGGTCGGCGGCTTCGAGCGCGTGTACGAGATCAACCGCAACTTCCGCAACGAGGGGGTGTCGACGCGACACAATCCCGAGTTCACGATGCTGGAGCTGTACCAGGCTTACGCGGACTGCGACGACATCATGAATCTGGTCGAGCAGATGTGTCAGGGCATCTGCGACGCGGTCAATGGTTCACGCCAGGTCACGTATCAGGACGAGACTTTCGATTTCAGTCAGCCGTTCCGGCGCGCGACCATCGAAGATCTGATCGTGCAGTTCAATGCCGGGATCGATCGTTCGAAGCTGCGCGATGTCGCGTACCTGCGCGCGTACAGTGATCAACTCGGGGTCGCGTACGAACCCGGCGACGGCGCCGGCAAGCTGCAGATGGGGATTTTCGACAAGACGGTCGAACACCAGCTGCGTGCGCCGACGTTTGCGTGCGCGTATCCGGCCGAGGTGTCGCCGCTGGCGCGTGCCAACGATGCCGATCCGTTCATCACCGACCGCTTCGAGTTTTTCGTCGGCGGGCGCGAACTCGCGAATGGATTCTCCGAGCTGAACGATCCGGAAGATCAGGCCGCCCGTTTCAAGGAACAGCTGGTGCGCAAGTCGGCCGGCGACGAGGAAGCGATGCAGTACGACGCCGACTACATTCGCGCGCTGGAATACGGCCTGCCGCCGACCGGCGGCCTGGGCATCGGTATCGACCGGCTGGTGATGCTGTTCACCAATTCGCCGTCGATCCGCGATGTGTTGCTGTTTCCGTATATGCGGCCGGAGTAGCGCGTCGCTCTGCCTGTGGGGCCGGCTTCAGCCGGCCTTGGAACTGTCAGGCTGAAGCCTGACCTACAGCCAGAGGCCGGCTGAAGCCGGCCCCACAGCAAGACCCGTTCAGGTCACTTCGTAAGGCATCGGCATCCGCTGCAACGCCGTGCCGTCCGCATCGACCAGTCGCAATTCCTTCTGCAGTTCCGTCAGGCTGATCACGGCCAGCAGCTCGCATCCCTGCGGCGTTGCCACCGCATCGACCACATCGCCCGCATGAGCCTCGCCGCTGACGATGCGGGTGGCGGGCGAGGGCGGCGGACACGCGGCCTGGAACGCGATCATCCGGCGCTTCACCGTGCCCCGGAAATGTGTGCGCGCGATGATTTCCTGGCCCGTGTAGCAGCCCTTCTCGAAGCTGATGCCTTCGAGCAGGTCGACGTTCAGCATCTGCGCCACGAACGCCTCGTGGGTCTGCGAATACACCTGCGGCAGGCCGGCGCGGATCTCGGCTCGATGCCAGTCGGCAGCGAACTGAGCCTCGTCGAGCAGTTTCGCGGCGACAGGTGCGACGATCAGCGAGGATGTCGTTGCCACCGGCCAGCGGATGAAGCTGACGCCGCCACGTTCATCGTGTGTCCGCGGTGGGCGCGCGTCGTTGGCTGCGCCGCCGATGACGAAGTGTCCCGCACCGCTCTCTATCTTCGCCTTGGCGCGCATCACGTACTTGCGCAGGCGCATCACGATGGCATCGACGAGTTCGGCGGGGACGATCACAAGGATGCCATCGCCGCGATCGGCCCTCCCCACAAACGCCCGCACCCGGCCCCCCACCGAATTGGCGCACGCCCACCCCCCACTCTGGCGGGTGAGGCGCTGCATGTCGAAACTCAGCTGGCCCTGCAGGAAATCCCGGGCATCGGCGCCGCTCACGAGGATGCTGCCGAAGCGCGGCAGGGCAGCGGTGGGAAAGGGCAGAATCTCGCTCATTCGCTAAATCCGAAACGACCCATCGTGACTTGATATACCGCCCGAGGTTCCTCGGTCTGAGGCCTTCTGGCAGACTACGACGCCATGCCCAGCAGCCGCCAGGAAACCACTTCCGACGTCGCGCAGACGTCCGACGTCGCACCGACGCATGCGTCGGCATCGCCAGTTTCCCACATCGCGGCAGACTCCGTGGGCGCTCAATCATCTCCGCAGATATCGACCCCGGCCATCGAAATCGGCGGTCGCGAAGGCCCCGAACCGACACGCTTCGGCGACTGGGAAAAACGCGGTCGCTGCATCGACTTCTGATCGTTGGCGCATTCGTTTCAGGAACACACATGAGTAGCCCGACCCGATACGTCCGACCGTTGTCGCCGTTCCTTTCGTACCGGTGGCAATACACGATGGCGCTGTCGTTCCTGCATCGCATGACCGGCTGTGCGATGAGTGTGGGATTGCTGCTGCTCACGTACTGGCTCGTCGCGGCCGCGACCGGTGCCGATGCGTACGCCAGGGCCCAGCAGTGTTTCGCCCATCCGCTGGTCCGCGTGCTGCTGATCGCTTTCTCCTTCAGCTTCTTCTACCACCTGTTGAACGGCGTGCGTCACCTGGTGTGGGACGCCGGGCACGGCTTCGAGAAGAAGACCGCGCGCCTGAGCGGCTGGGTCGCATTTCTCGGCGCCGTGATACTGACGGCGTATTTCTGGTTCCTTGTGCTGGGTCGCAGCGCCGGAGGTGTGGCATGAGCCTGCGCAGCCCGATGGGCCGGGTGCTGGGGCTGGGCTCGGCGAAGGAAGGCGTCGGTCACTGGTGGATGCAGCGCGTGAGCGCCGTCGCCCTCGTCGTGCTCGGCTTGTGGTTCGTGAGCGCATTGCTGCGCCTGGGCGATCTCAGTCACGCAGCGGTGCTGGCCTGGATCGCCCTGCCGCTGAACGCGGTGCTGCTGTCGTTGCTGATCGGCACGGCCGTGTATCACTCGCAGCTGGGCGTGCAGGTGGTCGTCGAAGACTACGTGACCAGTCACGGTCTGAAGGTCGTGACGATGCTGCTGCTCACCTTCGTTCACATCGTTCTGGCGGCATTGGGCATCTTCTCCGTGCTGCGTATCGCATTCGGAGCCGTGGCATGAGCGCGTACCAGTTCATCGATCATTACTACGACGTCGTGGTCGTAGGTGCCGGCGGCGCCGGCCTGCGCGCCACGTTCGGCCTCGCGCATTCCGGCCTGTCGACCGCGTGCATCACCAAGGTATTCCCGACCCGCAGCCACACGGTGGCCGCGCAGGGCGGCATCAGCGCCGCGCTCGGCAACATGGGCGAAGACGACTGGCGCTGGCACATGTACGACACCGTCAAGGGATCGGACTGGCTGGGCGACCAGGACGCGATCGAGTTCATGTGCAAAGAGGCGCCCGGTGCCGTCATCGAACTCGAACACTACGGCGTGCCGTTCTCGCGTACCGAAGACGGTCGCATCTATCAGCGTCCGTTCGGCGGCATGACCACGCGTTTCGGTCAGGGCACCGCGCAGCGCACCTGCGCAGCCGCGGACCGCACCGGTCACGCCATGCTGCATACCCTGTATCAGCAGGCGCTGCGCCACGAAGCGCAATTCTTCATCGAATATTTTGCCGTCGACCTGATCATGGAAAACGGCGAATGTCGCGGCGTCGTTGCCATCGACATGGCGGACGGTACGGTGCATCGCTTCCTCGGTCACCAGACCGTGCTGGCGACCGGCGGCTATGGTCGCGCGTACTTCTCCTGCACTTCTGCACACACATGCACGGGCGATGGCGGCGGCATGGTGCTGCGCGCCGGTCTGCCGATGCAGGACATGGAATTCGTGCAGTTCCATCCGACCGGCATCTACGGCGCCGGCTGCCTGATTACCGAAGGCGTCCGCGGCGAAGGCGGCATCCTGCGCAACTCCGCCGGCGAGCGCTTCATGGAACGTTATGCGCCGAACGCGAAGGATCTGGCCTCGCGCGACGTGGTGAGCCGCGCCATGACGATCGAGATCCGCGAAGGCCGCGGCGTCGGCGCGCACAAGGATCACATCTTCCTGCACCTCGAACATCTGGGCGCCGACACGATTCACGAGAAGCTGCCGGGCATCGCCGAGACGGCGAAGATCTTCGCGGGCGTCGACGTCACGAAGCAGCCGATCCCCGTGCTGCCGACCGTTCACTACAACATGGGCGGTGTGCCGGCGAACTATCACGGCGAAGTCGTGACCATGAAGAACGGCAATCCCGACACCGTCGTGCCGGGCCTCATGGCCGTTGGCGAAGCGGCCTGCGTCTCGGTGCACGGCGCGAACCGTCTCGGTTCGAACTCGCTGCTGGACCTGGTCGTGTTCGGCCGCGAAGCAGCGCGTCACTGCGCCGACATCGTCAAGCCGGGCACGAAGCATCGTACGCTTGCGAAGGATGCCGGCGACTTCGCAGTCAGCCGTATCGACAAATTCCGCAACGCCAAGGGCTCCCTGCGCACGGCCGATATCCGCCTCAACATGCAGAAGGTCATGCAGGGGCACGCAGCCGTGTTCCGCACCGGCGAATCGCTGCAGGAAGGCGTGCAGAAGCTGTCGGAAGTCTTCAACTCGTTTGCGGACGTCAACGTGACGGATCGCGGCATGGTCTGGAACACAGACCTGATCGAAACGCTGGAACTCGACAACCTGCTCGGTCAGGCCGTTGCGACCATGCATTCGGCCAGCAATCGTCAGGAAAGCCGCGGCGCCCATGCGCGCGAAGACTTCCCGAATCGCGACGACCAGAACTGGATGAAGCACACGCTGTCCTGGGTCAGCGATCACGGCGATGTGCAACTCGACTATCGGCCCGTGCATACGAATACGTTGACGAGCGACGTCGAGCCGGTTCCGCCGAAGGCAAGGGTGTATTGAGAGGGTGAGAGGGCTACAGGCGACAGGCGACAGGCGACAGCCAGAATGGAAGTTCAGAAGTCCGTAGCCTGTAGCCTGTAGCCTGTAGCCTGTCGCCCGACCCGTAGCCTCTATCGACTAAGCAACTATTCCCCGGACAAGTCCATGGCCCAATTCCGCCTACCCGCGAACTCCAAGATCAAGCCCGGCAAGTCCTTCAAAGCGCCGGCCGGCGCGAAGGACGTGCGGTCGTTCCGCATCTACCGCTTCGATCCGGAGACCGGCGAGAATCCGCGCGTCGATACCTACGAAGTCGACATGGCGGCGTGCGGGCCGATGGTTCTGGACGCACTCATCAAGATCAAGAACGAGATCGATCCGACGCTGACGTTCCGGCGCTCGTGCCGCGAAGGCATCTGCGGTTCCTGCGCCATGAACATCGACGGCGTGAACACGCTGGCCTGCACCCGCGCCTGCGAGGACGTGAAGGGCGACGTCAAGATCTGTCCGCTGCCGCACATGCCGGTGGTGAAGGATCTGGTGCCCGATCTCACCAACTTCTACGCACAGTACGCCTCGGTGAAGCCGTGGCTGCAGACGCGCACGCCGGCGCCGCCGGATCGCGAGCGCCTGCAGTCGAAGGAAGACCAGGAGAAGATCGATCGTCCCTCGGCGTGCATTCTGTGTGCCTGCTGCTCGACCTCCTGCCCGAGCTATTGGTGGAACGGCGACCGCTACCTGGGTCCGGCGGCACTGCTCGCCGCCTATCGCTGGATCATCGATACGCGCGATGAAGCGACGGGCGAACGTCTCGATGCGCTCGAAGATCCGTTCAAGCTGTATCGCTGCCACACGATCATGAACTGCACCGAAGCGTGCCCGAAGGATCTGAACCCGGCGCGCGCGATTGCCGAGATCAAGAAGCTGATCGCCGAACGGCGGCATTGACCGGTTGGCCATGGAAGCGGCACGGCTGTCCCGCCTGCGCTGGCGCTGCCGGCGCGGCATGCGCGAACTGGACGTCGTCTTCCAGCGGTACCTGGAGCAGCACTACGTCGCGGCCTCGCCGGAGGAACAGCAGGCATTCGAAGCGTTGCTGGAGGAGCAGGATCCAGTGCTCCTCGCGTATCTGACGGGCAGGGAACATCCGCAGGATCCGCAGCAGGCCTATGTCATCGCAAGGCTCTCCAACCCTGGTTCTTGAACTGCGGCAGATGCGCGGCCAGCGATGGGCGGCCCTCGGCCTCATGGGGCTGGCGGGGCTGGCGCCGTTGCTGATGCTTGGCAGCGTCCATCCTGTCGTGCTGGGGTTGCTGGTGGTTCTGGGATCGTCCGTTCTGGCGACGGGATTCCACCGGGCAGGCTGGCTGGGGGGAACCCGGTCCGTCATCCGGGCAGTCTGGCGCAGCGACGGGACCTGGCAGCTCACCCGTGGCTCGGGCCGCGAGAGCGAGGCGCGGTTGCTGCCAGCTTCCAGAATGAGTCCAGTTGCGATCTGGCTGCGATGGTCGGTGGAGCCGGGCGGGCCCCGGACCCGGACGATGCTGTTGCTGCCATGCGACCTTCCGGGTCCGGATTTTCGTCGTCTGCTGGTCCGCCTGAGGCTGGATCGGTCAGAATGCGCCGCCCCGACCGCGGCGCAGGCGAATTCATGACCTTGATCGGTAGTCCTTCCTCCCTTGATGCGATGCGCGTTGCATTTCGTAACGAAATGCAATGTTCGGCGAACTTTCCCCAGACCCGTCAGTCTATCGGTGCAGCCTCGGCCGGGTGCTTTGATGATATGGGTTTCGCGCCTGCCGGGGTCGCGGGTCAATGATCGAAGACGACAATGACCAGCAGCTTGTGGAGCGGGTTCAGAAGGGCGACAAGCGCGCCTTCGACCTGCTGGTCCGCAAGTATCAGCACCGCGTGCTGAAGCTGGTGGGACGGTTCGTCAACGATGCCGCGGAGGCAGAGGACGTTGCCCAGGAGGCCTTCCTCAAGGCCTATCGGGCGTTACCTGCCTTCCGGGGCGACAGCGCGTTCTATACCTGGCTGTATCGCATAGCGATCAATACGGCCAAGAACACGCTGGTATCGAATCGGCGCCGGCCGGTGGACTTCGACCTCGACCTGCAGGATCCGGAGCAACACGACCGGCAGGCGAGACTCAAGGAAGGCGATACGCCCGAAGGCGTGCTCCTCACGGACGAGATTCGCGGTGTCGTGGAGCAGGCGCTGGAGCAGTTGCCCGAGGATCTGCGCAAGGCCATCGTCCTGCGCGAACTCGAGGGATTGTCTTACGAGGAGATTGCGGAGGCCATGGACTGCCCTGTCGGGACGGTCCGATCGCGCATCTTCCGGGCGCGCGAGGCCATCGACAAAAAGCTGAAACCGTTGTTGGATTGACGGGTCAGCACTTGAGCGTGGTGTCGAAACTGATGTTCGAGATCGAAAGTGCGGTGATGCGGATATGACCGATCCGGTGAAAGAGCAACTGTCGGCCTGCCTGGATGGCGAGCTTCCCGAGGCTGAACTCAGCCTGTTGCTGAGGCAGGCACAGCGCGACTCGCAGCTGCTGGAAACGATGGGGCGTTATTCGCTCATCAGCGAGGCGATCCGCGGAGCGCAGCCGGTGGCCGCTTCCAGGGGATTTGCCGACCGGATTGCCGCCGCCATCGAAGCCGAACCCGTCGCCGCCGTGCCAGCGGCACGATCGCAGGCCATGCTGCGGTGGATGCGTCCGGCAGCCGGTTTCGCGATTGCCGCGGGCGTTGCGGCGGTTGCCGTCATTTCCCTGCAGCCCGCCGGCCTCGATCCTCAACCGGTCGCGGTGGTGGCCGACAATGCCGCGATTGCCGAATCGCAGCCTGCTCCGAGCTACACCGTTCCCACCAACGTCGGTGCAACGAACACTGCCTACATTCCTGCGGCGCGCCTCACCAATTACGTGGTCGCACACAGCGAATATTCCTCGCCGCTGGGACGCCGCACGGTGCTGAGCGGCGTCCTCTCGGACGATCAGGAACAGGATGAGGACGTCGCCATCAACGTGACGTCGCAGGACTCCGCGGAGCCGCAGCGCTGATGTCGACCCTCCGGTCCTGGTTCGTCGCCCTGTGTTGTGCCGTCGTCCTGCCGGCGCAAGCCGCGGATCCCGAGGCGCGCGAATGGCTCGAGCGCATGTCGCGTGCGCTGTCCACCCAGAACTACGACGGTCGCTTCTTCCATCTGCGCGATTCGCGCTCCGAAGCGATGCGCATCATTCATCGCGTCGACAAGGGCAGGATCACCGAACGGCTGGTCTCCCTGGACGGCAGCGGCCGCGAGATCGTCCGCAATGCTTCCGAAGTGATCTGCTACCTGCCCGACAAGCGCATGGTCTTCGTCGAGAAGCGTACCGACGACAATTCGCTGGTGTCGGCGCTGCCGGTCTACAACGAGACCCTCGAACAGCTGTACCAGATCGAACGTTCCGGCGGCATCGTCAAGGCGCATGGCCGCAAGACCCAGATCATCGAGGTCAAGCCGCGCGACCAGTACCGCTACGGCTACAAGCTCTGGCTGGACCAGGAAACGGCCATGCCGTTGAAGTCCCAGCTCTGCGACCGCGACGGCAAGGTCATCGAGCAGATCCTGTTTTCCGAACTGAACCTGCGCGACCGCATTCCCGCCGATGAACTCAAAGCCTCCATCACCGGTGAGGGGTTCAAGTGGGTGCGCCAGGAGGACACCCTGCCGCCGCGCGTGGCCAATGCCGTCGTGGGCTGGAGCGTGGCGCGGCTGCCTGCCGGGTTCCGCCTGACGACATGGCGCGTCCAGCTCATCGCCGGTTCGCCCACGCCGGTGAGGCATCTGGTGTATTCGGATGGCCTGGCTTCCGTGTCTGTCTTCATCGAGCCGCGCGATTCCCAGGCTCAGCCGATGCACGGCCTGGCAAAAGTCGGTGCGGCGTTCGCCTATTCGCTGGATCTCGACGGTCACCAGGTGACGGCGGTGGGCGAGGTGCCGGCGGCAACGGTCGAGGCGATCGCCGCCGGGGTGATGCGGCAGATCGATGCTCCCCGGAAAGTCCCGCCGCGGGCTGCCGAAGCCAGTCAGCCCGTCACTCGCTGAATCACAAGAAGCCGCCATGACCGCCTGGACGGTCTATACCCGCAGCGGCTGCTCGCTCTGCGAACAGCTGATGATCGAGCTGGCCGAACTGCTCGGCCCCGCGGCCGCCGATGTCGCCGTCATCGATATCGCCGATCACCCCGACCTCGAAGGAAAATACGGTCGCCGGATTCCCGTCCTGCTGGCGGATGGCGACTTCGTCTGCGCCTACCGGCTGGATCACGACAGAGTCAGGGCCTACCTGACCCTCTGAGTTCGCGGCGGCTCACTGTCGCTGTGCGGCATTCCGCTATAATCCGCCGCCCTTTGCCGCCGCCGTCGCAAAAAAGCCCCTTAGATGAAGCTGATCCGCAACTTTTCCATCATCGCGCACGTCGATCACGGCAAATCCACGCTCGCCGACCGCTTCATCCAGCTCTGCGGCGGACTCGAGGCCCGCGAGATGGAAGCCCAGGTGCTCGATTCGATGGATCTCGAACGCGAGCGCGGCATCACCATCAAGGCGCAGAGCGTGTCGCTGCGGTTCCGTTCTCGTGACGGCGAAACCTACCAGCTCAACCTGATCGACACGCCCGGACACGTCGACTTCTCCTACGAGGTCTCGCGTTCGCTGGCCGCCTGTGAAGGCGCATTGCTGGTCGTCGATGCGGCGCAGGGCGTCGAAGCGCAGAGCGTCGCGAACTGCTACACGGCGCTGGAGCAGGGGCTCGAAGTCGTGCCGGTGCTGAACAAGATCGATCTGCCGTCGGCCGAGCCGGATCGCGTCATCAAGGAAATCGAGGAGATCATCGGCATCGAGGCGAGCGATGCGCTGCGCGTGAGCGCCAAGACGGGCGAGGGCGTGCAGGATCTGCTGGAGGAACTGGTCAGGCGCGTGCCGGCGCCGAAGGGCGATCCCGATGGCCCGCTGCAGGCGCTGATCATCGATTCGTGGTTCGACAACTATGTCGGCGTCGTCTCGCTGGTGCGCGTCATGAACGGCTCGCTGCGCACGGGCGCGAAGATCCGCGTGTGGTCGACGGGCCGCGCGCACACCGTCGACAAGCTCGGCCGCTTCACGCCGAAGTCGCTGGCCGCGGAAGCGCTCTACACCGGCGAAGTCGGCTTCGTCATTGCCGGCATCAAGGAGATCAACGGCGCGCCGGTCGGCGACACGATCACGCTCGACAACCGGCCCTGCGAGGCGCCGCTGGCGGGCTTCAAGCAGGTGCAGCCGCGCGTGTTCGCGGGCCTCTTTCCCGTCAACACCGAAGACTACGAATCGTTCCGCGACGCGCTGGCCAAGCTCAAGTTGAACGACTCGGCCCTGCACTACGAACCGGAGGTATCGACGGCGCTGGGCTTCGGCTTCCGCTGCGGCTTCCTCGGGCTGCTGCACATGGACATCGTGCAGGAACGACTGGAACGCGAATACAACCTGGACCTGATCACCAGCGCGCCGACCGTGGTCTACGAAATCCTGCGGACCGACGGCAATGTGGAGTACGTGGACAATCCGGCGAAGCTGCCGCCGAGCAACGAGATCGAAGACCTGCGCGAACCGATCATCACCGCGAATCTGCTGCTGCCGCCGGACTACGTCGGCGCGGTCATGAAGCTGTGCACCGAGAAGCGCGGCAAGCAGACCAAGATGCTCTACGTTGGCAGCCAGGTGTCGATGCAGTACGAAATGCCGCTGGCCGAAGTCGTGCTCGATTTCTTCGACCGGCTGAAATCGGTGAGCCGCGGCTATGCTTCATTCGACTACGAGTTCAACCGCTTCGAGACGGCGCCGCTGGTGCGTCTGGATGTGCTCATCAACGGCGACCGGGTCGATGCGCTCTCCATCATCGTTCATCGCGACAATGCCTATCACCGCGGCCGCGAACTCGTCGACAAGATGCAGGAGCTGATTCCGCGGCAGATGTTCGAAGTGGCGGTGCAGGCGGCCATCGGCAGCCAGATCGTCGCGCGCGCGACGGTCAAGGCGCTGCGCAAGAACGTGCTGGCCAAGTGCTACGGCGGCGACGCTTCGCGCAAGCGCAAGCTGCTGGAGAAGCAGAAGGAAGGCAAGAAGCGCATGAAGCAGCTCGGTTCGGTGGAGATCCCCCAGGAAGCGTTCCTGGCGGTGCTGAAGATCGGCAAGGACAAGTGAGCAGACCATGATCTTTGACTTCTCGTTCATTCTGACGGTCGCGACGTTCGTCACCGGCGTGATCTGGGGGCTGGATGCGTGGCTGTGGAAACCGTCCCGCCTGCAACGGGCCGCCGCGGAGGGAACCGCGCCGGAGAACGTGCGCGAGCCCATCGTCGTCGAGTACGCGCGTTCGTTCTTTCCCGTCATCCTGATCGTCCTGGTGATCCGCTCCTTCCTGTTCGAACCGTTCCGGATCCCGTCCGATTCCATGATGCCGACCCTGCTGGACGGTGATTTCATATTTGTGAACAAGTTCTCCTACGGCCTGCGCCTGCCTGTGCTCAATTCGAAGATCGTGAATATCGGTGAACCGCAGCGCGGCGACGTCATCGTTTTCCGGCTGCCGAGCGACCCGTCGGTGAACTACATCAAGCGGCTCGTCGGACTGCCGGGCGATCATGTTTCGGTGCGGAACCAGCGGGTGTTCATCAACGATCAACCCATGACGGTGACGCTCGATGGGACGTATGCGGGACCGCGCAACACCGGACCGCAGGCGGATGCATTGCAGGGAGTCGAGGATCTCGGCGGAGTGAAACACCGCGTGCTGTTCATTCCCGAGCGCGATTCCCGCGACTACGATCAGGTCGTGCCGGCGGACCATTACTTCTTCATGGGCGACAATCGCGACAACAGCCGCGACAGCCGCTTCCCGGAAGTCGGGTTCGTGCCGGAGAAGAACCTGGTCGGCAAGGCGGTGCGGATCTGGCTGAACTGGGATCTGCCGGATGCGCCGATCTGGAACCGCATCGGCGATGCGATCAAGTAGGCAAGTGCGACAACAACAGGTTCGGACAGGCAGGAGAGTTCCAATGTTCGCTCGTCAGCGCGGCGCAACGTTTCTCGGCATGGTGATCATCCTGGCGATCCTGGGATTTGCGCTCTATGCCGGCATCCGCCTCACGCCGCTGTATTTCGAATACATGGCCGTCGTGCGCGCCCTGGATCAGACCGCCAAGGAGTATTCCGGAGGTCCCACCTCGCCCCAGCAGTTGCGCACGTCGCTGGATCGCCGCTGGACCATCGAGGACATCAAGAGCCTCGATCCCAAGGACATCGAGATCAAGAAGAGTGCCGGCGGCTTCACGATGCGTGCGTACTACCGCGCCGAAGCGCCGTTCGTCGCCAACGTCTCGCTGGTGGTCGACTTCGACAAGTCGGTGGATGTCAAAGGGCCCTGATCGCCTACTGGCGCCGGCAGACCGAGTGGCGCAGAGTGCGGGCCTCGATCCGCCCGTACGGAATCCGCATTGAAGACCGCCGCCGCCTGGCTCCAGCAAGCCCTCGATTACGAATGCCGCGATCCGGCGCTGCTCGAAGCGGCGCTCACGCACCGCAGCGCCGGCGGCCCGCATAACGAGCGGCTGGAATTCCTCGGCGACGCCATCCTGAACTGCGTGGTTGCGCGCCTGGTGTTCCAGGAATTCGCGGCGGCGGACGAGGGCGACCTGTCGCGATTCCGGGCCAGCCTGGTCAGCGGCGAGGCGCTGGCGGTGATTGCCGCCGAACTCGATCTCGGTCACTACGTCCGCCTCGGTTCGGGCGAACTCAAATCGGGTGGTTTCCGTCGCAAGTCCATCCTTGCCGATGCGCTCGAAGCCCTGTTCGGCGCGGTCTATCTCGATGGCGGTTTCGAAGCCGCTGCGCGGGTGATCGAACGCCTTTTCATACCGCGGCTCGACAAGCTGCCGAGCGCCGCCGAACTGAAGGATCCGAAAACCCGCCTGCAGGAAGCCGTCCAGGCCCGCAGCCTGCCGCTGCCGGTCTACGCGGTCGAATCCATCAGCGGCGAGGCGCACAATCAGGTCTTCGAAGTGAGCTGTTCCGTCGAGTCGCTGGCGCTGCGGGCCATCGGCATCGGCCCGAGTCGGCGGCGCGCCGAACAGATTGCAGCTCACGAAGTCCTGAACGCACTGCCGTCGCGACGTTCCAAGCCCGTTCCCGAAAGCACTGCCGGCGATCCGACCCCTTCCAGCCCAGACCAGACATGAGCGATCCTGACATTCCCGCCGCCGAAGCGTCGAATCCCGAATTCCGCTGCGGCTTCGTAGCCATCGTCGGACGGCCCAACGTCGGCAAGTCGACGCTGCTCAATGCGCTGCTGGAGCGCAAGGTCAGCATTGTGAGCCACAAGCCGCAGACGACGCGCCACCGCATCCTGGGCATCCGCAGCAGCGAACAGTCGCAGATCATTTTCGTCGATACGCCCGGTCTGCATTCCGGCGGCAAGCGCGCCATGAACCGCCACATGAATCGCGCCGCGGTCACCTCGCTCAACGATGCGGATGCCAACCTGTTCGTGGTCGAGGCGCTGCGCTGGATCGATGAAGATCAGCGCGTGCTCGAACAGCTCGTCGAGCGCGGACGCCCCATCATCCTGGCCGTCAACAAGGTGGACAAGGTCACCCCGCGCGAACGGCTGCTGCCGTTCATCGAGGAGATTGCCCGCAAGGCGCATTTCGCGGAGATCGTGCCGATGTCGGGCCTCAAGCAGAAGAACGTCGACACGCTGCCGGCGCTGATCGCGAAATACCTGCCGCTGTCGCCGCCGCATTTTCCGCTCGATCAGGTGACCGATCGCAGCCCCGAATTCCAGGCCTCTGAGATCGTGCGCGAGAAGCTGACGCAGCGACTGCACCAGGAACTGCCCTACGGCCTCACGGTGGAGATCGAACGCTTCGCGCAGGAAGAGGGCAGGCTGCTCGTCAACGCCGTGATCTGGGTGGAGCGGGCCGGGCAGAAAGCCATCGTCATCGGCCACGGCGGCGAACAGCTCAAGGAAGTCGGTCGCGCGGCGCGTATCGAGATGTCGGAACTCTTCGGTCGCCCGGTGCACCTGGAACTGTGGGTGAAGGTGAAGGAGAACTGGTCCGACAGCGAAGCCGCGCTGCGGCAGCTCGGGTACGAGTCATGAGGTGACGCGTCGTCCGTCACCGCACCGATGTCAACCCGTCTCATCCAGCTGCAACCCGCTTACGTCCTGCATCATCGGCCCTATCGCGACACGAGCCGGATCCTCGAACTGTTCACGCGCGATCACGGTCGCGTCACGGTGTTTGCCCGCGGCGCGCGGGGGAGCAGCAAGAAGGGCGCGTCTTCCATGTCGATGCTGCAGCCGTTCAACCGGCTGCTGGTGTCGTGGAGCGCGGGCGCGGAGGCCGGCACGCTGACGGCGGTCGAGTTCGATGGCACCTACCGTCTGCTGCAGGCAGACCGGCTGGTCAGCGGCTACTACCTCAACGAACTGCTGCTCAAGCTGTTTGCGCGTCACGATGCCCATGCGGACGTGTTCGCTCTATACGCCCATACCCTCGAGGTGCTGAAGGCATCCGGGAGTCCGCTGGCGCCGCTGCGCGTCTTCGAGAAGCGCCTGCTCGAAGCGCTCGGCTACGGACTCCCGTTGACACACGACGTCGCGGGCGTGCCCATCGATGCCGATCGCGCATACCGCTATCGATTCGAGCAGGGTGCCATTGCGGCGAGTGACGTAGCCGAAGGCCCGTCGATCTATTCGGGCGCAGTGTTGCTGGCGCTGGCTGCGGAGGCCCTCGACGATGCGCAGCTCTGCCAAGCCATTCGTCCGCTGCTGCGCGGTGCGCTGGATCGGGTGCTGGAAGGCCGCGAGCTCAAGAGCCGGCAGGTGATGATGGAGCTGCGGAAGCTCACCTAGGGTCCGTCATGGTCTTCTCTTGTCTTCATCTTCTGTGGGGCCGGCTTTCCCACGGGGATTTCCTTCGGTCACAGCCGGCCTTTTTTTCGAGTCAGGCTGAAGCCTGACCTACAGCCTGACCTGCAGGAAGAATGATCTGGCCTTACCGGGACCGGGGACTTTATGCTCTGGCCCCCGCAAATCCGCGTCGTTTTGAACCCATGACCCTCCACCTCGGCGTCAATGTCGATCACGTCGCCACGCTCCGTCAGGCGCGACGCACGACTTATCCGGACCCCCTGTACGCTGCGTTGATCGCAGAACAGTCGGGCGCCGACAGCATCACGATCCATCTGCGCGAAGACCGTCGTCACATCCAGGACCGCGATGTCCATCTGTGCCAGCAGGCCCTGCAGACGCGCGTGAACTTCGAAATGGCCGCGACCGAAGAAATGGTCCGCATTGCCTGCGAGGTGAAGCCGGCAGATTGCTGCCTCGTGCCCGAGCGCCGTACTGAAGTCACCACCGAAGGCGGCCTCGATGTCGTCGGACAGGAGGCGGCACTCAAGCCGATCTGCGCACAGCTCGCGGCGGCCGGTATTCGCGTGTCGCTGTTCATCGATCCGGAAGTGTCGCAGCTCGATGCGGCGGTACGCGTCGGCGCGCCCGTCGTCGAACTGCATACGGGCGCCTATGCAGAGGCGAAGGGCGAACATCAGGCCCGCGAACTCGCGCGCGTCCAGCATGCGGCGAAACATGCGGCGCGCATCGGCCTGCGCGTGCATGCGGGGCATGGCCTCAACTATCACAACGTCGGTCCGATCGCCGCCATTCCTGAAATCGTCGAACTCAACATCGGCCACGCGATCGTGGCGCGCGCCGTGATCGACGGCATGCGGTTCGCTGTCGCCGAGATGAAGCGCCTGATGCTGCAGGCCCGCGGCGAATGATCTACGGCATCGGCACGGACGTGGTCCAGGTGGAACGCGTCCAGAAGATCTTCGATCGCCACGGCGAGCGCTTCGTCGAGCATCTGCTGATGCCGCAGGAACTGGCGACGTTTCGCGACTATCGGCGTCCCGTGCGCTTTCTGGCGATGCGCTTTGCGGCCAAGGAAGCCATCGTCAAGGCGATGGGGACCGGTTTCTCCGACGGCATGTGGATCCGCGATTGCGGGGTTGCACCGAATGCGCTCGGCAAGCCCGAGATCATCTGGTCCGCACGCGGCCAGGAGCGCTGCGAACAGCTCGGCATCGGCGAAGGGCATGTCACGCTGACGGATGAAGCCGGGCTGGTCGTGGCCGTCGCGGTGCTGATGAAAAAGACGTCGTCGTGACGGCTTGAGCGTCCGACCGATCCCAGGCGGTAAGATGCCGCCGCCGTCCACGTTTCCTCCTCTCATCACTCATCACCTCATCGATCATCCATGGCCGTCTTCGCCTTCGATATTGAAACCATTCCCGACGTCGAACTCGGGCGCCGCGTCTACGACCTGGACGGCCTGACCGACAAGGAAGTCGGCTATGTGATGCAGGCGAAGCGTCGCGAGGCCACCGGCAATGAATTCCTGTCTTACGAGCAGCAGCGCGTCGTTGCCATTTCAGTGGCGCTGCGGACCGGCGACACCTTCAAGGTCTGGTCGCTGGGTGATCCCAATGCCTCGGAGGCCGAAATCATCCAGCGCTTCTTCGACGGCATCGACAAGTACACGCCCAATCTCGTTTCCTGGAACGGCGGCGGCTTCGATCTGCCGGTGCTGCACTACCGCGCGATGCGTCATGGCATCCAGGCGCCGCGCTATTGGGAGTCGGGCGATTCCGACCAGGCCTTTCGCTGGAACAACTACCTGAACCGCTATCACAACCGTCATCTCGACCTGATGGACGTGCTGTCGAGTTTCCAGGCGCGGGCGCGCGTCAGTCTGCAGGCGGCGGCGATGCTGCTCGGCCTGCCGGGCAAGCTGGGCATGAGCGGCGACAAGGTGTGGGATGCGTACCTCGCCGGCCAGATCGACGTCATCCGCAACTATTGCGAGACCGACGTGCTCAACACCTTCCTGGTCTATCTGCGCTTCGAACTGATGCGCGGCATGCTGTCGCGCGAGGAATATCACGCCGAGTGCGAGCGCATTCGCGAGGCGCTCAAGGCGCAATCGAAGCCGCATCTCGATGAGTTCCTGGCAGCCTGGCAGGAGGTGCAGGTTTGAGCGGCCGTTCCCGAGCCCGCGTCCAGTCCGCGCCGGAGATCTCAACGATCGAAGGCCTGTCGCATGAAGGCCGCGGCGTCGCGCATCACGCCGGCAAGGTCGTCTTCATCGAGGACGCATTGCCCGGCGAGCGCGTCGAATGGCTGCGGACGAAGCGCGGCCCGAATTTCGATGAGGCGCGCCTGCTGCAGATCCTGGAGCCATCGCCCGATCGCGTTGCGCCGGGCTGCGTGCATTTCGGCGTGTGCGGCGGCTGCGCGCTGCAGCATCTGTCGCCGCAGCGACAGATCGAATTCAAGCAGCGCCAGCTCACCGATGCGTTCGAGCGCATCGGCAAGGTGAGCCCGCAGCAGCTCCTCGAACCGCTGCAGGCCGATGCCTGGAACTATCGACGTCGCGCGCGGCTCGCGGGACGCTGGGTGCCCAAGAAGGGACGCGTCGTCGTCGGCTTCAAGGAACGCTCCACGAGCTACATCGCCGATCTGCAGCGCTGCGAAATCCTGCGCGCGCCGGTCGACGCCATGATTCCGGCGCTGTCTGCGCTGCTTACGTCGTTGAGCATTCCGAATCGCATTCCGCAGATCGAGATCGCCGTTGCCGACAATGCGGTGGCGCTCGTCATCCGCGTGCTTGAACCGTTGACGGAAGCGGACATGGCGCATCTGCACGCATTCGAGCGCGAACACAACGTGCACATCTATCTGCAGCCTGGCGGCTACGACACCGTCGCGCCGCTGCGCAGCGACGTGCCGGCGCTCGCGTATTCGCTGCCGCAGTTCGATGTCACGCTGCAGTTCCTGCCGACTGATTTCGTGCAGGTCAACGCGGCGCTGAACGAGCGCATGATCGAGCGCGTCGTCGAGCTGCTGCAGCTGTCGGCTGAGGACGAGGTGCTCGACCTGTTCTGCGGTCTCGGCAATTTTTCCCTGCCGCTCGCGCGACGCGCCAGGCACGTCGTCGGTGTCGAAGGCGAGGCCGGGCTGGTCGCGCGGGCGCGCGCCAATGCAGAGCGCAACGGGCTGCAGAACGCAGAGTTCTTCACCGCCAATCTCGCGGCCGAAGATCTGCACATGGCTTCCTGGGCGAAGCGTCGCTACGACAAGGTGCTGCTCGACCCGCCGCGCGCCGGGGCGCAGGAAGTTCTGCCCGTCGTCGCAGCTACGCGAGCCGATCGCATCGTGTACGTGTCGTGCCATCCTGGAACGCTGGCGCGCGATGCCGGCATCCTGGTGAACCAGCACGGCTATCGATTGACCGCCGCGGGCGTGATGGACATGTTCCCGCACACGGCCCATGTCGAGTCGGTGGCGGTGTTCGAGCGTGGCAGGTAGCAGCATCCCTTCTTCCTGTGGGGCCGGCTTCAGCCGGCCTCTTCTCTTCAACCTGCAGCAGGCCGGCTGAAGCCGGCCCCACAGGAAGAAATCCGGTCCCATCATGCCCCTCGAAATCGAACGCAAATTCCTGGTGAAGTCCGACGCCTGGCGCTCGCAGGTCGACAGTCGGGAACTGATGCGGCAGGGCTATCTCAACTCGGGTGCCGCCTGTTCCATCCGCGCCCGAATCGCGGGCGAGCAGGCATGGCTGAACCTCAAGGCGAAGCGTTCCGGCATGACGCGACTGGAGTTCGAATATCCGGTTCCGCGCGCCGATGCCGATCAGATCCTCGATGAACTGTGCACCGGGCCCTTGGTCGAGAAGTACCGCCACCGCATCCCGATGGGCGAACTGGTCTGGGAAATCGACGAATTCCTCGGCGCCAACGCCGGCCTGATCGTCGCCGAGATCGAACTGCCGTCCGAGGACGCCGTCTTCGCCCGCCCCGACTGGCTGGGCGAGGAAGTCACGGAAGACGAGCGGTACTACAATTTCAACCTGGCGCAGAAGCCGTATCGGGAGTGGAGATGAGACAGGGCGACAGGCGACAGGCGACAGGCGACGGCCGGAACGCCAGAGTCGATCTTTTCTGGCTGTTGCCTGTCGCCCGTCGCCTGTGGTCTCTCCCATGACCCTCGGCCCCCTCATGATCGACGTCGCCGGGACCGAACTCACGGTCGAGGACCGCGACCTGCTGGCCCACCCGCTGGTCGGCGGCTGCATCCTGTTCACGCGCAATTTCGGCAGCATCGAGCAGCTCGAAGCCCTGGTGGCCTCGATCCGGGCGGTGCGGACGCCGCCCTTGCTGGTGGCCGTGGATCACGAAGGTGGCCGGGTCCAGCGTTTCCGCAAGGACTTCACCGTCCTGCCGCCCATGCGGACGATCGGCCGGCAGTACGACATCGACCCGGCGGAGGGCCGCCATCTCGCGCGGCAGTGCGGCTGGCTGCTGGCGGCCGAGCTGCTGGCCGTCGGGATCGACATGAGTTTCGCCCCGGTCGTGGACCTGGACTACGGCGTCAGCTCGGTGATCGGCGACCGGGCCTTCCACCGCGATCCGCGCATCGTTGCGGAGCTGGCGATCGCCTTTGCCAACGGCATGCGGGAGGCCGGTATGTCCGCGACGGCAAAGCATTTTCCGGGGCACGGGGCGGTCGTCCCGGACTCCCACGTGGCCATGCCGGTCGACCGCCGGCCGCTGGTCGACATGGACGACGACATCTATCCCTACCAGCGCCTGATCGACAACGGGCTGGCCTCGATCATGGCCGCGCATGTGGTCTTTGCTGAAGTCGACCCGCTTCCCGCAGGGTTTTCCCGCAGGTGGCTGCAGGATGAGCTGCGTGGCCGGCTGCGTTTCAGCGGCGCCATCTTCTCCGATGACCTCTCAATGGCCGGCGCCGGGGTCGTCGGCGACATGCCCGAGCGTGTCCGGGCCGCGCTGGCGGCGGGCTGCGACATCGTCCCCATCTGCAACAATCGCCAAGGTGTGCTCCAGGTCATCGATTCTTTGCGGGGAAGCGGGGATCCTCTGAGTCATATTCGATTGGCACGCCTGCACGGGAGGCTGGGTACGGACCGCATCGCCTTGCGCGGATCGGCGGACTGGCAAAGCTGCGAGCAGGCGATCAAGGGCAGCATGGAGCGACCGGAATTGCGCCTGGACGCATGAGCGTCCCGCGACCGGATCGCCGGTGATGAGTGGCGATGAGCACGGTAGATCCGAATCTGTTCAGAACGATGGTCGAGTCCTCTCCGGAGGCCGTGGCGCTGTGCGAAGCAGCCTCGGGCCACTGGAACGTGACCTATGTGAATCCGGCCATGGAGCAGCTCACGGGTTACTCGGCCGAATCGATCCTTGGCCGCAACCTGCGCTTCCTGCACGGCGACGATCACGACCAGGAAGGCCTCGCCCGCATCCGCGATGCGCTGCGCGACGGCACCGCCTGTCGCGCCACCGTGCGCAACTATCGCAACGACGGCACCCAGTTCATGAACGAGATCATGCTGGCGCCATTGCGCAACCCGGAAGGCCAGATCACGCACTTCGCGAGCTTCCATCGCGAGAGCGGCGCCCGTCCGGAACTGCGCACCGAACCGCGGGATCCGACCATGAGCACGCAGACGATGCTTGCCTACCTGCGCGACGACAAGCTCACCGGCCTGTTGCGGCGTCCGTACTTCGAAGAGCTGATCAAGCGCGACTGGGGTCTCGCGCAGCGCGAATCGCGCCGGTTGAGCTTCCTGGTATTCGACCTCGATCACTATTCCAACTATCGCGACGTGTTCGGCCGGCAGGGCTCCGACCAGTCGTTCCGCCGCATCGCCCGCGTGGTCGGCGGCTGCTTCCGCCGCGCCAGCGACCTGTGCGGTCGCTTCGATGAAGACCAGATCGCAGCGCTGACGACGGGACTCGATCTCGTGCAGGCCTCGAAGCTGGCCGAAGCCGTGCTGGCACGCGTGCGCGATCTCGCCATTCACCATCCGCGTTCGTCGGTCTCGCGCTATGTGACGATCAGCGCCGGCGTCGTGTCGCTGGTGCCGTCGCACGACGCGCCGCCGGCACGCATCTATGCCGCCGCCTTGCAGGCGCTCAAGGATGCGAAGGAACTCGGAAGGAACCGGGTGGTGAGCAGGGAAGAGTGATCGGTCTTCTTCTCTGACTGTGGGGCCGGCCTTAGCCGGCCTGAGAGTGTCAGGCTGAAGCCTGACCCACAGGAAGAAGGAGCCCTCAGCCCTCGCTCTGCGTAATCAGCGCAATCACGCCGAACTTCGGGTGATCGATGTAATGCCTTTCGTTGCTGCGCATCCGGCGCGTCTGTCGCAGGACATAGCGCTCTTCCGATCCCGGCGGCTGCAATACCAGGTCGAGCGTGAGATGCAGGTAGCGGCCGCGTGACAGTGCGACGCGCCCGGTGAGGCCGCTGCCGGCGCCCACCTTCGAATCGATCGCCATGTAGTGTGCTTCCGTACGCGGGAAGCCCGGCTGGGTCCAGCCGAAGTGGGCAAGGGTCTGGTAGCCGCGGCTGCGCTTGAGCTGGTCGGCGATCGCGCCGAGTTTCATCTTGCCGGCCGGCATATCGGGAAAGGTTTCGGTCGCGGTAGCGACCGGCGCACTCTCCGCGGCCGCGCCGCCCGATTCTTCTTCATCGCCCAGCGCCGTGCTTTGCGAGGTCGATCCAAGCCCCCGCGACCAGTCCTCGTTCGTCGCGTTCGACGACAGATTGCGGAAGATCACCAGCTCGACGTCATACGACTGCAGTCCCGTCTGTGCGCTGGCGGCACCGATGATGAGTGCAAGCGCCGCGGTCGCTGCGGCTTTCACGATGGCGGTTCTGTTCATGCGCGGGAGTGTAGCAAGGCGATCTTTCCTGAGGGCGTCCACTTCCTCCCCTCCTCCGCGAAGCGGGGAGGAGGAGCGCGTAAGCGCGACGGAATCCCCCGGAGAGGGGAGAGGGTTAGGGTGGGGGCTCCGGGGTTTCTCTTCCTGTGGGGCCGGCTTCAGCCGGCCTCCTTTGCAGAGGAAGAGCGCTTAACTCACCGTGAGCGCCGGCTCCGAGCGGCTTTGCTGGAACGCCGTCCCCCGTCGGGGACTTCGAGGCGTCGTAAATACATCCATGTAGGCTCCGGCGCGCGCATCCCTGCGCGCGACGGTCCAGCAAA
>OEIU01000116.1_pt1 | contig 79716 bp, 72 predicted proteins | sample 1539221 | NCBI WGS metagenome assembly OEIU01 (sample SAMN03792071, study PRJEB22550) | activated sludge metagenome | feature: wastewater treatment plant; material: activated sludge; isolation source: Wastewater treatment plant of a petroleum refinery complex | place: Argentina: Zarate | collected...
GTGGCCGAGGAAGCGATCTGCGAACTCAGGCTGCTGCCGATGGCATTCGCGAAACCGCCCAGGTCGTTCACGCCGCCGCCGCGATACCAGCTGATGTTGTTGGCCGCCGCCGCCGCAGCTGCGGCACCGACGGCGAGCGTGAACTTCTTCGTCCACGCCTCCTCGACTTCGAGCGCGACCGCGTAGGGCAGCAACGTCTCGTAGCGCTTCGCATCCAGTGGCGGCGGGGCATCGGGTCCGCCCATGCGCGCCAGTTCGTCGCGTTCGGCCACACTGAGGTACAGCTTGAAGCCCTCGACCTCATCCATGAGCTTGCGGCCTTCGATCGTCGGCGCGCGCACCAGGAAGGCGAACACGATCAATGTCACGACGCACAGCACACCGATGACGACGATGCCGATCGCTCCCGCGCCGCCGGAGACCATCAATGCGATCAGGAATGCCGCCACGGCGATGAGCACGGCCTTGCCGATGCTCCAGCCGTTCAACCTGAAATAGCGCGGCTGCATCACGCGACGCAGCGCTGCACTGTGCGCGGCGATCACCCGCTGCAGCAGGCTGGCACTCTTGTTGTTCAGGTCGACCGCCCCGAGCGCGTTGCTTGTTGTTCAGGTCGACCGCTCCCGCCGTGCTGCGGACGAACAGCGCATCGAGCAGCCCCGCCTCGCTCGGCGCTGGCGGCTTCGTGCCTGCCGCGCCGCGCTCCAGCCGCCACTCGTCCTTCTTGATCAGCCTCGGCTCGCGCGAAATGCGCATGAATCCCGCGACGGCGAGGTTCAGCACGGCAGCCGAAAAACAGCGTGTGTCATAGCCCATGCGCTGCAGGTAACGCAGATTGGCCGGGCCGTGGCCCTCCGGCGGTTCATAGCGCGCGATCACGATGCCCTTGCGCGGATCGCGTCCGACACGCCGCCATTCGTAGACACAGAACGCGAGCAGCAACAGCCAGCCGATCGTGGCCATGAGTACGCCGCGGTTGTCGCGCAGAAACCAGAAGAGACGCTGCTGCGTCGTCGGCGCCGCGACGATGCCCTTGGGGAAGGTCAGGACGACGGTCAGCCCTTCGCCAGGTGCGAGAGGCTGGGTGAGATGCCAGCGCGCCGTTCCGGCATCCGGCAGCTCGGCCGCATACGCCTGACCTTTCGCTCCCTGCGGCCCCGTGTAGCCTTCGGCACTCATCTGTGCGACCGGCACCGGTACGGGCAGGCGGGCGGTCACGGTGCCGCTCAGGATCGGAAATATCCAGCCGGTACCGATCGCATTCCAGTACAGCTCGTCGTGATCGCCGAAGAAACCGAGCTGGCGCGTCGTGCGATAGCGCAACGTGAAAGTGTGTTCTGCCGGCGCAGGCAGAAAGCTGTCGTCGCCGGTGTTGATGCGCACGCCGTTGCCGAGGTTCTCGGTGAACCAGGGTTCATTCGCGCCGTCGCGCTCGACACCGAGCACTTGCAGTCCGACCACGACGCGGTTGCCGTAGCGGTCGCGATAGCGCGTCGGGAAATCGCGGTAGATGCCGCGGCGGATGCGATTGCCTTCGACATTCACCGTGATGCGCTCGGTGACGTCGAGCGCGCCGTCCGCGCGGACTTCGACGTCGATGTCGTAGGCAAGAACCCGTTCTTCGGCGCGAACGGTGCAGACACAGGCCAGCAGCAGCGCCAGCACCAGCAGCTGGCTCATGGCGCCACCTCGACACGTACCGCTGCCCGTTCCTCGTCGCGTGCCTGATAGAACTCGGACAGCGTGAAGTTGCCGATACGCGCAATCGCGACGTCCGGCACCCGCTGCACGGTGTTGTTGTAGTCGCGCACGGCGCCGTTGTAGAAGCGTCGTGCGTACTGCAGATGTTCCTCGACGTCGACCAGATCGCGCTGGAGCTGCGCGAAGTTGTCGCTGGCCTTGAGATCGGGGTACGCCTCCTTGAGCGCGAACACGCGGCTCAAGGCCTGCTCCAGTTCGGATTCGACCTGCGCCAGCTGCGCCGGACTGTTCAGGCCGACGGCCCGCGAGCGCAGGGTCGCCACGGCTTCGAGCACCGACCGTTCGTGCGAGGCGTACGCCTTCACCGCCTCGACGAGCTGCGGCACGAGATCGTGACGTCGCGTGAGCTGCACGTCGATGTCGGCCCAGGCTGTACGCACCTGGTTACGCAACCGCACCAGCCGGTTGTACGCAATGACAGCCCACGCCAGCAGCAGGATCGCAACGATCGTCCAGAACAAAGTCATGCGCCCCCTCCTCCCTCGCCTTGAGCACTATGCTGAGGCGGACGACGACCTGCGCTGAACAGGAATCAGGTCGCTACGCCCTGCGAGCGCAGATACTCGTCGTACGTTCCCTTGAAGTCCACGATTTTGCCGTCGCTGCGCAGTTCGATGATGCGCGTGGCGAGGCCGCCGACGAATTCGCGATCGTGCGAGACGAAGATCAGGGTGCCGGGGTATTTCTCGACGCCGATCTGCAGCGACTCGATCGTTTCCATGTCCATGTGGTTGGTGGGTTCGTCCATCAGCATCACGTTCGGCTTGGTCAGCATCAGCTTGCCGTAGATCATGCGGCCCTTCTCGCCGCCCGACAGCACGTGCACTGATTTGCGGGTCTCGTCACCCGAAAACAGCAGTCGTCCCAACGTGGCGCGGACGATCTGATCGTCGTCGCTTTTGGTGCGCCATTCACTCATCCAGGTGAACAGATCCACTTTCCTGGCGAAGTCGGCCTGGGGATCCTGCGGCATGTAGCCCAGTTGTGCGTTCTCGACCCAGGTGATGGTCCCGCTCGTCGGCTGCAACTGACCGGCCAGCAGGCGCATCAGCGTGGTCTTGCCGACGCCGTTGGCGCCGACGATGGCAATGCGCTCGCCCGCCTCCACCGTCATGTTGAAGTCGGTGAGGATCGGCGTGCCGGAGTCCGGATACGTGAAGCCGAGATGCTCGACCGTCACCGCATTGCGATACAGCTTCTTGTTCTGGTCGAAGCGGATGTACGGATTCTGGCGCGACGACGGCTTGATCTCTTCGATCTTGATCTTCTCGATCTGACGCGCGCGCGAAGTTGCCTGGCGTGCCTTCGACGCATTGGCAGAGAAGCGCCGCACGAACTCCTGCAGGTCGGAGATGCGATCCTTCGCCTTGGCATTCGCCGCTTCGACGCGCGCGCGCGCCTGCGTCGAGGCCAGCATGAAATCGTCGTAGTTGCCCGGCCAGATCTTGATCTGGCCGAAATCCAGATCGGCCATGTGCGTGCACACCTGGTTCAGGAAGTGCCGGTCGTGGCTGATGATGATCATGGTCGTGTCGTACTCATTGAGCACGCCTTCGAGCCAGCGGATCGAATTGATGTCGAGGTTGTTGGTCGGTTCGTCGAGCAGCAGCACGTCGGGCTTCGAGAACAGCGCCTGCGCCAGCAGCACACGCAGCTTCCAGCCCGGCGCGACTTCGCGCATCGGGCCATTGTGATACTGCTCTTCGATGCCGGCCGCGACGAGGATCGCGGCGGCGCGCGCCTCGGCATCGTAGCCGCCGTACTCGGCGAACTTCGATTCGAGTTCCGCGGCCTTCATGTAGTCGTCGTCGGTTGCATGCGCATCCGCATAGATGAGGTCGCGTTCCTTCATCGCGTGCCACATTTCCTGATGGCCCTGCAGCACGACATCCAGCACGCGCTCGTCCTCGTAGGCGAACTGGTTCTGGTTGAGCTTGCCCAGGCGCAGGCCCGACATCAGCATCACTTCGCCGCTCGACTGCTCCAGTTCGCCGCTCAGGATTTTCATGAACGTCGACTTGCCGCTGCCGTTCGCGCCGATCAGGCCATAGCGGTTGCCATCGCCGAACTTGACGGTGACGCCTTCGAACAACGGCTTGGCGCCGAACTGGATCGATACATTGGACGTGGAGAGCATTTACCTTCAGCCAACAGCGAGGCCGCGACTTCGCCATCGCGGCAGAGAACACGGACAACCTGGGAGGCGCACGGGCGGCGCCGGGCGCGTATGGTACCCGACTTGGGCGGAAAGCAGGATTTTCCGGCCGATTTTGCCTATTCGCGGCTGGATGCGGCCCAGATATTGAGTCCGCCATCCTGCGCAAACCGGTCGATTTCCACCAGTTCCGCCGAGTCGAAGTGCGTGTTTTCCAGCGCGCCGAGGCATTCCTCGATCTGCGACCAGCGGCTCGCGCCGATCAGCGCGCTGGTCACGGTGGGACGTCGCAGCACCCAGGAAATCGCCATCTGCGCCAGGCTCTGGCCGCGGCGGCGCGCGATCTCGCTCAAGGCGCGTACGTTCGCGAGATTGCTCTCGTTGAGCAACTGCATATTGAACGAGCCGCCCTGCGCCGCGCGCGATGCCGTCGGCACGTCGGCCAGATAGCGCTCGCTCAACAGTCCCTGCGCGAGCGGCGAGAACACGATGCAGCCGAGGCCTTCCTGATCGAGGACGTCGAGCAGTCCCTTCTCCACCCAGCGATTGAGCAACGAGTACGAAGGCTGGTGGATCACGAACGGCGTTTTCATCTCGCGCAGCAATGCCGCCGCCTCGCGGGTCTTTTCCGGCCCGTACGACGAGATGCCGACGTACAGCGCCTTGCCGCTGCGTACGGCGCTGTCGAGCGCGACCATCGTTTCCTCCAGCGGTGTGTCGGGGTCGACCCGATGCGAGTAAAAGATGTCGACGTAGTCGAGCCCCATGCGACGCAGACTCTGATCGAGGCTCGCGAGCAGATACTTGCGCGAGCCCCATTCGCCGTAAGGCCCGTCCCACATGAAGTAGCCGGCCTTGGTCGAGATGATGAGTTCGTCGCGATGGCTGGCGAGATCGCTGGCGAGGATGCGTCCGAAATTTTCCTCGGCCGATCCGGGCGGCGGGCCGTAATTGTTGGCGAGATCGAAGTGCGTGATGCCGCGATCGAACGACCGCAGCACCATTTCTCGCGCGTTGTCGCGTAATACGGAGCCGCCGAAGTTCTGCCACAGCCCGAGTGAGATTCTCGGCAATCGCAGACCGCTGCGACCGCAGCGCGCGTAGGTCATTCGCTGGTAACGCTGCGGATCGGCCTGATACATCTCTCTCACCCCGGCGTGAAACGACCCGTCGACTCTGGTCGCAAACGCCGGGGCGGGTCAAGCCGGCATTCAGTCGTCCGCGCTGCTGACGCCGATGCGTTTGATGCCGCTTCGCTGCGCGAGTGCCAGCACGCGGGCGACCGTGTCGTAGGCGGCGCGCCCGTCGGGACGCACCTGCAGGTCGGCCTGATCCTTCCTTGCCGCCTCCTGGCGCAGCAGCCGTTCGAGCTGCGCGAAATCCTGGATCAACACACCGTTCCACAACACGGCGCCGTCAAAGTCGATATCGACATACACCACCTCCGGAATGACGGCGCTCGGTGTGCCGCCCGCGAGTTGCAGGTTCGTCGAATGCGTCATCAACGGCAGCGTGATGATGAACATGATCAGCAGCACCAGCAGGACATCGATCAAGGGAGTCGTATTCATATCGGCGATCGGCTCGCCCTCGCCGACCGTACGCGCACTGATTGCCATGGTTGTTCCTCCGCATTGTTGTTGATGGGATCGGACGGAAACATCGACGTGACAGCCATGTGACAGCTGCAGCGACCGCGGCGTTCGCCCGTTAGGTACATCTCACCGCAATTCCGGGCGGTGCACTTCCGGGCGTGTGAAATCCGCCGGAAAGATGGTGTAGGCTCGCGCTTTCCCAGGCGGCCGACTGGCCTCGCCAAGAACGAACAATGAAGGCACTGCTGGCGACGCCACTGCATACCGGGACAGCAGAGAGGGAGTTCATCACTGGCTTGCTGGAGGCACATGGCCTCTACGCCGGCTGGACGTGCCTGGAGGGTCAGGCCAACATCTCCCGCGCACGCGATCTGCTGACCGCGCAGTTCCTCGCGTCCGACTGCACCACGATGATCTTCATCGACGGCGACGTCGGTTTCACCCGCGATGACCTGAGCCGGTTGCTGGCCTCGCCGTTTTCCATAACGGGCGGGCTCTATCCCCGCAAGAGCGCCTCGTTGCGCTGGGTGTGCGTGCCGCAGCCGGAGGACCTGCAGCCCGTGCCCGGCCATGCGGACTACCGCCGCGTGCGGCGCGTCGGCACGGGTTTTCTGCGCATCGATCGCACCGCGCTGGAAAAAATGCTGGCTCATGGCGGGATCGGCGAATACCCGCTCAACGAAAACCGGATCCGGCACTTTTTTCCTACTGGACTTCTGGACGGCGAATTCCTGTCCGAGGATTACTACTTTTGCGAGCTTGCCGCACGGGCCGGCCTGGGCGTGTACGTCGACACGCGGATCAGGCTGAAACACGTGGGGCGCTCGGTTTATCGACGCAACGAAGAACCGTCTTAGTAAAGACGCCGCCGTTGCGACTGCCAAGAATCAACGACAAAACGGGAGAGCAGTGACAGTGGAGAAGCCCAAGCAGGGCGCGGAGATCAGCCGCGCCGTCCGTCGTGCCCTGATGACATCCGCCGCCCTCGCGCCGATGTATTTCGTATCCGCGAACGTGCAGGCCCAGGTCGCCGATGCCGGTCCGGACCAGACCGTCGTCGACACCGACGCGCTTCCCGGCGAATCCGTCGCACTGGACGGCTCGGGCTCGCAGTCATCGGTGCCGGGACAGACGCAGATCAGCTCCTACGTGTGGACGAATGCCCAGGGCGTACAGATCGCGTCAGGCGCCACGCCCACGGTGCGGCTGCCGGATGGCGTCAACCAGATCCGCCTCATCATCACCGAGGACGACGGCAGCTCCTCCTCGTCGTCGAGCACGCTGACGGCGACCGACCTCGTCACGATCACGATCCAGCCCTCGCAGGCACCGACGGCCGTCATCGCGCCCATCGGCACGGACGGCGGAGTCGCCGACACCGACGGTCAGCCCGGCGAGGTGGTCACACTGAACGGCGCGCAATCGAGCGATCCGGACGGCACCATCACCACGTATCAATGGTTCCGCGACGGCAATACGCCGCTCGGCACCGGCGCCACACTGCAGGCTCCCCTGCCGGATGGCACCAGCCAGATCACGCTGGTCGTCACCGACAACGTCGGCAATCACGGTCGGCGCCGCCGAACCGCCACCGGCGGTGACGCCCACACTGGCCGAACTCGACCTCAAGCCCAATCAGCGCGAAGTCGCGAAGAACCTCGACGATCTCTGTCCGCGCCTCGAAGAACTCAGCATGAACCAGGGCGAAGGCAGCGAAGGCCAGACGCTCACCGACGACCAGCAGGATCTGCTCAATCGCTGCTACGGCATCATCAACGACGAAAACACGGCCCAGCAGCAGACCGCTCTCGATGAACTCGGCGCCCAGGATCTCAATGCCATGCGCACGCAGGCACTGATCTTCTCGCGCACCCAGAACCAGGGCGTGATGGATCGGCTGCTGGCACTGCGCGCCGGCGAGCGCGGCACGTCGGTCGCCGGACTGAACCTGCGCATCGGCGACAAGTTCGTCTCGGCCGAACAGGTCGCCGACAGCCTGCTTCACGCCTTCGGCGGCGGCGCCAGCGCCGACGAGCCGGGCGGCCTGCTCGACAACCGCCTCGGCTTCTGGCTGCGCGGCAACTACGGCCTCGGCGAGAAGGATGCCACCGTCACCGACGACGGCTTCGAATCAGACCAGTGGGGATTCACCGGCGGCGTCGACTATCGCTTCGGCGAATCCACCGTCGCGGGCATCTCGCTCGGCTACGGCAAGGCCGACCTCGATTTCAAACCATCCGGCCAAGGCAATCTCGCCACCAAGTCGTTGTCCGGTTCGATCTACGGTTCTGCCTATCTCGGCAATTTCTATTTCGACGGCGTCTTCAACTACGCGGATGCGGACTACGACTCGCAGCGTCACATCATCTACGCGGAAGCCGGCGGCGACGTCGATCGCGTGGCGCGCGGCGCCACGGGCGGCGAATCGCTCAGCGGCGGCATTTCGGTCGGCTACGACTTCATTGCCGGCGGCTTCACCATTTCGCCGACCCTCGGCTACTTCGTCGTCGACACGGCGATCGATCCGTTCACCGAAACCGGCGCCAACGGACTCAATCTCGCCTACGACGAACAGAACTACGAATCGGCGACCGGCAATGCCGGCCTGCGTATTTCATACGCGTGGCGAACGAACTGGGGCGTGGTGATTCCGCACTTACGCGGCACGTACGTGCGCGAGTTCGAAGACGCGACGGAGGTATTCAGCGTGCGGTTCGCCAGCGATCCGTTCGCCTCGTCCGCAGATCCGACGCCGCCCATCATCGTCGTCACCGACGAACCCGACGACTCGTACTTCCGTCTGGCGGCCGGCGTCTCGGCGCAGTTCCCATACGACATCTCGGGCTATTTCGAATACCAGCGGCTGGAAGCCTTCGACTCCGTCGACTTCCAGGACTTCACCATCGGCCTGCGTATCCAGCACACGTTCCGCTGAACCGCCGCTCCGGGAAAAACAACATGAAACACACGACGATTCAGACTCTGGGCGCGCTCACGCTGTGCGCCCTCCTCGCCGGTTGCGGCAGCGACGGCGAAACGACCGAAAGCACCGGTGTCGATACCAGCGTCGGGACCGGCGGCGGCGGTGGCGGCACTTTGCGAAACGCAGGGCGGCTGCAGTTCAGTATTCCGTCGCTGACCGTGGCCGAAAACGCCGGCAATGCCACTCTCACGATCACGCGTACGGACGGTACCGACGGCGCAGTGAGCGTCACGGTCGCCACCAGCAATGGCACGGCAGCCCAGCCGCAGGACTACACCGCCGTAAACACCACGGTAACCTTCGCTGCCGGCGATGCGACCGCGAAAACCGTGAACATCCCGATCGCCAACGACACCGAAGTCGAGACCGGCGAAACGCTCACCGTGACGCTGTCATCGGCGACGGGCGGCGCATCCCTCGGCTCGACGGCGCAGGTGCTGATCACGATCGCCGATGACGATGTCGCAGCGCCGACGGCGGCGCGCGCCGTAGTGTCGGCGGCCGCGCGCGCATTGCGCCTGGATTGGACCACGGCGACCGGCGCCACCAGCTATCGCGTCATGAAGGATGCCGCCGGTACAGGAGCCTTCGTACAGGTTGGAACCGACCTGGGCGCCACGGCGAAGTCGACCGATGTTGCCGTCACGCTGCTCGACGAAAACTGGGCCACAGCCACCTACGCCATCGATGCCTGCAATGCCGGTGGTTGCACACGCTCGAACGTCATGCCCATCGCCGGGCTCAGTACGTCCCTGATCACCTACGTCAAAGCATCCAACAGCAGCGATTACAGCTATTTCGGCCGGGAGGTCGCCCTCAGCGCCGACGGCAACACGCTGGCCATTGGCGCTCCGGGCGACAACAGCGCGGCCACGGGTATCGGTGGCAACGAGGTCGACGACTGCAATGATGACGCCACCAACTGCGCCTACAGCTCCGGCGCCGTGTACGTGTACACGCGCACCGGATCCTCGTGGTCGGCCGCAACCTATATCAAGGCATCGAATGCCGCGTCGGGGAACCAGTTCGGTTCCAGCATCAGCCTCAGCGCCGACGGCAACACACTCGCGGTCGGTGCGGAAGGCCACGATTCCTGGCGTGGAGCGGCCTATCTGTTCACGCGAAACGGCGGCACCTGGCAAGAGGCAGCCTTGATCCAGGCCGCCGACGGTGTGACAAACGATTCGTTCGGGATCAGCCTCTCCCTCAATCCGGAAGGCTCCATGCTGGCCGTGGGTGCTTCGTGGCACGCCGTCGGCGCGACGTCTTATGCCGGCGCCGTCTACGTGTATTCGCGCAACGGCGCGAGTTGGGATCAAGCGACCAAGCTGACTCACCCGAATCCTGTCCAATCGGCCGAGTTCGGCGAGCACCTCGCGCTGGCGGGTACCCCGGGCGCGCCCCTCCTGGCCCGTGGCTCTCCCTACGACAGTCTCGATGCGGGCCCACCCCCGGCCACGGCGCAGTCCGCCGGGACGGTGTTCCGTTGGCTCTCCCTACGACAGTCTCGATGCGGGCTCACCGCCGGTCACGCTGCAGTCGGCCGGATCGGTGTTCGTCTTCCGGCCAAGCGGGTCGACCTGGACATCGACACGCATCGTCAATCCGTCGCCGAACGCCTGGGCGTATTTCGGCATGGAAGTCACGCTGAGCGCCGATGGCTCTACGCTGGCGTTGCTTGATGGCGGTAATCTGACACCCGCCAATCCAGCGGACCCCACCCTCTATTCCCCGGGCATCGTTCACGTGTACGCCAGCGACGGCACGTCCTGGACGAGTCAGGCGCAGATCATTGCACCCAACGCGACCGACTATATGGCCTTCGGCAGGTCGCTGGCACTGAACTCCGATGGCACCTTGCTCGCCGTGGGCGCCCCCTCGGAGGATGGCAGTGCATCCGGTCTCGACGGCGTTCCGGACGATGCCCTTCAGAATTCGGGGGCGGTATTTGTCTTTGATCGCTCAGGAACCGAGTGGTCCGCCAAGCGCTACGTCAAGGCGCCGAGCGCGCGGTTCAATCACTATTTCGGCGCCCCGATTGCACTGAGCGACGACGGCAAGACATTGGCCATCGGCTCGCCCCAGGATTCCACCGACGCCGACAACATCAACGGCGATCCCTTCGACGACTGCGCAAGCGCCGCCACGAACTGCGCCTACAACTCCGGTGCGGTGTACGTCTACTGATCAGAACGAGGCCCTTCGATCCGGGAAGGATTGAAGGGCCTCGTCATGAGATCGAGTGCGTTGTCCGGGCAATCCGGCGCGAGTACGTATTCGTGCTCGAACTCATTGAGCCCGATCGTCGTCTCGTACAACGCCCGAAGTACGCTGCCCTGCGGCGGCAGCACATGCTTGTCGATCCCGATCCGTCGCAACATCTCGTTCCAGAGATGCAGGCACACCGCTGCCTGCATTCGCTGCAGTACATCCGCTGAGCGGCGCGGATCGAGCACGGCCCAGTAGTGCTGCCAGTCGATCGGATAGAACATCTGGGGAGGCATCACGACGGATTGCAGCTCCATCTCGCGCACCAGGCGCGTCAGCAGATCGGGCCCCAGCTCTCCCCAGTTACATCCCGACGCCTTTGTCTCGCACGCAGCCCGCGCTGCGGCCATCAGCGGATGCCCCTGCGGGAAGCGCAGCACCGCTCCGTTCACGACGGTCGGTCCCTGACGCGCAATCACGATTTCCTGTTCGGGAAGCGAGGCGGACAGACAGAACACATCGAGATCCACCCACCATCCGCCCTGGCGCAACAGCAGTTCGTAGCGGAACAGATCGGAGAACGCAGCAATGCCGCCGCCCTGCCCTCCCGCCGATGCCTGCACACAGATGCGCTCGCGCGGCACGATCGATGCGGCGCTGACGATGCGACAGCCATCGGGCACGCCTTCGACGGAATCGTAGGTGTACAGATCGAAATGGTGGCCGTGCTGCAGAAATGACGCGATGCACGCCCGCTCCAGCGGCGAGAATCGCGAACCGACCCACAATCCGCTGACGAGCGCCATCTCAGCGACGCGGCACGATCCGCAGATCGAGTCCGTCCGGGCCACAGCCCTCGGCCAGCACATACTCGCTGTCGAAGCCTTCGTAGCCGATCGTCTGCTCGTACATCGACGCCAGCAGGCTGCCGCGCGGAGGAAGGACGGTGAGATCCAGGTTCGAGCGACTGATCATGTTGTTCCACAGATGCACGCCGGCGGCATTGCGGATCGCCTCTGCCGCCGCAGCGGCGCGACGCGGGTCGAACACGATCCAGAACTGGCGATAGTGGATCGGATAGAAAACGCCCGACGGAAATATGCAGTTCGCCAACTCGTACTTCTGCGCCAGTTGCGTCAGCAGTCGCGGACCGGTGTCTCCCCATTCGACGTCGTCGCCGCGGCGCACGCACTCCTCGCAACCTTCGAGCAGCGCCGCATGTCCCTGCGGAAATCTCATGATGGCGCAGTTCAGTCCCTGTCGATCCTCCTGCGCGAGGACGATGCCGGTGTCGGGCAGCGTGGATGTCAGGCAGAACATGTCCGTGTCCACCCACCAGCCGCCGACTTGGTGCAGCAGCTTGTAGCGGAACATGTTCGAGAACAGCGAGACGCTGCCTTTGCCTGGGCCTCGCGAGTAACGGACGATCTGGCTCTCGGGCAGGATGCTGGCTGCATCGGCCAACTCGCAGCCCGCCGGCACGTTGTCCGGCGGCTGATAGCAGTACAGACGAAATGCGTGATCCCTGGCCAGAAAGGAACAGATGCAGGCGCGCGCCAGCGGCGACAGGGTGCTGCCGATCCAGAGACTGCTGACGATCGCCATCGCCGAAGGCGCGCTCCCGGCGAGGAACCGGGAGCGCGTGACGATTAGTCGAACTGATAAGTGAAATCGCCGTTCGCCGCGTCGATGGCGACCTTCTGCGGCGCCTTGCCTTCGATGAGGCGCGTCAGGATTTCCTGGCTGATTCGCGGCAGCACCGTGTTGGTCAGGATCGCATCGATCATGCGACCGCCGCTTTCCAGTTCCGTGCAACGGCTCGCCACCAGCTTCAGCACGTCGTCCGTGTACGTGAACGGCAGTTTGTGATTCTGGGCGATGCGCTTCTGGATGCGACCGAGCTGCAGCCGGATGATCTCGTGCAGCATCTTGTCGGACAGCGGGAAGAACGGAATGGTCACGATGCGTCCGAGCAGCGCCGCCGGGAAGACCTTGAGCAGGTCCGGACGCAGCGCCTTGGCGATGGCATCGGGTTCCGGAATCAGCTCCGGATCCTTGCACATGTTCATGATCAGATCGGAACCGGCGTTGGTCGTGAGCAGGATCAGCGTGTTCTTGAAATCGATCAGCCGGCCCTCGCCGTCTTCCATGATGCCCTTGTCGAACACCTGGAAGAAAATCTCGTGCACGTCGGGATGCGCCTTCTCGACTTCGTCCAGCAGCACGACGCTGTAAGGCTTGCGACGCACGGCCTCGGTCAGCACGCCGCCTTCGCCGTAACCGATGTAGCCCGGAGGCGCGCCCTTCAACGTCGATACGGTGTGCGCTTCCTGGAACTCTCCAGCAGCACGACGCTGTAGGGCTTGCGACGCACGGCCTCGGTCAGCACACCGCCTTCGCCGTAGCCGACGTAGCCCGGAGGCGCGCCCTTCAACGTCGATACGGTGTGCGCTTCCTGGAACTCGCTCATGTTGATCGTGACGATGTTCTGTTCGCCGCCGTAGAGCGCTTCCGCCAATGCCAGCGCGGTCTCGGTTTTACCGACGCCCGAGGTGCCGGCAAGCATGAACACGCCGATCGGCTTGTTCGGATTGTCGAGGCCGGCACGCGAGGTCTGGATGCGCTTGGCAATCATGTCGTGCGCATGACGCTGGCCGATGACGCGCTGGCTGAGGATTTCGCCGAGGCGCATGACCGTGTCGATTTCGTTGCGCGCCATGCGTCCGACCGGAATGCCGGTCCAGTCGGCGACGACGGACGCCACGGCCTGGTAGTCGACGCTCGGCAGGATCAGCGGACGTTCGCCCTGAATTTCCGCCAGCTGCTGCTGCAGTTCGTTGAGTTTCGTGAGTGCGGCGGTTCGCTCCGCCTCGGGTAGCGCAGCGGCGGTCGCAGCCTCTGCGGCGGCTTCCAGCTTGCTGCCGGTGCCTTCGACCTTCGACACGTCACCGCGCAGCTTGCTGCGGATTTCCAGAATCTGGTCGACCAGGTCTTTTTCTTTCTTCCAGGCCGCTTCGAGCTTTTCGAGATTGGCCTTTTCTGCGGCCAGTTTCTCGCTCGCATCCTTCTCGCGATTGCCGACATTCACGCCGACGTTCTTTTCGCGGCCGATGATGCCGAGTTCGGTTTCGAGCGCCACGATGCGCTTGCGGCTGTCATCGACTTCCGCCGGCACGGCGTGCTGACTCACGGCGACGCGCGCGCAGGCCGTATCCAGCAGGCTGACCGACTTGTCCGGCAGCTGACGCGCCGGGATGTAGCGATGCGACAACTTCACCGCGGCTTCGAGCGCTTCATCCAGCACCTGCACGCGATGATGCTTTTCCATCGTCGAGGCGACGCCGCGCATCATGAGGATGGCCTTCTCTTCGCTCGGCTCATCGACCTGCACGACCTGGAAGCGCCGGGTCAGCGCCGGGTCCTTCTCGATGTGCTTCTTGTATTCGGCCCAGGTCGTCGCGCCGATGGTGCGCAGGTTGCCGCGCGCGAGCGCCGGCTTGAGCAGGTTGGCCGCATCGCCCGTTCCCGCAGCGCCGCCGGCACCGACCAGCGTGTGCGCTTCATCGATGAACAGGATGATGGACTTGGGCGAGGACTGCACTTCCTCGATCACCTGACGCAGGCGATTCTCGAACTCGCCCTTCATGCTCGCGCCGGCCTGCAGCAGACCAACGTCCAGCGTACGCAGCGTGACGTCCTTGAGCGTCGGCGGCACATCACCCTGCACGATGCGCTGCGCGAAACCTTCGACGACCGCCGTCTTGCCGACGCCCGCCTCGCCGGTGAGGATCGGATTGTTCTGGCGCCGGCGCATGAGGATATCGACGACCTGGCGGATCTCGTTGTCGCGACCGACGATCGGATCGAGCTTGCCGCTGCGCGCCTGTTCGGTGAGATCGACCGTGAACTGCTTGAGCGCTTCCTGTTTGCCGAGCTGCGCCGACGGCACCGCACCGCTGGCTTCACCCGGCGCGGCGCCCCCGCCGACCGAGAAGCCATCGCTCGCGCTCTGGGCATCTTCGGGAGAGCCGCCGACGATCTGCGCAAAATTGTCGCTCAGCGATTCGAGCTTGATCTTCTCGAACTCGGGAGAGATCTGCAGCAGCGCGTTCTTGAGGTGACGCGTGTTGAGGATGCCGACGATCAGGTAGCCGGTGCGCACCTGCGCCTCGCCGAACATCAGCGTCGCGTAGACCCAGCCGCGCTCCACCGCCTCTTCGACGTTGGACGACAGATCGACCGCACTCGCGCCGCGCGGCAGGCGTTCCAGCGCATCGGTGATGCCTTCGGCGATGCGCGCCGGATTGCAGGCGAACTGCTTGAGGATGCGATGCAGATCCGAGTCCTGCAGTTGCAGGATCTGGTGGATCCAGTGCGTCAGTTCCACGCTGGGATTGCCTCGCAGCTTGCAGAACACGGTTGCGCTGTCGATGGCCTTGTAGGCGACCTTGTTCAGTTTGCCGAACAATGCGCCGCGACTGATTTCCGCCATGATCTTTACTCCTGGTCGATTCGATTTCTTGTCCTGCGAGGACGGCACTGCGTGCCGTCGCTTCACATGTTCTGTTACGCCGCGATCGGCTGCTCCGAGACGTCGATGATGACATCGTCCACATCGCCGGCCGACATCGGCGACGCCATCCAGCTCGACCATCCCAGATGGCCGAACTCGCCGAGCCGGGCGCCGGGTACGCGCGAGCGGTGCACGATGAACTGGATATCCCAGGCGTATTCGAAGCCGAGATAGTTCATCACCGCCGCACGCAGGCGGTCCAGGCTGGGGCTGCCGGGCAGGTACTGCATCAGGTCGCCGATATCCACCGGTCCGATCACCAGCCTGATCTTGTGTTGCGCGCTCCACACCTGGCTGCCGAGCACGTTGTGTCCCAGCAGGCCGGTGTCGGGATCGCCGAGCCGCATCCGCTCCGACGGCACCACCGCGAGCCATTCGCCCACGCATTCTTCGACGCGCACCGGCAGGTTCAGGTACGCCGCGACCATGGATTCCAGCCCTTCGCGCGTCCGGGTGCTCGCTGCCAGCGTGCCGGCGAAATAGAGCTTGGCGCGATCCGGCCAGGCATCGGCATTGCGCAACGCGGGGCTGGCGAAGCCGGCCAGGGCCGCTACGTATCCTGCAAATTGATCCTGCTCGGGACGATCGAAATGCACGGTCGGGCGCGCGTTGGCCCAGGCGCGATAGAACAGCTCCAGCATGCGGTGATGGAACAGATCGGCGAACGCCGCGAGCGTACTGTCGCGGGCATTCGTGATGCGATCGTGGACGTATTCGGTGAGATGCAGCGGCAACGGGCCGTGCGGACCGAACAGGCCGAAGAAGTAGCCGAGGATCTTGAGACGATTGCCTTCGATCGGTTCGACGCTGGCCAGCATCGATGCCGGAAATTCCAGCGACGCGCGCTGCCCGAGCCGGAGCGGTTCGTCCGCCGGTCGCGCCGCCGTGCCGAGACGAGGCAGCTCGTTCCAGGCGCATTCGACGCGCCGCATCGCTTCGAAGAAATCGAATTCATGCGGCCGCGCCAGCAGGTCGGCGAGCTGCGTCAGAGGATCTGTCGCTGGCCCTGTCTCGCTGGCCATCGCATTACCTCGCCGCGGTTGATTGTCTTCAGCGTCAGGCGCGTGAAGCTGTTCAGCGCCACGTGGCGCCGGAAGAATTCTTCGAGCACGGCGCCGAGCACGAACGGCCCCTGCCCCTGGAACGCCGCATCCTCGCAGGTGAGCTGGATGTCGAGCCCGCGCACGTACGACACCTGTCCCGTCGCCGGCAGCCGGCCGGTCGTCGGCCGCGCGAGGATGTCGCGCACGCCGTCGATCTGTCGCTGCACGGCCGTGTCATGCGGATCGCTGTAGAGCAGCAGCAGTTCGCGCAGCGCCGAGGCGCCTTCCTTCGCCGACGATTCGAGCAGCGACAGGTAGTTCAGCGACAGGTGGCTGAGCATGCGCCACGCGTATTCGCCCTGAACGCTCGATTCGCGCGGCTTGGTCGGGCCGGCGACGCAACGGATCGATGTCAGCGGCGCACCGATGTCGACGGTGAAGTCAGTCTGTCCCTTGCCGATCGGCATGTGCAGCGGCAGATCGCGATTCGTGCACAGCACGTACAGCCCGAGCTGTCGCAGGTCGCTCGCATACGGCGCCTGGTCCGCGTCGACCAGCGACACGAACACTTCGCTGCCGATGTAACTGGAGCGCGGCCCCTGCGAACGCTGCTTGGTCGACAGCGCGCGCGGTTCGCGACGGAGGGTGAAGAATGCTTTCTGCCGGCCGTGCCAGGTTGCTTCGGTGCTCGCATAGAACGGCTCGAAGAACACTTCGGGCTCGGTGCCCGAACCGTAACCTTCCGCGCGCAGGATCTCGTAGATCTCGAAATCCTGCGGTCGGGTGCGGTCGGCGATCACCTGGTATTCGTGCTGCACGCCATCGAGATGGATGCGATCGGCGCGCTTCTCCGACAGGTTGATGATGGGCGTGCAGAAGAGCCGGAAATTCTCGCCGGCGACCGCGCCCTCCATCCACGGCACGCCGCGGTTGAGCAGGATGATCACTTCGAATTCATTGCCGTTCAGCGCGCGGACGGCCGAGCCCAGTTCCTGCAGCCGAACGAACAGGAAGCGTTCCGGAAACGCGAAGTATTCGTGCAGCAGCCGGTAGCCCTGGAACGAGCGCCGCGAATACGGAATCAGCGCTTCGGAGTCATCGAAGCCGCAGCGGGCGATGGCGCTGCGTCCGCGCGTATGCGCCACGCCGCGCGCGCCCGGCGAACGCACCAGGTAGCCCGTGTTGTTGGCGAAGATGGCTTCGTAGAGCGCGCCGGGCAAGGCATCGGCGCCGTTCACGTACAGCGTGAGATCGTCGAGCTGCAGTTCGTTCAGCGGCACGCCCGCCGTCGTGCGGAAAGTGATGCGCAGTCCGGCGCGCACGCCCTCGCCCGGCGTCACGCCGATCGCGGCGAGGCCGGCGGTCGAGCTGAAATACTTGGCCTCCTTCACTTCGAGCGGCCAGAGCTGCAGATCGTGCGCGGTCCGATAATCGCAGGGCGTGCGATCGTCCTTGCCGATCACCGAGCGCATCGCGGTGCCGGCCGGCACCTTGTAGCCGAGCGCCAGTCCCGCTTCTTTCAGGTCCGGCTGGAACTGCGCGATCGCCATCGAGGGCGTCGGCGCGAGATAGTGCGGATAGATCATCTGCAGCAGGTGCTGCGTGAAGGTCGGAAACTCCGCGTCGATCTTGAGCTGGACGCGCGCCGCCATGTACGCGAAGCCTTCGAGCAGGCGTTCGACGTAGGGATCGGCGCATTCGAATCCTTCCAGCCCGAGCCGGCCGGCGATCTTCGGATGCTCGCGCGCGAACTCCGCGCCCATCTCGCGCACATGGAGCAGTTCGCGGTTGTAGTAACGAAGAATCCTGGGATCCATGAGTTGGCGTGATCAGCGCGATGATTCGGCGACGGTGACCGAACCGGTTTCCAGATCCAGTTCGGTCTTGAGATACAGGCTCAGCGGCACCGGCTGCGCCCACAATTGTCCTTCGATGATGAACGACATGGCGTGCCGGGTCATTTGCTCCGGCTCGATACGCACCGTGACCTTGAGCGTGTCCGGCAGGATGCGCGGTTCGAAGTTGAGCACGGCCTGTCGCACCGCGCGTTCGAGCGCGAGCGTGTTACGGCCTGCGACCGACGAACCGGCGAGATCGGGAATGCCGTAGTTGACGGTGGAACTGGCTACCTGCGGCCATTCGGAGAGATCCTGGCTCGCCTGCAGATGAACCGTATTGAGCAGCCAGCCGACATCGCGCAGGACGCTCTGTCGCAACTGGGTCAGGCCGAGCACACGCTTGTCGCGGCTCTCTTCGCGCGCTTCCGGCGCGTCGTCGGTGAGACGGTCGAGCAGCGAGGGCTGCAGTCGTTCCTGTTGAAGTAGTTCGGCCATCGCCTGGGCCGTCTTCAGGCCGTCGGCGTGTCGAAGGCGATCTCCCTGACTTCCAGCAAGGGATACTCGCCGGCATCGGTCGTCAGCATCCGCTGTCCGACACCGAAATACGTATCGGCCGGATGCGCCACCCAGTCAGTCCGGCGCGATAGCTTGATGAGGTCGTCATCGCTGCCTTCCGACGCGGCGTAGCGCGATGGGATCAGCGCCGGCACCTGCCCCTGGTTGGTCCAGGTCACGACCGTCTGCAACCACACGGTGTCCTGGAGATCCGTCGGGGGTTCCATTCGCAGCGATTTAATGCGATCGAACGGCACCCAGAAATACTTGCCGTCGACGATCAGTTCGAGACAGGGACCGATGCGCGAATCGGCATCCGCGATCCATTCGAACCTTTCGCCATTGATCGTGCCCGACACGGTCGGTGCACCTTCGAGCGCCTGGCCGCGCAGCTCGGCGGCCTTTTCATAGTGGCCTTCGGCGGACAGGCGCAGCGCTTCGAGCAGCGAGGCGACCCAGCCTTCCGGCTCGCCCATCAGCAGCGGCGTCGTGCCGCCGGCAAACACGCGGGCGCGAAGCTGTTCGGCCTGCAATGCCTGACGACCGACCTGCGCGAGGATGAGGTTGCTGGACTCGAGGTCCGAGGCGACTTTCAGCTGGGTGGCGGCGCGTTCCCATTGACCGAGAACCGCCAGCAGCTGGTAGAGAAAGATGCGGGCCTTGGCGTCGCCCGGATTGCCGCGGACCCGCTGCTGCAGATCCTGCAGCGCCTGCGAAAGGTTACCGGCGCGCACGCTTTCTTCAGGCGACATGGCGGGATCCATTCAGTACGGCGCCCCTCAGTGCAAGCACTGAAGGGCGCCAGGTTGGAAGAAAAATCGAAACGGGACGATCAGGCGTTCTTCGCGATGTCGTACTTGATTTCGATCGCGCCGCCCTTCTTGGCGCCCTTGTTGTCCTGGGGCTGGTAGCTGACTTCGAACGACGCGAAATTGAGCGTGACGTTCTCGGTCTGCTGATCTTCACCACCGCTGCCGCCGCCGGAGACGGACGTGACGATGATGTCCTTCAGCTTGATGACCAGGTACGGCAGCGGATCGCCACCGGCCTTGCGCATCGTCAGCGTGCCATCCGGATAGTGCGAGCCCTTGCAGCAGGCCAGCATCAGCGAAGGCGACGACGAATCGAGGTAGTGGGTGAAGCTCAGATCCTGAACGTTCACCTTGCCTGCGCCGCCGCCGCTGCCCGTATGGGTGGTGCCGCTCTGCGACATGCCCCAGCTCCAGGCCAGCACCTGGATCTGATCTTCGAAACCCTTGACCTGCGACTCGCCCTTCAGCGCGCCCAGCTTCAAAAATGAATCAATTGCCATTGTTGTGCTCCGTTCGTCGGCTTGAATCGTTGAAAACCTTCGACCACCTGACCGCTTCCTTCAAAGCGTGGAGGCAGGTTAGTCGAGCAATGCAATCATCGTTGTGAAGTGAATCCCTCTTTCCCGGTGTCGGATTACTTGCCACCCGACAGCCTGGAAACGAGACGCAACGACACCGTCAGACCTTCGAGCTGGTAGTGCGGACGCAGGCGGAAGACCGCGCCGTAGTAGCCCGGCTTGCCCTCGATCTCCTTCACTTCGACTTCGGCGCCGGCCAGCGGCTTGCGCGCCTTGATTTCTTCGGATGAGTTCTGCGGATCGCCGTCGACATAGTTGAGGATCCAGTCGGAGAGCCACTTTTCCATGTCGGCGCGTTCCTTGAACGAACCGATCTTGTCGCGCACGATGCACTTCAGATAGTGAGCGAAGCGCGAGCACGCGAACATGTACGGCAGACGCGCCGCGAGCGCGGCATTCGCCGTCGCTTCGGCGGACTCGAATTCCGCCGGCTTCTGCAGCGACTGCGCGCCGATGAACACGGCCTCATCGGAGTTCTTCCGGTGCAGCAGCGGCATCATGCCGTTCTTCGCCAGTTCCGCTTCGCGACGGTCGGTGATGGAGATTTCCGTCGGACACTTCATGTCCACGCCGCCATCGTCCGACGGGAACGTGTGCGTCGGCAGGCCCGCCACCGTACCGCCCGATTCGACGCCGCGGATGCGCGTGCACCAGCCGTACATCGAGAACGACTTGTTGATGTTGGTCGCCATCGCGTAGGCGGCATTCGACCAGGTGTACTTGGAAGAATCGGCCGCGGCGGTGTCTTCCTCGAATGCAAACTCTTCCACCGGCTCGGTCTTCGCGCCGTAAGGCAGGCGCGACAGGAAGCGCGGCATCGTGAGGCCGATGTAGCGGGCATCGTCCGAGTCGCGCAGCGAACGCCAGGCGGCGTATTCGCCCGTGGAAAAGATCTTGGTCAGGTCGCGCGGATTCGACAGCTCCTGCCACGAATCGAAACCCATCAGCGTCGGTGAAGCCGCCGTGATGAACGGCGCGTGAGCGGCGCCGGCGATCTGGCCCATGCCGCGCAGCAGTTCGACGTCCTGCGGCGAGTGATCGAAATAGTAGTCGCCGACCAGGCAGCCGAACGGATCGCCGCCGATGGTGCCGTACTCTTCTTCGTAGATCTTCTTGAAGATCGGACTCTGGTCCCACGACGTGCCGGGATAGCGCTTGAGCGTCTTGCCCAGTTCCTTCTTGCCGACGTTGAAGATCTTGATCTTCATCGTCTCGCTGGACTCGGTGTTGAACACCAGGTGCCGCAGGCCGCGCCAGGTGCCTTCCATCTGCTGGAAGTCGGCGTGGTGCAGGATCTCGTTGATCTGATCGGAGAGCTTCTTGTCGATCTCCGCGATGATCGCGTTGATCGAGTTGACCGCGTCATCGGCGATCAGGTCCTTGTCCTGCAGGACGTGCTCGGCGAGCGTCTTGACCGCCGACTCGACCTGCTCCTTCGCGCGGTCGCTCTTCGGTCGAAACTCTTTGGTCAGCAGCGACTGAAAGTCGCCCAGTTCGACTGTGCCGGTTTGCTGCTGTCCGGCGCTCTTGGCTTCGGCCATCGTAAAACTCCTCGGGAATGGGGTCTGGATCTGCGGCCGTTATTCAGCGGGCTTCGGTGCCGAAGCCAGCGACTGCAGCAGCGCCGGATCCTGCAGTGCCTTGGTGATCAGCTTTTCCGCGCCGGCCTTGCCGTCCATGTAGGTGACGAGGTTGGACAGCTGCGTGCGCGCTTCGAGGAGCTTCGCCAGCGGTTCGACCTTCTTGGCGATGGCGGCCGGAGAGAAGTCGTCCATGCTCTCGAACGTCACGTCGACGGCGAGCTGGCCTTCGCCCGTGAGTTTGTTCGGCACGGCGAAGGTGACGCGCGGCTTCATGGCCTTGAGACGGCTGTCGAAGTTGTCCATGTCGATCTCGAGCGCCTTGCGCTGCTCGATCTCGGGAAGTTCATCCGCCGACTTGCCCGACAGATCCGCGAGCACGCCCATGACGAAGGGGATCTGCTTCTTCTGCATTGCCCCGTTGGTTTCGAGGTCGTACTCGATCTGCACACGCGGCGCACGGTTGCGCGCGATGAATTTCTGACCGCTTTCTTTAGCCACGCGAATCTCCCGGATAGCTGCCCCAGGTGGGGTGCAAAAAAATTGTTGCAGGAAGTTGCGTCAGAACCAGCGCGTGACGCCAACGTCCGAAACCGCCGATGGAACCGGCGGGTACTCTACGCCGCACTATTCCCTTTTCTCAAGACCGACAATGACTTCCGCCTCTGACGCGCCGCTCGAGGTGAGGTCGCGGAGGATTTCCATGAAGTCCTTGTCCACCAGCCGCTTCGCCCGCTGCAGCAACAGGGGGACCGGGCTGGAGGGTTCGGCCTTGGCATAGTAGTCGCAGATCTTGTCGATGGTCGTTATGACATCCGACCGATTGCGGATGGTGCCGCTGATCGGTTGACTGCCGCCCTGTGCGCCTTCTGCACTGCCGCCGCTTTCTGCCGATCCGGCATTATCGGCTGACACTTCGCCGCCGCCGCGCTTGGCGAGCTGCGCATCGAGCAGGCCCTTCATTTCCCGCAGGTCGGTCGCCAGGGGTTTCAGGTCGTCGGGGATGCCGTCTGCCTTGTCCAGCAGCACGTGCTGGATGGCGTTGAGATGGTCGGCGGCCGCCGTGATCGCGGCGGCGGTTGCCGTCAAGGCTTCGATGCCGACGTCGCCGAAAGCGCCTTCGATCTTCGCCAGTTCCTGCGCGAGATCGGTGCCTTCGGGCAGTTCGACGTTGAGCGTGCCCGTGGCGATCCGGTGCGAGCGCAACGAGTGCCTGCCGAACTGCCGCGACTCCACCAGCGGGGCGAGACGCAATGCCGCCAGCGCATCGTCGCTGACGAGCGCGGACACGAGCGAATTCACGCGGAACGTCGGATCGTTGTCGTCGTCCGCATCGAGCATCGGGAACACGTTGTCCCAATAACGTTCCAGCAGGCCGCGCATGACGCCGAGCCCGCCTTCGAATCCTTCGAGGCCGGCGGTCTTGAGCAGCGACAGGTACAGCAGGCCCGCGACCCGCAGATCCTTGGTCGAACCGAAGAGCTCTTCGGCAGCTTCGCGGACCTTGGGCCAGGGAGGATCCTGCGCCGGCCGGACCTTGTCCCCGATGACCTGCTCCGGTTTGCCGCGCGCCAGTTCCTGCAGCGACAGGAACGGCTCTTCGTATTCCAGATCGCGACCGCATGGCGCGTCATCCGAAATGGGATTCAGCAGGGATTCGATATCGAGGACTGCCATGCTTCTTGATGCTCTTCTAGGCGCCTGCGCTCTGTCGTAAACAGAACGAGCTTTGTAACCGACACCACCCGCCCGTACCGTTATGCGTGTCACACGAATACAGCACGCCGATCCGCATCACACGATGGGCGCAGCATATGACAAGCCGCCGTACCTGCCTATTGCACAAATGCGGTGCCCTGGATGACGAAACTGAAATCAACGTACGTTACGGTCCGGCACACGGCGTCACTGCAGCGCAGGTCAGGTCCGCGGCATCGTTGTCGTCGGCGCCTTCCCTGATCCAGCGCAGGATGCGGCTGAAGACGTCGTTGTCATTACTCGCATCGTCCTCGAAGGCCGGGATCGACGGATGTGCGCAATCATCCCCGGCGTTGCCCGGACACTGCAGCAGCCGACTCGACAGCGGATCGGACGGCTTTACCCGATCGTTTGCCTGCAATCGGGTCCATACCTGCGACGGCGTCCCCGTGAGGTCGAGTCCGCCGAGCTGCGTCGTGGTGTTGTGGCAGCTCTGCGTGCAGGTCAGATTGGCCACGAGCAGATTGCTGATGCCCTGCCCGTTCGCGCTGTCGATCCAGGGTTCGCGCGGCCGCACCAGCAGCGTCAGCCTCGCCTGCGCCTGCTGGGCTGCTGGCGTGGTGCTGTCCGTCACTGCGTAGGACTTGCAGACACGGCCCGTGAATATTCTCGGACTGCCCTGCGATGCCTCCGCCGGCGCAGTGAAACGCCAGTCGAGCGGCCCGGCGCCTGCAGTCAGTCCCGTCGGATCGGCGAATGTGGTCGTATACGGCACCGCTCCGCCGCTGACGGCAAGCGAGATCGCGCCCGATTGCCCGAGGGACACGGTGCTCTGATCGCACTGGCTGGTCGCGATCAGTTCGGGAATGACGCGGACTGACGCTTCGTAGGTCGTGGATGATCCATCGCCGTCCACATCGACGATCCGGTAGCGGAAGGTGTCGATGCCCGGAGCCGCGGGCACGTAGCGGATGACACTGCGGCCCAGCATCGGGTCCGCGACCACGGCGGCCTGTCCGCCCTGTGGCGTCTGCAATGAAGTCAGGGTACAGGCAGCCGCGGCGGCATCGCTCGCGCACACCGTCAGCACATGTGGCCCATCGCCGTTCTCGCCGGCGGCCCCTGCCAGCGGCAACGGGGCTGTCGTATCGCCATCCGGGATGACGCTCGCATTTGCCATGACATCGAGCGTCACGCTCGGCGTGCCGGGCGCGACGGTGCGGGATTGCGCCACGCCTGTCGGAGCCCAGTTGGGTACGACGATTTCGCGGCTCGCCGTCGAGCCACCGGCGCTCAGAGTGACTGCGTAACGGCCCGCCGCATCGAGGCTCAGCGCCGGCAGCAGGCTCGTCGGGGCGGACAGGCTGGCTGCTGCGCCCGAGGGCGTCTGCACTGCCCAGAGGAAGTCGCCCTGTCCGCCGGAAATCTCGCCGCGCAGACGTGCGAGCGAATGACGGCGCGCCACACGCAGCTGCCCCGCCGAATCGAACGATTGCCGCGCTCCCGTCGCATCGCCCGCGAGCTGGATCTCCGCGTCGACGATCGACGGACGGATTGCCGGTCGCAGGCTGCTACTCGGCACGTCGAGATGGTCGGCGAGCGCCTGGGCCGCGGACTTGCCGGTGCTGACCCAGAAGCGATCCATGGTCAGGCGCGCGTCCGGCATTTGTCCCGCAGCAACACGGGTCGCGAGGTTGGCGGCGTTCGCAAACTGCTGGTAACAGCCGAAGGCGATCTGGTGATCGCGACCGGCGTAGGCCGTCGCGGCGCTCTCCGGCCCGCATTTGTCGAAGGGATCGAAGCCGGTCATGCCTGCGCCCGCCGGATTCGGCACGTGGGCGATGTGGCACATGCGGCAGTTCTGCGCGAACACGTCGCGATACAACGCCGCGTGGCGCGAATCGACGCTCCATTGCGGCGGCACGAAGTCCGGATTGAAGGCGCCGTCTGGCCCCGAGTACCAGCCCTCGACCAGTTGTCGAGACAACGCGAAGCGATGGTCGCCCCCTTCCGGATCGACAAAGGTCAGGTACGCGAGCTGATTGAGCGCCCTGATGGGAGCGGCCTGACTGGCGCGGCGCGTATCGAGCCAGCGCTGGTGGTGCACGGCATTGGTGGTGTCGTCGACGAAGCCGGCCTCGGTATCGTCGGAAAACAGCAGCGACTTCGCGTCCCAGGGCAGGAAAGCCGCGTTGACGTTGCCGCCTGAGGCGTAGTGCGCGGGGTTCTGCGGATCCAGTCCCAGCGGCGTGCCGCCGTGGCAGACCGTGCATGCGCCCGGCAGGTATTTCTCGCCGCGTCCATCGAGGTTGGCGCTCAGCACGCGTTTGAATTGCGTACAGCCGCCTGCGGGCGGACGCGCGGGATCGCAGCGGACATCCGGCGCGAACGTGTAGAACTTCACGAAGCGTTCGCCGCCATCGCCGGTGCGGCTGTATTCCATCGCCACGGCCAGCTGCGGTCCGAGCTTCTTGGCCGCCGCTTCGAGACTGCCGTAGTTCACGACCACCGAGGCGACATCGCAATCGCCCGGCTGCGGATTCGTTGCGGCGCCACAGAGCCTGCGCGCGTACATGTCGCGCCCGAAGCCGAGATCGAAGTTGTTGACGTAGATCGCATGCGCATCGGAACCGCTGGCGACGGCGGCCCAGTCGATGGTCGTCGCCGAGGCTGCAAGGAATCCGTTCGCCTTGAGCCAGCCGATAAACGTCGTCTTCGCGCCGTCCGGATCGATCGTCGCGTAATACGCCGTGGCGGTATCGAAGGTGTCATGCGTGCGTGCTGCCGTTGCCGGGCTGGCAGCGGACATCGCGGCCGCCAGTTCGCGCGTCGTGAAGTCGAGCGCGACCGCCGGGGCCGCCGGGGCCTGAATTCTTCCCCGAATCTTCTTCAACACCTGCGAGGCGCCTGCAAAGGCAACGGGTGTGGCACCGAACTCGCGCACGCATGTCTGTGCCGCGCCGGCGGGCATCGAACTGTTGGCGGCCTGGTGGATGCGCACGGATACGGCGACGACGGCCTCATCGATGCGCGCCGCGTCGACGACGCGATTGGCATCCGCCTTCTGTACCAGCGCCGCGATCTGGTCGGCATCGAATGCAGGCACCGGCACCGCGAAGGCGGGATTGGCGATGGCGTTGCAGTCGTGACGGCTGCCCAGGCTGCTCAGCCAGGCCCCGGCAAACGATCGCGAATACACGAGCACGCCGGAGACTCCCTCGTTGCGCCGGCCGGCGATGTCCCAGTAGCTGGCGCGCGCTTCCACATCGATCGTGAATGGCTCGTCCGCGCGCAGGCAGCCGGTCTGGGTTGGCGTCGTGCAGGACGGATAGTCCGTCGCGGTCGCCGCAACGACGGTGAAGGTCGTCGGCGCGTCGAAGTAGCTGAGGAACTGATCCGGATCGGGTACCGGATCGACCTGGATCGTGACGTCCTGCTGATCGCTGCGACCGTCCGAATCCCTGACCACCAGCCGCAGCTCGATCGCCGTGGAATCGGGCGGAATCTGGAAGGCGATGGTGCTGTTGTTGCGCTTGACGATGGGCAGGCCCTCCGCCGCCGCATTGCGCGGCTGCCAGTCGAAGGAAACGATGGGCAGGATCGTCTCGCGACTGTCCTTGCCGCTCAGCAGCAGCTCGCTGCCGGCGCGCGCCTTCACGGTCACGGTTTCGCCGCTGCGTGTCGAAGGCTGGCCGATGACGGTGACGATGGCATCGGGCGGCGTGTCCGAACTCTCCTGGTTGCCTACGTCGCTCAGGCCGCTGCAGGCGGCGAGGCAGATCGAAGCGAATGCGGCGCCGATGATTCTGGTTTTCATGAGGCGCGCCTTCAGAATTCGAAACGGAAACCGGCGGTGATGACCGAGTCGGTGTAGGCGTCGAAATCGAACACTTCGAGGTATTGCACGAAGCCGTTCAGCCCGTGCGGCAACACGACCGTGAAGCCGCCGGCCAGCGTGTAGTACTCGTCGTCGGGAACGTCGGTGCTCACGGCGAAATCCGTATCGCCGCTGCCGAACAGCTGCCCGAGCGCATCGGCATAGCGTGTCGAGATCACATGGGCATCGTCCGACAGCTCGAAGTGATAGCGGCCGACGACATAGGGAATGATCACGCCGAACGACGGCGTGAACACGTACTGGAGCTTGAGCGAGGGCGATACGTCCAGCGATTCGATGGACTGCTTTCCCACTTGCAGATTGAACGGATCGTTGCCGCCGCTGCCCAGGTTGTCGATCGACGTTTCGGTAAAGGCATCGATGGTCGTGTCGGAATAGACGACGTCGAGTGCGGGGTCGATCGAGAACGCGCGCAGGCGCCAGGAATAACCGGCATTCGCCGTCGCCATGAGCGTGCCGCTGTCGGTCTTGCTGCGGGCGGTGCTGTCGACCGACAGGACGGTCGGATTCTGCGAGGGATACGTGATACGCCGCGTCGTGTCGTGCGTCAGTATCTGGTAGCCGACGGAGGCCGACGCATAGGCGCTCGTCCCTTCCCACAGGCCATACACCAGGCCGCTGAAACCGTCGGATTCGATGCCGCCGTCGACGATGCTCAGCGACGAATCGAAATCGATTTCCTTGGCGGAGTAGCCGACGATCGCGCCCGCGACGAGCGATGGTCTGAAGCGATAGTCGACGCCGACGGTGATTTCCTCACCGTCGAAATCGAAGGCGTCTTCGAGATCGGTGGGATCTTTCGAGCCGTAGCCGTAGCTGGCATCGACGAACGAACCCCAGCGGTTGAAGTCTCCCGGCACGTCCGCGCTGGCGCCCGCACCGAGCGAACGGGCGGCGCCGGCGAGCAGGATGTCGCGATCGTCGCTGGCATTGCGGACCGTGCGCAGTCCGGAAACTCCCCAGCGCAGCACCGACAGGCGCGTGGCGAGCGCCGAGAGCTGGCTCGCTGCGAATCGTGTCGTCGCCGAACCCTGCCCGGCCATTTCTTCCGCGGCAGTCCAGCGCAACGCGAAACCGAGTCCTTCCGCATCGAGTCCCAGACTGTAGCGGGTCGAGCCGCTGCCCAGCAGTTCGTTCGCCGTCTCGACGAGCTCGCGCGTTTCCTGGAACACGCTCAGATCGCCGTCGCTGCACTGGGCACCGGCGCCATTGGCACACGGTCCGACGAGCTGGTTGTAGGTGGCCTGGTTGGCGCGCGCGGCCGCCCGTTCCAGGGCATTGAAGCCGGCCAGTTCAGCCAGTTCGACCAGGCTGCCGTCCGTGGCGGACTGACCCCACGCAGCTATCGGAACGCCGACCGTGGCGGCCATCACAGCGACACGCACGCAAGCCTTCATTCTTGTGCCTCCCCGGCAACCGGCTTTTGGTACATCTTCGCGACGACCGCCGGACTTCATACCTGCGCGTCGGGGCGATCAACCGTACGAAAGGGCGCAACAGGAGAGTTCTGTCGCGATGCGGGAAGTTGTCGCAGAAGGCTTCTTCTTTCTTCCTTACTGTGGGGCCGGCTTCAGCCGGCCGAAGAACTGTCAGGCTAAAGCCTGACCTACAGAAGAAGCTCAGGCCGGCTGAAGCCGGCCCCACAGGAGAGAAAATCAGGCGGCGACGATATCGACGACGACCGCCGTGATGTTGTCGCGCGAGCCCGCATCGATCGCGGCCTTCAGCAGGCGCGCGGCGGTCGTCTGCGGATCGTCCGGAACCGAGAGGAGCTCGTGCAGCCGCTGATGATTCAGCGGGCCGTGCAAGCCATCGCTGCACAACAGGAAACGATCGCCGGGATGCACATGACCAGTGCGGTGATCCAGCAGCAGGGTTTCATGGCCGCCGAGTGCGCGCGTCAGCTCGCCGCCGCTGGGGGCAGGATTCAGTTCATCGAATTCGCCGACATTGGCGCCGACGGCGTGATCGCGCGTGAGCCCGCGCAGCGCGCCGTCGCGCAGCAGATAGGCGCGGCTGTCGCCGGCCCAGAGCACGCCCCACTCCTGCTGACGTATGCACAGCACGACGACGGTGCTGCCGCTGCGATCCGCTGCCGAGGTGCTCAGCGCAGCGCGGACCAGATCGTCGTTCGCGCGGCCCAATGCAACACGCGCGGACTGCAGCGCCGCACTCACGGTCGCCGCCGGCTCGATCGATGCAAGCGAATCCACCGCGAGCTGACTCGCGTACTCGCCGCGACTGTGGCCGCCCATGCCATCCGCCACGGCCCAGACGCCGTCTTCGGCGCGTTCGAAGAAGCGGTCCTGATTCATCTTGCGGACCGGACCGGTGTCCGTGATGCCGCCGGAGGCGATCTCGTAACTGAACTCGGCCTTGGGCTGCAGGACCAGATCGCCGGCGTCGCCCGCCCAGCCGCCCTCTTCCCATTTGCCGTCGAGCATCGACGAAAACCGTTGCGGCTCCGACAGCGATTTCACCAGCAGGCAGCTCGCGCCGACATCCTCGGAGCCTTCGGTCAGCTCGCGCCGACATCCTCGGAGCCTTCGGTCCACCACAGCGACATGGGCTGCAGATGACGGCCCGCCAGTTCCATCAGCGGATCGATCAGCGAGGCCGCCACGCGATCGACGGAGATCATCGGCACGCGCCAGTGCGTGGATGCCGCAGGAAATCCATCGCCCAGGCTGATGCCGTAATACTGCTCGACGTTCGACAGCGGTTCCGCGCTCGCCTGCACGGCCTCGTCGAACTGATCGATGTCGAAGTCTTCGGACTGCAGCGCATGCAGCGCCAGCGCTTCGATGGTCTTGAGCCATTCGCGGCCATGGATCACCACCGCCATCGGCGGCAGATCGGCCGGCAGTTCGCAGAAGACCGTCAGCGGAAAATAACGTCCGACCCGATCGACGCTCGGCAGCACGATGCCCGCATAGCTCGACGCGCTGATCACCCCGCCCGTCAGGAAGAATCGCCACACCGGGCTCGTCAGGTACACATCCAGCCAGCCATGGCCGAGCTGCTGCCGGCTCTGCGCGATGCATTCCTGCAGCCACGGATCCCAGGTGTTGACGAACTCTTCGGGCGCGCGCCGCTGCAGGAAATCCCCGTGGCTGGGCAGCTTGCCGAACCAGCCGATGCGCGAACCCGACATGCGCGTCAGCCCTGGCAGTTGAAGCCGTGCAGCACGTCGCGCGCGAATGGATTGCGCGATGAGTTCGCCTGCACGATCAGCCGGAGGGTCTTGCCGTTGAGCGTGTAGGTGGCGAGGAAGCGCGTTTCGGTCTGTGCCTGGAACTCGGCCTTGCCCAGCAATCGATACAGCGCCCACGGTCCCTGTTCGACGATGTTCTGCCGGCCGCCGCCCTTCTCTTCCATCGTGATCGCGGCCTGGCCCGGCGACGGGCCCGGCCACACCATGGCGATGGCGCGTTGCGGACCGTGGCGGTACTCGAGCATCTGGCCGTCGACTTCGAAGGTCATGCGCGTCGCACCGGCATCGAGCGCATCCGGCGTCACCGTGAAGCGCACCTCCGGCATCGCGGCGCCCGCGGGGAAGTAGGTCAGCCCGATGCGCTGGGCGCGCTGGAACTGTGCGGGAACCATGGCGCCGCCGCCGATGGATGCGGCTTCCGGCTTCCAGCGCCACTGCGGACGATTGGTATCGACGAACGGCAGCATCGTGCCCTTGAAGAACGTATCGAAGGTGCCGTTGGGCGCGAAGATGCGGCCGAAGTCGGCGAGCGGCAGATCGGTCGCGCTGGCGCTGACCAGCGGATACTTGCCGGCCGCAAGCTCCTGGCACTCGGCGACGACCTGCTGGCGATAGCGCGCGGAGAAATCGCTGCCGATGCTGCTGGTGGCGACCGAAGCGCCTCTGCCCGTGGCGCGCGCCACGACACCGGCGACCGGTCCCGGCAGCGTCTTGGCATGCGTTTCCAGATCCCGCACGGCCGTCGATAGCTGCGTGGCCATTTCCAGCGGCGGCGGACCGCCGAGCGAATTGATCTGGCCGAGAATGCCCTGCAGGTTGGCGAACTTCTGCAGCGTCATGTCGATCGGAGCGGGCGAGCCGGTGACGAGCTTGTGGATCGATTCGAAGTGCCGGGTCGTGAGCGTTCCGGGCGGCGCCGCCGCACCTGCCGGCTGCGTGCTGCCGAACACCTTGCCCAGCGTGCCGAGCGTGCCGCTCAGTGCGGCCTTCGCCTTGTCGGCCGCGCCGGGCTGCTGCTGCGGCTCGATCAGCATCGTGTTGGCGGTCACGACTTCCAGCAGCCGTTTCAGCGGCGAGGTCGGCGCGCCCAGCAGGCCCCACAACTGCGCCGCATCCTGCGTGCTAGTCGTCGGCCGCAGCGTGATGTCGGCCACCAGTGCATCCCAGGTGCGGATGTAGTCATCCTCGTAGAGCTTCATGAACTGCGACATGAGCTGCGGCGAGCGCGCCGCATCGGCGATGTTGCCGCCGAACACCCAACCGTCGGTGACGAAGCCCTTCACCAATTCCAGTTGTCCTGTGGTGCTGATCTGCTTGAACACCGGCTTGGTGTACAGGCCGGGCACCGGCTCCGACAGGTCGCGACCGCTCTTGCGAACGAACACGTTGTCGCCGCCCAGGCCGACTTCGCGCGACAGGTCGATGGCGTCGCTGGTGTCGTCCGCGTAGCTGAGCTTGAGGCGGCTGTACATGAGCACCGGCAGCGAGGCCTGCTTCAGCGAATTGCGGGCGCGCTCGACGATGCCGTCGTCGAGCTTGATCGGCTGCAGGCGATCCTCATCGGCGATCAGCGCATTGAAGTGCTTGGTCACGCGCTCCAGCGACACCGGATCGTTGGCGAATTCGCGCTGCCATTCGTAGCGACCGATGAAGCCGAGCTGCGTCGAGTCCAGATGCTCCGGCATGCCGAGCATCAGGTACGCCTTCAGATACTCGTAGAGCTTGTCGGGTTCGCCGGCGAAGCTCGCCAGCCGGTTGCGGAAGTGATCGGCCACGCCGGGCAGCAGGCTCGCATTCAGTTCGCGAACGTACGCATCGTGCGCGGCATTCGATACCGAGCGGCCCTGATACAGGCCCCAGCGCATGGAGAGCGGCACGTCCTGCTGATGCTGGTCGGCGACGCCGATGATGCGGTCGAGCACGTCGAGGCGGTCGAGGCTGGCCGTGAACGGACTCATCGGCGGTGGCGCCGGCACGGATTTCAGTTCCTCCGTCGCCTTCTCCACCTCGGCGAGATACGAGCGGTTGCGCTGGTAGCTGATGGAAAAGACGACGATGCCGATGACGATGGCGAGCACGACGGCGATGTAGATCGCGCCGTTCACCAGCGCCTGGCGCACTTCCATCGCCTTGTTGACGCCGGCGAGGCCGGATTCCTTGAACAGGATTTCCTTCAGCAATCGCTGGATGAAATACGCACGCCCCTGCCCGGACTGCACGGCCGCGCCGCGCACGTTGAGACCGAACTGGCGCGCCAGTGCGCCGAGCATGCGGTCGATGGGCGTGCCTTCCTGCGTGCCGCTGGTGAAATACACGCCGCGCAACTGCGCCTTCTGCGCGCCGCTGGAGCCGAAGGCTTCCGTCGCGAAGTCGTTCAATGCACGGCGCAGGGCCGCGAACTGGCGCGGAAACGTGAAGATGAGCGAGCGGCGTCGCACGTCGCGCTCGCTTTCGAGACGCAGCATGAGACGCGAGTTGAGACGGTCGGTGAGCAGGTCGAATTCGCTCAGGATCTGCGCGGCCGCCTCGCCCGAGCGCGACGCTTCGATGGGGAACGTCATGCCCCACACCTGCGCACGGCCTTCCTGGTTCAGGTCGTCGAAGAACTCGGTGAAGCCGGCGATCAGGTCGAGCTTGGTGAGGAAGAAATACAGCGGCAGGCTGATCTTGAGTTCGCGATTCAGCTCCTCGACGCGCCGACGCACCGCCTCGACATGGCGACGGCGATCGCCGTCGTTCAGCGCCAGCAGATCCGGCGCGCTGATGGCGACGATGACGCCGTTGATGGGACGACGGCCGCGGTGCTTGCGCAGCTGGGTGAGGAATTCGATCCAGCCCGCCTGATCGGCTTCGCTGTCCGAATCCTGCGTGGTGTAGCGACCGGCGGTGTCGAGCAGGATGGCTTCGTCCGTGAACCACCAGTCGCAGTTGCGCGTACCGCCGACGCCGCGCAGCGCTTCCTTGCCGAACTTCTTCGACAGCGGGAAGTTGAGGCCGGAGTTGGCGATGACCGTGGTCTTGCCGGCGCCCGGCGGGCCGATGATGATGTACCACGGCAGTTCGTACAGATTGACCGACTTGCCCTTCGATTCGCGCAACGCTGCCAGTGCTTCATCGAAGCGCGCGCGCAATTGCGCCGCATCCTGCGCGCCGCGCGGCTGCTTGTCGGCGCCCGCGCTCATGTCCTTCGCGATCTTGTCGGCGGCGAGCTTGGCCTTCAGCTTGCCGAGCACGGACCAGAGCACGCAGATCAGGATCAGGACGCCGATGGCGACGAGCCGCTCGGTCACTGAATCGAGCGGATGCAGGCTGCCGAATGCGAGATACGGCCCGCCGAACCAGATCACCAGCGACAGGAACAGGATCGCCAGCGACATCAGGAACCAGCGCTTGGTGAACAGACCGAAGATCGCCTTCATTGCGCGGCACCCTCATCGACACTGACGATCTCGACGCGCCGGTTGCGCGCACGATTTTCCGCCATGTTCACCGGCTCGTAGCGCGGCTGGGTCGAGCCAACGCCCACCCATTCCACGCGGCCGAAATTGTTGATCGACGGCTTGAGCAGGTTGGCGACCGTCACTGCCCGCTCGCGCGACAGCTCGAAGTTGTCGGCGAACTGCAGCGAACGCACCGGCACGTCGTCCGTGTGACCGACGATCACCACCTTGCCCGGCACCTGGTTCAGGCCGTTGGCGATGGCGGCGATCATGTCGTTGTATTGCGGATTGAACGTGGCGCTGCCCGAGCGGAACAGGTTGCTGGAGATCAGCGTCACGACCGTCTTGTCGCCGAAGTCCTCCACCGTCAACTGCCCTGCCGCCTCCTGCGGCGCCAGCAACTGCTTCAGCCGGTTGGCGCGACTCACCGGTGCCGTGTACTCGACCTGCACGCTCGGCTGCGACAGCGCCGCCATCACCGGTTCCGCCGCGCGATTGAGGCGCGCTACATAGATCACGAAGGCGATGACGAGAATCGCCAGGCCGACGCAGGCGACGATCCACCACGGGATGTAGCGGAAGATCGGATTGCGCTTGTCCTCGACGCCGCGCCAGTGGACCGACAGTTCCTGATCCTTGATCTGGCGCGCATCGCGAACGATGACCGCGAGCTTGTGCTGCAGGTCCGCCAGCCGCGTGGCGCCGCGCTCGTCGATGCGGTACATGCCTTCGTAGCCGAGCGCGAGGCAGACGTACTGAAGTTCGATGAGATCGATGTAGCGCTGCGGCTGCGAGCACAGCCGATCGAGAATCTGGAAGAATTTCTCGCCGCCCGACTTCTCCTTGTGAAACAGGATGAGCAACGACTGACCCGACCAGTCGCTCTGCGCGCCCCACGGCGTATTGAGGACGGCCGAATCGAAGAACGTGCAGATGACGTAGCGCGCCACCAGCGCATCTTCGGGCGCGACTCCGGCGGCGCGCAGGCGTTCGTCGAACTGACGCACGTCCTGCATGGCCTGCGTGCGCAGCGCATTGATGTCCGCATTGGCGACCGTCGACTGCAGGCGCGATGCGACGGCGATCAGCGGCCCGGCCGCCTGCAGGATCGGATTGCGGCCGCCCGAAATGAAATCCTGCACCGCCAGATTTCCCGGCGTCGGCGCGGGACCGTACTCCTGTCCGCCCCGGGGCGGCGGCGCAGCGGGACGCACCTGGCTTTGTCCATCCGATGCAGGGCGGCGTGCCCCGCCCGGTCGCGGCCGCATGACCGTGCCATCGGCGGGGGCGAATGGATCGTCGAAATCGTTAGCCACAGGTTCTGCTCAGTCTCAGTTGAGATGTACGAGACGGAAGATTTCACACAGAGAACACAGAGAAGGATTCTTCTGTGGGGCCGGCTTCAGCCGGCCTCTTCAAGTGCAGCAGGCCGGCTGAAGCCGGCCCCACAGGAAGAGGGAAGAAATCCTCTTTTTCCGACCTCTGTGATCTCTGTGTGAAACCTCCGGCTTCTTCCGCTCACGATCCGCGGATGGCCCACATTTCCATTCCCAGTCCCGGGAAGGAATCCGGCACGTGCAGCGCGATGCCGCCGCCGGCCTTGAGTTCGCGGAACAACGCACTGCCGCGATCGAGTTCGAAATAGGTGAAGCCCGCATGGAACGGAATCTGGCGCGGCGCCACCGACAGCGGCTGCAGCGGAATGCCGGGGATGTGTTCGTTCACCAGCTTCGCGATCTTCTCCACCGACGCCAGCGTCACCTGGGCAGGGAAATCGCGGCGGATCGATTCGGCGGCCACATCGGCGCGGGCGGCGAGGATGAAGGCCGCATCGTCGAACAGGCTGCGGTCGGCCACCACGCCCACCGAAATGTTGAAGCGCTTCTTCTCCAGCGGAATCTGTACGGCGTTCTGCTTCAGCACCACGGCAAAGCACGCACGCAGCGCAGTCATCACGGGCTCGTAGCAGGTGCGCAGGTTCGTGTGCTCGTACTGCGGCAGCTTCGGCGGACGGCGCGACTCGCTGGTCAGCGTCGACAGATCGCCGATGATTTCCAGGCACAGGCGGAACAGATCCTCAGGATGCACCAGGCCGCTCTGCGCATAGTGCGTGACCAGCGGCTCGTAGCGATTGATCGCCTGCAGCATGAGGAAGTCGGCGATTTCTGCCGAACCGCTGCGGCCGCTCGCGACCGCTCGCGCGGCCAGCGCTTCGCCGCGCTGGTGCAGCAGTCCCTGCGCCTCCGTCATGAAGGTGGCGAGGATCGACGCATGTTTCGCATTCAGTACTGTCGGGATGAATCGTTCTTCGAGCACGACCATGCGATCGGCACGACATTCGACGATGTGCGCGATCGGGATCGTGGCGTAGTCCTCGTGCGGCTCGTCGGCCAGCAGCAGCTTGGAACGCAACACCGCGACTTCCAGCGAATGCTGCGCCGTCGAATCGCCGGCCGCATCCTTCACTTCGACGTCGCGGGCGCGATAGCGCATGACGCCGTCGACGGCTTCGCGGCGGTCGGATTCGCGCGTTCCCTCGCGGCGCAACGGAATCGCCAGCGACACCTGCTTGTCGCGAACCTGTGCGGTGAGTTCGATGGGCGACGGCAGCGGCTCGTCGTCCGGCATCGAAAACGGCGTGCCGTCGGGAAAGACGCCGGCCGCGCGCTTGAGACCCAGCTTGCCGATGGCGAGCAGGTCACGCTCGATCTGGACTTCGGTCAGGCCCCAGGAATTGGCGCGCAGCGAGGCGGTCCGTCCCTCGACCAGCTTCTCGACGTAGCGATCCTGCTGCTGGAAGTGCTGCGGCCTGAGAAACAGGCCTTCTGACCAGACGACTTTGTTGTTGGACATGTCGGATGTGCGTCGCGGTAATGGGAAAGTGGCGGAGCTGGCGGATCAGTCGCCGACCGTGATGCTCACCTTGTTCTTGTCCACGCCGAAGGACACGCGATCCTTCTTGACGAGGTCGAGCAGCGACTTGTTCGGCGCCTGCACCACCACACGCCACTGCGCGTTGCGATAGTCGGCGTATTCGGCCATCGCGCCGAGCACGCGCGCCTCCGGAGAAATCTTCAGTTCGAATTCCTTCGATTCGCCCGGGGACAGGTCGAACTCCAGCCGCTGCACCACGCTGGCGGCGAGCGTCTCCTGTTCCTTGTCGACCAGCGCCCAGAAATCCGCGCCCATGAAGGCGCCGTCTTCCTTGAGCTGGAAAATGCGTACGTGCACCGGCGAGGCGCGGCCATCCTGGTTCGGATTCACGTCGGCCGAAGCGGTGATCTGCGCCTTGGCCACGGCCGGCTTGGGCGGCGCGGAGCCGCAGCCTGCACCGACGAGTGCGCCAATGGCGATCAGGCTCCAGGGAATCCAACGCAATCTCATGGCGCTCTCCGCGTTCTTGGCTGTGTTGCGAATCGACTATTGACCGTCGCCGACGGTGCGGCCGGTCATCTTCAGGCGATCCATCTGTTCTTCGTAGGCCTGGGCGAAGAATTCGCCGAACAGGCGCTTGAAAGTTTCATCCGGATCGCGGGTCATGCTCTCGTACTGCTCCACGTACTGTTCGCGAAACTTGCCGCCCTTGCCGCCGATGTTGAGCAGGCCGCCGCGCTTCGAGGGTTTCTCGAGTTCGGCATCGATCTTTTCCGGATCGAACTGTTCGAGCATGGAATTGAAGGCAGTGCGAATGCCCTGCAATACCGCGATCTGGTGATTGCGCACGTCGGTCAGCGCTTCCTGGAAAGCGCGGACCGTCGGCAGGTAACCGCGATTGCGTTCGACCAGCAGCGTATGCAGCGCCGCCTCGACGTTGGGGGAGAACTTGAGCGGATTGTTTTCGGTCGGCTGCATGCGCGTCATCGACATGCGCAGCTGCGACTTGATCTCGGCGCGCGATTGCAGCACTTCCATCAGGCCCTGCACGACGATGCGCAGCACCTGGCCGAGTTCGCGCGCCATTTCCGGCGACATCTGCGAGGCCGGAACGCCGGCGGCGCGCAGGATTTCTTCCAGTTCGAGACTGCCCGAACCTGCGGCGACGGGATCGGCCGGCGGTCGCGCCGGAAGCACTGGAGTGCGCTGTGTCTGGGCAATCGTTGCGGCGGGCGGCGGAACCGCAGGCGCTTCGGCGGGCCGACGGATCGTGCGCGGCGGCTGTGGTGCGGTTTCGACCGGCGAGCGTTCGGGTGCCGCGGCATCCTGAACCAGATCGCCGAGACCGCCCGTCTTCGCAGGCGGCGGAGCCGCCGGCGTTTCGATCCGGGTGCGTGATTTTTCCCAGGTATCCGGAATGGAATCGTCGCGCAGCGCCTTCGTGCGTGACGACTCCGCCGGTGACGGTGCAACCGCCGGCCGCGCCGGCGTCGGCGGAACGGGCCGACGCACCGGCGGTGCCGCCGCGGCCGGCGGCTGTTGTCCCATCTGCGTGAACCCGGACGAATGCTCCCAGCTCTCGGGAATTCTGCCGCCGCCCGGGCGCGGCGCGGGTATGGGCGCCGACTGCACGATCGGCGTCGGCGCCGTGAAGTTGTCTTCGAGGATCGACCGCTGATTCAGATTGACGGGAATCGGCGGTGCCTGCGGTTTCGCTGCCGGGCCACCCAAGGCAGCCAGCGGATCGAGGTTCGATGCGTCTTCGTGGGTGCCGTCGGCAATGCCCAGGTCGAGACCATCGTTGCCCCAGCTGTTCGGTACGGCCGACTTCGCGGACGACGCAGCGGAGACCGGGGCAAAGGGATCGTCGGGAATCGTCGGCGTCGCGGCCGCCGCACCGCTCGACACCGTGGCCCTGATCTCGTACTGATCGAGGAAGAAACGATCGCCGTTGCGCAGCAGGTGCGGCTCGTTGTTGGCGATGGTCGATTCGGGATCGTTGATCGCAAGCGGGTTGCGACCGAGTCCTTCGAGATAGAACGCGCCGTTCACGCAGCGAACCCGGGCGTGAATGCGCGAGATGTACTGGTCGTTGATGACCCAGTCGCTCTCCTTGGAACGCCCGATCTGCGCACCCTCCGGTCCCACGGTCTTGCGGCGATTGCTTCCCAGCAGATCGCCGTTCGGACTGATGACTTCGAGTGTCAGGAGCATCGGTTGGATTATCTTCGGAAAACAATCACCTGCAGACCAATCCGAGGACTGTACCGTCCTGCTTGCATTGATCGCAACGGTCGATGGGACAAGGGGTCGGATGATAGACCAGACTTCCGCTCGAATGGGCCGTGAGGCGCGCGCCAGATCACACTTCGGGGACTTCGCGCGCGAAGGCAGTCGCGTCGCGTCGAACCGGCAGATCCGTCGACACCGCGGAATGGCCAAACGGTGCCTTGACCGTTCACGCAACCGTAGTATTGAATCGAGCGAGACATTGAGCGGGGATATTCATGCGTAAGAAAGGGACGAAGGTGGCGGCTCTGTTTCCCGAGCGTCGCCGCGAGAACAACAGCGCGCCGCAAGCTGTCCCTGCGCCGGTCCCCGTCGCTTCGATGCCGACGACGCTCGGCTGGATCGTCGCGGCCAGCAGCGAGAGTGAGAAAGACGCCACTGTGATGGTCGATTTTCCCGGCTCGCCGCACGGCACGCATCCGGCCCGTCTGGGTATCGCACTCGAAGCCTGCGCCATCGAATCTGCCATCACGCGCCGGCAACCCGCGGTCCTGGTGTTCGAGAACGGCGATCCGCTGCTGCCGATCATCGTCGGACTCATCCAGGCGCCGTCGCCGGATTCGGCACAGGCGACGGTCGTCGAAGCCGATGTCGACGGCAAACGCGTGCGTGTGGTCGGCCAGGACGAGATCGTGCTCCAGTGCGGACAGGCCTCCGTCACCCTGCGTCGCAACGGCCGCATCGTCATCCGCGGCACCTACGTCGAAACGCATTCCGAAGGAACGAACCGCATCAAGGGCGGCCAGGTTCAGATCAACTGAACCACGCATCGTCGCCCGCATGTCATCGGCGTCCTCCGCCCGCTCGCCTCTGCCCGATCTCATCGAAGAAAGTTTCGATGAGGCCACGTTCCTGTGGCAGCGCTGGGAAGCCGAACTCACCAGCCTCACCCGCAATCTCGATGAAGTCTGGAGCTGGACGGAGGATCGACTGCACGGCGCACTCGCGGGCGTTCACGTTCTCGGCGACGGTCTCATCGATTTCTGTCGGCCGCATCTCGCGTCCGACGATCCACGGCGCATCACGGTCGCCACGGCGTTGCTTGCATCGCGCGGTTCCGCGGATGTGGTCAATGTCCTGAGCGAAGCCCTGACAGATGCCGACGCTCCGAAGCTCGCGGCCATGGCGCGCGGACTGGAGACGACCGGATCCAGCCAGGTACTCAGTTCGACCGCGGGCCTGCTTGCGGGCCTGTCGCCCGCGCATCAAGCAACGCTCTGCCGCATCAAGACGGCACGCAGCGCACGGCCCGGTCCGGAGCTGGCCGCCGCCTTCGCCGCCGGCGAAGCTGGAATGCAGATCGCCGCATTGCGTGCCGTTCGCTTCGCGGCGAGCGAACATCTCGACGAGTGGGTCGGCGCGGGACTGAGAACGAAACATCCGCAGGCGCGGCTGACGGCGATCGAAGCCGGCATCGCCCGCAATGTGCCGGCGGCCTGGACGGCGGCGATCGATGCGGTCGGCAATGCGAACGCGGAGCTGGCTCCCGTATTGCGCCTGATCGCGATGCTGGGCGGCGCGGAACATCACGCGCTGATTCACTCCTCGCTGCGCGTGCCGCAATTGCAGGCGCAGGCGCTCTGGGCGCTCGGGCACGTCGGTACGCGTCACGCCGTCGAGTTGTGCCTGCAGGGAATGAAGCACGAGAAGCTCGCGCGCAGCGCCGCCGAGGCGTATTGCCACATCACCGGCGCCGATCTCGCTCGCGATCATCTCGCCGCCGCCGAAACGCCTGCCGAGACGCCGGCGTTCGAAGCCGACGATCTGGAAGCCGATCTGGTGCCCGCACAGGAATCGCTCTGGCCGCTGCCCGATGCGGATGCCGTGCGCCGTCACTGGGAACAGCATCAGGCGTCCTTCCAGCCCGACGTGCGCTACATCCGCGGCCAGCCTGCGTCAGTCGAAGCCCTGCTGGGTGCCATCGAAACGGGACCGATGCTGCGGCGTCCCGACCTGGTATTGAATCTCGCCGCGAAAACACAGGGCGCCTACGACGTCGAGACCCGCTCCTTCGCTGCGCGCCAGCGGATCATGATGGCGCGCGGACGCAGCGCGCTGGCGGGAGCGCGCTGAGTCATGCTGCAGCTCGACAACCGCACGCCCTTCAAAGCCAGCATCGCGGTCCTGCCCGACAGGGCCGGCATCGACACGCTCCATGTCGTCATCAAGGCCACGCTCATGCTGCGCCCGAGCTTGTCGCTCGCGCCTGAACAAGTGCCGGTGACGATGGCGGATGAGTACTACGGCGATCCTGCACTCTCCAGCCTGCGTGCGGTGTCGGAATTGCACATCGGCAAGCCCGGCACGGACGTGCTGCTCGTCGGTCACGCACATGCGCCCGAAGGACGTCGCCTGCAGCGCATGCACATTTCCATGACGGTGGCCGAGCGGCGCAAACAGATCCTCGTCAGCGGCGATCGCACATGGCAGTCCGATGGCACGCCAACCGCGCCCGTGCCTTTCGAATCGATGCCGCTGGTGTGGGAACGCGCCTTCGGCGGCTTTCACCGGCTATCCGATCGCACGCTCGCCGAAGAGCGCAATCCGGTCGGCTGCGGATTCGCGGGCGAGCGCACGGGCAGCGAAATGAAACAGCAGCCGGTGCCGAATCTCGACGATCCCGCGGCGCCGCTGCAGAAGCTCGGCCAGGCTGCGAATCCAGCCTGCTTCGCGCCCACGTCGGCATCCTGGCTGCCGCGCCGCGCTTTCGCGGGCACCTATGACGCGAACTGGCAGCGCACGCGCGCGCCTTATCTGCCCGCGGATTTCGATCCCCGCTTTCTGCAGTGCGCCGCGCCGGAGTTCGCGTTCGACCGATTCCTGCAGGGCGGCGAACGCATCGACGTAGATGGCTGCACGCCCGATGGCCCGATCTCATTCAACGTGCCGGCTTCGCCGCTGGATGTGACGATCGACGTGGCTGGCGCGCCGCAACGCCCGCCCGCCAATCTCGAAACGCTGCTCATCGAGCCCGATGCCAATCGTCTGTGCATGACCTGGCGCAGCGCCCTGTCCTGCGATCGCAACGTGCTGAAAGTCGAGAAGATCACGCTCGCCCTGGCGAGCCGGTCACGCGCATGAGCTCCATCGTCATCCAGTCGAGCAATGTCCTGTGCGCGATCGGTCGCGGCAGCCAGCAGGCGTGGGCATCGGCACGGGCGGGCATTGCGCGCATCGTCAACTCGGGCGTAATGGACGGGCGCTTCGATCCCATTCAGATGGGTTTGGTGCCGGAAGATGCGCTCGGTCAACTCACTCCGGATATCAGCCGTCTGCCCCTGCCCACGCGCGCGCGGCGCATGCTGCGGCTGGCAACACCTGCCTTGCAAGGACTCTCCGTCGACACATCGGCACCGATGAGACTGTTCCTCGGCGCTCCCCGACTCACTCCTGCCGAGGCGCCCTGGCTGCGGCACTTCCCGCAGTATCTGCAGACGCTCAGCGGGTTACCGATCGATGTCGCGCGTAGCATCGTAATCCCCCAAGGACGTGCTGCGGCGCTGCTGGCGCTCGAAGCGGCGGTGAATGCCCTGCAGGAAGATGCGTCATCGCCCGTGATCGTCGGAGGCGTCGATTCGTTTCTGGATCTGCGATTGCTGAGCGCGTTGAGCGATGAAGGCCGCGTGCTCGGCCCGCGGATCATGGATGGTTTCATTCCAGGCGAAGGTGCGGCCTTCCTGGTCGTCGCAAGCTCTGATACCGGCATCCGCATCGACGCAGTCGCAAATTTCGACGATCCGGGGCACCGCTACGGATCCGCGCCAGCGCGCGGCGAAGGACTGGCGGAAGCGCTCAACGTGCTGCGCGGTCGCCTGCCTGCATCGATACCGCCCGTCGGCGTGACCTTCGCCGGATTCAACGGCGAAGGATTCGAGGCCAAGCTATGGGGCGTAGCGCAACTGCGTCATCGCGACTTTTTTGCGCCGGACATGGCACTGGAACATCCCGCCGACAAGTACGGCGATGCCGGCGCTGCCACGGGCGCAATACTGTCAGCCATTGCGACAGTGGCATTGCGTGACACAAGTCGCGCCGGACCCGCGCTGGTGTGGGCCGCGTCGGATTACGATCCACGCGCCTGTGCGTTACTCTCTGTTTCACCCTGACCGACTGGAGACGCAGACATGCCGGGAACGGTGTTCGCCAATCTTCGCGGCGTCGCTCACAAGGGCAGCGGCGGCCAGAGCCCCATCTTCCCCGATGTCTGCAAGACACCGACGCCCGGCGGTCCGGTGCCGATTCCCTATCCGAACATCGGCATGTCGTCGAACACATCTTCCGGCCCGACATCGGTGAAGACCGATGGCCAGATGCCCATGACCAAAGGCGCCAAGTACATGATGTCGACCGGCGACGAAGCGGGTTCGGCGATGGGCGTGATGAGCAACAAGATCAAGGGCGCTTGCGAATACATGATGTATTCGTTCGACGTGAAGTTCGAAGGCAAGAACGTCTGCCGGCTGGCAGATCCGCTGTTTCACAACGAAAAGAACGGCATGGGCTGAACGGAGAGTCCGGCGCAAGGAAGCGAGCGATGCCGCACTTCGTGATGGCCTGCCACGGCGTGAGCGTCGATGCCATCATCGTCGACGAAGCAGTCAAGGCCGCCGTCGAACAGCGGCAGATCGAGGGAATGGTTTTTTACGATCCTGCCGACTGGGCCGGGTGTATCCGCGAAGCGGATCGAAATCAATCTCGATGGGAGCCGGGAAGTCCCTTTCCTCTGCCAGGCCATCTTGCCAGTCCCAACCCACGTCGAAGCAGTTGTGGCAGGGACGGTGTCCGCCGGCTCAAATCGCCATGAAGTCTTCCGGCTTCACGAATTTCATCGTGTCGATCCCCGCATTCTCGATCGCCTCCTTGACCGTACGGTGAATCATCACGACGGAAAATTTTTCCGCGAGTCTGAACATGAGTACGTCCTTCGCCAGCGAGTCTTTGATGGCCAGCCCATGTATCTGAGTGTCGCCGAGAAAGTCGCCGTCGTGACTCGCCATCGTAGACTTCGCCCGATCAGCCGCTGACACCAGCCCGATCAGGTTGAATGCAAAGTACTCGTAAGCCTCGCCGCTCGATGTATTGCGTAGCGTGACCGGAAGGAAATCGACGTTGTCGACGCCCGCCGACTCGATGGCCTGCTTGAGGCGCTTCGACATCAACGGAACGCTCGCGTCCTGAAAATCGTCGGGCTTCCCTGCATATCCCTTGTACGGCACGGCCTTGATCTCGACCAGGCCTGACGGTCGCATCTGCGCTCGCGTCCCGCGCCCCCAGTCGTCAAAACCCTCTACATCGTCCCAGTCCTCGATTTCCATGTATCCCTGCACCGATTTCTGTTCAATCGAGGGAATCGCGCGCAAAACAAAATAGTCGGACATCCGTGGACTCCAGCTTGCTCAACCATAGACGCCAAGTACGCGACTGGACGTGTAGTAGCCATTGTTGATGGCCTTGCGATTATGAGCCGTGAAAATGAGGGCCTTCTTGTGTTCGGCGGACAGCGCATTAAGCCGCCCCACCAGGCCATACGGCGGCGTGAGCTGATCCTTGAGATCCTTGTCGCACACCGGGCACTTCGAACGGTCCGTCCACAATGCATCGAGCTTCTTGGCAATATCGAGAAGCGTGCTGCGTACGTTTGCGTTGTAGGCCGGATGCGCGTCATGCAACTGCAGATTGCCGGCACTTCTCATCGCAGCCAACGCATAGGCCTCCTTGAAGGGATCATTGAACTGCCCCCAGTTCTGACCGAAATCCGTCCCCACCCTGACAGCGTAGTTGCCCGGAAGCCATACGCCATTGCTGGCGTTGTTGATGTCGTAACCGATCGGTCCCTTGAACCCCTTGGGATTCTTGCCTTCCCAAACCATGTACTTGTGCAGCAGGGTAGCCTTCTTCACCGAAGCGTTGCCTGGAAGGAGATGGTGCGCCGCCGGAACGATTTCAGTCTGCACGCCCGCCTCTATCGGATCCTCCGCTTCCACCTTATGGCTGATGTTCCAGGTAGGTCTCGAGCCCAAGTTCCCCCCGAGCACAGATGCGTCATTGTGCTCGCCATTCTCGGGCCCCTCATCCTCACCCTCCGGGCTGGCTGGATCCTCCGTCTCGCTGTTCCTGATTGCGGAGTCGTTCTTTTCCTCGCAAAACCAGCATGGGCTCGTCTTGTCCAGCACGATCGCTGGCAGCGCCACAGATTCAAGCATTTCCATAGGATCAGTCCGTCCGCTTTCGCACCGTGCTAGTTCTGCGTCACCTTGCTTCCCTTGATGGCGATATCACTGGATGCCTTGACGTTTATCTTGCCACTGCCGTCGAGCGTGATGTCCTTGCCTTTGATGGTGATCGTTCCGTCCTTCTTCATCGTAATGCTCGCTGACCCCGTTTTGATCGTAATCTGATCGCCGACATCGATCACCATGCCTTTGGCGACGGTCAGACTCTCATTCTCGCCGACCGACGTACTGCGCGTCTTGCCGACCGTCACATCTACATTCTTGCCGACTTGGTCCGTGCGGTTCGCAGAGATCGTGATGTTCTCATCCTTGCCAACGCTCAGCGATCTGTTCGCACCGATGCTGACCGACTGATCCTTACCGATGCTTACGCTTTCGCTACCGCCCACCGACTCAGACCGATCCTGACCGATGCTGATCGTTTCGTTCTTGGCGACATTCTCCGTGCGGCCCGCACCGATGGTAATCGACTCATCCTTGTCGACCGTTTCGGTGCGGGTACCATGAATCGTGATGGTTTCATTGTTATCAACCGTCTCCGTCCGATCATGCTTGACGTGCGTTGTCTCGTCATTGTCGATCGTCTTGGTCCGATCGTGCCCGACCCAGTGGGTCTCGTCGTTCTCGACCTCGATGTCCTGGTTCTTTTCCGCGTGCATGAAGAGCTGTTCCGAGCCCTTCTTGTCTTCGAAGCGGATCTCGTTGCAGTTGTCCGCGGTGCCGTTCAACGTGCTGCGCGTGCGCAGGCCCGACTGGGTCTTGTTGCCCGGCAGTTCGAACGGCGGCATGTTGTCGGCGTTGTAGACGCGGCCGGTGATGATCGGCTGGTCCGGATCGCCTTCGAGAAAGTCGACGACGACTTCCTGGCCGATGCGCGGAATGCTCATCCAGCCCCAGTTCTTGCCGGCCCAGATCTGCGAAACACGCACCCAGCACGAGCTCTTTTCGTCGCGCTGACCTTCGCGGTCCCAGTGGAACTGCACTTTCACGCGGCCGTACTTGTCGGTGTGGATTTCTTCGCCGCTCGGCCCGGTGACCGTTGCCGTCTGCGGACCGCCGACCGCCGGCTTGCGGGTCGTTATCGGCGTGCGGAACGGCTCCTTGGCGTCGATGGCGTCGAAGGAGCAGGTGTAGTCGTCGGGCGTGCCAGCCGTGCCTGACTCGTAATCGCCGGCGTGAACGCGGTGTACCGCGCCGACGATCAGGTATTCCTTGTTCTGGTCCTTGCGCGGATAGCCATCCAGCTTGAACAGATAGCCGGTGGCGAGGCCGCGGGCGTTGCCGACGCCGGTCTGCAGTTCGTACTGCGCCTGCAGCGATTCGAGCCTCGCGCGCGCGTAATGATCGCCATCGCCTGACACGGTGAAGCCACCGGGATAGTCGAACATTTCCGCGTCCGACTTGGGGAAATCGCGCTTCTGCACATACTGCGTCTTCAGCTGCGCACGCGGCTTGGTGAAGTCATAGTCCATGACGACGTACTTGCCCGGCTGCACATTGCGCTGCCGCTGCCAGTCATGGATGTGGTCCTTCTCGCGCTGTGCGTTCTCCGAAGGCGGAAAGTACTCGATGGTCTCGTACGACGCGAAGCTTTCGTGCCCGCTGTACGAATCGGCGAGCACCAGGGTGTGCGTACTGGCCGTATGTTTGAAGTAGTAGTAGATGCCCTCTTCTTCCATGAGCCGCTGCACGAAGTTGAAATCGGTCTCGCGGTACTGCACGCAGTACTCGCGCTTGCGATAGCTCTTCGTCAGCGTGTCCTTGACGTTCGTGTAGCCCTGTTCCTTGAACACCTGCTTCACGATCTCGGGCACGCTCAGATTCTGGAAGATGCGGCAATCCGCGGTGCGCGTCAGGAACCAGAGCCACGGCACGGCACGCGCGCGATAGCTGGCGTAGTCGCCCAGACGGCCGGTCTGGCCGAACTCGGCGATGTAGGCATGAAAGTGCCGCTGGCTGCCGTCGTCGAGCAGCACCGACAGGGTGATCTCCTTGCCCAGCAGCTTGTCGAAGTCGAGACTTTCGTCGGGACTCAGCAGATCGAGATCGATTTCGAAAAGGCGCCCGAGCTGTTCGGTGACGCTGGCAGCACGGATCAACAGTTGATCTGCGGCCAATGGACTTTTGAGGGTTATCTTTCTGCTCACTGGCGCTGCCTGCGGATTCCCACCCGACGTGGCGAATTTCTAACACAAAGCCCGCGCGGGGAGCCAATCGACCAAAGGCCGAATCGGCGGGCGGGCGTCACACTTCTACGGTGTCGGATCCGTTGACGGCCGCTGCCAGCGCAGCACGACTTCTTCGGCGGCGGACCAGAGGTAGTAACCGCCCCAGGGCGGCCCGGCATCGATGATCACGGCTTCGAGATTGTCGAACTTGCCGCGTGCATAGGCCTGAAAATTCAGCTCGCGTACCTGGTTCGCAGCCACGTACGCCTCCCACCGTTCCTTCTCTCTCGGGATGATGCGGGTGCCCTGCGCGACCGCATTCTCCAGCGCGCGTTTGAAGTCGGGAAAGTTCAGTTCCACTACGGTCGGACGGCTCATGCGCAGATTCCTGATGATTGCTTCGAAGTCGCAGCTTCATCTGATGCGGATTGCGGAACGTGCTGCCGCAATTTCTCGACATTGCATTCTGGTTCAATCGGCCACCGGCCTGTGTGACCGATCTCCTGTTTTCTCGAGCACTTTAACGCCCCTTGAAGACGGGCGGGCGCTTCTCGTGGAAGGCGCTGACGGCTTCGCGATGGTCTTCGGTCATCCGCGTGAGGGTCAGGTGATGAGCTTCCAGATCGAGCGAATCCGCCAGATCACCGGCCTCGGCAACATTCAGGTTGCGCTTGATGTAGCGGTTGGTGACGCGAGGACCGTCGCCGATCTTTCGCGCGATCTCGAGAGTGACCGCCTCGAGTTGCTCAACCGGGACGACGCGGTTGACGAGTCCAATGCGCAATGCCTCGGCTGCATCCAGCTTCTCGCTCAGATACATGAGTTCGCGCGCCTTCGCCGTGCCGACCAGCCGCGTCAGGAACCAGGTGATGCCGAAGTCGCCGGACAGTCCCACCCGGGCGAGGGCCGTCGTCAGCGTGGCGTCTTTAGTCCCACCCGGGCGAAGGCCGTCGTCAGCGTGGCGTCTTCCGCTGCGATGCGCAGGTCGCAGGCCGTCGCCAGCGCGAGACCGGCGCCTGCCGCCGGGCCGCGCATCATCGCGATGGTCGGCTTGGGCATCTGGTGCAGGATGTGCGAACACTCCATCGCAGCGCGCAGATTGTCGGCCCAGGGTTCGAATTCACGCCCGCCTGCGCTCGTCGGTTTCGCAGCAGCCCCTTCGCGCAAATCCCCGCCCGAACAGAATCCACGCCCTGCGCCGGTCAGGACGACCGCACCGACGGACGCATCCATCGCGACCTGCTCCAGTGCGCGCCGCAGTTCTGCCACCAGAGGGACATTCAGCGCGTTCAGCGCCTCGGGTCGATTCAGGATCAGCGTGACGACGGCGCCGTCGCGGCGTATCTGGACCAGGGATGACTCGTTCATTGCGGCGCCTCTGACGCGAATGCCACGGGAGTATAGACACCGAGCGGCGATCGGCGTGAACTGCTCGACGTTTCGGTACGCGATGGCACGACTACACTGCGTCGGGAAACCCCGCTGTCACGACAGGCATCGCACATGCGGTCCGAACTCAAATTCGCAGCGACGCTGCTATTGCTGGCAGGCGCGCTCACTGCGCTGGGCGCCGAATACAACGGCGAGTTCGCAAAGCCGGGTGACTCCGACTCGGCCGACAGCATCATCGTCCGCTGGCGTGCCTCGGAGACCGGCGGAATCCGGCTGCAGAAGGCAGCCCGCCTGAGCGGACTGCAGATTCACCGCAAGCAGTCATTGGACACGGACACCGACGTGCTGGAACTGCCGCACAGGCTGTCGGGAAACGATCTCTCGACGGTGCTGCGTCAGATCGAGGCGGATCCCGAGGTCGTCTATGCATCCCCGGATCTGCGGCGACACGCACACGCACTCACCAACGACCCGCTGCTCGCGAGCCAGTGGTATCTGCTGGCGGAGCAGCCTTCGGCGACGCGTACCGACGCCGCCTGGGGCATCACGTCCGGCGATCCGTCGCTGGTCGTGGCGGTGCTCGATACCGGAGTGCGATTCGACCATCCCGATCTGGGTCGAACGCAGGAAGGCGGCAAGCTGCTGCCCGGATACGATTTCGTCTCTCGCCTCAACGTGGCGAACGATGGCAATGCGCGCGACGCAGATCCGTCGGACCCGGGCGACTGGGTGGATTCGACGGATCGCACGCAGGCCGACTTTTCGGACTGCGACATCGTCAACAGTTCATGGCATGGAACGCGAGTGGCCGGACTCGTCGGCGCGCTCACGAACAATGCAGCGGGCGTGGCAGGGGCAGCATTCAACACCAGGATCCTGCCGGTGCGCGTCCTCGGCAAATGCGGCGGATTCGACTCCGACATCATCGCCGCCATGCGCTGGGCCGCGGGTCTGAGCGTGGCCGGCGTGCCGGCGAATCCGACGCCGGCCGCGGTAATCAATCTCAGTCTCGGCAGCGATGGCCTTTGCACTGCGGCCTATCAGGCGGCGGTCGATGAAATCACGGCGCGAGGCGTGCTGGTGGTTGCGTCCGCCGGCAACGAGGGCGGGCCAGTGGGCACGCCGGCCAATTGCAGCGGCGTTCTCGGCGTCGCAGGCATTCGGCACGCCGGCACCAAGGTCGGCTTCAGCAATCTCGGACCCGCGCTGTCGATCGGCGCGCCGGGAGGCAACTGCGTGAACACCGGCATCGGTCAGCCGTGCCTGTTCTCGATCGTGGTCGCCAGCAACAGCGGCACGACGATTCCCGCGATGTCCACGTACACAGATCAGATTCGCTACAACGTCGGCACGAGTTTCTCGGCACCGCAGGCCGCGGCCGCAGTCGCGCTGATGCGCGCCGTCAACAGCCGGCTGTCGCCGGGACAACTCGTCACGCTGGTCAGGCAGTCAGCCTCGCCCTTTCCCGTCAGCGCCGATACGACGATTCCGACCTGTCACGCACCCGTCGGCGACACCGATCTGCAGGCAACGGAATGCAATTGCACGACTCAGACCTGCGGCGCGGGAATGCTGAATACCGGCGCGGCCGTTGCGGCGGCGCGGCGTCCGTTTGCGATCCTGCAAACCGCAGGAACGGCCGCTCCAGGCGCCACGATCGCACTCGACGCCGGCACCAGCTTCGCCTCGAACGGTCGCACACTGGTTTCGTATCGATGGAGTGCGGAAAGCGTGAATGGCAGCGTGCTGCCCGTCATCGCAGCACCGGCGCAGGCGAGCACGTCGTTGCAGATGCCGAACAGCGGTCGATTCACGCTGCGTCTGACGATTGCTGACGATCAGGGAGAACAGGACACGGAAGCCGTCATGCTTGCGGTGCCCGACCCACCCGCAACACCAACGCCAACGCCACCGGCGACGTCGGGCGGTGGCGGAGGTGGCGGCGAGACCGGGTGGGAACTGATCGCGTTCCTGGCGTTGCTGCTATTTCGCACCCGGCAGTCGATTGACGAGACCGACCAGGTACTCGTTGAATTTCGGGCCGAGCGTCTCGTGCTTCAGTCCGTACTCGACCGTCGCCTGTAAGTAGCCGATCTTGCTGCCGCAGTCGTAGCGTTTGCCTTCGAACTCGTAGGCATAGACGCTCTCATCGGCCAGCAGGTCCGCGATCGCGTCGGTGAGCTGGATTTCGCCGCCCGCACCGCGACCCGTACGTTCGAGTTTGTCGAAGATGGTCGGCGACAGCAGATAACGACCCACCACGGCGAGGGTCGAAGGCGCATTCGCCGGCCGCGGCTTCTCGACGATCTGCTTGACCTTGGACACACGCCCGTCGGTCTCCTCGGTGGACACGATGCCGTACTTGTCCGTGTCGGCGCGCGGCACGGTTTCGACGCCCAGCACGCTGCCGCCGCGCTCGGCGAAAACATCCGCCATCTGGCGCAGACACGGCGTCGGCGCGTCGATCAGATCGTCGGCGAGATGAACGAAGAAAGGCTCGTCACCGACCACGGGCTTGGCGCACCACACGGCGTGACCGAGGCCCAGCGGCGACGGTTGACGGATGTAGATGCAGCTGGCCCACGAGGGAACGATGTCGCGCAATGCCTTGAGCAGATCCACCTTGCCCTGCGCCTCGAGCGCTTCTTCGAGTTCGTGGTCGGAGTCGAAGTGGTCTTCGATGGCGCGCTTGGAACTGCCCGTGATGAACACCAGTTTGCGCGCGCCCGCGGCCAGCGCTTCCTCGGCGGCATACTGGATCAGCGGCTTGTCGACGATCGGCAGCATTTCCTTTGGACTGGCCTTGGTCGCCGGCAGGAACCGCGTGCCGCGTCCCGCTACCGGGAAAACTGCCGTCCGGATGTCTTTCGCTTGAGTCACAGCCGCGTCTCCGTGAATGGACGCGGCATCATATCGCAGGCCTCGCCCCATCAAGATGACGCCCGTCACGAGACGGGCGCCATCGATACTTGAAGAAGAGCTGCAACGCTCTCTGTGGCGGAAGGTTCCGCTCAGCCCGTCTTCTTCTCCGCCTCGACCCGGATATTGGTGCGATTGCGCTCCACCGTCTTGGCACCGATTCCCTTCACCTTGGACAGATCATCGGCGCTCTTGAACGCGCCGTTCTTCTCGCGATACGCAACGATCGCCTGCGCCTTGCTGAGGCCGACACCCTGCAGTTCCTTGGCGATGGTGGCGGCATCGGCCTTGTTGATATCGACCGGGCCGGCCCATGCCAGCAGCGGCGCCAGACTGGCGATCAGGATCTGGACGGAACGACGGGTTGCAATCGACAGCTTCGAATTCGACATTGGCTTCTCCCTTGCCTTGGAAATGGTGGTGACACTCGGATCACGAACGGTGATCGCGATGCATCCTGCACCGTGCCGATGGCACGGTGTCGACGAATAACTGGGAAGACAACGCAGAAATGCGTTGTGACGTGACGATTCAGTCTTTCTTGTCGCCGGCCAGGGCACTGGATCGCGCGCTGGCTTCCGCCAGCCGCAGCGCCCGCCGCAGGCGACCGCGTTCGTTCAGCAGTTCGGCAACCCAGTAAACCCGGCTCGCCAGGCCGAAGACCAGGCCGAGGGTGAATGCGATGACGAGCGCCAGTCCGAGGGGAGAAACGAGACGGCCGAAAGCGAGTTCGATTTCGACGCGCCCGGGATTGGTGGCACTGACCAGAAGCGCCAGGAGTGCGGCGAGGACGATCGATCCGACGGCAAGAAAACGTTGCATGAGTCGACCGCGCGATCAGTCGCGGATCGCGTTGCCCGCTCCGTCGTTGACGCGTTCGCGCAGGTCCTTGCCGGGCTTGAAGTGAGGCACGTTCTTGCCCGAGAGCGCGACGGTTTCGCCGGTCTTGGGGTTGCGACCCTGGCGCGGCGGACGGAAATGCAGCGAGAAGCTGCCGAAGCCGCGAATCTCGATCCGCTGACCCTGCGCCAGCGCATCGCTCATGATTTCCAGCACTTGTTTGACAGCCAGCTCGACGTCTTTGGCGGGCAGGTGCTTTTGCTTGGCTGAAATGAGCTCGATGAGTTCCGATTTGGTCATGCCCGGGCCCGTTGTTGTTCTTCCAACATCATCCGATGCCACATCGTCTTGACCGGAAGATGCGGCGCAGACGCACGTTCAGTGCATCTGCGCCGCCAGTCGGTCAGTTCGAATCCTGGCCGCCGATGTGCTCCTTGAGCAGATCGCCCAGGCTCGTTCCGCTCGAAGATTCGCCGGCGCGATAGCCCTGCACCGCTTCGTTCTCTTCGTGGATTTCCTTCGCCTTGATCGACAGCGCAATCGTGCGGGTCTTGCGATCGACGTTGGTGAACTTGGCTTCCACCTCGTCGTCGACCTTGAGAACCGTACGCGCATCCTCCACGCGGTCACGCGACAGCTCCGAAGCACGCAGGTGGCCTTCCACGCCGCCGCCCAGGTCGATGATCGCGCCCTTGGCGTCGACTTCGCGCACCTTGCCGGTGACGATCGTGCCCTTCGGATGCTCGGCGATCCAGGTCGAGAACGGATCCTTCGCCAGCTGCTTGATGCCCAGCGAGATGCGTTCGCGTTCCGGGTCGATCGACAGCACCATGGCTTCGACCTGCTGACCCTTCTGGTAATTGCGCACCGCTTCTTCGCCCGGGATGTCCCAGGAGATGTCGGTCAGGTGCACCAGGCCGTCGATGCCGCCCGACAGGCCGACGAAGATGCCGAAGTCGGTAATCGACTTGATCTGGCCGCTGACGCGATCGCCGCGGTTGAAGTTGTCGGAGAAGTCCTTCCACGGATTCGACTGGCACTGCTTGATGCCCAGCGAAATGCGGCGGCGCTCTTCGTCGATGTCGAGCACCATGACTTCCACTTCCTGGCCGATGTGCACGACCTTCGACGGGCTGACGTTCTTGTTCGTCCAGTCCATCTCGGACACGTGCACCAAGCCTTCCACGCCCTCTTCGATTTCGACGAAGCAGCCGTAGTCGGCAATGTTGGTGACCTTGCCGAACAGACGCGTGCCGGTCGGGTAGCGACGGCCGATCTGCTGCCAAGGATCGTTGCCGAGCTGCTTGATGCCGAGGCTGACGCGCTGACGTTCGCGGTCGAACTTCAGGATGCGGACATCGATCTCGTCGCCGACATTGACGACTTCCGACGGATGCTTGACGCGCTTCCACGCCATGTCGGTGATGTGCAGCAGGCCATCGATGCCGCCCAGGTCCACGAACGCGCCGTAGTCGGTGAGGTTCTTGACCGAGCCGCGCACCACGGCGCCTTCCTGCAGCTTCTCGAGCAGTTCCGAACGCTCTGCGCTGTATTCCTGTTCGACCACGGCGCGACGCGAAACGACAACGTTGTTGCGCTTCTGATCGAGCTTGATGACCTTGAATTCGAGCACCTTGCCTTCGAGGTACGAAGGATCGCGGACCGGACGAACGTCGACGAGCGAACCGGGAAGGAACGCGCGGACGAAATCGATCTCGACCGTGAAGCCGCCCTTGACGCGGCCATTGATGATGCCCTTGATGATTTCCTGTTTCTCGAATGCCTCTTCGAGCCGCGTCCAGGTGCGTGCACGCTTGGCCTTCTCGCGCGACAGGCGGGTTTCGCCCGAACCGTCTTCGACGCTGTCCAGTGCCACTTCAACGGTGTCGCCGGCGGAGACTTCGATCTCGCCGCGCTCGTTCTTGAACTGGTCAACCGAGATGACAGCCTCGCTCTTGAGGCCTGCATTCACGATGACGTAGTCGTCGCCGACTTCCATCACCTGGGCATTGAGGATGGCGCCGGGCTTGATCTTCTGCGAGGCCAGGCTTTCTTCGAACAGTTGCGCAAAACTTTCGGTCATGAGTACTTCCAGGGTCGCATCGACCCGTAATCCTTGCCGTGATCCTTCAGCAGCGAGGGGTTGTTGCAATGAACCGCGCATCCGGCGCGGCGACTAGAAAGCGTGAGGCACGAGACTTGAGGCTTGATCCAGAAAGACCGGGAACTGCGCGTCAGCCTCCCCGCATCAAGTCTCTCTGCCAAATCACTTCGCGGAGAACCGCTGCGCCGCCAGTTCGAGCACGCGCGCAACGACCGCATCGATGCTCATAGAAGTGGAATCTATGATCTGGGCGTCGTCGGCGGGCCGCAGCGGGGCTATCGGGCGGCTTGCGTCGCGCCGATCGCGCTCGGCGATCTCCTGCGAAAGGGCGGCGAGGTTAGCATCGAGACCCTTGTCTTTCAACTGCTTATGGCGCCTTCGGGCCCGTTCCGCGGCACTCGCCGTGAGGTAAATTTTCAGGGCGGCGTCCGGGAAAATGACCGTGCCCATGTCCCGGCCGTCGGCGACCAGTCCCGGGGGGAGCGCGAAGGCCCGCTGTCGGGCCAACAAGGCGCTTCGTACCGACGGCATGGCCGCCACCTGGGATGCGCCGGCGCCCGCCTCCTCCGTGCGGATATGCGTGCTGACTTCGCGGCCTTCGAGCCAGATCTGCTCATTACCGGCGGTATCTGCGCCGAACCGGACGTCCAGATGCCCGGCAATCGCGGCATGGGCGGGTTCGTCGGTCCAGGGGATCCGGCGGTGCCGCGAGGCATACGCGACCAGCCGATAGATCGTCGGTCCAGGGGATCCCGCGCTGCCGCGAGGCATACGCGACCAGCCGATAGAGGGCCCCGCTATCGAGCAGATGCCATCCCAAGCGATCCGCGACCTGCCGGGCCACGGTGCCCTTGCCCGACCCGCTGGGTCCGTCGATGGTCAGGACGGCCGTGGGCATCGCGATTCAGGGGTGTTCGGCCAGGTCCAGGCCCGCCGCCCGGGCGGTCTGCAGGAAGCCCGGGAAGGACGTCGCGACGTTGGCGACGTCCGCGATCTCGATCGGCGCTGCCGCCCGCAGGCTGGCGACGCTGAAGGACATGGCGATGCGATGGTCGCCGTGGCTGTCGATCCTGCCGCCGCTGAAGGCATGTCCGGTCGGCCGGCCCTGGATGCGCATGCCGTCGGGCAGCACTTCGCAGTCCACGCCCATGGCCTTCAATCCTTCCGCCATGACGGCGATGCGGTCGCTCTCCTTCACCCGCAGCTCTTCTGCACCCGTCACGATCGTCTCGCCCTCGGCACAGGCGGCCGCCACGAACAGGGCCGGGAATTCGTCGATGGCCAGAGGAACCAGATGCTCGGGCACGTGGATGCCCTTCAATATGGTCGGCCGGACTTCGATATCGGCCACCGGTTCGGCCCCTGCCGAACGATGGTTCACCAGGCGCAGGTCGGCTCCCATCAATGCCAGGATGTCCAGCAGGCCGGTACGGGTGGGATTGATCCCCACGCCCTGGATGGTGAGCCCCGGTCCGCGACCGATCGATCCAGCAACGAGGAAAAAAGCACTCGAAGAAAAATCGCCGGGAACCTCCAGCGAACACGCCTGCAGCCGTTGCGGCGGTTCGAGCGTGACGCGGCCCTCCGCCGCATCCACCGCGCAACCGAACGCGATCAGCATCCGCTCGGTGTGATCGCGCGTCACGGCAGGCTCGACCACCGTCGTCGGGCCGTTCCCATAGAGACCCGCCAGCAGAACGGCGGATTTGACCTGGGCACTCGCCACGGGCAGGTCATAGTGGATGCCCTTCAGCGTCGTCCCGCCGGTGATGCGCACGGGCGGCTTACCATTGAGCGTGGCAATGCGCGCGCCCATCTGGCGCAGCGGCGCGGCGGCGCGTTCCATCGGCCGCTGCATCAGCGACGCATCGCCGATCAGTTCGCTGTCGAAAGCCTGGCCGCTGAGCAGCCCAGTCATCAGGCGCATGGCGGTGCCGGAGTTGCCCATGTCGAGCGCGTGGCCGGCGGCCTTGAGTCCGCGCAGCCCGACGCCGTGCACGCGCACTTCAAACTGACCCGGCCGCTCGATCGTCACGCCCAGCGCACGCATGGCCTTCATGGTGGCGAGGCAATCCTCGCTTTCCAGGAATCCACGTACTTCGGTCGTGCCCTCGGCGATACCGCCGAGCATCAACGAGCGATGGGAAACCGACTTGTCGCCAGGCACGCGGACCGCGCCGGCAGCGCCCTGCACGGGCTGAGCAATGTAGTAAGACATCTGAAGGTACGGACGGAAACTAGAGAGCTTGTCGCAGCGCGCCGAGCATACGCTGATTCTGCTCGGGCGTTCCGATCGTGATGCGCAGGTGGTTCGGGAGCTGGTAGTTGCCCACCGGCCGGACGATCACGCCCTGACGCAGCATGGCTTCGTACACCGGGCCGGCGGGTCGCCCGCAGTCGACCAGGATGAAATTGCCTCGCGTCGGATAACGTCGCAGCCCGAGCTGATCGACGCCCGCCTCCACCTGACGCAGGCCTTCGCGATTGAGTGTGACCGACTTCTGCAGATGCGTCGTGTCTTCGAGCGCCGCTGCCGCGGCCGCCAGTGCAATCGAATTGACGTTGAAGGCCTGACGCACGCGATTGACCATGCCTGCGATGGCCGGACTCGACAGCGCATAGCCGACGCGCAGGCCGGCGAGTCCGTACGCCTTCGAGAACGTGCGTGTGACGATGAGGTTCGGAAATTCGTTCAGCCAGCGGCTGCTGTCGGGAAATTCTGCGTCCTCGACGTACTCGATATAAGCCTCGTCCACGACGACGAGCGTCGTCGATGGCAGTCCCGCGATGAACCGTTTCAATGGCTCGCGCTCGACCCAGGTACCGGTGGGATTGTTGGGATTCGCGACGACCCCCCCTCGCGTTCGTTCATTGCCGAGCCGTGCCATCGCGTCGAGATCATGGCCGAGCGCCATTGTTGGGATTCGCGACGAACACCCCTCGGGTTCGTTCATTGACGAGCCGTGCCATCGCGTCGAGATCATGGCCGAGCGCCATCGGATGCGATCCGGCAAACGCGGGTGCCACCCGCGCCGTGGCGCCCGTTGCCTGGATGGCGATCGGATAAATCGCAAAGCCGTACTGCGAATAGACGGCTTCGGCATCGCGATCGAGAAAGGTTTCCGCGATCATGACGAGCACATCGTTGGAGCCGTTGCCCAGCGTGATGTCCTCGATCGCGCAACCATGCTTGCGCGCCAGCGCCTGCTTCAGCACGAAGCCGCCGCCGTCCGGATAGAGACCGATCTCCTTCGCCGCAGCAGCCATCGCCGCGCGCGCATTCGGCCCGGGGCCCAGCGGGTTTTCGTTCGAAGCGAGCTTGATGATGTCGCTGAGACCGTACTCGCGTGCGAGTTCCTCGATGGGCTTGCCCGGCACGTACGGCGCCAAGGTACGGACGGAAGGAACGGCGAGTTGGGAGGGATCGGTAGGCATGGGCTACGGGCTACAGGCTACGGCCAGAAACTGTGCAACGGAATCTCCTATTCGGGCTGTCGCCTGTCGCCTGTAGCCTGTAGCCCGTACTCCTTTTCACAGCACCGCACACGGATACGACCCCAGCACCCTGAACAGCGAAGCCTCCTTCTTGAGCGCATCCAGCGCCTGCTTCAGCGGCTGTTCGCTCGCGTGTCCCTGCACGTCGATGAAGAACACGTAGTCCCACTTGTGCTTGCGCGACGGACGCGACTCGATGCGCGTCATGCTGATGTTGTTGCGCGCCAAGGGCGTCAGCAGGCGGTGCAGCGTCCCGGGCGACTGCGTGTCGCCGCCGGAAAACAGCAGCGTCGTCTTGTCGTTGCCGCTGGCATCGAACAGCTTGCGGCCGATGACCAGGAAGCGCGTGGTGTTGTCGGGACGATCCTCGATGTCGTTCGCGATCAGGTTCAGTCCGTAAACTTCCGCGTCGGCCTGGCCCGCAGCGGCGGTCTGGCCGGCAATGGCTGCCGTGCCTGCCTCGTCGCGCGCCCTCCGCGCCGCCTCGGCATTGCTGCTCGCAGTGATGCGTTCGATGCCGGGCAGATGCTCGTCGAGCCAGTGACGGCATTGCGCCAGCGACTGCTGATGCGAAACCACGCGCGAGATCTGCGGCAGCCCCTGCATCTTGCCCATCAGGTGCTGGTGAATGCGCAGTTCCACTTCGCCGCAGATCTTGAGCGGCGAGACCAGGAACATGTCGAGCGTGTGATTGACCGTGCCCTCGGTGGAATTCTCGATCGGCACGACGCCGAAGTCGGCGTGGCCCGCCTGCACTTCCTCGAATACTTCGCGGATCTCGCCCATCGGCAGGGCGCGCGCCGAGTGACCGAAATGTTTCAGCACCGCCTGCTGCGAGAACGTGCCTTCCGGCCCGAGAAAGGCAACCTTCAGCGGCTCTTCCTGCGCAAGGCAGGCCGACATGATTTCGCGGAACAGGCGCACGATTTCCTCGTCGCGCAGCGGCCCTTCATTGCGTTCCATGGCTCGGCGCAATACCTGCGCTTCGCGTTCGGGCCGGTAGAAATCGGCGGTGTGCAGGCCCTGCGCCGTCTTGGCGGCGCCGACCTGCCGCGCCACCTGGGCGCGCTCGTTGATCAACTGATGAATCCGCTCGTCGATCGCGTCGATGCGCTCGCGCAACGAACCGATCTGTGCGGCCGGCGGGGTTTTCTCGCTGCGCGAGGCCCGGTTCGTTTTCTTTTTCGCTCGCGCCTTCACTCGCTACACCCTGCGAACGTTCAGCACGCCTTCGATCGACTGCAGGCGGCCGATGACGGAATCGGGCATCGCGCCGTCGATGTCGATCAACGTGTAGGCCAGATCGGCGCGCGACTTGTTGAGCAGGTCGGCGATGTTGAGCTTGGCATCAGCCAGCGCCGTCGAGATCTGGCCCACCATGTTCGGCACGTTCTCGTTGGCAATGGCGATGCGTGCAGCGCCCGGAGTACGCGGCAGCACGGCCTCCGGAAAATTCACGCTGTTGCGCACGTTGCCGTTCTCGAGGAAATCGCGCAGCGTGTCCGCGACCATGATGGCGCAATTCTCCTCCGCTTCGCCGGTCGAGGCGCCAAGATGCGGCAGCGCCACGACCTTCGCGTGATTCTTCGACGCTGCAGTCGGAAAGTCGCAGATGTATGCGCCGAGCTTGCCGCTGTCGAGCGATTCGACGACCGCCGCCTCATCGACGATGCCGGCGCGCGCGAAGTTCAGGATGACGCCATTGTCCTTCAGCAGCCTGAGCCGGTTCGCGTTCACCAGGTGCCGGGTCGCATCCATCAGCGGCACGTGCACGGTGACCATGTCACAGCGCGAAAACAGATCGTCCAGCGACAGCGCCTGTTCGACGCCCGAGGAAAGCTGCCATGCACGCTGCACGGTGATCTGCGGATCGAAGCCGAGCACGTGCATGCCGAGGCCGTGTGCCGTGTTGGCCACTTCGACGCCGATGGCGCCGAGACCCACGACGCCGAGCGTGCGACCCGGCAGTTCGTAGCCGACGAATTTCTTCTTGCCCTTCTCGACCGCCTCTTCGATTTCGTGGTCGGTGCCCTTGAGCGCGCGGACGTATTCCTGCGCCTGACAGATGTTGCGGGCGGCGAGAAACAGGCCGGCGATCACCAGTTCCTTCACCGCATTGGCATTGGCGCCCGGCGCGTTGAACACCGGGATGCCGCGCTTCGACAGTTCCTTGACCGGGATGTTGTTGGTGCCCGCACCGGCGCGCGCGATAGCCTTCACGCTGTCCGGCAGCGACATGCCGTGCATGTCCGCGGAACGCAGCATCACCGCATCGGGATGGCCGATCTCGGAAGCGACTTCATAGCGGTCGCGCGGGAAACGCTCCAGGCCCCGCACCGAGATGTTGTTGAGCGTGAGGACCTTGAAAGTCATCCGTGCTTCCTTGCGAACTCGTTCATGAACTCGACCAGCGCACGCACGCCTTCGACCGGCATGGCGTTGTAGATGCTGGCGCGCATGCCGCCGACCGAGCGGTGGCCTTCGAGCGTGACGAGACCGGCCGCTTTCGCTTCGGCCGTGAACGTCTTGTCGAGATCCGGCTTCGCCAGCGTGAAAGGCACGTTCATCCATGAGCGCGCGTCTTTCGCGACGGGGTTGCGGTAGAAGTCCGACGAATCGATGGTGTCGTACAGCAGTTCGGCCTTTGCCTTGTTGCGTTCGCCCATGGCCTTGAGGCCGCCGTTCTTCTTGAGCCACTTGAAGACCAGGCCCGCGAGGTACCAGGCGTAGGTCGGCGGCGTGTTGAGCATCGAACCTTCCTTCGCCATCGACGCATAGTTCATGAACGACGGTGTTTCGGGACGGGCGCGGCCCAGCAGGTCGTCACGCACGATGACGAGCGTCAGGCCTGCCGGACCGATGTTCTTCTGCGCGCCGGCGTAGATGACTCCGAACTTCGCGACATCGATCGGGCGCGACAGGATGGTGGACGACATGTCCGCCACCAGCGGCACGTTGCCGGTATCCGGCACGAAGTGGAATTCCACACCGCCGATGGTCTCGTTCGGCGTGTAGTGCAGGTAGGCCGCATCCGCGGTTCGCTTCCAGTTCGCGAACGACGGAATCGATGCATACGGCTCGCCGGCATCGGCAGCGACATTCACCTTCGCGTACTGCTTCGCCTCGCCGATGGCCTTCTTCGACCACGCGCCGGTGTTCACGTAGTCGACGGTGCTGTCCTTCGTCGACAGGTTCATGGCCACGCCGGCGAACTGTCCCATCGCGCCGCCCTGCAGGAACAGCACTTTGTAGTTGCTCGGCACGTTCAGCAGTTCGCGCAGATCGGCCTCGGCGGTTTCAGCGATCGAGATGAAGGCTTTGCCGCGATGGCTCATTTCCATCACGGACATGCCCGTGCCCTGCCAGTCGAGCATTTCCTCGCGGGCTTGTTCGAGCACTTCGACGGGTAGGACGGCGGGACCGGCACTGAAGTTGTAGACGCGCATTGGGAACCAGGTGACGTAAGTGACGAGGGTGACGTAAGTGACGAGGGTGACGTAAGTGACGAAGGTCAGAGCTATTCAGAAGACTCGCCGCCCTCTTCGCCTTCGCCGCCATCCGCGAGGATGCGTTCGAGGCCGACGAGGCGGTCGCCTTCGTCGAGACGGATCAGGCGCACGCCCTGCGTATTGCGCCCCTGTTCGGAGACGTCGCTGACGGGCGTGCGCACGAGCGTGCCGCTGGAACTGATGAGCATGATTTCATCGTCCGGGCGCACCAGCAGCGCACCGACGACGCGGCCATTGCGCTCGGTGACCTGCAGCGCGATGACGCCCTGACCGCCGCGGCCATGGGCCGGGAAATCGTCGATCGGCGTGCGCTTGCCGTAGCCATTCTCCGAAGCGACGAGCACGGCGCCTTCGGCATCCGCGATGATGAGCGAGATGACTTCCTCGTTCTCGCCTTCCGGCAGACGGATGCCGCGCACGCCGGCCGCATTGCGGCCCATCGGACGCACGTCGTTCTCGTCGAAGCGGATGGCCTTGCCGCCGGCGGAGCACAGAATGATGTGCTTGCTGCCATCGGTGATGTCGACGCCGACCAGCCGGTCGCCCTGATCCAGTTCGATGGCGATGATGCCGGCCTGGCGCGGACGCGAGAACGCTTCCAGCGAAGTCTTCTTCACGGTGCCATTCGCCGTGACCATGAACACGAACTTGTTTTCTTCGAACTCGTGGATCGGCAGCACGGCGTTGATGCGCTCGCCTTCCTGCAGCGGCAGCAGGTTCACGATGGGCTTGCCGCGCGAGCCGCGGCTCGCCTGCGGCAACTGATACACCTTCAGCCAGTACAGCTTGCCGGTGCTGGAGAAACACAGCAGCGTGTCGTGCGTATTGGCGACGAACAGCTTGTCGACGAAATCCTCGTCCTTCACTGCGGTGGCCGCCTTGCCGCGACCGCCGCGACGCTGCGCCTGATACGCCGTGACGGGCTGGGCCTTCGCATAGCCGCCGTGCGACAGCGTCACGACCACGTCCTGCTGCTCGATCAGATCTTCGATCGTGAGGTCGGAATGATCCTGATTGATCTCGGTGCGGCGCTTGTCGCCGTACTTGGCGCGGATGTCTTCAAGCTCGGCGCGGATCACCGCGAGCAGCCGTTCCGGACGCGCGAGGATGTCTTCGAGATCGCGGATCTGTTCCAGCAGTTCCTGGAACTCGGCCCAGATCTTGTCCTGTTCGAGACCGGTGAGGCGATGCAGGCGCAGGTCGAGAATTGCCTGAGCTTGGACATCGGACAGCCGATAGCCGCCGTCGACGAGCCCGTATTCGTCCGCGAGCCCCTGCGGCCGCGTCACGACCTGCCCCGCCCGCTCCAGCATCTGCGGCACGGAGCCGGACGACCAGGTCCGTTCCATCAGCGCGACCTTGGCTTCCGGCGGTGTCGGCGAGGCTTTGATGACCGCGATGACTTCATCGATGCTGGCTAGCGCCACCGCCTGGCCTTCCAGGATGTGGGCGCGATCGCGGGCCTTGCGCAGATCGAAGATCGTGCGGCGCGTGACCACTTCGCGCCGGTGACGCAGGAAGGCCTCGAGCATTTCCTTGAGGTTGAGCAGCTTCGGCTGGCCGTCCTGCAGCGCGACCATGTTGATGCCGAAGACGCTTTCCAGCGGCGTGTGCTTGTAAAGATTGTTCAGCAGCACGTCGGCGACTTCGCCGCGCTTCAGTTCGATGACGATGCGCATGCCGTCCTTGTCGGACTCGTCGCGCAGGCCGTCGCCGGCGATGCCGTCGATGACTTTCTCGCGCACCAGTTCGGCGATGCGCTCGATCAGGCGCGCCTTGTTCACCTGGAACGGCAGTTCGGTGACGATGATGGCCTGCCGGCCTTTTTCGTCTTCTTCGATCGTCGTGCGCGCGCGCACATAGATGCGGCCGCGGCCCGTCAGATAGGCGTTCACGATTTCGCGCGAGCCATTGATGATGCCGCCGGTGGGAAAATCCGGGCCCGGCACGTGCTGCATCAGCGCGGCGATCGGCAGATTGGGATCGTCGATGAGTGCGATGCAGGCGGTGACGACTTCGGTCAGGTTGTGCGGCGGGATGTTGGTCGCCATGCCGACCGCGATGCCCGACGAACCGTTGACCAGCAGGTTCGGCACGCGGGTCGGCAGGACGGTGGGCTCCTGTTCCTTGCCGTCGTAGTTGTCGACGAAATCCACCGTCTCGCGATCGATGTCGGCCAGCAGTTCCGACGACAGCGACGTCATGCGGCACTCGGTGTATCGGTACGCGGCCGGCGCATCGCCGTCGATCGAGCCGAAGTTGCCCTGGCCATCGACCAGCGCATAGCGCATCGAGAAGCCCTGGGCCATTCGTACCAGCGCGTCGTAGGCCGAGGTGTCGCCGTGCGGGTGATATTTGCCGAGGACGTCACCGACCACGCGCGCGCACTTCACGTACGGGCGCGAATGCACGTTGTTGCTCTCGTGCATGGCGAAGAGGATGCGGCGGTGAACCGGCTTGAGGCCGTCGCGAACGTCCGGCAGCGCACGCCCGACGATGACGCTCATCGCATAGTCGAGATACGACTTGCGCATCTCGTCTTCGAGGTTGACGTGCAGTATTTCGCGGGCGATGTCGGCCATGCTGTGCGATTCGACTCTGAAGTTTTCTACCCCGCGCAGCCATCGGCAGCCCTGTCGATATCGAGGGCAGATCCGAAGGACAAACCCGGGGTAATGAAGTGGCGAATGGTAGCACAGCAACGCGCTTCACCGAACTGTCCGGGGCGCTCGCAAGCTATACTTTCGCCCGCCTTCACCTCACGAATTTTCGCGACCTCCCGGAACCCGCATGGACCCTATCGACACGCTGATCGCGGCACGCTGGATCGTTCCAGTCGAGCCCTCCGGACACGTGCTCGAACACCATGCCATCGCGATCCGCCAGGGCCGCATCATCGCCATCGAGCCGGAAAAACAGGCCCGCGAACGCTATGCCGCAAGGGAAACGATCGAACGGCCGAACCACGTCCTGCTGCCTGGGCTCGTCAATGCACACACCCACGCGGCAATGGCACTGCTGCGCGGTGCGGCCGAGAGCGCCTCGCTCGATCACTGGCTGAGCGCGCAGGTCCGCCCGCTCGAAGAACGATGGATGGATGCCGAATACGTTCGCGACGGGACCGAACTGGCCATCGCCGACATGCTGACCAGCGGCACGACCTGCTTTGCGGACATGCATCTGTTTCCCGAAGTCATCGCGCAGGCGGCCTCGTCGCTGCGCATGCGCGCGAGCATCGGCATGCCCGTCCTCGATGTGCCGACTCAATGGGCCGGTTCAGTCGATGAATACCTGGCCAAGGGACTGCAACTGCACGACGAGTATCGGGACGATCCGCTCATCACCACCTCGTTCGCTCCTCACGCACCCCACGTCGTCAGCGATGCGACGTTGACCCGCGTACAGCGGGCGGCGGACGAGATCGAGCTGCCCGTGCGGATGCAGGTGAACCAGAGTCACACCCAGACCCTCCGCGATGGCGAAAGAACCCTGGCCCGGCTCGAGCGTCTCGGGCTGCTGTCGCCACTGCTGTCGGCGGTTCACATGGTTCATCTCGACGAGGACGACCTGGACCGTGCTTCGCGCGCCGGCATCAGCGTCATCCATTGCCCGCAATCGAATCTGAAACTGGGCAATGGCGTATCGCCGATTCGCGCCCTGCGCGCCCGCGGCGTGCGGATCGCGCTGGGCACCAACGGCGCCGCGAGCAACAACGACCAGAGCCTGTTCGATGAAATGCGCACGGCCGCGCTGCTCGAACGCGGCATCATCACCTGGCAACTGGACGGCTCTCCGCCCATGACTGCGCACGACTGGCTGCACGCCGCCACGCTCGGCGGCGCGCAGGCACTCGGACTGAGCGAGTCCATCGGCTCGCTGACGCCGGGCAAATGGGCCGACCTGTGCTGTGTCGATCTGGCGCGGCCTCAGTCCCAGCCTGTTTACGATCCTGTCGTGGCGCTCGTGCATTCGATTTCGCGCGAGCAGGTATCCGATGTCTGGGTGGCCGGACGCGCGCTGCTCACTGACGGACGCCTGACCCAGATCGACCTCGACGCCCTGCTGCAACGCGCGCAGGGCTGGCAGGAACGCATCGCCTCCACCCGTCTTACCGAAGAGTGACCACCGTCATGCTGTCAGCCGGCAATCACGATCCCGCGGAAATCGCGCGCTTCGACGCGACGGCGCAACGCTGGTGGGATCCGCAGGGCGAGTTTCGGCCGCTGCATGTCCTGAATCCCGTGCGTCTCGACTACATCGATGAGCGCGTCGGCGGATTGAAAGGCAGGCGCGTACTCGATGTCGGCTGCGGCGGCGGATTGCTGAGTGAAGCGATGGCACGCCGCGGCGCGGACGTGACGGGCATCGACCTGGGCGCAGCGACGATCGAAGTCGCGGAACTGCATGCCCTCGAAGCCGGCGTTCCCGTGCGGTATCGGCGGGAATCGGCGGAGGATCACGCGGCGCATTCGGCCGGCACCTACGACGTCGTCACCTGTCTCGAAATGCTGGAACACGTGCCGGAACCGGCCGTCGTCCTGCGGGCGCTGCATGCGCTCGTCAAACCCGATGGTCACGTCGTGCTATCGACGCTCAATCGCAATCTCAAGTCCTGGCTGCTCGCCATCGTCGGCGCCGAATACGTCATGGGGCTGCTCGAACGCGGCACGCACACTTACTCGCGATTCATCCGGCCGTCCGAACTGGCCCGCTGGGCACGCGCCGCGCAACTCGAACCAGGCGACATCGCGGGCCTCGACTACGACCCGCTGCGAGGCACGGCCCGCCGCAGCAACAATGTAGACGTGAATTACATGATGCATCTGAGGCCCGCCGGATGACGGGCGAGACGCTGCTGATCGCCGCGGTCGGACTGATCGTCGGCCTGCTGCTCGGCGCGCTGTTCGCGTCGCTGCGTCATCGCAAGCGCGCGGAGCCCCTGCACGTCGAACTGGCGGTGCTGCGTTCGCAGGTCAGGTCCGAAGAAGACATCGAGCGCGAACGCCAGGCATCGCTCGAGCGCACGATGGAGCGCCTGCAGGCTTCTTTCGATTCGGTGGCGGGCCAGTCGCTGCGCTCGAACAGCGAAGTGTTCCTGAAGCTGGCGCGCGAGCATCTGGGCCAGCATCAGCAGACCGCGGTCGCGGCGCTCGCGCAGCGGGAAAAAGCCATCGAAACCATGCTGACGCCGATCCGCGAAGCGCTCACCCGCAGCGAGCAGCAGATGCAGCGGATCGAGAAGGAACGGGCCGAGAGTTTCGGCAGCCTGCGCACCTCGCTCGAAGCGGTGACGCTCGGCCAGCAGGCGCTGCAGCGCGAAACCCGCACGCTCGTGAATGCGCTGCGCCGGCCGGAAGTGCGCGGCCAGTGGGGCGAAATGACGCTGCGTCGTCTCGCCGAACTCGCCGGCATGGTCGAACACTGCGACTTCAGCGAACAGGTGCACGTACGCACCGTCGACGGCGCGCTGCGGCCCGACATGATCGTGCACATGCCTGACGGCCGCGACCTCGTCGTCGACGTGAAGACACCGCTCGATGCCTATCTCGAAGCCGTCGACGCGACGACGGATGAACAGCGCGGCATCGCGTTGCGCCGTCACGCGCAGGCACTGGGGGAACGCGTGCGACAGCTCGGCTCCAAGAACTACTGGAGCCAGTTCGAGAACAGCCCCGACTTCGTCATCCTGTTCGTGCCCGGCGACCAGTTCCTGTCGGCCGCACTCGCCGAACTGCCCAACTTGCTCGAAGACGCCATCCGCCAGAACGTCATCGTCGCGACACCTTCCAGCTTCGTCGCATTGCTGAAGACCGTCGCCTATGGCTGGCGCCAGACTGCGCTGGCCCAGAATGCCGAAACCATCCGCACGCTGGCCGAAGATCTCTACAAGCGACTCGCGGTCTTCACCGGGCATCTCAGCCGCCTCGGCCGCAACCTCGGCCTGAGCGTCGATGCCTTCAACAGCGCCGTCGGCTCGCTCGAACGCCAGGTGCTGCCCGGCGCACGCAAGTTCACCGAACTCGGCGTGCGCCCCGAAAAGGAAATCGACTCCGTCGAACCGATCGACAAACTCGCCCGCGATCCGCAACTGCGCGAGCCGGAGAGTCAGCTCGAACTTGGCGGCCTTCCGGATTCGCCGATCGAGCAGAGATCGGAGTAACCGTGACCGGCAGGGAATCCCACGGGGCAAAGAACGCATAGAACGCAAAGCCGGAGAAGACAATGGCCGCAAAAAGCGCAAAAGGCGCAAAGGTCGGATAGAAGGTCGGATAGAGAGCACCTATTTTTTTGCGCTTTTTGCGCTTTTTGCGGCTATTTTCTTTCTATGTGTTCTACGCGTTCTTTGCCCCGTGGGATTCCCTGCCGGTCACGGTTACTCCTTTGACTTCATCCCTCGACGACTCCCTGATCAATCGCGCCGCGCCCGCCGGTTCGATGCGCTACTTCGCCCTGCTTTACACGCCCGCGGAAATGCGCGATGCCGTGACGGCGCTGTACGTCATCGACGCGGAGATCCGCGAGTCGGCGCAGAGCGCGAATCACGACGTCGCGCACACGCGGCTGCAGTGGTGGCGGCAGGAAGTCGACCGGCTGGTGAACGGCAATGCGCAGCATCCGGCCACGAAGATCCTGGGCGATCTGCCGGGCGTGGATCGCAAGCAGTTCGCGCGGCTGCACGAACTCATCGTCGCCGCCGACATGGACCTGGCGCGCATGACGTATCTGAATGCGAAGGAACTGCGCGCCTACAGCGGCCGCAGCGGCGGCACGGTACAGGAACTGATCGCGATCGTGATGAGTCCAGGTCCGGTGGCCGAGCCGGTTCTCAAGGCAGCCAATCGCCTCGGCGTCGGTATCCGACAGACGGAGATGCTGCGTGATGTCCGGCAGGATGCCTACGACGGCCGGTTGTACCTGCCGCTCGAGGATCTGCAGCGCACCGCAGTGAGCATCGACGATCTGCGCTCCAAGGACATCAGCGGGAAGGTCAGAACCGCGCTCAAGGATTTCCGCACACTGACCCTTCCGGATCTCGTCGATCCGGGGACTGACCTCGAACCGGCAGCCAAGGCATACTTGCGCCCCGTTTTCGTCCTGGCCGGCCTGCATCGTCGCCTGCTGGACCGGATCGCCGGCAGAAACTACGAGGTGGCGACGCAGCGCATCGAACTCGGACCGCTGGAAAAACCCTGGACCGCATGGCGCGCCGCGCGGCGCGCCCGCTGATTCCTGCCTTCGTCACTCTCGTCACCTTCGTCACCCTCGTCACTTTCCTCATGCTCGACCCCCGAACCTACCAGCCTCCTGCCGATCTGCTGCGCGGCCGCGTCATCCTGATCACCGGTGCGAGCGACGGCATCGGCCGGGCCGTGGCGCGCGCAGCGGCCGCTCACGGCGCCAGCGTCATCCTGCACGGACGCAACGTGAAACGGCTGGAAGCGGTTTACGACGAGATCGTGGCCGCCCATCAGCCACGCCCGTCCATCCTGCCGCTCGATTTCGAGAAGGCGGGATCGACCGAGTTCGACGCGGCGGTCGGCGCGATCGAGAAGGAGTTCGGACGGCTCGACGGCCTGCTGCACAACGCGGGAATGCTCGGCGAGCGCGCGCCGGTCGAACACTACGACGTGGCGAAGTGGATGCGCACGATGCACGTCAACGCCAATGTGCCGTTCGTGCTGACGCAGAGCTGCCTGCCGCTGCTGAGGCAATCGAAGGACGCATCGATCGTCTTCACCTCGAGCGGCGTGGTGCCGAATCCCCGTCCCTTCTGGGGCGCCTACCTGGCCTCGAAATGGGCCAGCGATGGCCTCATGCGCATGCTCGCGGAAGAACTCGAACAGCCCGGCATCCGCGTCAACAGCATCGATCCCGGCAGAGTGAAAACCAACATGCGCCTGCAGGCGTATCCCGCGGAAGATCGTTCGGTGCTCGCCGAACCGTCAGCGATCGTGGGGCCGTATCTCTATCTGCTCGGCCCGGACAGCAAGGGCGTCAGCGGCCAGACCATCGGCTGCCAGTAGCGTGTTGATGACTGTCCGCGCACGGCATATCACGACGGCCAGGAGTTGATATGCCGAGAATGAAGCAGGCTGTTTGCACGAACCGGGCAGACTGTCGCATCAGTCGATCCTTCGCCGCGCCCATTCCTGAGGCCGCGGCGATTCGGGGGGAGGAAGCACTATGAATGAACCGGTCACGGCGGCCGCGCCCGCACCTGCATTGGCACCCACAAAGGAAAGCTACCGCTACTACGCCGTGTGGCTCCTGTCGTCGGTGTACCTGCTCAACATGCTGGACCGGACGCTGCTGACGCCCTTGATCGAGCCGATCAAGCTGGAGTTCGGCCTGTCGGATGCGCAGATGGGTCTGCTCGGCGGCATGGCGTTCGCGCTGTTCTACACCACCCTGGCCATGCCGCTGGCGCGACTGGCGGACCGCGCCAACCGGGTCAACATCATTTCCATCGCGATCGCCGTGTGGAGCGTATTCACGGCACTGACGGGTCTGGCGACGGGCTTCTTGACTCTGCTGGCGGCCCGCATCGGCATCGGCGTGGGCGAAGCGGGCTGCAACCCGGCGTCCTATTCCATCATCAGCGACTACTTCGACGCCAAGCGCCGCGCGACCGCGCTGGCGATCTTCCATGCCGGCGCCTCCGTGGGCGTCTTCATCGGGTTTCTGGTGGCAGGCTACGTGCTGCAGCACTACACCTGGCGCCATGCGTTCTTCATCGTCGGCGTCCCGGGGCTGCTGCTGGCGCTGCTGGTGAAGTTCACGTTGCGCGAGCCGCAGCGCGGCATGTCCGACCAGCACCAGTCGCTGGAAGCTCCGCCGCCGGCCATGCAGGTACTGAGGCAGCTGTTGAGCAAACCCGCGTTTCGCCACATGGCGCTGGCCTGCGCGCTCAACAATGCGGCGATCTTCGGCATCGGCAATTTCGTGCCGTCCTACCTGATCCGCTCGCACGACGTCAGCGCCAGCGATGCGTCATACGTGCTGGCCTTCGTCCATCTGGCCTCCGGCTTCCTGGGCGCCTTCTTCGGCGGCATGCTCAGCGACTACCTCGCGAACCGTCACCAGGATCGGCGTTACTACCTGTGGGTGCCGGGCTGCTTCATGCTGCTGTACTTCCCGATCGCGCAGCTCACCTACGCGACGCAGGACGCGATGGTCGCCATCGCCGGCGTGACGCTCTCGCAGATCTGCATGGTCGTCTATCTGTCGCCCTGCCTGACCGCGCTGTTCGGCATGGTCGGCATTCGCGAGCGCGCATTGTCCAGTGCGCTGCTGCTGCTGGTACTGAACTTCATCGGCATCGGCTTCGGCCCGTATGTCGCGGGCCTGGTCAGCGACCTGGTGAACGCGCAACTGATCAGCCAGGGCGTGGATACCGTGCAGGCAACGGCCGACGGCCTGCGCTGGTCGCTGCGCGGCATGACGGTGCTCGGACTCTGGGCCGCCGTGCATTACTTTCTCGCGGCGCGCCGGTTGAAGCAGGATTCGCTGCCGGCAACGACCTGATCATCAGCGGAAGAATCTCCCCGGTTTCCAACGGCCCATCGCAAAGGATTACAACATGAAGCAATTGCCGTCCGTTCGCCGCATCGTCACCGGCACGAATGCATCGGGACACTCCTACATCGCGGAAGACGGGCGGTCGCCTGCCGAGGTCACGATGGAGACGCGTCCCGGCTTCTGCAACAGCAATCTGTGGCGAACGCTGGGCGCCGATGTTTCCGTCGATGCGCCCGACAGCATCACGCAGCACAGAGGCGTGCTGCCGCCGCAGGGCGGCACCGTCCTGCGCGTCATCGACATTCCGCCGGAAAGCAACGATCTCGAAGAACTGCGCAAGCAGACGGCAGCCGTCTTCGCCGAGATGTATCCGGATGCGACGCGCCACGATCACGCGCTCGAGCGTCATCCCGGCATGCACATCACGGATACCGTCGACTACGCCATCCTGTTGCAGGGCGAACTCGTCGCGATCATGGATGAAGGCGAGACGGTCATGCGTGCGGGCGACATCCTGATCCAGCGCGGCACCAATCACGCCTGGGCGAATCGCTCCGGGCAGATCGCGCGCATCGCCTTCATTCTCGTCGACGGCAGGCGCTGACGCCTGTGATGGCCAACCTCTGAATGGGCCGTTGACCGGCGACCACGGTTGCTCGGAGCAAGCCGCACCAATGCGCTCCCGCCAGCGCTGATTGACCGACCTGCTGACGGGATATACGATTTTCCCCACGTATATCATTGACCTCTGCCAGAGGAGCCTGCCGTGAAAGTCGCCAAATGGGGAAACAGCCTTGCCGTGCGCCTGCCCGCGCCTGTCGTCGATGCCCTGGGATTGAAGGAAGGGGACGACATCGAAATTCGTGTGGCGGACAAAGACTGCCTGATCGTCAATCCCGCACCCACATTCGATGAACTGCTGGCGCGGGCGCGCCAGTCGCATCCTTTGCTGCCCAAGGATTTCAGGTTCAACAGGGATGAGGCCAATGAACGGTAAGGCGTTCTTCGATACCAATGTATTGCTGTATCTGCTGTCTCAGGATGACGCAAAGACCTCGCGTGCCGCGGAACTGGTGCAGAAAGGGGGCACCATCAGCGTGCAGGTCCTGAATGAGATGGCCCATACCAGCCGCCGCAAGCTGGGCGCTCGATGGCCGCAAACGGATGGCTTGCTGGCAATGGTTCGCGCCAAGTGTGACGTCGTCCCGCTGACGGAAGAAACCTTCGACCAGGGCCGCTATCTGTCCGAGCGTTACCAGCTTTCGGTCTATGACGCGATGATTGTGTCTGCTGCCCTGTCAGCAGGAGCGACCACGCTCTACAGCGAAGACATGCACGATGGTCTTTTGATCGAAGGCCGACTGAAAGTGCAGAACCCGTTTGCTATTGGAAGAATGCGATAACAATTTCTCTGGCGCACGAGGCACCAACGACGGGTGCCGCGGATTCGCTGATCTCGTTGCTCAGAAGTGCACCTGTGCGTCCCATTCGATTGCCGGCATCCCCCTGCCTGATTGCGGCTACGCCTGCTGCGCTCCGCCGGCAAGGAAGTCGATGAGCCCGAAGGGCGCACGCTCGCCGAGGCACAGATCCAGGATCAGCCGGGCGTCCGCGGCTTCGGCCTCGCTGCGCGCGAACATCGCGCCTTCGTAGGCAGCAAGCGCCGCTTCGATGCCGCCGGGATGCGCGGCGATCGCCTTCCCGAGTTCGGCCCCGTCGAGCATCGCCAGGTTGGCTCCCTCGCCGGCGGGCGGCATCAGGTGTGCGGCATCCCCCAGGAGCGTCACTCCGGGGACCCGCGCCCATCGGTGCCCGGCCGGGAGTGTGTGGATCAGGCGCGGGACCGGCGTGGTGTCGCCGTCGGTGATCAGCGCAGTGAGTGCCGGCGCCCATCCAGCGAATTCGGCCGCGATCCGGGCCGTCGCGGCGGCGGCATCGCCGAAGTCGATGCCGGCGATCCATGCGGCGGGGCGGTTCAGTTGAACGTAGCCATGCAGCACGCCGCCCGCCTCGCGGTGCGCGACGATCCCCTTGCCCGGCGTAAGCGCGTACATCGCACCGCTGCCGACCGCGGCGGCAGCAGCGGGGTGCCGCCGGTCCGCATCATGCAGATAGGTCTCGATGAAGACGGTGCCGACGTACTCCGGCTTCGCGTCAGACAGCAGCGAGCGGACCTTAGACCAGGCACCGTCGGCCCCCACGAGCAGCCCGGCGCTCTCCGTCGACCCGTCGGCGAAGGTCAGTCCGTGCCGGCCATCGCCAAGGGCGGCCACGGCGGCCAGCCTTTTTCCCCATCGGATCGTCTGCGCTGGCAGGGACTCGATCAGGATCCGCCGCAGATCGCCCCGCAGCACCTCCGGACGGCGGCCATCGTCGGACTCCTCGAACAGCACCCCACCGTGCGGATCGAGCATGCGCGTCGCCGCGCCACCCGCATGGACGATCGCGCGGAACCGGTCGATGAGACCGGCCGCCTCCAGCGCCCGCTGCCCGTTGTGCTCGTGGATGTCCAGCTGTCCGCCCTGAGTGCGGGCTTCGGCCGAGGGCTCCGCCTCGTAGATCGTCGCGGGGATGCCATGGACATGGAGGACGCGCGCCAGGGTGAGGCCCCCGAGACCGGCACCGATGATCGTGACTGGTTTCATCCTTCATCTTCCTTCGAATGTCTTGTGGAACATTGTTTCACAAGACATTCGAAATCCTCGACGCCGAAGGGCCGATAGGGCGACACCCGGCCGCAAAACAGTGAACCGCTTCGCCCCTCTGCAGGTGACATTCGCAGACAGGCCGGTCTATGATCCATGTGTCACACGACAGATGTGACAGTGATCCCAGGACGCAGGTGAGCGATGGTTCCATTCAAGGTCAGGCTGAATCCCGGCGAATCCATCTTCGAACAGGTCTGTTTCGCGGCGACGCGCGCCATTCTGGCGGGCGAACTCAAGCCCGGCGAGACCTTCCCGTCGGTTCGCTCGCTCGCGACGGCTTTGAAGATTCACCCGAACACTGCGCACAAGGTCGTGCAATACCTGGTGCAGGAACGCTGGCTGACGGTGAAGCCCGGTCTCGGCACGCTGGTCGCGCCGCCGCCCAAGGCGCGCTCGGGTGATCGCAAACGCCTGCTCCACGACGATGTCGAGAAGCTCGTGGTAGAGGCCATCCGCGTCGGCGCCAGTCTCGACGATGTCCTGGCCGCAGTCGCAGAACAATGGCAACGGCTACAGGGGCTGAAGGCGGTGTCCAATGATCATTGAGACGCACGGCCTGTACAAAACCTACGGCCGCGTCGAAGCCATACGCGACGTCAACCTGCGCGTGCCGGCCGGTGCGGTCTTCGCGCTGATCGGCCCCAATGGAGCAGGCAAGAGCACGACGCTTCGCCTGCTGATGAACATCCTCGCCCCCGATCGAGGTGAAATACGGGTGCTCGACACGCGCTCGACGGCGCTCGCGCCCCGTCATTTCCAGCAGATCGGCTACGTCTCGGAAAGCCAGCGTGTGCCGCAGCGGCTCAGCATCGCCCAGTACTTCGATTACCTGCGCAGCCTCTATCCGACCTGGGATCGCGAACTCGAGCGCGAGCTGCTGCGGCAGTTCGATCTGCCGCCCGCGCGCCGGCTGAAACATCTGTCGCACGGCATGCGCATGAAGACGCTGCTGATCGCGGCGCTGGCGTTCCGTCCCAGACTGCTGGTGCTCGACGAACCTTTGAGCGGGCTCGATCCTCTGGTACGCGACGAAGTCGTCAATGGACTGCTGCAGCAGGCGCACGACACGACGATCGTCATTTCATCGCATGAGCTGAGCGAGATCGAAAGCTTTACGACGCACGTGGCGTTCATGCAGGACGGCCAGTTGCTGCTGCAGGAAGCAATCGAGGACCTGCAGGCGCGCTTTCGCAGCGTCCTCGTACGATTGTCTGCCGTCAAACAGCTGCCTTCACCCCTGCCGCGCGGTTGGCTTTCGCCCGAGATCGCCGGCCATCAGCTGCAGTTCGTCACCTCCGCCTTCGAGGGCGAACGGGAACTGCACCAAACCCTCGCCGGTCACTTCGGCGCGGTGACGGTGGCCACCGAAGGCATGAGCCTGCGCAGCATTGCGAATGCACTGATGCAGGAGCACAGGCGCCGCAGATCATGACAGCGCATCCGTCCATGAATAAAACGTCCACGGGAATCGGCATGGCCATCCTCAAGAAGGATGCGCTGGCGCTCTATCCATTGCTGCTGCTGACGATGCTCCTGCAGATGCTCGATGTGCTCGTGAGCAGATTCGACGCATGGTCAGCGCTGAGTTTTTTCCTGCCCACGATGATCGGCCTGGCAAATGGCATCGTGACCCTCGCCGTGATCCAGGCGGATTCGCCGGTGAGTCTGACCGACGACTGGCTGTGCCGGCCGGTACCGCGCCGCGCGCTGATTCCGGCAAAGCTCGGCCTGCTGGCGCTCGTCATCTATGTCCCGCGCGTGCTGACGGTGCTTGCGGTGGATCTGCTGCAGGGTCGCTCACTGGTCGAGTCGGCATGGGAAGCCGTGCTGTTTCACGATTCCGTGGAGCTGCTGTACCTGCCGATCGTGCTGATGGTGGCCGTGTGTACGGCGAGCGTGATTCAAGGCGTCGGCGTGATGATTGGTCTTTTCATTCTGGTGTTCGTGATTCCGACACCGTTCATATCGCCGCCCGGCCCCGAAAACCTGTCCGTCGGCGAGGCATTGCAAGTCAACGGCGCGTTCTGGATGGCAATGATCCCCGGCAAGACGATCTTCATCGTCGCGGCGGTGTTGTGTCTGTGGTGTGCCTATGCCCGTCGCAATCAACGTGCAGCGCGCGCAGTCCTGGCGGGTGGTGTGTCGCTCGGCGTGCTGGCGATCGTGGCGCCGATCGTTCTGCTGCCCTGGCAGAGCACCTTCGCGCTGCAAAAGACGTCGCAAGGTCGGCAACCGGCGCCCGTGTCGCCGAGTCTGCATCAGGTATCCGCCTGCTTTCCGGCAACACGCGTTCCCGATGCTGCGAACGACCGTCAGTTCGACAGCGTCGGCGAGCGATTCGGTCTGCGTCTGTGGGGCGACGAGCGATTGAAATCGGCCGGCAAGGACGCGATCGCTTTCGTTACGCAGACGAGCGTGCGTGGCTTGCCCGAAGACTGGCGAGTGCAGATCGCATACGTACAGGCGAACTATTACGGCAGCGGTGCAGCGCCGCTGGTCCAACTGCGTCCGGCGCGTTTTACGACGCCCGGAGCTGCGGGCCTCGCCGGTGGCGCTCCGGGCAGCGAGATCATCACTCGCGCCTGGCTGCTGCCCGAAACCGCATTGCACCGGCTTGCGCAGGCCGACGCGCCGAGGCTCGAACTCGAGTATTCCGCGGCGATGCTCGAGCCCGTCTCCTTGCAATTGCCCGCCGACGGAAAACGCCGTCATTTGCCGGGCATCGGTTACTGCAGCGCGAAGCGCAATGCACTCGACGATCGGATCGCAGTCGATTGCCTCAGTGTCGGACACCTGCCCGCGCTGATCTCCGCAGAGCTGGCCGGCATACCCGCGAGTCGTGTCGATGCAGGACCTGTCGACTTCGCGCCTCGGCTGCTGCGCGCTTTGCAGGTTCAGCAGACGACCGTCGAAGTTCAGTCCCCTGATCTGATCGAGAGCGATGTCGTCACGCTGCGAGCGTACTTTCCCAAAGGCTTCGCCACGCTGCGCGCCGCGAGCAACGGCTTGCTGGGCGATTCACTCACGGCATGCCCGGCGCCGTCGGCGGCGTCGCAGCTCGGACCGCAGATGTCGACCTGGAACGATCGCTCGCCTCACGAAGTGAAGTCCGTCGCCGTGGAAGAGAACGTGCAGATCGAGGTGCTGGACTGGGGCGGCAGCGGCCCGGCAATGGTATTGCTGCATGGACTGGGCGCGACCGCCCACTCATTCGATGACCTCGCGCCTCTGCTCTCGAAGCACTATCGCGTGATCGGCATGACTCGACGCGGCATCGGCCGTTCGAGCCACCCCGACCATGGCTACGGCCAGGCAAGGCTCGCACAGGACATCCTGCGGGTGCTCGATGCGTTCGGCATCGACAAGGCGGTGTTCGTCGGCCACTCCATCGCCGGCGACGAGTTGAGCACGCTCGGCGCGCATCACTCGCAGCGCGTCACGGCACTGATCTATCTGGACGCAGCGTACGATCGCACGCTGCCGGTTTCGAGCCGCTACCGCGAACTCAATGCGAGCCTGCCCGATCGCCCGCAGCCGCGTCCCGAAGAGCTGCTGTCCTACACGGCGCTGCGGGGCTACTTCGACAGAGTGGGGTCGGCGCCGCTCCCGGAAGGCGAGGCGATTGCGATGTGGAATGTGAACGATCGCCACCTGGCCGGCCAACGCACGATCGACCTGCGGCTGCTGCAAGCGATCGAGGCGGGCATTCCCAGGCCGGACTACGCCCGCGTGCATGCGCCTGCGCTTGCGATCTACGCCACGTCCGCGGGGCCGGATGCGTTACTGCAGCCCTGGCACGATCGCACTGATACGGATCTGCGCAACACGCTGCGCGAACTGCAGTCCATGAAGGACGCCATGCAACGCCGCGAAATCGAAAAATTCCGCACCGGCGTGCAGGGTGCACGGGTGCTCGAAATACCTGGCGCGTCGCACTGGATTCTGCTGTCGCATCGTGACGCCGTACTGCAGGCGATCGACGAGTTCACCGCAACACTGCCGGCGGCACCGTCGATTCGCAGGGACGAAGGGGGATGAGGTGGCGTCAGCGACCGGACCGTCGACCGCCGGCAGGTTTGCGCCGGCCGGGCGATGAACCTGTGTCGCGCGGGCCTTTGCGTTCGCGCGAATTCCGCGGCTCTGCGGCGCGCACCGAACGCTTGGCCGGTTTGCGCTGACGGTCCGCCGCGACGCGCGGGGCGCGAACCCGACGTGTCTCGGGCACCGGCTTCACGAGTCCGGCGAGTTCGTAGAGTCGATCCACGAGATGTTCGGGAAGCGCCTGGTGCTTGCCTCGCGGCAGATCGCGCGGCATTTCCAGGTCCGCGTATTTCACCTGCATCATGCGGCTGACCACTGCTGTGGGGACGCGTGCGCGAGCGCTTTTACATTAGCCCGGAAGAATTGTCCGCGATGCTTGCGCGGTTGGGTGCGCGCAAATGAACGATCGAATCGAGTCCGTCGTTTTCGATCTTGACTGCACGCTTTGGGATACGTGCGCAGCCTGCGCGGTCGCATGGAACAACGTTCTGGCGCGATCGCTCTTTCGCCTCGTTCGCCGGCCTGTACGAATTTCTCGTCGCCTTGCGCCAATTTTGAATCGACGCTCGACAAGGCTTTAAAATTCGGCCGTCGATAGATCGCAATCTCACCAAATCAATCTCATTGGGCATACAGATGGAATACCGTCAACTGGGTCGCACCGATATCAAAGTCAGCGTCATCGGCCTCGGCACGATGACGTTCGGCGAGCAAAACACCGAAGCGGAAGGGCACGCGCAGCTCGACTACGCGCTCGACCACGGCGTGAACCTCATCGACACCGCCGAAATGTATTCGGTGCCGCCGCGCGCGGAAACCTACGGTTCGACGGAACGCATTATCGGCGCGTGGCTGAAACGCAGCGGCAAGCGCGACAAGATAGTACTCGCCACAAAGGTGGCCGGCCCGACGCACGTATTGAAAATCGACCACGTGCGCGGCGGCAAGACGGGGCTGGACCGCAAAAACATTCTCGCCGCCGTCGAGGGAAGTTTGCAGCGCCTGCAAACCGACTACGTCGATTTGTATCAACTGCATTGGCCGGATCGCAGCACCAATTTCTTCGGCCGCATGGGCTACCGGCACATGGAGGACGAGCAATCCGTTCCCGTCGAAGAAACGCTGGATGCACTGACCGATCTGGTTGCTTCAGGAAAAGTGCGCCACATCGGCCTCTCCAACGAAACGCCGTGGGGCTTGCATCAATTTTTGCGCGTTGCCGAGCAGCGCAAACTCGCGCGCATCGTCAGCATTCAAAATCCCTATAACCTTCTTAATCGCACCTTCGAAGTGGGCCTGGCGGAGATGGCCATCCGCGAACGCGTTGGTTTGCTTGCGTATTCGCCGCTCGCCTTCGGCATGCTGTCCGGTAAATTTTTGAACGGCGCGCGGCCGCCCGAGGCCCGCGTCGTGCGCTTTCCGCGCTTTTCCCGTTACAACGGCGACATTGCCGAAAGAACCACCGCCGCCTATGTCGATATCGCGCGCAGGCATGCGTTCGATCCGAGCCAAATGGCGCTGGCCTTCGTCAATCGGCAACGATTCCTCACCTCCAATTTGATCGGAGCGACGACGCTGGCGCAGCTCAAGACGAATCTCGGCAGCGCAGAACTCAAACTAAGCGACGAAGTGATGCAAGCAATCGAAGCGGTGCATCGCGCGCAAGCCAATCCTTGTCCGTAGCCCGCGATGAG
>OEIU01000117.1_pt1 | contig 79642 bp, 74 predicted proteins | sample 1539221 | NCBI WGS metagenome assembly OEIU01 (sample SAMN03792071, study PRJEB22550) | activated sludge metagenome | feature: wastewater treatment plant; material: activated sludge; isolation source: Wastewater treatment plant of a petroleum refinery complex | place: Argentina: Zarate | collected...
TTCGCCGCTTCCTCGTTGGTGTCGGCCAGCGTCAGGTTCGACGAGCCGGTCTGCAACACGTTGATCAGGTTCTTCGAGAAGTCCTGACGGATCTGCACGATCGACAGGTTCGAACCGAAGGCCGAAGCCTGCGCGCGCAGCGTGGACGACGCGCCGTTCAGCGCCGTCACGATGCTGTTGATCGCAGCGTTGTCCTTGAAGGCGCCCGAGTTCAGGACGTCGAGGCCAAGGCCGGCCGGGTTGAAGTTCACGCCCTGGATGCTCAGCGTGGACTTGCCGGTTTCGTTGAAGGTCAGCTTCAGGGTGTCACCGCCGAGCAGGTTGATGCCGTTGAAGGAGGCATCCTGCGAGGTGGTGGTGATCTGGTTGATGATGTTGTTGTACTGGGTGACCAGGTTGTCCCGAGCCAGCTTCGCACCTGCGTCAACAACCGGAGCCGGAGCCGTGGTACCGGCAGCGAACGCCTGGCTGGAGCCAACCGCGGAACCGGTGATCGCACCGATCGTGGCCGAAGCCGCTTCGTTCGTCGTGGTGATCGTCAGCTTGCCGGACACGAACGTGGCCTGCAGGTTGTTGGCGGCAAGGGCATCGTTCAACTGGTTGAGCGAGCCGATGCGGCCGGAAGCCGAACCGAACACGATGTCGGTGGCAACACCACCGCCGGTCGCCGCGATCTTCAGGGTCTTGCCTTCCAGCACGCCCGGGACCTGCGTGCGAGCCTGCGTCACGCCGCCTGCCAGACCGAGCGCGCTGAGAGCGCCGGCGTTGCTGCTGGTGATCTTCAGGTCGCTCAGCGTGCCGGTGTTCAGCGTGATCTTGCCGCCGGTGATGGACGATGCCGTCGACGAGCCGGTCAGGCCGTCGATTTTCGCCAGCAGGCCGGTGACGTCGCTGTTGACCTTGATTTCGTTCGGATCATTGCCGGTCGCGGTCGCGGCCACGAAGGACAGCGTCTTGCCGTTGACCGTGATGGTGTCACCTACCGCGAAGGCGTTGGACAGCGAAGCAGCGGTGCCGTCGCCGACGCTCAACTTGGTGGCGCCATCCAGAGCACCGGCGGTCACGGCGCCACCGCCACGAGCACCCGTGTTGGCAGCAGCGGCGCTGAGGCCGAGCGCCGTGAGGACGCCGGCGGAGCCGGACACAGCGAGGTCGGACGCCGTACCGGTGTTCAGGGTGATGATGCCACCCGTTGTCGTCGACGCGGTGCCGGTGTTGCCCGACAGGGTGTCGATCGCCGCAACCAAACTGTCAAGCGTGGTGCCGACGCCCATCGTGTAGGCGTTACCCGAGCCGACGAGGCCATTCGCGCCCGCCTCGAACGTGATCGTCTTGCCGTTGACAGTCAGCGTGTCGGCGGCGGCGATCGCCTGGGGGACGTTGCCCGTGGTGGTCAGGGCCGACAGCAGCGTCGAACCGCTCGCGTTGGTGGCCGTACCCGAAAAGAGCTGGGCACCGGGGGTCAGCGTGGTGTTGGTATACGCCGCCCGCCGCGGAGCCGCACCACCAACGAACGCGGCATTGGTCGGGTTCGCATCGGCGACGAGGTTGTCGGCCGTAGCGCCGTCGATCACGACGGACGTAAACGACGACTTGATCGAGAAACCGACCGTCGTCTGCAGCGCCTGATTGGCGACCGACTTGGCGGAGTCGACGAGCTTCTGCAGCGAGGTGATGCCGGTGTTGGCGGCCTGCAGCACCTGCACGCCGTTGCCGATGCCGTCGAGGAGATTGTTGATGTCACTGGCGCGCGAATCGAGCGACGACGCGGTGAAATAGTTGGTCGGGTTATCGAGGGCCGTGTTGACCTTCTTGCCGGTGGCAAGGCGATTCTGCGTGGTGGCGAGCAGATCGGCGGTCGACTGCAGCGAGAGGAGGTTCTGGCGAACCGACGAGGAGAGAACAATACCTGACATGACTCATACCCTTCTGGATGAACACTGTTGACGCAACGCCACAAACTTCTTTGGGCGCTGCTGCCACACTGGTCATCGACCACTACCTGGAGGTTAACGCGCCAATGTGCAGGACTGCGAAAGCCACGAAAGATCGCCGCCAATCCGATTTATGGTAAATGGATTGTTACCGGCCCGACGGATGCAGCATCGTTCTCGTGGTCTCGTCTACCCCCTTGCCGGGGCAACGATCATGTGCGTCCATTTGGCAATTTTTCTTGCCATTGATATGTGCAAGGATCATCCTGCACTCGGATTGCAGGCTTAAGGCGCCAGACGCCAGAGACCGCTTAGCCCGTAAAGGCAGGAGGTTGCTTTGGATTCAGCCCCTCGTTCTCCGAATGGATTCCTGTCCTCGCTGACCGCGGACGATTTCGAACTGCTTCGTCCCCATCTGCGCGCCGCCGATCTCAGCCCGGAGATGGTCCTGGTCGAAGTCGACGAAGCGCTCAAACGTGCGTATCTCCCGCAGAAGGGCGTCATCTCGCTGGTCGTCAAGCTCGCGCGCGGCGAGCACGTCCAGATTGCGATGATCGGCCGTGACAGCATTTTCGGCGCGTTCTCCGCCCTCGGCGACCCGATCGCGCTGAACACCGCCGTGGTTCTCGTTCCGGGCACCGCCGCGACGATCGACCTCGACCAGCTTCGCATGGCCGCGGACCAGAGCGCGTCGCTGCGTACCGCGCTGGTACGGCACGGCCTTGCGGTTTATGCGCAAATACAGCAAACGGCTGGCTGCAACGCCTCGCACACCGTGGAGTCCCGGCTGGCGCGATGTCTGCTGCATACGCGCGACCTTTCCGGCAGCGACAAGATCGTCCTGACCCAGGAAGCGATGGCCCAGATGATCGGCGCGCGCCGCAACAGCGTTTCGCTGGTGGCCAACACGCTGCAGCAGGCAGACTTTATTCACTATAGCCGAGGGCACATCGAGATCACCAACGTGGATGGCCTGATCAAGACGTCCTGCGAGTGCTACGCGACGGTCAAGGCGCAATATACCCGGCTGCTGCATCCGCGCATCCACTGCGCGGCCGCCTGACCGTTCCCTCATGAGAGGCCACGCGCGATCCCGATCTATGATAGGCGTCGCGTGAGCGTTGCGCGCGGGAATTGCGCCGCGCGCCGCCGTTCACCGTATTATTACGACCAAATCGCGCCCCCGCGACATTCCGGTCGGCGTCGAATTAACGCGCTGTTCAAGGAGCCCTGATAGTTATCCCGGTGCTGACGGGTGCGGGTTCGACAAGAAGCATCGGGATTCTTTCGCGTGCAACGTGCATTCACCTGTGTTCGGCGGCTTGCTGTCTGCGCGGAGTACGACCATGGCTTTTGATCTGTCGATGCCGATCCTGGTGGTCGATGATTACAGCACCATGATCAGGATCATCCGCAATCTTCTCAAGCAGCTCGGCTTCGAGAACGTCGACGAAGCCAGCGACGGATCCTCCGCGCTTGCGAAACTGCAGACCAAGCGATACGGCCTCGTGATCTCGGACTGGAACATGGAGCCGATGACCGGCTACGACCTGCTCAAGGAAGTCCGCGCCAGCCCGGAATTTTCCAAGACGCCCTTCATCATGATCACGGCGGAATCCAAGACGGAGAACGTGATCGCCGCGAAGAAGGCCGGCGTCAACAATTACATCGTCAAGCCGTTCAACGCCGCGACGCTCAAGACCAAGATGGAAGCGGTATTTCCCGACGCCGCCGGCTGAGCCGGCGCCACAGGCGCGGCCGTCTTCACGACCACGCGCCGATCATTCTCGTTGCGCCGATGCAACGCGCCCGCCCGCGCGCAGCGTGACGGAAAATCCGAAATCGATCCAATCGCAACGCGCAGATGCGGCTTAGCCGTACTTCTACGGTTTGCGATTTTCACTTCCGGGAAACGTTGACTGGCGATAGTTGCGTGGACCAAGGGAGTGCCCTCATGTTCACGTTTGAAACGAGCGATCCGAAAGAAGTGCGGCGTTTCCGCATCGCCCAGTTCAATGGGCGGACCGCAACCGTGCGTTCCACCGGATCGGCGATCACCGGCCACGTGCGATCGATCGTTGAAAACAAATCGAGCATGCCGGCCGCCTGGACGATCACGATCATTCCGGAAGAACCCAAGCCCGCGCTTTCGACGCGGCCGATGTCGCGCGCCCGTTCCTTCATGGAAGATCTCTGCTGAACTCTCTATCGAGCGGTCACACCGGCTCGCGCGGCTGCCGGTCTCCTGTACATTGAGGATTTGACGCTGCGCCGGCCGCGAATCGCGATCAACGGCCTTCAAGGAAAGTTCAGGCGGGCTGCAGCAGCGCCTTGCGCACCAGATCCGCGGTGTTGCGGGCGCCAAGCTTGCGCATGGCCTCGGCGCGATGGCTCTCGAACGTCCGCGGACTGATATTCATCCGCAAGGCGCCCTGCTTGTTCGAGCAGCCCTCGCTGATCAGGCTCAACACCTCGCGCTCGCGCTTGGTCAGCGGCTTCTGGCCGGCCCCCGGGGTAAGCGTCAGGGAAGACCTGCGCCCACCGTCCACAGCGCGGCTCGGCTGGCCCTCGCCTGACTGTCTGTAAGCCGTATCCGAGCCCGTGGCCGGATGGCTGTCCGACATCTGCTTCACCAAAGCGCAGACACGTTCGGTTTGCTGAAGCGCGTTCTCGACCACCTGCTGCAGGTAGAGCCGGTTGCCGGGCGCCTGCGCAAACTGATGGCTGTGCTGCTTGATCTCGTTCATGTAGAGCAGCAGCGCCGTCAGCGGGCCGTTCAACTGCCGGGCGATCGCAGCGCCGGCTTCGTCCGCCGCGCGCGAACGCACCGCGGACAGTTGGACGATCTCAGGATTCTCCTCGAGAGGCGTGATGCTTTCCATCCACTTCGTGAAGTGCGAATCAACTGCTCTTTGATCGGTTCTAGACATATAACTAATTTATCGGTTCCCCGCTTGCTCATGGTTAATTTTGGGGCCTGTAAGAATACGGAGAAACCAGTCTGCCAGACGGTTCTGGTTGACGGAAATCGCATCAAATCCCATCAAAAGCGGCTGATTTCGGCCTCTTGCGAGAGCCATACAAGACTGAAAGGTAAACGCTGTAGCCAATTACCTCCGCAATTTGGCGGTCGCAGCATTTACATTATTAATAAACCTCAACCACCCGTATCGATTTTCGCGCATCCGTTGTCGACCCGGGCAACCCAGTAATCCCGGTATCGCCTGGCGACCAGGCATTGGTTGCGGCGACGGATCAGCGGTTGCGCAAGCGGGCTGGCACCGCCACGCCGCCGATTCCGATTTACAGCTTCAAGACGCCTCGCGATGATCGGCGCAGGGTCCTTCCGCAACGATTTGAAAAGGGGACTGCGATGTCGCAGGCAAAGGGATCATGGATGACGATGGCCGTGCTGGCCGGCGCGCTGGCGTTCGGTTCGGCCGCCTCAGCGCAGACCACACCTGCGCCGGCGGAAAACGCGCCGCCGACGGCCGACAATGCCGTGATGCTCACCGTGTTGCTGAAGCACGACCAGTCGCGCCCCCTCAGCGAACTCAATGCGCAGCTTCAGCGCCAGGGCTATTACAAGGCCTTCCCGCCTGACGGCGTCGAAGTCGTGAGCTGGTACGTGATGATGGGAATCGGCCAGGTGGTGACGTTGCGCCTGCCCGCGTCGCGGCTGCGCGAGGTCAACCGTATCCTGGAGAACACCGCGTGGGGCAGCTATCGCACCGAGTTCTATCCGACCTATGATTACAAGGCGATCGGCATCGCCGCGCACGAGAAGGCGCAGCAGCAGTAGACGTCAATCCGCCAGAAGCGCCTTCCGTTCGCCAACCCGCGCGATGGATCGTTCGATCGCCGAAGGGGACAGGTTTCCTTCGCGCAGGTTTTGGAGGATGTGTTCCGCGATCGCAGCCATCTCCGCTTCCTGATCGAGCAAATTGTTGCCGATGCAGAGCATGTCCATGCCGGCCATCAGCGATTGCAGGCTGGCTTCGCTGGTGCCGAGCGCCTTCTGCAGGCCCTGCATCTGCATATCGTCGGTGATCAGGAGCGTATCGGCAAGGCGTGCGCGCAAACGGCCGAGCCCGACTGCAGACAGCGTCATCGGGCGTTCGTCCCATTGCCTGACGATGGCGTGGCTGACCAGCACCGCGTTGCCGAACATTTTTGGCGCGAGCGCGTAGAACAACTCTTCCTGCTCGCTCCGCAGCGCGTCGGAAATATCCATGAACTCCTGATGGGAATCGACAACGGCGCCGCCGATGCCGGGGAAATGCTTCAGGCAAAGGCCGATGCGCTGCGCCCGCGCCACTTCGTTGACCAGCAGCACATTGGCTTCGACCTCGGCGATATCTGACGAATAGGAGCGCTTGATCCTGCCGATGTTCGGATTGTCGGGATTGTAGTCGACGTCGATCACAGGCGCGAAGTCATAGTGGATGCCTAGCCGCCGCATCTCGGCAAAGCTCGCCGCGAGAATCGCCCGCTTCCGGTCCGTCGCGAGATGGTTGAACTCCCTTGCGCTCGGCAAGGGAGCAAAGCCGCGGCCTTCCTTCAACCGACGCACCAGCCCGCCTTCCTGGTCGATGAACACCATCGGCGCGGAAGGCAGCGCTGCGATCTCCGCGCAGAGGCGCTGCACCTGTTCCGGCGTATCGATGTTGTTGTCGTATTGCTGGGTGCGGCAGGAATAGTCGAACAGGATCACGCCACCGAGGCCGTAGCGGGCGGCAAACGCCTTCAGCCAATCGGGGACGACCTTGCCGAAGAAGCCGAGGATGAAGAGTTCGCCGATGGGCATCGTGATGACCTCAACTATCGCGTTTCGAGCATGGCTGCGTCGGGTTCGTGACGTCCATCACATCCGGCCGCACAGGGCGTCTCTAGGGTTTGCGGCAAGGCAGAGCGATCCCCGCGCTGCATGTCACGTCCAGGAAGTCAGCCATATGACTAGCATCAAAAAGATCATTCCGGCCGCCTTTGGCGCTCTCGCGCTTGCCGCGGCATCTCTGACAATCCCGGCTCCGGCCTTCGCCGGCGGCCATGGTCACGGTCACGGCGGCTTCGGCCATGGACACGGCTTCGGTCATGGCTTCGGGCATCGCCATGGCTTCTTTGGCCATCGCCATCACTATCGCCCCTTCTTCGTCTACAACAGCTGTTGGAAGTGGACCCCCTACGGCCGGGTCAACGTCTGCGACGTCTACTAGGTCGAATGAGAACTTCGCCCGGGCCGCAACTAGCCCGGGCGGGTTCCTCGATCGGGAAATGACTACTGCGACCTGCTGCGCAGGCAAGACAATCATTTGATCGCGAGCACTTTGGGCAATGTGACACGTCGCACATTTGCCGGCACGCAGGTGGGCTAGGCTCAATTCCAGGGTCGATCAGCGCGCAACAAGCGGGCTACCGCCGACCCCGGCTTTTCGAAATTCCATACTGCCAGGCGTCGTTCGGACGTCTTTCACAACGGAACAAGCTGAGAGCGTGTACCATGCGGCGCATCCCAAATTTCCGCTCAACCAGGTCAATCTCGAACCGATCGTTGCTGCCGCGATTTCGCTACGCGATCCCGCAGGCTGTGAAGCAGGCCGCTGTCGTGACCGCCTGCCTCGCGGTGCTCTTCGACTGTCGCGCCGCTGCAGCCAGCCCCACGTCGGATCGGGAAATGGCCAATCGCTACGAACAGTCGGCGCAGGCCGGCGATGACGACGCCCAGTTCTATCTCGGCGCGCTCTATTCCGCAGGCGTCGGCCGTTCGCGCAGCGACAGCGAAGCCTTCCGCTGGTTCGTGAAGGCGGCCGATCAGGGCCATCCCCACGCGATGCTGATCGTTGCCGGCCTCTACGCCAGCGGACGCGGCGTCACCAAGGACTATGTGAAGGCCTATCGCTGGGCCCATATCGTCTCCACGGCGAGCAAGGTCGACGAGTACCGCGACGGCGCCCGGCAATTGCTGTCGCTGCTCATGAAGAAGATGACGAGCGACGAGATCGGCCAGGCCGTCGTCGCCGCAAGAGCCTGGCGCGCTGCGCGATCCGCCGGCGCAACCAAGGCCTCGAATATCGAGAGGGCTTTGGACGGCGCGTCGGATCAACCGGCGCCGGCCGCGGCCGCGCCCCCGCCCGCCCCCGCGGTCGTGCAGCCGGCGCCTGTCGCTGCAGTTGCACCTGCACCTGCGTTGGCGCAGCCGGCGCAGTCCAACATCACGGTCTTGCCGGCATCTCCCAAGGTCGCATCGGCGCCTGCCGCGAAGAGCGCCAAGCGAGACGACGTTCGCGATCTGATGGACCAGGTTCCATCCGGCCTGCGCAAGCGGTTTGGCTTCTGAACAACGGGGCATGACATGAAACTGCAGCATCTCCTCGCAACCGGCATTTTGGCAATCGCAGCCACCGGCGGCGGCTACTACGCCTACTCCCGGTTCCTTCATCCGCCGCTGGTGACCACCGGCATCGCGAGCCTCGCGCCGGTTTCCGAAGCCGTTTACGGCACCGGCACCGTCGAGCCCGAGCGCTGGGCCAAGGTGGTGCCGCTGCAGCGGCGCCGGCTGGTCGAACTGTGCCGATGCGAGGGACAGGTGGTGAAGTCCGGCCAGATTCTCGGCCGCCAGGACGATGCCGAGGAGCGCAGCGCGCTCGAGCAGATGGAGATCAATCGCGGCCAGCTCGAACGCGATCTGGCGCGCGCCGACAAGGATCGCGACAAGAACGACGCTTCGCGTACCGAATACGAGCAGCGCTGGACCAAGCTCGAAGATGCGAAATCGCGGATCGCCGCGCAGAAGGTGCGGCTCGACTCGCTGATCCTGAGAGCGCCGCTCGACGGCATGGTGTTGCGCCGCGACGGCGAGGTCGGCGAGATCGCGGGTCCCACCGATGTCCTGTTCACGGTCGGACCGCCCGCCCCGATGCAGGTCGTCGCCGAGATCAATGAGGAAGAAATCAACCGCATCGCGTCCGGCCAGAAGGCCTTTCTGCGCAGCGAGGCGTTTCCGGGCAAGGCGCTGCGCGCCAACGTCGCCCAGATCACGCCGAAGGGCGACCCGACCCGCAAGACCTTCCGCGTCTACCTGCGGCTGCCGCAGGATACGCCGCTGCGGATCGGCATGTCGGTCGAGGTCAACATCATCTTCCGCGAGAAGCAGGCGGCGGTGGTGGTGCCGGCCGAAGCCGTCACCGGCGATTCGGTTCAGACGATCGATGACGGCCGCGTCAGGCGCGTGCCGGTGAAGCTCGGCATTCGCGGCAGCCGCAACGTCGAGATCATCGGCGACGTGTCCAGGGGCATGGCAGTGCTCTCGCCCGCCCGCATCGACCTTGCGGATGGCGCCCGGATCCGCATCGACACCAACGTGACCCGGGCCGTCGAGCCGGCAGCCACGAGCGAACCGGCCGACCAGCCCGTCCCGACCGCGGAGGCGGCCACCGTCGTGGCAACGGCCGACGCAACTCCCGCGGACCCCGACGACGCGGTGATTTCGGCAGCGATCACCGCGCACATCGATTCCGTCGTCAACGATGCGCGCCGCAGCAGCATCAGCAACAGCCGGTAATCGCCGTGAAGCTCATTTTCAGCATCGCATGGACCCACGTCAGCACCCGGGTGCGTCAGACCCTCGTTGGCATGGCGGGCGTGGCCATGGGCGTCGGCTTCACCATCATGATGGCGGGCCTGATGCAGGGTTCGCAGATCGACTTCCTGCGGCAGCTCGTCGACACCATGCCGCATATCACGATCGAGGATGAGCGGCGCTCGGTGCCGACGCAGCCTGCCGAGCAGGAATATGGCGCGGTGCAGATGGCCGAGATCGCCAATGTCGGCAAGCGTCCCGGCATCAGATATCCGGAGTCGGTGATGGGCTCGCTGCGCTCCTGGATTCCGGGCGATGTGGCGCCCTCGGTGAAGACCACCGCGATCATCGATCACGGCGGCGCGCGCATCGGCATTACCCTGACCGGCATCGATCCGCGCCGCGAGATTCACGTCTCGAAGCTCGCCTCGCAAATGCGCGAGGGCAAGATCGATGATCTCTCGCGCGCGCCGAACGGCGTCCTGCTCGGCGAGGCGCTCGCCGAGAAGCTCGGCGTCAAGACCGGCAACACCGTGCTGCTGATCGGCGGCCAGGGCGTGCAGCTCAATTCCACCGTGGCCGGACTGTTCCGCTCCGGCCTGAAGCGCGTCGACGAGAGCCAGATCTACATGCTGATCGGGCCGGCGCAGATCATGATGGGCCAGAGCGGGGTCATCAACCAGCTCAGGCTGCGGCTGAGCGATCCGATGGTGGCGCAGAAGGTCGCGGCCCAGGTCGAGGCGCAGACCGGCTACAAATCGGTGTCCTGGCAGGAAGCCAACGCCGACCTGCTGTCGACCTTCACGGTGCGCGACTTCATCGTGCTCACGGTGATGGCCGCGATGCTGCTGACTTCGTCGTTTGCCACCTACAACATCATCTCGACCATCACGCACGAGAAGCGCCAGGACATTGCGATCATGAAGTCGCTCGGCATGCGCGAATATGCGGTACGTCGGATCTTCATCATCGAAGCCATGATCATCGGCGTGGTCGGCATCCTCTTTGGATGGGTGCTTGGCTATCTGCTCTGCTTCGGCTGGTCCAAGATCACGATCTTCAATCCGCTGACCGGCACCACCGTTCCGCTGCAGATCTACTACTCGGCGATGCACTATGTGCTCGCCGGCGGCATCGCGCTGGCCTGCTGCGCCGGCGCGGCCTATTTCCCGGCGCGCAAGGCAACGCGCGTGCATCCGGTCGACATCATCAGGGGAGCGTCATGACGGATATTGCTTTGCAGGCGGTGGAGCTGGTTCGCCGAATCGAGGGCGACGTCTCGCACATCCTCGTCAACGGCATCGATCTTGCGGTCAACAAGGGCGAATTCGTCGCGATCACCGGCCCGTCGGGATCGGGCAAGTCCTCGCTGCTCTATCTGCTCGGCCTGCTGGATGCGCCGAGCGAAGGCGAAGTCATGATCTGCGGGCAGCCGACCTCGAAGCTGTCGGAATCGGACCGCGCCGATGTCCGCCTGACCAAGTGCGGCTTCGTGTTCCAGTTCCACTTCCTGCTGCCGGAATTCACCTCGCTCGACAATGTGCTGTTGCCGATGCGCGCGGCCGGCAAGATGGCGGAGAAGGAGATGCAGGAGCGCGGCCTCGCCCTGCTCGGCTCGCTCGGGCTTGCCGAGCACGCCAACAAGCGTCCCAACCAGCTCTCCGGCGGCCAGCGCCAGCGCGTCGCCATCGCCCGCGCGCTCGCCAACCGCCCCGAGATCATCGTCGCCGACGAGCCGACCGGCGCGCTCGACACCAAATCGACCGAACAGGTGTTCGCGATCCTCCGCGACATCGCCGACAACGGCCAGACCGTGATCGTGGTGACCCACGATCCCGCGCTCGCCGCCCGCGCCGATCGCCGCATTCACATCGTCGACGGCAAGGTCGCCGCGACTACGGAACGAGGCGAAGGCGAACGGGCCAGCGAGATGGCTCATTAGCAGGAAGCATTACGAAAAATTAATGGCAGGACCGGTCTCTTTATCGGAACGCCCCCGACGTTCAAGCGTCGATCACTTTATCACGGACTAGCGAAAACTCAGGCGATACGCCGACCTATTCGGCGAGTGCGGGTCCGTCCCGCGGCTCATCCTACTTTAGTTGCCCGCCTTCATTTGCATGGCGATCTGCGCACAGTTGCATTGCTGCGCTTCGGAGCCCCGGTGTAGCGTTCGCGAAACTGCTCGATAAGAAGCCAACAAGAAGAACAAGGAGAGAAACGCCATGAAACTTGGATTCCGGTGGCGGTTGATTGGATTGCCGCAGTTGCTCGGAACGGCCGTCCTGCTGGCGACGCCTGCAGTGGCGGCCGACTCTCTCAAGATCGGCGTTATCGCGGAAGCGCAGGCGATCGCCGGCGCCTCGATCCCGCAGGCTGCGCAGATGGCGGCCGACGAGATCAACGCCAAGGGCGGCATCGACGGACGCAAGATCGAAATCGTCAGCTACGACAATCACAGTTCTTCGGCGGACTCGGTGCGCGCATTCCAGCGCGCCGTGAACGAAGACAAGGTCAACGCCGTCATCGCCAGCTATATCAGCGAGGTGGTGCTGGCGCTGGAGCCCTGGGCATCCCGCCTGAAGACGCCGTTCGTGACACCCGGCGCGGCATCGAACGAAATAAGCAAAAGCGTTCACAACGATTACGAGAAGAACAAGTATACATTCCATGGCTATCTGACGTCAGCAGCCCTGGCGCTCTCGGTTTGCGATGCGGCCAAGGATTTGCTGGTCGACCAGAAGCACATGAAGACCGCGGTCATCATGAGCGAGGATGCCGCGTGGACCAAACCGCTCGACGTCGGCTACGAGGAGTGCCTGCCCAAGGTCGGGCTGAAGGTGCTCGACCATATCCGCTTCTCGCCTGATACCACCGACTTCACGCCGATCTTCAACAAGATCGAGGCTGCGAAGCCCGATGTGATCATCACCGGCATCTCCCATGTCGGGGTGCAGCCGACGGTGCAGTGGAAGAATCAGCAGGTGCCGATCCCGATGTTCGGCATCTCCTCGCAGGCGACCAACGAAACCTTCGCCAAGGATACCAATGGCGCCGCGGAGGGCGTGCTCTATCAGGGTGTTTCCGGCCCGAACGTCGCGGTGACGCCGAAGTCGGTGCCGTTCGCCGAAGGCTTCAAGAAGCGCTACGGCAACTATCCGTCCTACGCCGGCTACACCGCCTATGACGAGGTCTACTACATTGCCGACGCCGTGAAGCGGGCGGGCTCGACCGAAGCCGACAAGCTGGTCGCCGCGCTGGAAAAGACCGACTGGGAAGGAACGATCGGCCGCGTACAGTTCTATGGCAAGGACGATCCGTTCACCCACTCGATCAAATACGGCAAGGGCCTGATCACCGGCCTGATGCTGCAATGGCAGGGCGGCAAGCAGACCGCGGTCTGGCCGAAGGAGGTCGCCAAGAGCGATCTCAAGTTCCCCGGCTTCGTCAAGGTCACAAATTAGAGTGAGCTTGAAAATGCTCCCGGGTCAGTCCCGGGAGCGTTTTTTTCATTCGACGTCCTCAACACAGGCAGCGCTGCTGCCGCGGCTCATAATAGATGCTAGCGCTCCAGATCCTGATCGATGGCTTTGCCATCAGTGCCCTTTACGCCCTCGGCGCCACCGGCTTCACGCTGATCTTCGGTGTCTCCGGCGTCCTCAATCTCTCCCATGGCGCCATCATGGTGGCCGCAGCAGTGGCGGCCTGGGCCGCAGGCAGCGTGCTGCAAATGGACCGGTATTCCGGCGCGCTGCTTGGCGTCGCCGTGGCGCTGGTCATCGCATTCGCGACCTATTTCGCGGTGGTGAAGCCGATCCAGAATTCGCGGCGGATCCCGAACGAGGAGAAGGAAATCTTCGTCCTCACCGGCACGCTGCTCTGGGGCATCATGATCCAGGAGTTGATCGCCTATTTCTTCACCAACAATGCCAAGACGGTGCTGCCGATCGTCGAGGGCGTGGTCAACATCCTCGGTGTCCGCACGCCGCGGAACGAAATCTTCACTGCGATTGTCTGCTGCCTCGTCATCGCCCTGCTGTGGCTGCTGGTGAACCGGACGCGGATCGGCAAGGCCGTGCTGGCGGCATCCATGAACCCGCGTGGCGTGACGCTGCTCGGCTTCGAGCTCACCCGCATCTATGTCGTGGTCTGGGCCATTTACGGCGTGCTGGCCGGGATCGCCGGCGTGCTGCTCGGCATGTTCCTGGGGGTCAGCTCGTACAGTGTCGGCCCTCTGACGGCGAGCGCGTTCTCGATCGTGGTGCTCGGCGGCCTCGGCAGTGTGTCAGGCTCGCTGATTGCCGCCTTCGTGGTTGGCTATCTCGAAACCATGACGGCCTATCTGGTTTCGCCCGCCTACCGAACCATTCCGGCGCTGCTGCTGCTCGTCGTCGTGATGTACATCCGGCCCCAAGGCCTGCTGGGGAGGCGCTGACATGGCCGGGTTCTTCACGTCGCGCCTGTTCTTCATTTCAATGGCAAGTGTGGTCTTTGCCGCGACATTGCCGTTCTACGTGTCGGGTTACATCCTCGGACTGCTGACGGTAGCGTTCTATTTCGGCGTCTTCGCGATGGCCTGGGACCTGTTGTTCGGCTTCGCCGGCGAGGTCAATTTCGGCCCTACCTTCCTGATCGGCGTCGGCGCCTACACGGCCGGCATTCTCAACAACCAGTTCGGCTGGTCGGTCTATCTGTGCATCGTGCTCGGGGCACTGGCCTCGGTCGTCGCCGGCTTCGTGCTCGCCCTGCCGGCGCTGCGCGTGAGGGGACCGTATTTCGGCCTGACCACGCTGGTCGCGGTGCTCATCCTGCAGAATTTCATCGTGGTCTTTGCCGATCTCACCGGCGGCGAGATCGGGCTGACCATCCCTGACGTCATCACCATCGATGCCGGAGCGAACTACTGGATTGCGCTCGGTTTCATGACGATCAGCGCAGCCATCCTGTATGGGCTGGCGCAGTCGCCGATCGGCCTCGTATTGCAGGCGAGCGGACAGGATCCCGTGCAGGCCGGCGCGCTTGGCTTCAACATCGTCAAGCACAAGCTTGCGGCCTTCGTCGTCAGCGCATTCTTCTCCGGGCTCTCGGGTGCGCTGCTGGTATTCTATTTCGGCACCGCATCTGTCGGCACTGTGGTCGACGTCGCGGTCGGCGTGAACGTGATCGTCTCGGCGGTGCTCGGCGGACGACGCACCGTGCTGGGCGCGGCGCTCGGCGCGATCTTCCTGATCGTCGCCGGCGAATTCCTCAGGCCGACCGGCGAGCTCGCCACCTTCATCGTTTCGGCGGTGGCCCTGCTGGTCGTCCTGTTCTTCCCCGGCGGGTTCCTCGGAGCAGCCTTGTCACGCGAGGCGCGCTCGTGATGGACCAGACCGTCATCACGGCTCCCGTCCTCACCGTTCGCGGACTGACCAAGCGATTCGGTGGCCTGACTGCCGTCAAGAACCTCGCCTTCGATTTGCGCCCTGGTGAAATTCTCGGCCTGATCGGTCCCAATGGCTCCGGCAAATCGACCGCCATGAAGAGCGTCATGGGCATCGAGCGGCCGACCGACGGCGAGGTCGTGTTCGAAGGCGAAGACATCGCCGGGCTCCCTGCGCACAAGATCGCGCGCAAGGGCTTTGGCATGGTGTTCCAGCACTCCCGTCCGCTGAACCGCCAGACGGTGCTCGAGAACATCATGGTGGCGCTGTTGCCCGACAGCCTGTTCATGCTGTTTCCCGACAAGGCGCTGACCGAGCGCGCCAAATGGATCGCGGAACGCGTCGGCCTCGGCGCCGTCATGCACCGCCGCCCGCCAACCCTGCCGTTTGCCGATCTGCGGCGGCTCGAGCTTGCGAAGGCGATCGCGCGCGATCCGAAGGTCGTTCTGGTCGACGAGCCCTTTGCAGGACTTACGCGTACCGAGGTCGGCGCCTTCTCCGAACTGATCCGCAGCTTCCGGGACGAAGGGCGGGCAGTGATGCTGGTCGACCACAATGTGAAGAGCGTCGCCGCGCTGGTCGACCGCGTGCTTGCAATGTATCTGGGCGAAGAGATCGTCACCGGCCGGGCCGAGGACGTCATGAAGAACGAGACCGTGCGGCGGGTCTATCTCGGCGGCGCGATCGAAACCCACGCGCGGCCGGAAACCAGCTTCAAGGACAAGGTGCCGCTGCTCCAGGTCGAGAATGTCAGCGTTCACTATGGCAAGGCACAGGCGCTCGAGAACGTCTCGATCCACGTCCATGAGGGCGAGTTCGTTTCCATCGTCGGACTGAACGGCGCCGGCAAGACGACCCTGTTCAACACCATCTCGGGCTTCCTGCCCTATACCGGCGAAATCCTGCGCGGCGGCGAGAGGCTGCGCGGCATCGGCCCGGCGCGAATCGCGCGCAGCGGTCTCGTGCAATGCCCGGAATCGCGCGAGCTGTTCGGCGAGATGAGCGTGCGCGAAAACCTCGATCTCGGCGGTCAGCATTTGCCCGACGAGGAGAAGGCAAGGCAGCTCGCCTGGCTGTTCGAACTGTTCCCGATCCTCAGGGAGCGTCAGGGTCAGTTGGCACAGACTCTGTCCGGCGGAGAGCAGCAGATGCTGGCGATCGGCCGGGCGCTGATGATGAAGCCGCAGATCCTGATCCTCGACGAGCCCACGCTGGGGCTCGCGCCCGTGATCCTGGAACTGTTGTCGAAGGCGCTGGAAAAGCTGCGCCAGACCACCTCGATCACCGTTTTGCTCGGTGAACAGAACGTCACCTTCGCACTTCCGCATGCCGACCGCGTCTACGTGCTCGAACACGCGCGGATCGTATGGGAGGGCGATCCCGGGCGTTTCGCCGCCGAAGCCGGCGCCGGATATCTCTAGTTCTTCAGCACCAGAAACAACAAGGCAAAGAAAAAGGGAGACCAATATGCCACGACATCGCTCTCACCTCGGCGCGGGCAGCCTGCTGCCACTCGCCACGGCGCTCGCGCTGTGTCTCGCAGCGCCGGCCTATGCGCAGTCCAAGGACCCGATCAAGATCGGCGTGATCGCCGAGGTGCAGTCGATCGCGGGCGCGGCAACGCCGGGCGGGGCACAGATCGCCGCCGACGAAATCAACGCCAAGGGCGGCGTGATGGGCCGCAAGATCGAGATCGTGACCTACGACAACAAGAGCTCGTCGGCGGACTCGGTCCGCGCCTTCCAGCGCGCCGTCAGCGAGGACAAGGTCTCCGCCGTCATCGCGAGCTACATCAGCGAGGTGGTGCTGGCGCTCGAACCCTGGGCTGCGCGGCTGAAGATGCCGCTGATCACGCCCGGCGCGGCATCGAACGAGATCACCAAGGCGATCCATAACGACTATGAGAAGAACAAATATACGTTCCACGGCTATCTGACGTCGGCCGCGCAGGCGCAAATCGTCTGCGACGCCGCCAAGGACCTGCTGGTCGACCAGCTCAAGTTCAAGACGGTGGCGATCATGAGCGAGGACGCCGCCTGGACCAAGCCGCTCGACGTCGGCTACGAGGCCTGCCTGCCCAAGGCCGGACTGAAGGTCGTCGAGCACATCCGCTTCTCGCCCGACACCACCGACTTCACGCCGATCTTCAACAAGATCGAGGGCCAGAAGCCCGACGTCATCGTCACCGGCATCTCGCATGTCGGCGTGCAGCCGACCGTGCAGTGGAAGAACCAGCAGGTGCCGATTCCGATGTTCGGCATCAGCGCGCAGGCGCTGAGTCCAACCTTCTGGAAGGATACCAACGGCGCAGCCGATGGCGTGCCGTCGCTCGCGGTGGCAACGCCAGACGTGGCCGTTACCTCCAAGACCAAGCCATTCGCGCAGGCGTTCAAGGCCAAGTTCGGCACGCCGCCGGCCTATACCGGCTACACCGCCTATGACGAGGTCTATATCATCGCAGACGCGATCCAGCGCGCCGGCTCGACCGACCCTGACAAGATGGTCGCCGAACTCGAAAAGACCGACTTCGAGGGAACCATCGGCAAGATCCAGTTCTATGGCAAGAACGACGAGTTCACCCACGGCATCAAGTCAGGCCCGGGCGCCGTGACCGGACTTGTGTTCCAGTGGCAGGACGGCAAGCAGGTCACGGTGTGGCCGAAGGCCATCGCGGAAGGGAAACTCAAATTCCCGAGCTTCGTGAAGCTGTCGCAGTGATGCGTCGAGAGCCCGGCTGCTCGCAGGGCACAGGTGACGCAATAGACGCCGAGGCACAGCTGCAGTTGCAGCTGTGCCTCATTTCATGAGGTCGCAACGCCTTCGTTACAGCAATCCGACCTTGTGCATGATCTCCCGGATCTGGGCCGGATCAAGGTCCGTCATCGTGGGGGCGAGTGTCGCGCCCGCCGTCTGTGCGGGACCGCGCGCGACATAGCTCCCACCGTTTTGCGCGGGATCGATGGACTGCAGCGTCATCGCACCCGCCGTTTGTGCCGGGCCGCGCGCTACGTAGCTCGCACCGCCCTGCACCGGATCGGCGGACTGCGGCGCCGGCGCACCCGCCGGAACCATGCTCGGCGAATCGACCGGCCGCAATCCCAATAGACGACGCAGGGCTTCCAGCGAAGGATCGGTTCCAGACGCGGCGGCGGCAACGGGGGCAACGCCGGTCTCGAGGCCGAGCGCCCGCATCGCGTTTGGCAGTCCCGCGCCCGTACGGTTCGGGTCGCCGAATTGCAGCGGCGTCGCCGTTTCCTTCAGAATCTGGAACAGCCGCTCGACACGGCGAGCGTCGCGATTCTGGAAGTTGCCTTTGGCGAAGTCCGGATGGTGCGCCAGCACGAGCGCAGCCAGGCCCGTGACGTGCGGCGTCGCCATCGAGGTACCGTCCCATGCACCGAAACCGTCCGCCGGAAGCGACGAGACGATCCCGACGCCGGGCGCGCAGACGTCGACCTCCGGCCCGAAGCAAGAGAACTTGGCCGGGAAATATCCGTCGCGGCTCTGGAAGCCGTCCAGCGCCTGCTGTGAGTGGTAGCTGTCGTCGGGGAACTCGCCCCATTTGCCCAACGCGGCGACCGCCAGGCAATGCGGCGTCGAAGCGGGAAACTGCACCGGCCCCGAGGAATTGCCGGCCGCGATGATGCAGGCCATGCCCATTTGCTTGGCGCGGATGATGCGTTCCTCGATGATCCGCGAAGGCTCGCCGCCGCCCAGACTCATGTTGGCGACGTCGATGCCCTGCTCCATGCAGTAATCGAGCGCAGAGACGAGATCGCTGAACCGGCCGCCCGGGAAGATGCGGCAGACGTGGACCTCCGCCGCGGGAGCGAAGCCGCGGATGCCGCCACCGGGTCCGACCGGACCGCCGGCGATAATTCCGGCGCAATGCGAACCGTGGCCGATCGTATCGACGGTCCACGCCGTCTTGTCGTTGCCGACCATGCTGGAGCCGTGCGTGACGCCGTGCAGATTGCGATGGGTTGGCGCCAGGCCGGAATCGATGACGGCGATCTTGATACCGGCACCGTCGAAGGACGGAGGCAGACGATCGAGGCCCATCGCGCGCTCACCCCAGCCCATCAACTGCTGGCCGGGGAAATCGCGCAGAACCGCGCCCAGCGCTCTCACGACGATCCGGTTGACACTGTTGGGAACGAGTTGCGGACGATCGAGCCAGAACGTCCAGTAGTCGACCTTCGGCTTGACGAGGATCGAGCGGATGGTTTCCGGCGTTTCGCCCTGAAGGGTCACTGTGGCGCGGCCCGACGCATCGGTGATGCCCTGTGCCGGCCACATGCTGCCGAACACATAGACTTCGGCTTCCGGCAACGGGCCATCCTGACCCAACACTTCGATCGTCGTTGTGAAACCGTCGGCCAGCGGCGTAAGCACCCCGGGATTGGGAAGCTGCGGCGTGGTCGGGTCCAGCATGTAGGTCAGCCGCTCGTCGCGTTCCACCGCACAACGTCCTTGTGCCTGGGTCTTCAGCAGCCTGGCCTTGTCGGGGGTCATGCGGGCGAGCACCAGCGGACTGAGCGGCACTTGTCCAAGTTCTGCGCTCTGAAACCCGAACAGGCGCGGCGCGGGCACCGTTTTCACCACCTCGATGTCAGGGCTGCTGGTAAGCTGCTGGGTCAGAAAGTCGGCGCTGAAGGTGGCAAGCCCGGCTTGCTGCTGTGGCGCGATCATGAATTGCGCCGGGCGCGATGCGATCGTCGCGGGCTCCTGCGCTGGTGCCGGTGACGGGCTGGCGCTGTGTTCCGGATGCGCGCCGTTGCCGTTCGCAGAATCGGCCGCCTCATTCTGATCACCGTGCCCGGAAGTTCCTGATTTGCCTCTTGTGGCCATCTGCGGCCTCCTTGATGTTTTGCGTGTCCAATGTTTGCCCACCAAAATCAGTCGGCATCGAATGGCTTCAGCTCTGAATTCGGCTCGACCACGAGCGTGGCAAACGTCGATTTCAGGCGATCAGCCTGTGTCTTCGTCATCGAAAGGATGACGACGTCGGGTGCAACCTGCGCGACTCGTTTCACGCCGGGCTCACGCTGCAAGTGGTCGTTGAGCTGACCGGATTTGACCGGGTCTCCCTGCACGATGAATTCCTGCGACGAGTTTGAATCCGCCATCTAGATTCCATTCACATCTGTGCGCGGAGGGCGGGCCTGCGCCCGCCCTCCGTCGCGTTGGGTCTAATGCATCGTGCCACCGGGCTGGCCGGCGTTGAAGACGCCGAGCTGGCGACCGATATCCAGGCCGGTCTGGGCACCCTGGCCGATCTTCTTCAGCACGCTCCAGAAGCTCTGCAGCTCCATGTCGGTCGGCGGCGCCACCGAGGCAGGCTGCAGGCCGGGCTGGCCGGCGCTGAAGACGCCAAGCTGGTGACCGATATTCACGCCGGTCTGCACACCCTGGCCGATCTTCTTCAGCACGCTCCAGAAGCTCTGCAGTTCCATGTCGGAGACCTGCGCCGCGCCGGGTTGCAGGCCGGGCTGATCGGCGCTGAAGACGCCAAGCTGGTGACCGATGTTCACGCCGGTCTGCACACCCTGGCCGATCTTCTTCAGCACGCTCCAGAAGCTCTGCAGCTCCATGTCGGTCGGCGGCGCTGCCGCGGCGGGCTGCATGCCGGGCTGACCGGCGCTGAAGACGCCGAGCTCCTTACCGACATTCAAGCCGGTCTGGACGCCCTGGCCGATTTTCTTCAGCACGCTCCAGAAGTCCTGCAGTTCCATGTCCGTCGGCGGCGCTGCCGCAGCGGGCTGCAGGCCGGGCTGGCCGGCGCTGAAGACGCCAAGCTGGTGACCGATATTCACGCCGGTCTGCACGCCCTGGCCAATCTTCTTCAGCACACTCCAGAAGCTCTGCAGCTCCATGTCGGTCGGCGGCGCTGCCGCGGCGGGCTGGAAGCCAGGCTGGCCGGCGCTGAAAATGCCAAGCTGGTGACCGATGTTCAGGCCGGTCTGGGCACCCTGACCGATCTTCTTCAGCACGCTCCAGAAGCTCTGCAGTTCCATGTCGGAGACCTGCGCCGCGGCAGGTTGATAGCCGGGCTGGCCGGCGCTGAAGACGCCAAGCTGGTGACCGATATTCACACCGGTCTGCACGCCCTGGCCAATCTTCTTCAGCACGCTCCAGAAGCTCTGCAGCTCCATGTCCGAAACCTGAGCGGTTTCCGGACCGGCAGAAAACGGCAGGAAACCTCCGCCGATGTGGCCCACGGTACCACCGATACTCTTTCCCCGCTTGCCGCCGAGCAGGCCGCCGATAACTCTTCCGGCCGCACCGCCCAGGATGGAGCCGAATATCCCCTGCGGGTCCAACTGGCCGTAGTCCTCAATTCCTTGCTGTGTTCCAGTCATGATCAAAGTCTCCTGATGAGTGCCTGACCCGCGAGCGACACGCGCTCCCCGCAGGGAGCCGGGATCACTACGCACGAATGTGCGAGCGGCTGATGCTACGACCAGGATCGTGATGCAGGTGTCACGCCGAGCGTGAAAGTTGCGTCAAAGTTTTTGGCGCCAGGCAATTTCTTCGCGCCGGGTAATTTGAGCGAGGAAGATCTCGGACCGTCAGCGCGAAACATGCGCCGGATCTCGTGCTGCAGCCGTTCGGTCTCCTGCTCCGGCACCGCGCGAACCTCCCTCCACAGCACGGCGCGGCAGAGATCATACTGGCGCAAAGCGTCGGTACGGCGACCTTTCTGCGCATAACAGCGCATCAAGATGCGATGAACCTCCTCCTGAACGGGGTCGATCGCCAGAATGCGCAACGCGAGCGCGATCGCGATATCCGTTTGCTCCCGCCCGCCCGTCGCCAGCAGGCCCGCAAGCGCCCGCATGGCTTGCACCCTCAATCGCTGGCGTTCTGCGGACAGCCAGGCTTCAAACTGGCATGAGGTTGAGCTGATGCCTTCGAGAAGGTCGCCGCGATAGAGTTCCGCCGCGCGCGCCAGCCGTTCGGGATCGTTCTCCTGGAGGAGCTGTTCGAATTCCCCGACATCGGTACTTATGGCGTTCGGGAAGATGCGAATGTCGTCGCGATCCGCCGAGATCACGTCGGCGTATTGCGGCAACACACGGCGCAATGTGAGCAGAGCCTGTCGAAGACTGGCGCGCGCGCGATCGCCGAAATGGCCATCCCATAGCAGGGTCGCGAGCTTGCCGCGTGAAATGGCGCGAGGGGAGCTAAGGGCGACATAGCCTAGAAGAGTTGCAGCCTTGCGGCTGGGGATCAACACCGACTCGCCGGAAGCACGCATTACCTCGACACCGCCGAAGAGATTGATCTGGAGCAGCGACATTGTCCTTTATCCTTCGGTCATTGTCCTCTGTCCCTCGGTTATCCAATACCGAGCATTCTTCTTGTGATCGGGATCACCGATGATCCGGACAGCGCCCACCACCCAAACGTCAGCGATCGGATCGAAATGCTCGCGCGGCCACCATACAACCTGAGTTAGACAAAACAATGGATCGTCGCCTCGCATCGTTTCAGCAATTTGTGAGGCTGCTTCTTCTCAATGTGTGAGATAGCCCATAGTCAACGTGCGAATTGTAGCTGCAGCAGAATCGTCCTGATGCGTTAGTTGACTTCGGCACCGAACAACCGCGCAAGACTTCGGCATGACTTGTCACGGCAATCAAGCGCGACGGCGCCGCGTTGCTGCAAAGGTCGGCTGAACTGACATATCGGTTCCACGATCGCGACGTGCGCATCACCTCTTGCGCTCGCTGTCTGCACGGTAGGTTGATCAAGACCGCCATCGCACCGGCCAAACACTTGCCACCGAGCAAGCCGACGCAGGCATTGGCACGCAAGAGTCGTGCGCGACGATATGGCACGCTCAAGCCGGAGCAGAAGACATGCAACCGCGCGGCGGGAAGTCGCAACGCGCACCACCGGCATCACCGGTTACCGATGTGCTCGGGATGAAAGTCTGAGCTGGCGGAGAGGGAGGGATTCGCGGCAAACACGGAAACAGTCGCCGTGAATCAAATACTTAAAAGAAATCCTCTCGTTCCTGGCCTCACCATCGCAAGTGACGGACCCCGGCCAGATAACCCGCAGATACAACGACCAGGATCGCAAGCGGATACCAGGTGATGACGAACAGCGGACTGTCGTCAAAACAGTTCATGGCGTTGAACACTGCCGCCTGGCTGCCCGCCGCCAAACCAGCCATCGCGCCGCTCCGCCCGGGAGCCGCCGGTGCCCCGCTTTTCAATGCCGCGATGAATACCGCGAGCGGGCCGCTCGCAAGCAGCGGGATCAGCGCCATGCAGTTTACGGCGTTGGAGCCGATCAGTCGCACCGCCCAATCCGATGCCGGAACCGCCATCAACTCGGCCGCCACCCCGGCGCACAGCACCAGCAACGGAACGGGCAGCAAGCGGCACAATGACAACAGACTTGAACAGGAAGCGGACTGTGTGAAGCGCGGCCTCAATGTCGTCTCGAAAGCCGATCCGCGTAAAGAACACAATCGCAACAAAGGCCATCGCCGGCAGCAACGCCAACAGAAGCGTCGTCCGCGGCTTTCGTCCGACATAATCCGTCGGCAGCCAGAGCCCGAATGAGATCCTCTGTCATCATCGCGGAACACCTCGCAAGGCGACGGTGCACTGCGTCAACAGACCGCGCCATCACGCCCCCTTCATCGTTTCGTCGCGGCCACTGCCAAAGTTACGCATGCCGGAGGCCTGAACGCAATCGTCTCAGGACTTGCGGGCCAGTGATTGCAAAGCCTGCTGTTCCCGCGCGGGAATATCCATCAGCGCGTGGTGCAGCGGCAAATGCCGGCCCTGGTATTTGGCCGCCAGCGCCAGGCGGGCGCCGACGATCGAGGTCTCGTGCAAGATCGGCCAATCCTTGTAGACGAGACGAATATTGCCGTCGGCCTTGACGAGCTTTTCGAGGCTTGTGGCGGCCTTCTTGCAATAGGGACAGTTGCAGTCAAGGAAATCGACGATGGTGAGGTCGCCATTGGGATTGCCGGACGTCGGTGCGTCGGGATCGTTCAGGATCATGTCACGCCTGACTTCTCCATGCTCGTCTTGCGTCCGCTCAAGCACCCTTTCGGGGTCACGTTCCGAGCACGATCGAGCGTGCCGTTTCCGCCGCCGAGCGATGTGTCTCGCCGTGCTGAGATTCGACGGAATAATGCGCAGCGTGGACTTAATGATGCAACGCCCTGCGATCATGGCAGTCGCGATTGCCGTGCTGAAAATCAGTCGATTCTCTGTCGACGGCTCTTACGGCAACACGTCAAGCCGACGCCTGCTGGATAGCCGCACCCACTCTCTTGCGCCGAACGATTGCAACCTCGGCATCCTCGAAAAGCTGATGGCCAAGCACATCACCGAGCATTATCCAAGCGACATCCCGATCGGTGACATCATCCGTTATGACGACAGCACCTTGCGCTCACGCACCCATTCATTTCCACCGTCTCAATCGAGCGTGATGCCGTTCTCTTTTATTATCGGGCCCCACAAGGCCATCGGCTGCTCTATGAACGTACGTTGTTGCGCAGCATCACCTATTACCATTGTCACCTGGAAGGATTCGGCGATTCGCTTATTGATCTCCGGCTCGCGCAATGTCTCGGCGAGAGCACTTGCAAACTTTTGGATGATTGGCTTCGGCGTGCCGCTCGGCGTGACAACGCCCCAAGAGGCGTATGATTCGAAATTGTCGAAGCCGCTTTCCAATGCCGTAGGCACGTCCGGCAAGGAGGGAATGCGAGTCTTGCCGGCTTGAATGAGCGGAACGATCGTCTTCGCGACAGTCTGCGGAACGATGAGCGCCGCACTGCCCACCACCATGTCGATGTGGCCTGCAATTGCATCGTTCATCGCCGGCCCGCCGCCACGATAGGGAACGTGAACGAACTTGCATCCAGCCTGTTTCTCCAGAAGCGTAATGGTCAGGTGCCCTACGCTTCCGCTTCCAATCGAACCATAGGTGACTGTGCTCGGCGCTGCCTTGGCGGCCGCTACTACGTCGGCAAATGACTTCCAGGGTCGAGACGGGTTTTTCGCCAGGACGTTAGGCGCGGTCCCAATGAGGAGAACCGTATCGAAATCGTTAAGCGTGTCGAAGTTCAATTTCATCAAGAACGGATTCACCGAATGAGTGTCGAAGACAAACAACCAGGTGTTGCCGTCCGGCGGAGATTTTGCTGCAGCGCTGGTACCGACACTCCCGGACGCTCCCGGCTTGTTCTCGACAATGATCGTGGCACCGAGTTTTTCCTGAAGTCCCGGCAGCACGATGCGGGCGATCGGGTCGATCGAGCCACCAGGTGGAAAAGGAACGATGATCTTGATTGTGCCCGAAGGCCATTCCTGAGCCCGTGCGCCAGCGCTGACCCAAGGCATCGCGATAGCTCCAGCAACCAACGACCGCCGGCTCAACTTCATGACTTCACTCCCTTCCAATTCGACCATTGACTGACCTGGCAATCACGGCGTCTTTCTCCGCGACCGTCGCCTGGCAGTTCATCTGCATTGGCGGATCGCACCTGGCTGCGAGGGCGATTCAGTCGACCTTGATCCCGAGTTCGGTCACCGTCCTGGTCCATTCAGCCGTCTCCCGCTCGACGAAGCCGACTATCTCTTCGTCATTTATCTTCGGAATTTCGGCTCCCTGGATTTCCCAGGCGCGAGCGACAGCCGGGCTGGTCAGAGAACCTTTGACCAGGCCTCTGATCCTGGAAACCAGATCGGATGGCGTGCCCGCGGGAGCCCAGATCGCGTACCAGATGGAAGCATCCAGTTGCGGACCTCCTGCCTCCACAAAAGCGGGAATGTCGGGGAATCGCGGCGATCGCTTATCGGCTATCAAGGCTATCGCCTTCAGCTTCCTACCTTCGATCTGGGGAGCGGACGTACCCATTCCGTCGAACATCATGTCGCAGACGTTGGCAATCAGATCGGTGAGTGCGGGCGCGGTCCCTCGGTAGGGCACATGCAGGATGTCCACCCCTGCGCGCCGCTTGAACATCTCTCCGATGATGTGCTGCGAGGTGCCGTTGCCGGACGAGCAATAGGTGAGCTTCCCCGGATTTGCCTTCGCCTCCTTGATGATATCGGCGACCGTCGCGAAGCGGGATTCCGCCGGCACCACCAGGACGTTCGGAACGACGGCGGTGATGGCGATCGGCACGAAGTCCTGGTCGATGCGATAGCCGCGAGACGGATAAACGGCTTCGGACATCGGCTGATGCACGCCACCGGCCAAGAGGACCGTGCCGTCCGCCGAGGATTTCGCGGCTGCGAGCACACCGACTGTCCCCCCGGCGCCGGCGCGATTCTCGATGATAATCCGGTTCGGAAGTTGGTCGCTGAGGGTCGACGCGATCGGTCTGGCGAAGCTGTCGACCCCGCCGCCAGGCCCGTACGGCACTACAATTTTGACGATCTTGGTGGGCCATTCCACCGCGTGTGCAAGCTGCACTGCAGGAAGCCACGAGAGAGCAGAGACGACGCAAGCAATTATCTTCAAAGCGGTTCGCACGATGTTTTCTCGCCTTGACCATGGATTGAAATCGATTTCGGACGAAATCGTCGGGTCGCAAGAAATTGTGCATCGCTCGAACAGGAGGTCCAATCGATAGTGCCAATGGAGCCATTCAGCGGAGTGATGCCGCTCAAGCCCCATTTGTCAGGGCAGCGCGAGGCCTTGTAAGTAGTTCAAGCAGCCGTAGCGGTGCAGGCTACGATCGGATATCGCACTTCGTCAGAGGAAGCCAATGGCTCTCGTTCTCGTTCCGGGTTTCATGCTCGATCAGGAGATGTGGGCGTCCCTCGAGCCCGAAATGAAAGATTACCGCCCGATCTTCCATGCCGACCTCGGCCGGGACGACAGCATCCGGACGATGGCACAGCGGCTGATCGCGGAGGCACCGAGCCGCTTCGTCCTGATCGGCTTCTCGCTCGGCGGCTACGTCGCACGCGAAGTGGCCAGGCTCGCTCCAGACGCCGTCAGCGCTCTGGTGCTCATCGCTACTTCCTCGCGCGCCGATACGCCAGAGCAGGTCCAGCGGAAAGCCGCCGCTGCGGTGCTCGCCGCCGACCCGTTCAAGGGCATGAGCCGCTTGTCGCTGCGGGCGGCAGTCCATCCAGACCGCAGTACCGACGACGACCTGATCGGCCGGTTGCAGGATATGGGACGTCGCCTCGGGCTGGAGACGTTTCGACGCCAGTCCGCTCTCGATCGGCATGGTGATGCCGACCGATTGAGCGAGATCGCGTGCCCGACGCTGATCGTCGCCGGCGCGGACGACAGGCTGCGGAGCCTCGACGAAGCCAACGAACTTCACGCCGGCATTGCGCACTCCACCTTGGAGATCGTGCAGCACACGGGTCACATGATCCCGATGGAGCAGCCGGCCGCATTGGCGAACGTCGTCAAGTCATGGCTCGGCAAGATCGATCTGGTAGAGGCAATCCTCTTCGATCAGCTCGACCGTCACCACCCCTGAACTCAAGGAATCAAGAGTCCCTTGCCCGTGGTCTGCGTATCGAACAGCCTATAGGCCTCTTCAGCGGCTTCGAGCGGCCATGAATGGGTGAACAGGCCGTCGACGTCGAGCTTGCGTTCCGAGACGAAGCGCGCGCAATCGGCCTGTCCGTTCTTGCTGAAGGTCCAGCTTCCGAACACCGATAGCTGCTTGCGGTTCATGTCGTTGCTGACGTCGATGGTCACATCGCCGCCCTCGCCCAGGAAAACGACTCGCCCCCACTTGCGGGCCGACTTGATCGCCGCTGCCCTCGCGTTGGGCGACCCCGTGCAGTCCATCGTGCAATCCGCGCCGCGTCCTCCCGTCAAATCGCGGATCGCGGCGATGACGTCGTCGGATCGGGCGTCCAACAGATCGTGCGCGCCGAACTCCTTGGCGCGTTGAAGGCGGCCGGGATCGATGTCCAAGGCAATGACGCGCGCGCCCATAGCCGTGGCGAGTTGCGTTCCGCTCAGGCCGACGGGGCCCTGACCGAAGATCGCAATCGTCTCGCTACCACGCAGTCCGAGCCGATCCAGACCGCCCCAGGCCGTACCGGTGCCGCAGGAGATCGCGGCGCCGGCTTGGAACGAAAGGTCATCCGGCAGGCCCACCAAAGAGTCCGCAGGAACCTTCATGAACCTGGCGTGGGCGCCGTCGCCATTGGCACCGAACGTGATCGAGCCCTCGTCGCACATCTGCGTCCATCCACCCCGGCACTGATGACAGCAACCGCAGCCGACGTAGTGATGGTTCATCACACGCATGCCGACCTTGGCGAGAGGGCTCCAGACGCCCTTCCCCACTTCGGCTACGACGCCGCAGGGTTCGTGGCCCGCGATGATGGGCCTGTCGGACTTCTTGCCCAAACCGATGGAGTCCGCTCCGTCGGCGGCGCGATAGTATTTCAGGTCGCTCCCGCACATGCCGGACGCCTTGATCTCGAGAATGACCTCGCCCGGACCGGAGCTCGGATCCGGAGGGTCGCGGATTTCGAGTTTGCGGTCGCCAAGAAAATAGACTGCTTTCATCGTCGCACCTCTGCGGGTTCGCTATGCGATGGTCGGAAGATCTTGCCGGGATTGAACAAGCCGTCCTCGTCGAGCGCGGCCTTGATCCGACGCATGAGATCGAGCTCCACCGGATCCCTCTTGCTTTCGAGCAGGTCGACCTTGGCTCGACCGATGCCGTGTTCGGCGGAGAACGTCCCGTCCAGGGAGTGCACGATATCGTAGATCGCCTGGCTGATCTGCTTGCCTTGCTCAGCCGCCCGCTCCGGGTCGAGCGCGGCCGGCAGGACGACGTTCAGGTGAATATTGCCGTCGCCGACGTGCCCGAACGGAACGACCATGGCGTCCTGAAAGCCGGCTTCGATGTCGCTGCGGCTCCGGCGCAGAAGCTCGGGCACCTTTGCCACCGGCACCGCGACGTCGTGCTTGAAATCGCGTCCCGCCTTTTTCTGGAACTCAGTCTGGTCTTCCCGCAGGCGCCAGATCTGCTTCTGTTGTTCTCCGCTCTGGGCAAGCGCGGCATCGACGATGGTGCCATCCTCGAGCCTGTCGGCGAGGAACGCTTCCAGCATGTCCTTCAGACCGGCTTCCGGACGGCTCGAGGTCAGTTCGACAAGGACGTAGTGGTCCGCCTTCTCGACGGGCGAGCGCAGCCCTGCGCGCTTCGCCAGCTCCACACATGATCCGGAAAGGTACTCGATAGCCCGCACGTTCCCGTCCGCGGCCGCGCGCAGCTTTATCCAGAAATCCAGCACCTGGCCCTCGGTCTCGACCGCGCAGAAGGCGACCTCGCGCAGTACCGGCAGTGGCGCGAGCTTCATCGCCGCCGCCGTGATGATGCCGAGCGTTCCTTCCGAACCGGCGAAAAGGTGCTTGAGGGCGTAGCCGGTGTTGTCCTTGCGCAGCGTGCGCAGGCCGTTCCAGATACGTCCATCCGGAAGCACGACCTCCATTCCGAGCAGGAGATCTCTCGCGCTCCCGTACCGTACTGCCGAGATACCGCCTGCGTTCGTCGCAAGCGCGCCACCGAGCGTAGCGGTACCCTCCGAGGCGTAGGACAAGGGAAACAGCGTGCCCGCGTCCGCTGCGGCGTTCTGAAGCTCGGCGATGGTCACGCCCGCTTCCGCCACGACGGACATGTCGACAGGATCGATCGTCCGGATCTTCTTCATGACGCCGGTGCTGACGACGATCTGGAGGCCGGTTTCGTCCGGCGTCGAGCCGCCGACAAGTCCCGTGTTGCCACCTTGAGGGACGACGCTGACGCCGGCCTCCCGACAGATCCGGACGCTCTGCGAGAGCAGGCACGCCGACCTGGGCCGCAAGACGCAGGCAGCGTTACCACGAAGCAAACCGCGCCAATCCGACAGATATCCGTCCGTCAGCGCCGGGCCGGTGATGCAATCGGAGCCCAGCAGTTCCCGGAGCCTGGGGACGACGTCGTTCACAGCTGCTTCCAGGTAGCTGTCGCGTGAGCGATGGTCTCTCCGGCGCCGTCGATAGCCGACGATTGCAGAAAGAAGGTCTTGCGTCCCTTCTTCAGAAAGCTCGCACGACACGTGACCACGCCGCTGCGAACCGGGGCGAAATACTGGACCTTCATCTCGAGCGTCGCGCCGGCGCCGAACTGATGCTTGAGGAGATGCCCCATCGAGATGTCGAGCGCGGTCGCCAGCACGCCGCCGTGGAGCGATCCCTGCGGGTTGTACATGTAGGGCTTCACGTCGAGGGAGACGATGCAGGCTTCGGCCTCGTAGGAGACTGCCATCCCGAAGAAGCGTGACAGGAAGAACGACCCGAACTCATGGCGGCCGTCGCCCATGGCTGCCACGACAAGTTCTCGAACCTGCGCCTCGTCCATCCGTCGTCTCCGCTATTCGGCCGATTGCTTCAGTGTAGTTTGGCCGAACGCGCCTTTCGAGGCAAAGGCCAATACCTCATTCCGCGTCGACCCGAGCCAGTTCTCGAACACCTCGACGGTGTGCTCGCCCAGTGTCGGAGGCGGAGTGGACGGCGCAGGCGGCGCATCGTCGAAGCGCAACGGCCGCGCGACGAACTTGACCTCTCCCGCCACCTTGTGCGTCACGGTCTGGACCATGTCGCGCTGGACGAGTTGCGGCGCTTCGCAGACCTCGCCGACCGTCCTGATCGCACCGCACGGAATGCCGGCGCCGCTGAAGATCTCGAGCCAACGATCGCGCGGCTCGGCCTTGAAGATCGGACGCAGAATCTCCGCGAGCGCAACGCGGTTGGCCGCCCGCTTGGGCGCGGTGTCGAAGCGGGGATCGGTTTCGATATCCTTGCGGCCGATGGCGGCGCAGAACAACGACCAGAACTTGTCGTTGGCGACGCCGAGGTTGAACCAGCCGTCGCTCGCCTCGAAGGTTTCGTACGGACTGATGGTCGGGTGCACGTTGCCGCGACGCTTCGGGCTTTCTCCGGACGCGAAGTACATGCCGGCGTTGAACGTCAGCAGCGAGGCCATGGCGTCCAGCATGGAGACGTCGACCCGTCCGCCGACGCCGCTCCGCTCGCGCTTCATGAGTGCGGCGAGCACCGCCTGCGATGCGTAGAGGCCGGTGACCAGGTCGGCGATCGAAGTTCCCACCTTCATGGGCGGACCGTCCGGATCCCCGGTGATGTCCATGACGCCGGACTCGCCCTGCAGGATCAGGTCGTAGCCGGGCCGGCTTGCATCCGGACCAGTGCGGCCGAAGCCGGAGATGCTGCACTGGATGAGCTTCGGATTGTGGGCACTCAACGCTGCGTAGGACAGGCCCCACTTGTCGAGCGTCCCCGGCCTGAAATTGTCGATCACGACGTCGGCGGCCCTGGCGAGCGCGATCACCGCGTCCCGGCCGGCCGGCGACTTCAGATCGATCGCGCAACTTCGCTTGTTGCGATTGACCGACAGAAAGTATGAGCTCTCCCCGTTGACGAACGGAGGGCCGTACCGGCGACTCTCGTCGCCGACGCGGGGATCTTCGATCTTCACGACGTCCGCCCCGAGATCGCCGAGATGCATCGTGGCGAACGGGCCGGAGACGACGCGGCACAGGTCCAGGACCTTGATGCCGGAGAGAGCTTCCGTACTAGACGATCGCATCCGCCAGATCCTTCATCGTGGGGACGGTGATGTCGGGCTGGTGCGGCGTCTCTTCGAACGGCCGGTCGCGGCGATTGATCATCGCGGTGCGCATGCCTGCCGACTTCGCGCCGATGACGTCGAAGGCGTGGTTGGCGACGAAGAGGATCTGGTCCATCTTGAGGCCGAGGATCTCGGCGGCCTTCGTATAGGTCGCCTTATGCGGCTTGAAGGAGTTCGCTTCGGCGACGGAGATCACGTTGTCGAACCGGATCCTGTGATACTTCTTGGCCGTTTCGAGCATGTCGCGGTCGCCATTGGACAGTACGACCAGCTTGTACCTGGTCTGCAGCTTCGCCAACGCCTCCGGCACCTCCGGGAAGCATTCGAGCTTCTCGATCTCGCCGACCAGGTACTTCACCTCGTCCTTGGTGTACTTGATGCCCGAGCGATCCATGACCTGGGAGACGGCGCGGTGGCCGATCTCGCGATAGGGCGTGTGCTCGCGGTGGAGCAGCGCGTCGATCATCGAGTTCTCGAAGTGGGTGCGGCGCCACCAGGTGACGAAGGAGTTCGGGTTGCCCGTCCAGCCCTTCTCCTTGAGAAATGGAGTCGCGATCTTGACGAGGCCCCCCTGCATGTCGACGACCGTGCCGTACTGGTCGAACATGCAGACTTTGATGGTGTCCTTGAGCTTCTGAACGTCGGTCATTGCTTCTTCCTTTTACTGGCGGAATGGATGATCCGGATTTGATCGCATCCATCGTCATTTTCGAAATGGATTGTTCTTCTGCGCACATTCGCGACGTGAATGTCACGCGACGCTACGCTCGCTCAGGTCAATCGCATGATGAACGGATTCTGCGGGCGATCGGCGGAGTTGTTGATCCAGACCGTCTTCGGCTGCATGTAGCCCTTGATTATCTCCTGCCCGCTTTCGCGACCGAGACCGCTGTCCTTCACGCCTCCGAACGGCGCCATGAAGCTGAGGGCGCGGTAGGTGTTCACCCAGACGGTTCCCGACTGGAGTCCCCTGGACATCCGGAACGCGCGTCCCATGTCCCTGGTCCAAACGCCTGCCGCCAAGCCGTATTTCGAGTTGTTGGCGATCCGGAGCGCGTCCGCCTCGTCGTCGAAGGGAATGACGGCGAGCACTGGACCGAAGATCTCGCGTTGCGCGAGCTGCGAGGCGTTGTCGACATCGCGGAAGATCGTCGGCTCCACGAACAATCCTCCGGTCGGGTGCTTCATGGCGTTGCCGCCGAAAGCGACGACGGCGCCCTCCTTCTTGGCATCGGCGATACAGGTCATCACCTTGTCGAAGTGAGGAAGGTTCGCGAGCGGCCCCATCTGGGTGTCCGGATCCAGGGGATCTCCGACCTTCACGCCTTCCGCCATGGCCCTGACCTTCGACAGGAAGGTGTCGTAGATCGAGCGCTGCAGCAGCAGCCGCGAGCCGGCGATGCATGTTTGCCCGGCGGCCGCGAAGATGCCCGACGCCACGCCCGCTGCGGCCGCCTCGAGATCCGCATCTTCGAAGACGATGTTCGGCGACTTTCCGCCGAGCTCCAGCGTCACGTGCTTCAGGTCGCCCGCGGCGGCCTTGTTGATCGCCTTGCCGGCGGCATCCGAGCCGGTGAACGCGATCTTGGCGACGTCGGGATGAGCGACGAGTGGCGCACCGACGTGCTGGCCGGTGCCGCATACGACGTTCACGACACCTGCCGGGAAGCCCGCCTCCTCGAACAACTCGACGAAGGCGACGGTGGAAGCGCTCGCGAATTCAGACGGCTTGACGACGAACGTGTTGCCGGCGGCGAGGCCCGGCGCCAACTTCCAGGTCAGAAGCAGCAGAGGCGAGTTCCAGGCGGTGATCGCCGCCACCACGCCGAGCGGCTCCCAGGTCGTGAATACGACGTGGTCGGGCTTGTCGATGGGAAGAACCCCGCCTTCGACTTTGTCGGCCAGGCCGCCATAGTAGTAGAACCACTGCGGGATCGTCTTGAGCTGGACCAGCATCTCGCTGATCAGCTTGCCGTTGTCGCGAACTTCCAGTTCCGCCAACCGATCGGCGTTCGCGGCGATCAGATCGCCGACCTTGCGGAGCAGTGCGCCGCGGGCGGTCGCCGAAATGCCCGCCCATGCGGAAGAATGGAATGCCGTCTTCGCGGCGCTGACGGCGGCGTCAACATCCTGAGGGCCGCTGTCGGGAATCTCGCACCAGTTCTCGTTGCGATAGGGATCGAGGCTCGGCATCCACTTGCCGGACGCCGCCGCGATCTTCTTGCCGCCGATGAGGTTTTCGAAACGTCGCACTCGCTCTTCCTCCGTGAGAAACCCACTGATGATGGCCGTCGTCCTGCGACGCACGGTGTTTGGCTGGAATCTTGTGGGAATCCGCAACCGTTTCGCCAACTGAAGTTTGGTATGGCGCTATTCATCCGAATGATGTGCGTCCGCCCTCACCTATTCCGGCGCCCTTATCGATCAAGCCAATGATCCAATTGGCGAAACGAATTGGACATCCTGGCGATCCGGCCCCAATCGATCGGAGGGAACGCAAAGGTAGGCAGATGGATCGATCCATGAAGTCCACCACTGAATTCGACTACATCGTGATCGGCGCCGGCTCGGCGGGCTGCACGGTCGCATCCCGGCTGAGCGAGGATTCCTCCGTGTCGGTCCTTGTACTCGAGGCCGGCGGTCCGGATCGGAACATCCTGATCCACGTTCCCGTGGGTTACGTGAAGACCATCGACATGCCCGGCGTGAACTGGCGGTTCCAGACCGAGCCCGAAGCCTACACCTACCAGCGTCCCTTCCCGATCCCGCGAGGCAAGGTCCTCGGTGGGACGAGCTCGCTCAACGCGATGCTCTACGTCCGAGGCGAGTCCCGCGACTACGACGGCTGGGCCCAACTCGGAAATCGAGGCTGGTCCTGGGACGACGTGCTGCCCTACTTCCGCAAATCGGAGAACTGGGAGGGTGCCCCCACCGCCTGGCGCGGAAAGGACGGTCCTCTCAACGTGCGCGACCAGTACGAATTCGCGGAGATCACCGATGCGTTGATCGCGGCCGCGGGCGAGTGCGGCTATCCGCGCAATCCGGACTACACGTCCGGAAAGCAGGACGGCTTCGCTTATTTCCAGGTGACGCAGAAGGACGGCGTCCGGTGGTCCACCAAGCGGGCATTTCTCGAACCGGCCATGAAGCGATCAAACGTCCGGATCGTGACCGGTGCGCACACGACCAAGATCACCCTCGACGGAAGGCGTGCCTCCGGCGTGGTCTATCGGAAAGGAACGTCGGACGCCGTCGTCAGGGCGCGACGCGAGGTCCTCCTGTGCGCGGGAGCAGTCCAGTCGCCGCAGTTGCTTGAGCTTTCTGGCATCGGCAGGCCTGACATCCTGCAGGAACACGGCATCGACGTGCTGCACGCGCTGCCCGGCGTCGGCGAGAATTTCCAGGACCACTATATCATCAGGATGGTTTGGCGAGTCACCGGGGCCCGGACCCTGAACGAGCGCTCGCACGGGCTTCCTCTACTGAAGGAAATCTTCAGATATGCCCTGACGCGTCGGGGCATCCTGACCACGTCGGCCGGCATCGTGAACGGCAACGTCAGGTCCCGACCGGAGTTGGATACTCCGGACATCCAGTACACGATCGCTCACGCCAGCTTCAAAGATCCGGTCAAGCGGACGCTCGATCGCGAGCCCGGCCTGACGATCGGACCCACTCCGCTCCGGCCCGAAAGCCGCGGAAGCATCCACATCAAATCGGGCGATCCGTTCGCCGCACCGGCGATCCGCCCGAACTTCCTGAGCAAGGAAGCCGATCGCGAATGCCTGGTGGAAGGCATGAAGATCGCGCGTCGGATCACGCAGGCCCCATCCCTCGCCCGCTACATCGCTGAAGAGATAGATCCCGGCGGGAACGCTCGGACCGACGACGAACTGCTGGACTTCGCCCGCCGCAAAGGGGGCACGATCCACCACCCCGTCGGCACGGCGAAGATGGGCTCGGATGCGATGGCGGTGGTCGATGACAGACTGCGCGTCCACGGCATCCGAGGGCTACGGGTGATCGACGCTTCGATCATGCCGCTGATCGTATCGGGCAACACGAATGCTCCGGTGATCATGATAGCGGAGAAGGCCGCCGACATGATCCAGCAGGATGCCAAAGGAACTTCACATCTTTTCAGTTCGTGAAACGTCTGGCGTTCGCGCATGGGTGCAGTTCATTTGCGCCTATTTTGGCGGCTACGCCAGCCGCGTACTATCCAACGGCGTCTGACGGGAAGACGTCAAAGAATCCAATGTCCGTCGCGCGCCAATTTTATGGAGAGGAACATCCAACTATGAAACGCCGTGAATTCATCAAGCTTGCCGGGATCGGTACTGTCGGAACAGCCGTTGCATCGCCTGCGATCGCGCAATCGATGCCAGAGTTGAAGTGGCGATTGACATCAAGCTTCCCGAAATCGTTGGATACGCTTTTTGGCGGTGCCGAGCAGTTCGCCAGACAGGTCGGAGAGATGACAGACGGCAGATTCCAAATTCAGACCTTTGCGGCCGGCGAAATCGTCCCCGGATTGCAAGCGCTCGACGCAGCCTCGAACGGGACGGTCGAGATTGCGCACACTTCTGCATACTATTACGTCGGCAAGGATCCCACATTCGCGATCTATACGTCGGTGCCATTCGGCCTGAATACGCGAATGCAGAACTCCTGGTGGTACCAGGGCGGCGGTGAACAGCTGGGAAATGAGTTCTTCAAAAAATACGGTGTGATCGCCCACGCCGCCGGAAATACCGGCACGCAAATGGGAGGCTGGTTCCGTAAAGAGATCAAAACCACGGCGGATTTGGCAGGCCTGAAGTTTCGGATAGCGGGTATTGCCGGCCAGGTCCTCCAAAAGGTTGGTGCAGTCCCACAGCAACTCGCCGGTGGCGATGTCTACCCCGCGCTTGAGAAAGGCACGATCGATGCCGCCGAATGGGTCGGCCCGTACGACGATGAAAAGCTTGGTCTGCAGAAGGTCGCCAAATTCTACTATTATCCCGGCTTCTGGGAGGCCGGTCCAATGCTGCACGTAATGACCAATCTCGACAAATGGAATTCGCTTCCGAAGTACTATCAGAGCGTACTGGCCAATGCGGCCGCTCATGCAAACATCTCGATGAGCGCCCGTTACGATCTTTTGAATCCGGCGGCTCTAAAGCGTCTCGTTGCAACTGGCACTCAACTTCGTCCGTTCAGCAATGAAATACTGGAGGCTTGCCTAAGAGCGACCAACGAGCTCTGGGCAGAAATTTCCGCCAAGAATGCTGATTTCAAGAAGTCAATCGAAGCGATGCAAGCCTATCGCAACGATCAGTATCTTTGGTGGCAAGTCGCCGAATTCACCAACGATACCTTCATGATCCGGTCTCGCCCGAAAAGTTGATCTATCGCCATCGATCGGCCGACTGCTCTTCAGGCAGCCGGCCGATCGAGGTTTCTTCGTGGAAATCAGACGCGGGCTCGATCGCCGGCGGCCAGATGCTGCATGAAGCGCGACGCGATGAGCGTCCCTTCCCGCTCCGGAACCGTCCGCGGCTGATCTCCAGGTTTGATCTTGAGCACGGCGACCAATGTACCGGCCTTCGCGTGCAGCTTGGGACGAAGTGCCGAGACCTCGTTTTGTTGGGTAAGAACCGAAGCGTCCTTGATTCCGCAAGCGCGAGCAACCGCCGCCAAGTTCGTCCCGAAACCGGTCGCAGTCTTTTGCATTCCCGTCTCGGCGTATTGTTCGTTGTCGAGAACGAGAATCGAGAGGTTGGCCGGTTGGTGTTGAACGATGGTCGAGAACGAGCCCAGACCCATCAGCATCTCGCCGTCGCCGGTGAAGACGACGACGGGCCGATCCGGGCGCGACAGCGCCAGGCCCAATCCAACCATCGCGGCTGAACCCATGGCGCCCCAGTCGTAGAAGGTCAGGTCGTGATCGCCCGCAGCGCACACGTCATACACCGGAGATCCCAAGCCAGCGACGACGAGCGCGTTTCCGCGATCCTTGAGCAATTCCGCGACTGCTGGACGACGTTCGATCATCTTGATCCTCTAGGTCTTCGCCCCGCCGGGCTTACATCATTTCGACCAGTTCTTGCGGCCGATCAGCCGCTGCGAGAGCAGCACCGCCGTGCTTCGGCTGGAATAGAACGCCTGGTCGATGGCGCCGGAACAGATATCGCCTACGGTGGCGGGGTCCTCGGCACGGAACACGTCGAAACCCATCAATTCCAGGGCGGCGCCGGCGCGCTTGCCCATCGGGATCTGCCACGGCACGAACTCGGCAAACTCACCGCGCATGGTCACCAGGAGAACGAGCGGCAGACGGCAGTTCTCGGCGAGTGTGAAGAGGTTGAGGCAATTGCCAACGCCCGAAGACTGCATCAGCAGCACGCTGCGCTGTCCGCCGAGGAAAAGCCCGGCCGCCAGGCCAACGCCTTCTTCCTCAGTCGTGAGCACGGTTGTCCCGATCTGCGGATCGTCCGTGCAGAGATCGATCAGTCCGCGGTGCCCGCCGTCCGGAACGTAGGAGACGTGCTGGATGTTCGCAGCCTTGAACACCGAGTAGATGTCTCGTTGCCAAGGTCTGATCGCTTGTTCCTTGTCGCTCGACATGCCCGAAACCACCGTCCTGCTGCGCGCCCGAAGGCCCCACTCGGCTCCGGTGGCGCGCAGTCATCTAAGGGGATCGGACGGCATCGTGGAAATCGCAAAAACGTCTTCCGACATTGACGCCGTGAATGGTCGCCATCAGCTCTTCACCAGCGGGCAACCCACTTCGGCCAAGGGCTTGACGGTCTCCTCGGCTTTCATCGTCGAGATGACTTCGCAGTAGTCCCAAGGGCCTTTGCTGTCAGTGGGCTTCTTCACCTTGAGCAAGTACGCTGGCAGCACGGCGCGGCCGTCTGCCCTGATGCTGCCCGGACCGAACGCGTCGTCATCCGTCGGCATGGCTTTCATCTTAGCGACCGTCGCCGCACCGCTCTTCTTGGCCGCTTCGACACCCAGTGCAGCGACGGCCTTCAGATAGTGCATGGTGACGCCATAGCACCCGGCATGGGTCATGCCCGGATAGCTGCCGCTGGGCATTGAGGGAAGCAATCGCTTTGTGAAGGCGCGCGTCCTGTCGTTCAGGTCCCAGTAGAAACTATTGGTGAAGACAAGGTTCTGCATCGTCTTCAGACCCGAAGAGTGGATGTCGCTGAGGAACAGGACAAGGGCCGCCACCGACATGTTGGCGGAGAGGCCGAACTCGTTCACCTGGTTCATGCAGCGGGTCAGGTCGTCGCCGCCGAGCGCAAGCCCCAGCACGTTCGCGCCGCTCGACTGAGCAGTCAGCAAGAACGAGGCGAAATCGACCGTTCCAATTGGACATTTTGAGCTGCCGACCACAGAGCCTCCGGCCTGCTCGATGAAGGTCGTCGTCTCCTGTTGAAGGGAGGCTCCGAACGCGTTGTTGGTCGCGAGGAAGTACCACTTCGTTCCGCCGTTCCGGACCGTCTCCGCGGCGACTGCCTTGGAGAGCATGTAGGCGTCGTAGGTCCAGTTAACGGAATTCGGGGTGCATTGCTTGCCAGTGAAGTCCGAAGTGGTGACGGCGGTGCCGAGGCAGACCTTGTCCTTTTCTCGCGCAACGAACGAGGTGGCGAGTCCGACCGCCGAGTTCGGCCCGGCGATCATCATGTCGACGCCGTCATTGTCGAACCAACCGCGGACGATGTTGGCTCCGACATCTGGCTTGTTGAGATGATCGGCGTACACGACCTCGACGGAAAATCCCTTCTCCTCCGGCTTGAAGTCTGCGACCGCCAGCCTGGCCGCGGCGACGCCACCCTGCCCCATGAAATCCACGTACAGCCCCGAGAAATCGGCGAGGACGCCGATGCGGACTACAGGACCTGCTGCACGACCAATAGAGGGCGCAACGGCGGCGGCAACCGAAGCGGCGCCGTATTTCAACACGTCTCGACGACTGGCCAAGATTCTTCTCCTGTTGTTTTTGAAGCGGGAATTCTGGTCTTCCCGGAGCGGAATCTCCGGGCCGCGTTGCTGTTCATGGTCCCGAGTGAATGGTGACTCCGGCGGCGGCGTCTAATTGAAATGAGCAATCTGCCTATTCGGCACGGTGATAATGGGACGGCTCCAGGACCTTTCGCGTTTGCGAAGGCATCTGCCGGTTTGCGATCCCGTCGTGCCATAGCCGCCCATCCGGCGGGCAAATGACGCCATTTCAAATATCCATTATTGCCTACCCCTCGCCGCCCCTAGCCTCGACGAGCGGCAGTGCGACCTAACAGGAGGCAGGGGACGATGCAGATTCGGCAGATACTGAAGTACGCGACCATCGCGCTCGTCGGAAGCAGCGCTCTAGCCGTCGTGAACGCTCAAACCTCGTCTCCCACGCTCAAGGCCATCAAGGAGCGGGGCGCGATATCGGTCGGGCACAGAGAAAGTCTCATCCCGTTTTCCTACTACGATCAGGATCAGAAGGTCGTCGGCTATTCCGCCGACATCTGTCGAGAAATCATCCCGGCCATCGCGAAGGCCGCGGGCATCGACGATCTCAAGATCGCTCTCGTGCCGGTAAGCTCGTCGAACCGCATTCCGCTGCTGGCCAACTGGACGATCGACATGGAATGCGGGGCGACGACGAACAACACCGAGCGCCAACGGTACGTGTCGTTTTCAGTGACGCATTTCGTCACCTCGAACCGCTTCGTCTCGAAGAAGAACCAGAACCTGACCAAGTTCGACGACCTGAAGGGCAAGACTGTCGTCTCGGTATCCGGCACGACCAACATCAAGCAGTTGACGGAATTTAACCTCGCGAGAAACCTCGGCATCAACATCCTCGCGGTGAAGGATCATGCGGAAGCCTTTCTCGCGGTCGAGACGGATCGGGCCGCAGCCTTCGTCATGGACGACGTGATCCTCGCCGGCTTCGTCAGCGGGTCGAAGGATCCGTCCATCTACCAGATTTCCCAGGAGCCGCTGTCGCTCGAACCGTACGGCTTCATGACGAGGCGCGACGATCCCGAATTCAAGGCGGTCGTCGACGAGGCGATGGCGGATCTGTTCAAGAGCCCGAAGATGAAGGAGATCTATGCGAAGTGGTTCCTCCAACCGATTCCTCCCCGCGGCAACACTCTGGCTATGCCGATCAGCGATGCGCTGTCGAAGGTTCTGGTCGCCCCGTCCGATAGCGCGGATGCGGTCGCGTACAGGTAGAAAGCGAGAGCCGCATCCGTGGCGCGACATGCGCGGGGCGCGCGGCCTGTTAGCCCCGGCCTCCGTCGCGCAGCCACTGCGCACGGATCTCCGGATTGAGCGCGTTCGGCGGCCACTTTCCGAGCAGGATGTACTTGGCGGTCTCGGCCGCGAGCCTGTGCATCTCGACCTGGGACTCGACGGAGTAGTACGCCGTGTGAGGATTGATGATGCATCGGCCGACGATCCACGGCAATCGACATTGCCAGGCCTTGATCAAGCTGTTCAGTTGCGGTGGCTCCTCAGGCATTACGTCGAATCCGACAGCGCCGAGACGGCCGCCTTCCAGAGCGTCCGCTATCACGTCGAGCTCGCGAACGACACCGCCGCGCGACGTGTTGACCAGGATCGCGCCCGGCTTCATTGCCTCGACAAAGCTGCGGTCGACGAATCCAGCGGTCTCGGCGTTGAGCGGCGTGTGGAGAGAAACCACGTCGCACTCCTCCAGCAGGCTCGCGAGCGTTTCCGCTCGCCTGCTTCCGAGCATCTTCTCGTGGCCGGAGGGCACGTAGGGGTCGAAAAATTGGGCCTGGAAGCCGAGCGCCTTGAATTTCAGGAGAGCGGCGCCACCGATACGCCCGGCCCCGACGATACCGACCATGGTCCGGTTCGTGCGGCGGATCGTGGCTTGCATGTTCTGCTGCCAGTTGGCGGGCAGTTTCCTCGCGATCTCGTCGTACTTGAGGATACCGCGAACCAGCGCAAAGGCCATCGCGACGGCCGTGTCCGCAACTTCGTCGACGCCGTAGGCCGGATTGTTGCATGCGACCACCCCGTGCCGCGAGGCGGCCTCCACGTCGATGTTATCGAATCCGACGCCGTAGCGGACGACTCCACGTATCCGGGGATGCACGCTCAAAAACGCACCGTCGACGCGATGGCGCCAAACCACTGCCACTCTGGTCTCGGCGTTCAACCGATTACCGAGCGCGTCGCCCAGTACCTCACGGGCGATGGACCAATCCTTCACGTGGTCCGTGATGACGACGGAACCGCGCGGCAGCTCGGGTTCCTTCGAAATCGCGTTCATAGGAAACTCCTGGATCGTCGATGCCCTCTTGGCAGCCCGATCCTCGGCCGATGTCCAGCACCACGCTAATCGCGCTTCGATATGGCGTTATTCATGGGGCGGATTGACCCATGGGAAATATCGATTGGCCCGCCGAATAGGTGCCCTCCTATATTGGCCCCGACCCCTCCCCGCCAGCCGAGCAGGCCCGAAGCGGCACAGAGAGCCCGAACCAAACATGACTTCCACCAGGAACTCCGACAGTCCGACGTCGTACCCCCCGCAAGCTTCCTGGACAGATCAGGTCTATCAGGCGCTGAAGGACTTCGGCGTCAAGCAGGTACCCTATCTGCCAGACGGATCGCTCGCACCGCTGATCGACCTGTGCCGGGAGGATTCCTCCATGCGCGCCATTCCGCTCACGACCGAAGAGGAAGGCGTCATGCTGCTCGCGGGTGCATGGCTCGGCGGCGACCGCTCCGCCCTGCTCATGCAGTGCGGCGGAGTGGGCAACTGCGTGAACATGTTCTCCTTGCTGACGACCTGCACATTCCCTGCCGTCATGGTCGTAACCATGCGCGGCGTCTGGGGCGAGTTCAATCCGTGGCAGGTGCCGATGGGCAAGGCGACGCGCGGGTGCTTCGAGCTGTTCGGATTCAGCATTTACAGCCTGACGGACGCTTCTCGGGCCGGCGAAACCATGAGGGCCGCGCTTCAGCACGCGTTCGGCGGCAACGAGCGAGTCGTCCTCCTGGTCGAGCAGAGCATGCTCGGCGCGAAATCCTTCCAGAACTGAGCGCGCCTTTCATGCCCGAAGACAGCAGACTTCAGCGCCGGTGGGTGGTTGAGAAGCTTCTCGCAGATCGCGGAGACAGGCTGGTGATCGCAGGCGTCGGTTCGACCGTCTGGGATTGCGCCGCGGCCGGCGATCATCCGCTGACCTTTCCGCTGTGGAACGCGATGGGGGCCGCTGCGATGGTCGGTCTCGGCGTCGCCGTCGCCCAGCCGGCTCGCGAGGTTCTCGTCATCACCGGGGACGGCGAGATCCTGATGCAGGTCGGTGCGCTGGCCACGATCGCGGCCCAGAAGCCGAAAAATCTGAGCATCGTCGTCCTCGACAACGAGTGCTACTTCGAAACGGGCGCTCAACCCACCCACACGGGCATGGGTGTCGATCTGACCGCCGTTGCCTCCGGGTTCGGCATCGGCGACTCGCATCTGGTCCGGTCCGAGGAAGACGTCATCAGGCTCTGCGGCCGGATCCGCCAGAAGGAGAGCACTCTCTTTGCCCAGGTGAAGATCGACCCGAGCCCCGTGCCGCGCGTCATGCCGCCGCGCGACGGCTCCTATCTCAAGGACCGTTTCCGGTCTGCGCTTCTCGGCGCTGCGGCGTTCGAATAGCCTCAGTCGCTTTCGGGAAGGCCGCGCGCGGCCTCAACGAAGATCGAACGCAACCAGTTCAGGTCCTGACTGGCGTCGTGCCTTCGGTGCCAATACATCGACCATTCGAAGGGATCGGAGGCGAACGGCAAATCCCGGATCGCGAGGTCTTCCGCGACCATCGCGAAGGCTAGGCGGCGTGGCATGACTGACAGGAGGTCGGAATCCCGCAGCACGTGCGGGACGAGCAGCCAATGCGGGACATTGACCGCGACCCGGCGGGTCAAGCCCTGCCGGGCGAGCACGTCGTCAACGAAGCGGAGATCGGTCGGCGACATCGAGACTTTTAGGTGCGTCGCCTGGAGGAATGTCTCCATGGTCAAGGGTCGCTGCGCCAAAGGATGCCCTTCGCGCATGACGCACACCATCCGGTCCTTCATCAGGACGATCGACTTGATGGAATTCGAATGCGCCAGGCCCATGCTGATCGCCAGGTCGATCTCGTCCTTCTCCAGAGCCTCGACCGTCTGCGTCGGCGAATAGTGCACGACGTCGAATTGCGCGAAGGGTGCCGTCGTTTCGATGGTCTTGCCGACGGCCGGAAGGAGAAGCCGGCTGAGGAGATCGGATAATCGGACGGAAAAGCTACGGGTGGTCGTGGTCGGATCGAAAGCTGCTTCGCTGTCCAGAAGGCGCTCCAACTGCCGCAGCAGCCGCTTCACCGGCTCCGCCAGTTCGATCGCGCGCGGCGTGGCCTGCATGCCGTTGGCCGTCCGGACCAGGAGTTCGTCCTTGAAGATGTGACGTAGACGCGAGAGAGCATTGCTCATGGCCGGCTGGCTCAGGCCGATGCGGTCGGCCGCCCGCGTCACGTGAAGGTCGGTCAGGAGTGCGTTCAGGGCAACCAGCAGGTTCAGATCGACGGATCTCAGGTTCATGGCGCGCTCAGCAATGCTCCAAGCCGCCTATATTCATACAGAAAATATCGATGCGGGAAATATCCATTTCACGGATTATGTTGAATGTAGCAAAATCACGAATGCTGAGTCTGCGGCCGGATGATGCCGACGCGGGTAAACGGGCCGGATACCCTTGGGCTGCACCGGGGGCTATGCCGGCAAACCCGAGCGTGCAGAAAGACCTTGTTTTACGGGGCTTTCTCGAAGCGATCGTAAGGTGGCGGAGCGGGAGGGATTCCCGCCAAGATTGAATAATTTCCTTTTCAAATCAAATACTTGCAAGGACCTACCTCTTTTTCCTCCGAACTCCCAAAATGACGAGCTCGCACAACGTTAGAGCATTCGATCGTTTCGCTTTCTAGCCTAAGTCTGCACGCCCGATGGATCTGGCCGCGATGGCCAGAACTCCAGTGCCCGCCTGCAAACTGATGCTGCACAGCTGTATTCCATCAAGCTACGACCATTGACGACGCGTTGCTTCGGTTGCCAGGGCGGACACGCGACTGAAGAACACACCAGAGAGATCAACTGGGCATCTTGAGGACACCTAGATGGATGAGTGGCGCGTCCCTCAACCAGAGCTTCGCTCCTTGCGGGCCGGCCACCGCACGCAGCGCGTCACCGGCCGGCAAGCGGACCCAGGCCTGCGCAGTCAAACTCCGATCGCCGACCGTCACATTGCCGTCGAGAACGAGCGCCTCGAGTCCACGTCGGTTCTGGATCGCGGCCGCAGCGCCTGCGGCAAGAGTTTCGATCCGCACGTTTTCAAATCCATCATCGAAAAGCTCGATCGTGCCCGGTGTTGACCCAGCTCCGGAAGGACGCCGGACGATCTGTTGATCGTCGCCTTCCCGGAACTGCCAGAGCCGTACGAAGATCGTGCAGCCCTCGGCAGAGGCTGGGACGTGCGATGTTCCGGGTGGATTACGAAAATAGCTGCCGGCGGGATAGTCGCCGTGCTCATCCTGGAAGACGCCTTCCAGCACGACGATCTCCTCGCCGCCACCGTGCGTGTGCCGGGGAAACGCGCTGCGTGGGGCGTAGCGCACGATCGAGGTGGCGCGCGCGACCTCGTCTCCGATCCGGAACAGCATGCGCCGGTCCACGCCGGCGGCGGGGCTCGCCACCCATGGGAGTTCCGAGGCTTGGATGATCACGGGGATCGTCACATCGTCATTGATGCGCATGGCTTCCCTCCTTCATGGTGAGCACCATTCTGAAATTCGCTTGGCCGGACCTCATCCGGGCGACCGCCTCGCCAGCTTTTTCGAACGGCATGACTTCGATGCGAGGTCGGACGCCGGCGAGCACGCTGAAATCCAGCGTCTTCTCGTTCTCGAAGGGCGTGCCGGTGATCGAGCCGAGGATGCTGCGCTCTCCCACGACGACGTGCCCTGCAGACACAGGCAGAGGGTCCTTTCCAGCTCCGAGCAGGACCAACCTCCCCTGCGGCGAGAGAGAGCCGATTACAGCGGCAACGGCCTGAACATCGCCGATGGTCGCGATGATGGCCTGAGCCCCCCCGAGGCTCTGCAGCCGCGCGGCAGGATCTTCCTTCTTCGAGTCGATGTAGACGTGCGCTCCCAGCGATAAAGCATCGTCCGCGATGTCGCTCCCGCGCCCCACGGCGACGACGCGAAAACCCATCCGCCTCGCGTACTGGAGTGCGAGATGCCCCAATCCGCCAATGCCCAGCACGACGACCGTGTCGCCCGCTTCCGCGCCGCACTTCTTCAGCGCATTGAACGTCGCGATGCCGGCGCAGAGAAGCGGCGCCGCCTCCTCCGACTTCAGTTCGTCGGGAATCGAGACCAGCCCGGTAGCCCGGGCGATCATCATCTCGGCGTAGCCGCCGTCGCACGTCGATCCAACGAAGGGCTGGTTCAGGCAGAGTTGAAACTCGCCGCGGCGGCACTGGACGCATTCGTTGCAGTGTCCACCGAGCCTCCCGATGCCGACCCGTTGGCCGACCTTCCAGATCGATGGCGTGCCGGAGCCGAGAGCCGCAATACGTCCGACGACTTCGTGCCCCGGCACGCGAGCGGGGCGCATCTTGGGATCGGCTCGGTCGATATCACCCGCGTCCGCGCCGCAGATCCCGCAGGCCTCAATGGCGATAAGAACTTCTCCCGCGCCGGGTGACGGCGTCTCGCGCTCGACGATTTCGAGTTCGCCTGGCTTCGAGACCTGCGCGACGCGATGGGAGCGCCTCATTTCCATTGCCTCCGATAGTTTCGTTTCAGACGTTCGTTGCCGGGGACAGCGGATTGCGCCGTGCAAGCTTTTGTAGGCGCGCGATCACGAACGCCGCGGCGCGCTCCGCCGCGTCGACGGCGCCAGCGAGATAGCCGGGGTCCCGCGAGCTCGACTCGCTACCCGCCAGCACGATGCGGTCCCGCCACTCCTGACCGACCCAAGGGCGCCGATCGGACATCGGATGGCCGGTCGCGATCCTATCCCTACCCGTCGCCGTCAGCGGGTCGGCTGCCCAGTCCTTGAAGAGCGTCGCACGCGGCTTTGCCGCCTCCAGACCGAAGATGTCGGCGAGTTGCCGCACACAGGCGGCGACGATCGCGGATTCTCCTGCTGCAGCGCGATCTTCCGTGGAGATGCCGAGAAACCCGAACAAAGCCGCCTTCCCGCTGGCTGTCGTGGCATCGTGTATCTCGGCAAGCGGACCCACCATGCTCTGTGCCGTGCCCGACAGCCCCTGCTCTCGCCAGAACGGCCGATCATAGACCGCGAAGAACTTCGCATGGGGAGCCATCCATGTCGGCGTCGCCCGCCAGCGGCTTGCCGATGCCGGGTCGATCGCAGGCGAGAACGCGACTGTCGCTTCGAGGAGGCGCGGCGGCAGCGCGAACACGACAACGGTCGCACGGCAGGTTTGAACTGCGCCCGCGATGTCCACGAACGAAAGCTCGACGTCCTCATCATCAAGTCTTGCGCCCGTTGCACGGACACCGAGTTCGATACTCTCTTCGGGGAGCGCATCGGCGAGTGCAGACGCGATGGAAGCCGTGCCACCGGCAAGCCGCATCGACGGTGGCGCCTGTGTCAAACCGCTGTAGCGTTGCGGCGGCCCGTGCGGCATCCGCTGAAGGACGACGTCACCGTCGTCGTGCTGACCAAAGCTGGCGAGCCCGAAATCGGCGACCAGGCGGCCGAATGCCGGCTGCATCTCGGGCCAGAACCAGGAGGGACCGAGATCGAAACCGTCGCTCGAGACCTGCCCGGCTTCGTCCGCGGTTAGAACGCGACCACCGAGCCGCGACCGGGCTTCCAGCAGTCGGAAAGCGATACCTGCGCGGTGGATCCGCAACGCCGCGGTAAGGCCGGCGACGCCTCCTCCGACGATGACGACGGGATGATCGGAATTCGACACGACAGAAACTCGAAAAGTGGGCACCCGAAGAGCATGCTCGCCCGCGGGCGTTCCTTCAAACGGGATGATCTTGGCGGCCGACAAAGAAAATCTTTAGCGGACGTCCGACACCTTCAGGCCGCCTCCGGAAGGGAGGCCGCAAATTGCGGATAGGTCTCCGCGAGTTCGGTCCTGATCTGGCCTCTCATCAGCGCGAGGGTCTCAACATCCGGACCGGGAGTTTCGACCTCGCAGCGGTCATTGTCGAAGGAGAAGCCGGTCATCTCACGGATGTCGACAGCGCTGCGGCCCGGATGCACGCTCTCGAGCCGGAAGCGACTGGAATCGCGCTGAAAACTGAACAACGCGGCATTGGTCAGCAGTGCATGCGGACCGCCCCGTCGATAGACCCCCTCTTCGGTCGCTCCCGGCGCAGAGATGAAATCGACGTGGTCGACCAGCACGCGGGGACTGTGCTCTTCGCGAAAGAGGATCACGCGCGGCACCAGGAAATACAGATAAGCCGAGCCGTACGATCCAGGCCATCTGACGGGCGAGTTCGGATAGCCTCCGGCACCGACAAGGTTCACGTTGCCCTTGCCGTCGATCTGGCCACCACCGAGGAAGAACGCGCCGATGCGGCCCTGCGCCGCGCAATCGAACAGTTCTTCCGACCCGCTGGTGAAGGAGTTGTGCTTGACCGAGCCGAGGATCGAGACCTGTACCTCGCCGAGGCCCCGCTTCTTGTTCAGGGCCCGCAACAGCATCGCGCCGGCCGCAGGCATCGGCGACGACATTCCGACGGCGACGTGCTGCACTCCATCAAGAAGGCGGGAGATCGCATAGATCAGCAACTCGCGGTTTGTGCACTTGGTCGTCACGCCGCGCTCCTGGTACCGGTGATGTAGGCTTGGAATCCCTCTGGCGTGCGCGCAGCACGCGCGTAGGTTTCGACCTCTTGAGCGTCGAGTTCGTACTCGGCATAGAGACCCGTCGGCCAGGCCGCATTCCTGTATTCGGCCACGGCGGAGACGTACATCGCCGGGAGAACGCCAGCGGCGAGCTTTTCGTCGTCGAGCAGCGAAGTCTCGGAGATGCGCTCGACGGTGACGAAGGTCTTCTTGGATGCGTGCGCGAGCAGCATCACTTCGCGGCGCCGGCCAAGGCGGACGTTGCCGAAGAGATCGGCTTCTGGCGCGTGGATGAGCGTGATGTCCGGCTGGATGGCCGAGACCACGACGATCTTCTCGCTCTCGTCGAACGGATTGGTGGTGACCTTCCAGTTCGGATGGTTCTTCAGGACGTCGCTGCCGATGATGCCGCGGATGGGCATGAACGGCACGCCCTTCTCCGCCGCGCTCAGACCTGCGAACACTGCCGGACACGTCGCATCGAGCATCCGGATCTCGCCGTTCCGGATCGCGCGCCCGAAGCACGGCGCCCCGCCCGTCTCGCCCAGGCTGACGGCGCTGGTCTCGAGCACAGACACGGCGCCGGCGCCGATCAGCATGTCGACCTGCATCCCGCCGATGGGAGCACAGACGATGTGAAGGTCGCGGATTCCTCGCTCGATCAGGAGCCGGATCATCGCGGGACAGGATCCCGAACCGTCCGGAGCGAGGCCGAGCTTGACGCCCGACGGGATCATGTCGGCCATCGCCTCCGGCGACACGAATTCAGTCATGGTCCACCTCCCGTGTCAGGCCCGATCGATCGCCGGGCGCTAGTTATTTCAAGCGATCGAGCGATCCCAAAAGATCGTCCCGCAGATCGTCGTAGTCTTCGAGGCCGACCGAAATCCGGATCAGACCGTCTGTAAATCCGTGCGCGGCGCGCTCTTCCGGCGAGTAGGTCGCATGCGTCATGCTGGCCGGGTGCTGGATCAGGGTCTCCGCGTCGCCGAGGCTGACCGCCCGCGTCGCCAGCGCAACGTTGTCCATGAAGGCGCGCCCGGCACTGAGCCCGCCCTTGAGCTCCAGCGCGATCATCCCGCCCATGTTCTTCATTTGGCGCAGCGCGAGCTGGTGCTGCGGATGAGACGTCAGGCCAGGGAAGTAGACGGTCTCCACCGCGGGGTGCGCCGCAAGGGCATGTGCCAGCTTGGAGGCGTTTTCACCGTGCCGATCCATCCGAATACTCAGCGTCTTCAGCCCTCGGAGAACGAGAAATGCGTCGAAAGCGGAGATGCAGGCGCCGTTCATCTCCTTGATCCCGACGAAGCGGAACTGGTCGACCAATTCCTTCCTCGAGACGACGATGCCGGCAAGCAGGTCGCCATGTCCGCCGAGGTACTTGGTCGCCGAATGAACGACGATGTCGGCACCGAGCGCGAGCGGCTTCTGCAGATAGGGCGTGCAGAACGTGTTGTCGATGAGAAGAAGCGCGCTCTTTCTCCGGCAGATTTCGGCGAGCACGGCGATGTCGACCAGGCGCATGTTCGGGTTCGAGGGCGTCTCCGCGACGACCATCCGGCACCGTGATGTGAGTGCGTCCGATAGATTGGCAGGCTCGGTCAGGTCGACGAACTTCGTCTTGATGCCGAAGCGTGCGAGTTGATGATGGAGCAGCGAGAAAGTACAGCCATACAACGTCTTGTCAGCCACGATCTCGTCGCCGGCCTTCAGCAACGTCCAGAGTACGGAGGTCAGGGCCCCCATACCGGACGAGGTGCCCATCGCGGCCTCGCCGCCCTCCAGCGAAGCCATCCGCTTCTCCAGAACCGCGACAGTCGGGTTGCCGACACGGCCGTAGATGTAGCCATCCGCTGCGCCGGCGAACCGCTCGCTGCCCGTCTCGGAGCGCTCGAACGCGTAGGTCGACGTCAGAAATACGGGCGGGTTCAGTGCCCCATGATAGTCGAGCGGGTCGTACCCTTCGTGGATCGCCCGGGTGGAGAAGCCCAATTCGAAGTTTTTCATGCCGCCAGCATAGTCGCTGCGCGAATTCGTACTTGCCAAAGACAAGCCTGTCGGATTGAGATTTTGGCACGAAATCGTGTCAGACAGGCGCTTCATGACCGTTCCTGCCAATACAGCCAATTTCGATGCAATCGACCTGAAGATTCTCCGTGAGTTGCAGGCCGACGCCCGTCTGCCGAACAACGTGCTCGCCGAGCGGGTCGGCCTTTCCCCTTCCCCGTGCTCGAGGAGGGTCAAGCTGCTGGAAGAGACAGGCGCCATCGAGGGCTACCGTACGATCGTGAACCGTTCGGCGGTCGGGCTCGGATTGACCGTCTTCGCCGGAATTCGCGTCGGGCGTCACTCGGCCGAAGGCAAGGAGAACTTCATCAAGATGCTGCTGGCGATGCCCGAAGTGATCGCCTGCCACCTGGTCTCCGGGGATATCGACTTCCTCATCGAGGTCGTCGTACGTGACATGGCGACCTATGAAGCGACGGTGTTGAACCGACTGCTGTCGCTGCCCGAGTTGCGCGACATCCGGACGAGCTTCGCCATGCGGACGTACCGTTCGTCGGGGCCACTCCCCCTTTCGCCAGGCAACGAGCAGGCGCCCGGTCGTCGACCGGGCGCCTGAACTCGAGGTCACGCGACCTGGTAGAACCGGATCTCTGGAGCTGCCGCGAGCAGCGGCTTCAAGGCAACTACGACGTCGTCCTGGAACAGTTGGCTGATTGGCATCGAGCTTGCGGTTATCGACAGCCCATTGAAATATCGCCCGCACCGGCGCCAGCTTGCTGTCGCGGATGGTCTTGGCGGCGCGTTCCTTGGCGAGGAGTTCTTCCTTCCATTTCACTAGGTCATCTGCGGTAACCCGGCGCGCATCGTCGTGCTCGAGGAACCTAGCCAGCTCGTTCATTACCCGGCGCCAAGAATATAGTGTTTTTTCATTTGGCTTCTTTTCTAGAAGCCAGCCCGCAATCATCGCTTCGAAAGTTAGTGGCGCAGCGGATGCCCGAGTCTGTACCAGCGAAAATCCACTGACGCGTATCTCTTGCTTGCCACGCAAGTAGGCTTCGTGATTTTGAACAATCCGTTGCACCTCAATAGTGACGGCCCGAGCCAATCTCTCGCGATCGTCAGCAGGTGGGGATAAGCCTCGTGCTTGGAAATGCTGGTCAACGAGCCAATAGCAGAGGCTCTGCTGATCAGTCTGCTTCTGATAAGCCGGGGGTAGTGGTTGAGTGGCGTCCAAGTAGCGTTCGCCCTTGGGTGGACCCCAAAGGCTTGCGCCAATCTCGACATCCCATTTCAACTGCATATAGGGGTCCGCTTCAAATGTGCTCCGAAGCTGCTCACCAATCGCGAACGCGTATCGCGCCATATCGTCGGGAGACAATGAGCGCTGGCCAGCGCGCAAATTCGACCAGCGCTCTTCAAGTTCGGCCAGCTTCAACGCATGCAGCCGCTTCGCTTCGCTGGGATCCCGCGTTCCCAAACTGAAGCGCTCCTCGCGCTTCCCGACCAGGTTGCGAAGATCATCCGGAACACGTTTCCGGAACCAGTAATAGCCGCTGTCGGGATGCTTCCAGGGTCGAGTCATCGAAAGGGTCACGTGTACCACCCGTGTGTACCAATCCGGGCGGCAAAAGCCTATGACAATCAATGACCTGTTGATTTTATTGGTTTTCTTGTGCTGCTGGCGGAGAGGGAGGGATTCGAACCCCCGATAGGCTTGCACCTATGCCGCATTTCGAGTGCGGTGCATTCAACCACTCTGCCACCTCTCCAGGCGCCAAGACGGGCCGGAATCGGCCTCGTGGTCGGGGCGTGTTCTAGGCGAGGATTGCGGGACAGACAAGGCGCGGGCCACAAGATTTCCGGATGGTGGGGCGCGAAAGGAGCCGAAAATGGAGCACCTGACGATCCGGGCCAACGGAGCGGCGTTCCATGTCGCAAAAATCGGGACCGGGCGGCCGCTATTGCTGCTGCACGGCTGGCCCGAATTCTGGCTGACCTGGGAGCCGGTGATGACACGGCTCGCCGGTCGTTTCACGCTGTACGCCCCGGATCTCCGCGGCTTTGGCGACAGCGACAAGCCGGAGAGACCGTTCGGACCGGACCAGCAAGCCGCCGACATGCTGGCATTGATGGATGCGCTTGGCCTGGCGCAGGCCGGCATCGTCGGTCACGATGTCGGCGGTGCCTTGATGCAGCCGCTGGCGCGCTCAGTGCCCGGACGCATCGCCGGCCTGTTCTTCTTCGACTTCGTCTATCCCGGAATCGGCCCACGGATGGCGGAGCCGGATCGGCTCAACAACATCTGGTATCAATCCTTTCACCAGATGGAGATGGCGCCCGCCCTCGTCGGCGCTACCAGAGAAAGTTGCCGTCGCTACATCGGGCACTTCCTCACGGCATGGTCGCACCGCAAGCACGCCTTTGACGATGTGCTTGACGCCTTCACCGACAATTTCCTCAAGGAGGGAAACCTTGCCGGCGGTTTCGCGCATTATCGCGCAGCCCATGCCGGCCGGGTCAGGATGATGAAGGGCGAAGCGCCGGCGCTACCGCCGATCGACGTGCCGACCTGCGTTCGCTGGGCCGAGCACGATCCGCTGTTTCCGTTTGAATGGACCGACAGGCTCGGCGAGACCTTTTCAAATCTCGATCTCGCGATGCTTCCCGGCGTCGGGCATTTTCCGCATCGCGAGGACCCCGATCGCGCCGCGTCGGAGATTGCGACGTTCTTCACGCGCATCGGCTGGCGTTAGCGAATGTCGGAAGAAAAGGGGTGGGACCGCCAGACGCGACAAAAACTGACGGTCCCGTGCCGCTGCTTTGAAATCCTGGCCGGGGAAGTGCGGCTTCGCCGGTCAGCGGAGCGACGCAGGCGACGGTAGCAAGGCGGCGCGAAACGGCAACGCGAACCGGGTTTTAACCTAACCGATCAACCTTACTACCCGCGCAAAACGTTAATGCCCGCGCTAGTCTTTGCTCTTCCTGGATTTCTTCTCGTCCTTGCTGTTTTCCTTGCGGCGATTGGTATAGCGCGCATTGCCGAGCCCGGTGCCGATGGTCAGGACGCCCCAACGCTCGACGTCCTGCATGAAGGGAACTTCCGATAACCCCTGCACCACGCCGTCATTATGCATCAGCACGGCGGTATCGTGACCGCCGATTTCCGGTATCGCTTCCACCAGGCTCGCCGGCAGGTTGAACTTTGAGCTTTCCCAGTTGCCGGGCAGATTCTGCGCGCCCTTTTCGATCGAACCATCCGCATCGATCACGCCGGGACAGGCGATGCCGATGAACGGCGCAAGTTTCAGCCCCTCGGCTTCGGCGGTGCCGATCAAATCCTTCAGCATCTTGACCAGCCGCTTCACCGCGCCTTCGCGCGTCGGCTCATCGTCGGCGTGCCGCCACAGCTCGGATTTCCAGACCGTTGCCCTGGAAAGATCCGGCGCCTTTTTCCAGCGTGTTTCCACCACGCCGCAGCGGATGTTGGTGCCGCCGATATCGACCGCCAGGATGCTGTCATAGGCCTCGAATATCCACGACGGCGCCAGATGCAGCGTGCCGATCAGACCGGCATCATCGGGGTGAAAGCGGATCGGCACCAGGTCGACCTCGAACTCATCGGCCTTGAGGAGAATGTCAGTGCGCGCGATCGCAAGTTCGCCGACCCGGCTCTGCCGGAAGCCGCCGCCCACCACGATGCGCTCGGTATCCGCCCACGCCTTGGTCTTGAGGAACCGCCGCGTCACGTGAGCCAGTTCCTGCGCGAACTCCTCGATCGCGCTGTGCACCAGCGCCGCGGCGGCGATGTCCTCGCTAGCAAGCGCCTCGTCGAGCTCGCTCTTGGCGATCTCGCCGCTGGCCTTCTTGCCCAGGGGATCGTCGCCGTTCTTCTTCAGCGGCTTGCGCAAATCGTCCAGAATCTTGCGGAACGCCTTCCTGCTGGCGCGATCCCCGAGAAACCCATCGTCGTCCTTCAACTCGATATTGAAGCTGTCGACTTCGACCGACGGGAGCCGCGTGGCCCCGTGGCGCGCGATGCCCGTGGTCGTGATGGTGTCCTCTGCCATTGCCCTCGCCCTGCCGGATGTTGCCGGCGACAACGGGCGGGGAACCCATTGGTTTCATGGGCGGGTGAATGGTGAATGGCGAGTAGCGAATAGCGAATAGCGAATAGGGTGGCGCTCTACTCGCTATTCGGCACTCGCCATTCGCCTTTTCCGGCCCGAATCCGTCCATTTTAGTCAGTTTTTCGGCCGTTTTGCCTTGACTCGCGGCTTTCGGCGGCTATAAGTCCCGGCATCCGGCGCGGGATTTCTCGCGCCGCTTGTTTTTGCGCGAATTCTCAAGGGGTCGCTCCCCAGGGCGCGCGAAAATCGTACCCATAACGACTGACCAAAAAGCCGACCCGGGTAAGCCCTATCGGGCACATATCCGAGGCCGGGATTGAACACGAAGGAAAAAAACGATGTTCGCAGTCATCAAAACCGGCGGCCGGCAGTACCGCGTCGTTCCGGATGATGTGCTCGAGATAGGCAAGATCGCCGGCGACGTCGGCACGATCGTGCAGCTTGGCGAGGTTCTGGTGGTCGGCGGTGACACGCCGGTGCTGGGCACGCCGACCGTGGCAGGTGCTTCCGTGGCGGCCGAGGTGCTGGACCACAAGCGCGGCCCGAAGGTGATCGCGTTCAAGAAGCGTCGCCGCAAGAATTCGCGCCGCAAGCGCGGCTATCGCGACGAGATCACGGTGCTTCGCGTCACCGAGATCCTGACCGACAACAACAAGCCTTCGATCGGCCCGCGGCCGAAGAAGGAAAAGGTTGAAGTAGCAGCCGCCGACGGAGACGAGGCGCCGGCAGCCAGGAAGAAGGCGCCCGCGAAAAAGGCTCCGGCCAGGAAGGCCGCCGCGAAGAGCAAAAGCGAGAAGAAGTGATCAGGCTTCAACGAAAAGTTGAAGCGTGACAAAAAGTGAAATGATTCCGTCAAGGAATTGATCTAGACATATCTACGAAGTCGGAGACGGGCCATGGCTCACAAAAAAGCAGGCGGTTCATCGCGAAATGGTCGCGATTCAAAAGGCAAGCGCCTGGGCGTCAAGGCCTTCGGCGGCGAACGCGTGATTCCCGGCAACATTATCGTGCGTCAGCGCGGCACCACCTGGCATCCCGGCCTTAATGTCGGCATGGGCACCGACCATACTCTCTTTGCCAAGGTCGAAGGTCATGTCGAGTTCCGCGCGAAAACCAACGGCCGCACTTTCGTATCGGTAGTCCCGATGGCGGAGGCGGCCGAATAGACGGTGGACACAATCTCGAGTCCGCCGGGTCCTGTTGAACCGGCGGAGTCGAAACGGGCTCCAGGGGAGGCGGGAAACCGGCCTCCCCTTTTCATTTTGCGTTTTTCCGCAATCAGGAGCCCGACATGTTGCAGGACATCCAGATCCAGACCCCGAGCTTGCGTGGGACCAGTAGCTGCGTCCTCGAGACGGAACGGCTGACGTTGCGTCGGCCGACGCTCGCGGACGTAAAAGCGATTACGCATCTCGCCAACAATCGCCGTATCGCGGAAAACACCCGCCGCCTGCCGCATCCCTATCTGCAGGACCATGCGGTCGAGTTCGTGCGCGCGAAGGCCGCCGACAGCAGCGAGACGGTGTTCCTGATCGAGCACAATTACTCGCCGGTCGGCATGGTCGGTATCGACCGCGGCGAGCCGGATGCGCCGGAACTCGGCTACTGGCTCGGCGTCGACCATTGGGGCCAGGGTTTTGGCACCGAGGCCGCGCGCGCGGCGATCGACCTCTTCTTCGAGGAATTCGATGCCGAGCATCTCGTCTCGGGCGCCCGCGTCGCCAATCCGGCATCGCGGAACATTCTGGAGAAATGCGGCTTCCAGTGGTGCGGCGTCGAGTTGCACCGCTTCGAGGCGCTGGGATCCTCGACCCCGGTCGACCGCTTCCGTCTGACGCGCAGCGTGTGGGCGTCGCTGAAGAACTGGGGAAGTTCGACCAGGAAAGAGCGGTAAACTTTCACCCTCCCCTGGAGGGAGGGTGAAAAGATCACGCCGGCGGATTGACCACCGCCTCCTCGCGCCCGAGCTTCTGCTCGCGCAGGAAAATATAGAAACCGGCGCCGATGATGATGGCGGCGCCGATCAGCGTCGAGATCGACGGCACGTCGCCGAACACGACGAAGCCGAAGATCACCGCCCAGACGATCATCGAATATTGATAGGGCACCACGACGCTGGCCGGCGCCAGTTTCAGCGACCGGTTGATACACAAGAGCGCGATCACCGACGTCACGCCCGCCACCGCGAACAGCGCCAGGCTGCCGAGCGTCGGCGTCACCCAGCCGATCGGCGACATCAGCGCGCCAAGCAGGAACGTGCCTGCGAATTGCGAGCTCGTCAGCACGATATCGGGCGTCGTGCGCAGCGAGCGTGTGATCAGCATCAGGAACGCGAAAGACAGGCTGCCGCCAAGCGCGATCATCGCCGGCCAGCTCACGGTCTGCGTCGACGGGCGCAGTGCGATCAGCACGCCGCAGAAGCCGATCAGGATCGCGGTCCAGCGCCGCCAGCCGACGCGCTCGCCGAGCACGATGCCGGAAAGCGCGGTGACGAAGATCGGCGACGCCAGGTAATAGGTGATGACGTCGGCGAGCGGCAGATAGACGGTGGCGAGGAAGAAGGCCGCGACCTCCAGCGTCGAGAGCGTCACGCGAAGCAGCTGCAGCCATGGCCGTTCGAGGCGCCTGAACTCGGCGCGCTGCTGCCAGATCACCGGCAACAGAACCAGCAGCGCCACACAGGCGCGCAGCCACAACAGTTGCCCGACCGAGTAGGTCGCGACCATGAATTTTCCGAGCGCGTCGCCGAACGAGAACATGAAGATCGACAGCAGCATCAGGCCGATGCCGGCGAGCCGCGCGGAACGCTCGTCATAGCTGGAGAGCTTGCCGAACAGGCTCATGAGGATGCATACCTTCGCCGTCATGGCCGGACCTGTTCCGGCCACCCACGTCCTTTGGGTCGTTGTTTTAAGGACGTGGATGGCCGGGACAAGCCCGGGCAAGGCGAATTGAACGAATTGCCGCAGCCGCAGCGCCGCGATACCGGTATTCTTCACAGGAAACCGCGGGAAACCCGACATGGCCGACTTCGACCCGACGAAACACCGCATGGTGGACGAACAGCGCTGGTTCGAGGACTTCGTGCTCGGCGAGCGCTTTGTGATCCCGAGCCGGACCCAGACCTCCGCGGTGTTCGCCGCGTTCCAGACCGCGAGCGGCGACACCCATCCGATCCACTACGACGTCGAATATTGCCGCGCCCGCGGCATGCCGCATCTGCTCGCGCACGGCTTTCAGACGCTGGTGCACACCGCGCCCGGCGCCGGACTGTTTCCCTTCGTCACGGAGGAGTCGCTGGTCGGCTTCCTCGAACAGTCCAGCAAATTCCTCAAGCCCGTCTATGCCGACGACACGATCTATCCGGCGCTCGAGGTGATCGAACTGACACCCGGCCGCACCACCGGCGTGGTGACGCTGCGCTCGACCGTCTACAACCAGCGCCGCGAGCTGGTGCTGGAGGGGATGCAGAAGTTCTTGATTCGGAAGCGGCCGGAATAGACGAACAAGCCGTCCCGGTCGCGTGGCGCCCGACCTCCCGGCCGCCGGCGTTTTGCCGGACCATCCCGGCGCATTATACTATCCGAGGTGGCACTTCGTTCGTGAAGTGGTTCACAAACCGCGAGGAAATATCTTCGCGGGCGGATGCAACAGGACCATCGGTTGCATGGTATTCTTCGGCTGAACAACCGTTGCGCGCCATGTGCAGGAGCCTTTGGCAGCAACGCCTCCGCCCGTATTCGGGGCGGGCCGTCATGCCGAAGGTCTACGCATGCAGTGTCCACGATGCCGGCAAGATAATCGCGACGAGGCAAAGTTCTGCCGGGAGTGCGGCATGTCGTTCGGCATCGCCTGCGCGACCTGCGGCAGCCGTTTGCGCCCCGAAAGCAAGTATTGCGACAATTGCGGCGCCTCCATTCCTGTCGTCGCGCCGAGACATTCGGCTCCCCTCCTTTCGGCATCGCCATTCTTTCACGCGCCCAGTCACCTGGCCCAGAGCATCTTCACATCCGAAACGTCTCAGGAGGGCGAGCGGAAGCAGGTGACCGTGCTGTGCTCGGACATGAAGGGATCGACCGAGTATATCGCCGAGCTTGATCCCGAGGATGCCCGCTCGCTGCTTGACCCCGTTCTCGAACGGATGATGGAAGCTGTCGGACGCTACGAGGGCACGATCAACCAGGTGATGGGCGACGGAATCCAGGCGCTGTTCGGGGCACCGATCGCGTATGAGGATCACGCCGTCCGGGCCTGTTTTGCCGCGCTCAAGATGCAGGAGTTGATCCGCAAGTACGCGGAGGAGGTGCGCCGGACCAGGGGCGTCCCGCTGCTGGTACGCGTCGGACTGAATTCGGGCGAAGTCGTCGTGCGTTCGCTGGGCAGCGAATTGCACATGAACTACTCCGCTCACGGCCAGGCCGTACATCTGGCCGCGCGCATGGAGCAGATGGCCGTTCCAGGCACGATTCTGATGTCGTCGCAGACCCTGCACCTGGCGCAGGGCTATGTCATGACCCGGTCGCTCGGCCCGATGCTCGTCAAGGGGCTGAACGCGCCCGTGCTGTCCTACGAATTGCTGGGTGCCGTTGCCGTTTCGAGACTTCAGGCTCTGGCGCGGCACGGATTGACGCGCTTCGTCGGACGCGACGACGAGATCAAGCAGTTGCGGCATGCGCTTGATCTCGCTTATGCGCGCCATGGCCAGATCGTGGCGCTGGTTGGCGAGCCGGGTGTCGGCAAGTCTCGTCTGATCCACGAATTCACCCGCGCGCCCTGCCTGGATTCCTGGCACATCCTCGAAGCCGGCGCGCTCTCCTACGGCTCGGCCACCAGCTACCTGCCGGTCACGGAATTCCTCAGGAGCTATTTCCAGCTCACCACGTCCGACGATTCGCAGACCATTCGCGAGAAGGTCACCACCAGGCTGATGAGCCTGGATGAGGCGCTGCTGGCGGGGCTGCCGGCACTGCTCCTGTTGCTCGATCCTTCCCTCGACGACGCGCAGGCGCCCCCCTCGGACCGGCCGCAGCGCGGGCAGCGAATCCTCGAAGCCGTCAAGCGGCTGTTGTTCCGCGAGAGCGAAGTGCGGCCGCTCCTGCTCGTTCTCGAGGACCTGCACTCGATCGACCAGGAGACAATGACCTTTATCGACGGCCTCGTCGATGGTCTTCCCGGTGCGCGGATCATGCTCCTGGTCAGCTTCAGGCCCGAATTTCATCACGGCTGGACCAGCAAGTCCTACTTCACCCAGATCCGGGTCGACCCTCTCGAGCACGACATCGCGGGCGAACTGCTCGACGCGCTGATCGGCCTCGACGAGGCGCTGGGACAGATCAAGGAAATCCTCATCGAGAAAACGGGCGGGACACCGTTGTTCCTGGAGGAGAGCGTGCGGTCGCTCGTCGAGACCGGCGTGCTCAACGGCAAGCAGGCCGACTATCACACCACAACGTCGATCGTCGAGCTCAAGATACCCCAGACGATCGAAGCCCTGCTGACCTCGCGCATCGACAGGCTGTCTATCGTTGACAAGCGCCTGCTGCAGGCTGCGGCCGTCATTGGATATGAAGCGCCCCTCAGCATCCTGCAGGCCGTGGCAAACTTGCGCCCGGATCGGCTGCGCGAGGCGCTAAAGCGCCTCCAGGATGCCGAATTCCTCTACGAGACAAACCTGTTTCCGGACATCGAATACAGGTTCAAGCACGCGCTGGTTCACGATGCCGCCTACCGGATGCTTTCGGCAGACCGGCGCCGCACGCTTCATACCGCGACCCTGATTGCCGGCGAGCAGGCATATGCCGATCGGCTGACCGAAAAATCCGACTGGCTGGCCTTCCATGCCGTTCGCGCCCAGGCATGGGACCGGGCGATCGTTCATCTCCAGGTCGCCGCTGCGCGGGAAGTCGCCCGTGCAGCAAACCGCATCGCGGTTCAGCATCTCGAGGGGGCGCTTCTCGCCGTCGAGCATTTGCCGTCCGACGAGCGGGCCACGCTGGCGATCGATCTGCGCATCGATCTGCGGCACGCGTTGACGCCGTTGGGGCGCGTCCAGGAAACGCTTGATTGCCTCAACGCGGCTGAACAGATTGCCACACAGCTCGAGGACAGCGCCCGGCTTGGGCGGATTCATTCCTTTACCGCCAATTGTCTTGTCCTGAAGGCGCGGTACGCAGAGGCGCTGGCGACGGGCGAACGGGCCTTGAGCCTCGCCGGCGACAACGAGCGGCTGCAACTCGCGACGAAGATGTACATGGCGCGCGCCAGACAGGCCCGCGGCGAATTCCGTGCGGCCATCGAATCGTTCGAAGGAATTCTGGCCATGCTCGACGGCAAGCCGTCGGACGATTTTCACGGCCTCCCCGTCCTGCCCGCCGCATTTGCCCGAAGCCACCTTGCGATCAGTCTCGCGGTCGTCGGCGAATTCGAAAGGGCGGAAGCCTGCGCTGCCGAGGCGGTGCGCCGGGCGGACGCGGTCGGGCAGCCGGATTCGATCATGTGGGCCCATTGGAGCATCGGATCTATCGCCCTCAACAAGGGAAACGGCGGAGCCGCCATCCAGGTTTTCGACCGCCTGCTCGACGTCTGTGCCACCCATGACCTGGACGCCTATGCCTCGCGGATCATGGCCGGCCTTGGCCGGACGATGGCCCGGCTCGGGCAGGTCCGGGAGGGGCTTGCACTGCTGGAGAAAGCCGTCTCGCTCGACGAGATTGCCGAACCCCAGATCACCCGATCGCTTACGCTCATCGCCTATGTCGAAGCGCTGGTGCTTGCCGGCGAATTCGACAAGGCGCAGAAGGCGCTGACCGACCTGCTGGAGCGGACGAGGAGCCTCGGCGAACGCGCGGCTGAAGCCCACGCCTGCTGGCTGGCGGCGACGATCCACGCCGCGCGCGCTGACGATCTTGAAGCCGGCGAGAGAATGATCGAGCGCGCGAGCGCCATTTCCGGCGAACTCGATCTGTTGCCGCTGCTGGCGCACTGTCACCTCACGCGCGCAGACCTCCACGGCCGGCAGGGGCTGCAGGCGGAGGCGAACGAGTTCCGCGACCGCGGCGAGAAGCTTCTGGACCAACTCGGCATGAAGCCGTGGTTCCCGCCATCCGGCGGCGCCCTGGCGGAAACCGCCTAGCGGGACTTGCGCTTCGCAATCCGCCTTGGCCGGACCCTCGGCTTGCGCACGACCTGTACGTCAGGCGCTGCGAGCCCGAGACGCCGGGCCGCAGCGAGCACCTCGACGATCACGTTCTCGGTCAGCTGCTTGTCGCCCTTGAGGGCAACGCGCAGCTCAAAGGGGGCGGGAGATTTTGCTTTGGCCGCTCGACGGGTCGAAGACTGCTTCGCTTTCGAAGCCGTCATTTCTTCTTCTTTTTCTTCTTCGTGGCCATCAATTCTTCCGGCGTCCGTTCACCCTTGACGGTGACACCCGCCAGATAGCTGCGGACCTTCTTGTTCACGAACATGTTCTTGAGCTCAAGCACCCGCTTATTCCACTGCGCGGCCTGGTCATCGGTAACCGGCCCGATAAAGGTGAAGATAACGACTTGGTGCTCGCCTTCCTCTTGAGGCAGGATATATCCACCACTCATCGATGCACATCCATCGTTTGGGTTCTATGAACATAAGTATGGAACCAACTCTACACCAAATCGCGACTGCGACAAGCCCGGCTCTAGCGTCGCCGTCGAGCCGCCTGCCCGGCCTGTTCCAGAAGCTCTTCCGCGGGAAAGATCGCAGGCACCGCATCGATATCGCGCACCATGTAATATTCGGCAGCCGATCCGCGGGGTTCGGCAGCAACGCTGACCTTTTCGCCGGCCGCGGCCGCGGCAAACGACGCCACCATGTTGTCCCTGCCGACCGCCAGCAGCGCCGTCACACCTGAGGGAAAGCGACCGGCGTTGATCTCGGTAATCGCAGGCACGCCGTCCGCGTCCTCTTTCAATTCGACGAAAAAGGCGCCCGTTGGCGCCTTTTCCAGTGCCTCGACCGCCTTCAAGGTAACCTCGACGGCCTCGGGCGCCGCAACGGTCTTGGCCAGCGAGCACATGGAAAAGATGCCGCTCGGGTTGTTGCCGGCCGCGAAATAGTTGAGCACCTCGACCGCCTGGGTTCGCAGCATGGTGCCCTTGTGCCACAGGCTGTGAACGATGAAGTGCCGCCCCGGCAGGTACTCGGCGAGCGTAAAGTCGGAAACCTTCACGCCCCGCAAGTCCCGCCATTGCGTGATCCAGGACCGCGCCTGCTCGATATTGGCGACGGGGGTGGCGCCGAGCGACCGCGAGCCGCGGCGGGTGCGGCACCAGAGCAGGCCTTCATTCGAGAACCTCGCAAAGATGCCGTCCAGGCTGCGAAGCGACTTGATCTCGAATGTGCGCGGGGCCGGGATATTCCTGCGCCGCAGAAACTCGGTCAGCGCATACTTGTCCTGGCACAGGTCGATCGTCTCGCGGCGGGGGAGCAGCAGGTCGACCTTGTAGCGGCGGCGGTGATCGGAAAGCACTTTGACCACGTTGTCGTTGGTCGCCATGACGACGTTGATCCGTTCCCGCTTGATGATCTCCAGCAGCGCATCGGTGAACTCGCCGCCGTCGGGGTCGGGGGTGAGGTAGTTCGCGTCGGCGATCGACAACCTCAGAAAAAACCGGTCGTGGTTCACGCCGACCACATGCAGCTTGGGCGACATGGCCCGAAGCGCACGGATCAGGTTTGCGCTCGAACCTGTGCCCGCGCCGGTAACCAGCGCGCGAATGACGCGTTTCTTCATCCAGCCCCCCATGAGCGAAGCGACGCGCCCGCCGACCCCGGCGTAGCGGACGCGCCGCGCTGGATCAACTCTAAGCCACCTTCCTGAATTTGAAGTTGCTGAGTTGATCTCCTCCCGAGATGTCATCCATGAAGAAGCCGGCGATCTGTCCCTGCTCGCGATAAAACGTGAACTTCACCAGGGAGAGCACGTTGCTGAATGCCGACGTCGTCTTGAACGTATCGGCGTCGCTGAGGGGGGACAGGGTGACCGCCGCGTACTTTTCACGCATGACCTGGACTGCCATTCCTTTCAGGCCCAGCGTGTAGGTGACGTCGAGTTCGTCGCTGTGGAATTGGCCGGTGAATTCGCCCGGATTTGCCGGCGTGGGACCGGGCGCGGTGATTGGCGGCGGCGGCGGCATCGGCGCGGTCAAAGAAGTGCCGAGATAGAGATTGGCAACCTTGCGCACCAGCGTGAACGTCAGGGTTGCCAGCGTGTTCGGCAAGGCCAGGTTGGCCAGCAGCGCAATCGACAGATTCCGGTCCGGAAAGCGAATCAGGTGCGAGCGATATCCGGCATCCCGCCCGTTGTGTTCGACGATCTTGATGCCGCTCTGATTCAAGATGAACAATCCGAGCCCGTAATCGCCGAGCCCGGGCGTTTGCATCTCCGTCAGTGCGGCTGTACCGCCGACGGTCGCCGAGTCGAAGTTGGCGTCCCAGAGCATGAGGTCGTCAACGGTGGTCTGCAGGTTGGTCGGACCGGTGAGATCATAGTTCGGCATCCGCATCTCCCAACCCACTCCCGTGAGCGGCGGAGTTCGATAGCCATAGGCGCGATCCTGCACGATCTCGCCATGGGTTTCGATGATCTTCGTCTTTGTCATGCCGAGTGGTCCGAAGATATATTGCTTGCAAAAGGCCGACAACGAGAGCCCGGAGACCTTTCGGACGATCTCGCCGGCAATCGTATAGTTGGTGTTGCTGTACGAGTACTTGCTGCCGGGCGTGAAGTTCAGCGACTTCGACAATCCGACGAACCGGTTCATGACGTCGTCCCGGGTGATCACGTCGTCCGACATGCGCCAACCCGCCATCGTGGCAAGTATCCACTGATCCCTGATCCCGCTGGTGTGATGCAGCAGTTGCCGGATGGTGATCGGCTGGAGCGTGCCGTTCGACTGGGTTATGCCGCCGAGTTCGGGAATGAGCGTGCTCGTGTTCACGTCGGTGTCGAGGGTAATCTGCGTGGTCGCAAGGCTCGGATCGTTGATCAGCATCATGATCGCCAGCGCCGTGAATTGCTTGGTCAGCGATGCAGCGTGAAAGACGGTGTCGTGTGAGTTGTAGATCTGGCGGTCGAGATCCGCACGGCCGTAGCCGGCGCGGTAATCGATGCTGCCATTGTGGCGCACGGCGATCGTCATGCCGGGAGAGTCGTTTTTGTTCCAGTCCTTGAAGATGTCGTCGATCTCGTTGCCGTGGGAAGATTTCTTCGAGATGATGGAAGGTTTCTTCCTGATGAGGGCTTTGAGCTTCGTCTTCTTGACGGGTTTCTTGGGGGGGGTCTTGGGGGGCTTCCTGGAAGGCTTCTTTTTCGCAGTCTTCATTGCACATACTCCTCGTGAAGAAGGGTTGCGCCGCGCCTGTCTGCGGGGGAGGACCTGCCTCGATGAGATGCCAGCGATGCACGGGTCACGTCCCGGCTGAAAATCTAGACCGTTTGAAGGGGCGCGCCAACGCTGCCATGCATTCTGCAACGGTAGCCGCGGACCGGTTGTGAAGCAGCCCACAGTTGGGGCGCAAACGAGCCACCCGTCTTGTTGCAGAGCCGCGATCCGCAACCGCCACCGATCGTGGCGGGATGTCCAAAGTTAATCCTTTTCGCCCATTTCGGCCCCTGGCAGGGTTGCCGCAGCGGGCGTGCTGCCTTACTTGTCAGCCATGAAATTCCTTGACGAGGCAAAGGTCTATATCCGCTCCGGCGACGGCGGCAATGGCTGCGTGGCGTTCCGCCGCGAGAAGTTCATCGAGTTCGGTGGACCCTCCGGCGGCAATGGCGGCCGCGGCGGCGACGTCATCGTCGAGGTCGTGGATGGGCTGAACACGCTGATCGACTACCGCTATCAGCAGCACTTCAAGGCGCCGAAGGGCGGCAATGGCATGGGCAAGGACCGCCATGGCGCCAACGGCAAATCGACCGTTCTCAAGGTGCCGGTCGGCACGCAGATCTTCGACGAGGATCGCGAGACGCTGATCCACGACTTCACCGAGCTCGGCGAGAAATTCGTGCTTGCCGAGGGCGGCAATGGCGGCTTCGGCAACGCGCATTTCAAATCCTCGACCAACCGCGCGCCGCGCAACGCCAATCCCGGCCAGGAAGGCGAGGAACGCTGGATCTGGCTGCGGCTGAAACTGATTGCGGACGCCGGCCTCGTCGGGCTGCCCAATGCCGGCAAGTCGACCTTCCTCTCCGTCGTCAGCGCGGCGAAACCGAAGATCGCGGACTATCCCTTCACCACGCTGCATCCGCAGCTCGGCGTCGTGAACGCGCAGGGCCGCGAGTTCGTGCTGGCCGACATCCCCGGACTGATCGAGGGCGCGCATGAAGGCGCCGGGCTCGGCGACCGCTTCCTCGGGCATGTCGAGCGCTGCCGCGTGCTGCTGCATCTGATCGATGCGACCTGCGAGCATGCCGGCAAGGCCTACAAGACGGTCAGGATCGAGCTCGAGGCCTATGAGGGGCATCTTGCCGACAAGATCGAGATCGTCGCGCTCAACAAGATCGACGCCGTCGCGCCGGACGAACTGAAGAAGCAGAAGGAACGCCTGAAGCGCGCCGCGAAGAAGACGCCGCTGCTGCTCTCCGGCGTCACCGGCGAAGGGGTGCAGGAAGCGCTGAAGGCGCTGGTCGAGGTGATCGGCGAAGCCCCGGTTTCGCAGAAGGCAAAGGGCGGCCAGGACCCGTGGGCGCCGGTGCCGCCGCCGCAAGGCTGACGTAAACTTCCGCCTGTCCCTGCTGCGCCACTTCCAAATCCGGGAACTGGCGCGTATTGCTTCCCCATCATCGCATCGTTCGACCGCACCATGAAACGCCCAGCGCTCAAGAACTTCCGCCGCATCGTCGTCAAGGTCGGCTCCTCGCTGCTGGTCGATTCTGACGCCGGCGAGGTTCGCGCCAAATGGCTGTCGGCGCTGGTCGCCGATATCGCCAAGCTGCACGGTGAAGGCCGCGACGTGCTGGTGGTCTCATCAGGCTCGATCGCGCTCGGCCGCAGCCGGTTGAAATTGCCGCGCGGTCCATTGAAGCTCGAAGAGAGCCAGGGTGCCGCCGCCGTGGGACAGATCGCGCTGGCGCGGATCTGGTCAGAGGTTCTGGGCGCGCACGGCATCGGCGCCGGACAGATTTTGGTGACGCTGCAGGACACCGAGGAGCGCCGCCGCTACCTCAACGCCCGCTCGACCATCGCAAAGCTGCTGGAGTGGCGCGCGGTGCCCGTGATCAACGAGAACGACACGGTCGCCACCAACGAAATCCGTTACGGCGACAATGACCGGCTTGCCGCGCGCGTCGCCACGATGGCGAGCGCCGATTTGCTGGTCCTGCTGTCTGACATCGACGGCCTCTACGACGCGCCGCCCGGCGCCAATCCGAACGCAAGGCTGATTCCGATCGTCGAGTCCGTAACCTCGGAGATCGAGGGCATGGCGGGTGCGGCTGGATCCGAATTGTCGCGCGGCGGCATGTACACCAAGATCGAGGCGGCGAAGATCGCGACGACGTCGGGCACGCACATGCTGATCGCCTCCGGCAAGATCGAGCATCCGCTGCAGGCGATATCGGACGGCGGACGCTGCACCTGGTTCCTCACCCCCGCCAATCCCGTCACCGCGCGAAAGCGCTGGATCGCCGGCTCGCTGGAGCCGAAGGGCACCCTGACCATCGATGCCGGCGCGGTCGCCGCGCTTCGTGCCGGCAAGAGCCTGCTGCCGGCCGGCGTCATCCGGATCGACGGCCAGTTCGCGCGCGGCGATGCGGTCGTGGTGCGCGGGCCGGACACCCATGAAATTGGCCGTGGCCTCATCGCCTACGACGCCGAGGATGCCGAGAAGATCAAGGGCCGCTCCTCGCCTGATGTGATGGTGATCCTGGGCATCAGCGGCCGTGCCGAGATGATCCACCGCGACGATCTGGTGGTCGGGCCGGCCGGAACCGTCCCGGTCAAGTAGGACGCCGCCAGGCCATTGGCCGAGTCTCCATTTACCCGATACCGCCAGCCAGCCATGCCGGCACCGGACCTCGCAAGAGGCGGATTTTCGTGCTAGGCCATGACCTTAACCTCAAGTGGCCTTAACCTGGAAACCGGGACCTCCGATGACCGCCCCCCTCAAGGCAATCGACGGCAACGCCGATCTGCCCGCCCTGATGACCGACCTCGCCACCCGGGCGCGCGCCGCCGCGCGCGTGCTGGCGCTGGCGCCGCCGGAGCAGAAGAACCGGGCGCTGGAGGCGATCGAGCGCGCGATCCGCGCCAACGCCGCAAGGATCCTGGCGGCCAATGCCGATGATGTCGCCGAGGTAAAGGCGGGCGGCGCGACGTCGGCGTTCCTCGACCGGCTGACGCTGACGCCATCGCGCGTCGATGCGATGGCCGATGGCGTCGCCGTCGTGCGCGGCATCGCCGATCCCGTCGGTACCGTCACTGAAAGCTGGCAGCGGCCGAACGGCATGACCATCGAGCGCGTGCGCGTGCCGCTCGGCGTCATCGGCGTGATCTTCGAGAGCCGTCCCAATGTCGCCGCCGACGCCGGCGTGCTGTGCCTGAAATCGGGCAACGCCGTGATCCTGCGCGGCGGCTCCGACAGTTTCCGTTCCTGCCGCGCGATCCATGAATGCCTTGTGCAGGGCCTGCGCGAAGCGGGCCTGCCCGAAGCCGCGATCGCGCTGGTGCCGACGCGCGACCGCGCCGCTGTCGGCTTGATGCTGTCAGGGCTGAACGGCGGCATCGACGTGATCGTCCCGCGCGGCGGCAAGAGCCTGGTGGCACGCGTCGAAGCCGAGGCGCGCGTGCCGGTGTTCGCGCATCTCGAGGGCGTCAACCATGTCTATGTCGATCGCACCGCCAGGCTCGACATGGCGAAATCGATCGTGCTGAACGCCAAGATGCGCCGCACCGGCGTCTGCGGCGCGGCCGAGACGCTGCTGGTCGATCGCGCCGCGGCCGAGGCGAATCTGAAGCCGCTGGTCGAGATGCTGATCGAGTCCGGCTGCGAGGTACGTGGCGACGACGCCGTGCAGAAGGTCGACGCACGGGTGAAGCCGGCCACCGACGAGGACTGGGACACCGAATATCTCGATGCCGTCATCGCCGCGCGGGTGGTCGACGGCGTCGACGCTGCGATCGCGCATATCCGGGACCACGGCTCGCGCCACACCGATGCGATCGTGGCCGAGGACGCCAAGGCGGCCGAGAAATTCCTCAGCGAGGTGGATTCGGCGATCGTGCTGCACAATGCGTCGACGCAGTTCGCCGACGGCGGCGAGTTCGGCTTCGGCGCCGAGATCGGCATCGCCACCGGCAAATTCCACGCCCGCGGCCCGGTCGGCGCCGAGCAGCTGACGAGCTTCAAATATCGCGTCCACGGCACCGGGCAGACGCGGCCGTGAACACCAGCCGGCGCATGCGGTGATACGGCCGATGCAATCGCAACCGGCCGCACAAGCGATCCCGTTCCACAGCAACGGCATGCGTATCGGCCTGCTCGGCGGCTCGTTCAATCCGCCGCACGCGGCGCATCGCGCCATCAGCCTGTTTGCGCTGAAGCGCCTGAAGCTCGATCGCGTCTGGTGGCTGCTGACGCCGGGCAATCCGCTCAAGGATACCGGACGGCTGCACGGCCTTGCCGAACGCGCACAGGCGGCGCGCGATGTCGCCGGCGATCCGCGCATCGACGTCAGCTGTCTCGAAGCTGTCATCGGCACCAGATACACTGTCGATACGATCACTCACTTGCGGCGCCGCGTTTCCGGCGTGCGCTTCGTCTGGATCATGGGCGCCGACAATCTCGCGCAGTTCCATCGCTGGAAGGATTGGCGCCGCATCGCGTCCGAGGTGCCGCTCGCCGTGATCGACCGTCCGCCGCAGAGTTTCCGGGCCCTCGCCGCCCCTGCCGCCCTGGCGCTGGCGCGCTACCGCGTGCCCGAAAATCAGGCGGCACGGCTGGCCGATCGGCAGGCGCCCGCCTGGACTTTTCTCACCGGCATGAAGCTCAATTTGTCTTCCACCGCCCTTAGGAACTCCGACGGAAGCTGGAAGGCAAAGAAGTGACAGTCCGGTTCGAACCGGCAAGCGGGGCTACTGGAATATTGAAACCATTAACCCCACATGCCTAATATGGTCCGCGACGCCCAAGATTCGGCGTTCGCGATACAGTGAAAGGAATGGTCCCTGGCCACACCTGTATTGTCCAAGTCCAAGTCTGTTTTACCCAAGGTTGCCAGCAAACCTGCCAAGACCGCGCGTAAAACATCGACCCAAGCTGCAGCCTTGAAGGCGCAACCTGACGCCGACAAGACGCTGAGTATGATCCTCTCCCGCCTCGACGATATGAAGGCGGAAGAAACGGTCACCATCGACCTTCGCGGCAAATCCGCATTTTCCGACTACATGATCGTTACGTCAGGCCGGGCCAACCGGCATGTCGGCGCGATCGCGGAGAACGTCACGAAAGCCCTGAAGGAAACCGGCATCAAGAACATCCATGTCGAGGGCTTGCCCAATTGCGACTGGGTGCTGATCGATTCCGGCGATGTGGTCGTGCACGTGTTCAGACCCGAGGTCCGCGAATTCTACAACCTCGAAAGGTTGTGGGCGCAGAACCCGGCGGCGGCAGCGATCTGAACTCCCGGCCGGTGCGAATCGGCTGAGGCGCATATAGTATGCTTGCGCGCGCATGAAGCGCGCGTGCCGGAAAGTGCACGCCGGAATCGGCACGCAGAACACGGCACACGCCAGAACCAGCATACGCGCCTGTCCATCGATGCGACTTTTCGTTGTCTCAATCGGCCGACTGAAGCAGGGTCCGGAGCAGGAACTGGCCGAGCGCTATCGCGAGCGCTTCGAGGACATCGGCCGCAAGCTCGGTTTCCGCGGTCTTGCGATTCATGAAATTTCGGAAAGCCGCGCCCGCGATACCGCGACAAGGATCTCGGAGGAAGCCGCGGCGATCGCGGCGGCGATACCGGAAAAATCCGTGCTGGTGGCGCTCGACGAGCGCGGCAAGAGCATCGACAGCGCGGCGTTTGCCCGGCAACTTGGCCAGTGGCGGGACGAGGGGATCGCCAACGCGGTTTTCGCCATTGGGGGCGCGGACGGACTTTCGCCTGATTTGCAGCGCAAGGCTAGACTACGCATTGCGTTCGGCTCGGCGACCTGGCCGCATCAAATGGTTCGCGTCATGCTTCTTGAACAGATTTACCGGGCCGCGACCATTCTGGCCGGCCACCCCTACCATCGTGCCTAGGCACGGTGACGTGAACACAGAGAGACGCTGAACAGGCCGAATGCATTCACCGCAGCACATTCGTTCATACCCGGGCACCGCCGATCGCGGCGGGCCGATGATGTCAGCCGTCGCGCTGATATTCCTTTTGGCAGGCCTCCCCGCGGCATCGCTTGCGCCGGCGATGGCGCAAACGGCGCCGCCCGCGCAGCAGGCCAACGCCGTTTCGCCCGATGCGATCAAGCAGCGCGAGCAGGAACTCGAGGCTGCGCGCGAAGAGCAGCGCAAGGCGGCCGAGTTGCAGAAGAAGCTGAAGGCCGACATGGCCGCGATCGGCCAGGACCGCGCCAAGCTCAACCAGCAACTGATCGACATCGCCACCCAGGTCCGCGGCATCGAGACTCGCATCGGCGAGACCGAGGGGCGGCTGCGCCCGCTCGATGCTCGCGAGCAGGAGGTTCGCGCGACGCTCGATTCACGCCGCACTGAAATTATCGAGGTGCTGGCGGCCTTGCAGCGTGCCGGACGGCGCACGCCGCCGGCGCTGCTGGTGCGACCCGAGGACGCGCTGCAATCGCTGCGTACCGCCATGCTGCTCGGCGCCGTCGTCCCCGAACTGCGCGGACGTGCGGAAAAGCTCGCCGCCGACCTCGGCGAACTCGTGAACCTGCGCAAGAGGATCGCCAACGAGCGCGATTTGCTGGCGCAGGATCGCGACAAGCTGAAGGACGACCAGATCAGGCTGGCTGCGCTGATTGACGAGCGGCAGCGCAAGCAGAGCGCGATCGAAAAGGACATGGAGACCGAGGGGACGCGCGCCGTCAATCTGTCCCGGCAGGTCGACAGCCTGCAGGGCCTGATCACGAAAATGGAGCAGGACCTGAAGAGCGCCGCCAAGGCGGCTGCGACCGCCAGCCTGCAGGGCGCGCCGGCGGCCCCGGGGGGCAAGCCCAATCTCGGGGCGCTGAAGGACCCTGCCCGGCTCAGCCCGGCGATCGCATTCGCCTCCGCCAAGGGACTATTTTCCCTTCCGGTTAACGGCCGCAAGATTCGCGATTTTGGCGGTTCCGACGGCTCGGGCGGCGTGGAAAAAGGCATTTCTTTGACAACCCGGGCCGGGGCTCAGGTCACAACACCGTGTGACGGCTGGGTTGTTTACGCTGGACCGTTCCGCAGCTACGGACAACTCTTGATCCTCAATGCCGGGGGCGGGTATCATGTCCTGATCGCCGGGATGGAGCGCATTTCGGTAAACATCGGCCAGTTTGTACTTACGGGAGAGCCGGTCGCGACCATGGGGACGACGTCCCAGGTCGCATCCATTCTCGCAACGACCGCGAGCCAGCCGGTGCTCTACGTCGAGTTTCGCAAGGACGGCACTCCAATCGACTCAGGCCCATGGTGGGCCACACATGAAGGCGAAAAGGTTCGCGGATGATGCGCAAGACTTCTGTAATTCTTCTCAGCGCCGCCACCGGTGCGGCTTTGACGCTCTTCGTGACGCAGCCCCGTTCGGTGCTGATGGGATCGGTGGCACGCGCCGCGACGTCGGACACCTACCGTCAGCTCAATCTGTTCGGCGACGTGTTCGAGCGCGTGCGCAGCGACTATGTCGAAAAGCCCGACGATTCCAAGCTGGTGGAATCCGCGATCTCCGGCATGCTGGCCGGTCTCGATCCGCATTCCAGCTACATGGACGCCAAGAGCTTCCGCGACATGCAGGTGCAGACCCGTGGTGAATTCGGCGGGCTCGGCATCGAGGTCACGATGGAAGACGGCCTGATCAAGGTCGTCTCGCCGATCGACGACACCCCGGCCTCGAAGGCCGGCATCATGGCCAACGACATCATCACCACGCTCGACGACGAAGCCGTGCAGGGTCTCACCCTGAACCAGGCGGTCGAGAAGATGCGCGGGCCGGTCAACACCAAGATCCGTCTCAAGATCATCCGCAAGGGTCAGGACAATCCGATCGAAGTCACGCTGGTGCGCGACAACATCCGCGTCCGTTCGGTCCGCGCGCGCGTCGAGCAGGACGACATCGCCTATATCCGCGTCACCACCTTCAACGAGCAAACCACCGAAGGCCTGAAGCGCGAGATCAACAACCTGTCGAACCAGATCGGCGACAAGCTGAAGGGCTACATCATCGATCTCCGGAACAATCCGGGCGGCCTGCTGGAAGAAGCGGTCACCGTCTCCGATACCTTCCTCGAGCGCGGCGAGATCGTCTCGACCCGCGGCCGCAATGCCGAGGAAACCCAGCGCCGCGCCGCGCACGCGGGCGACCTCACCAAGGGCAAGCCGATCATCGTGCTGGTCAATGGCGGCTCGGCATCGGCCTCGGAAATCGTCGCCGGCGCGCTGCAGGACCACAAGCGGGCCACGCTGGTCGGCACGCGTTCGTTCGGCAAGGGCTCGGTGCAGACCATCATCCCGCTCGGCAGCGGCAACGGCGCGCTGCGCCTCACCACCGCGCGCTACTACACCCCGTCGGGCAAATCGATCCAGGCCAAGGGCATCGTGCCCGACATCGAGGTGCTGCAGGACGTGCCGGACGAGTTGAAGGCGCGCACCGATACCAAGGGCGAGGCTTCGCTCCGCGGCCACCTGAAGAACGACGGCGACGAAAAGACCGGCTCGCAGTCCTACGTGCCGCCGGATGCCAAGGACGACAAGGCACTGAAGACGGCGGCCGACCTGCTGCACGGCATCAAGTCGACCGCGAGCGGCCCGGCGACCGGTGACAAGGCGGCGGTCGAAAAGCCGGCCACCAAGGCGGCGAACTGATCCAGCGATCCGGATGTAGGTGAACAAGAGGGGCGGCCACGGGCCGCCCCTTTTTCGTTGCCGATTCCTGCCTTGCGCCCGGAACGGCGCTTTTGCGGAGCCGTGCAGGCGCTCGAATCAAGGCCATCGTGGTATCGTCGGGCCCGGGTGATTCGGGAAGATTGATGACGGAAACGGTCGACGAACTGAGTGCGCCGCTCGGGCAGAAAACGGAGCGCCGGAAGCGGCGCTTAAGGCTGCCGTTTACCGCGATGCAGGCGCTGGCCGTGCTGCTCGGCCTCGTCCTGATCGCCTTCCTGACGGTAACGCTCTTTACCGACAACCCGCTGGGCGGCGAGCCAGTCGCCCGGGTCGCGCTTCCCAAGCCGGCGGACGACAAGCCGTCCGCGGCGGCGTCCGGCCACACCGAGCAGCCGGCCAAGTCCGCCTCCCCGGCAGCCGCCGGCGACAGCAAGACGGTCACCATCATCGATGGCTCCAGCGGCAAGCGGCAGGACGTCGTGATCGGCAGCGACGGCGGCGGCAAGACCGGCGCGGACACCGGGCCTTCGGCGGCCATGGTCGGGATCGATTCGCGCCTTCTGGAAAAGGCGCGCTATGGCATGATCCCGATGGTGGCCGATGGCCTGAAGCCGTTCACGGTCTATGCGGCCGACGCCGACCGAACCAAGGCAGCCAGGATGCCGGTCGTCGCCATCGTCGTCGGCGGCCTCGGTGTCGGGGCTGCCAAGACGGCCGATGCCATCATGAAACTGCCGCCGGCGGTGACCCTGGCCTTCACGCCTTACGGGACGGATCCCGCCAAGCTGGCCGAGCGGGCTCGTGCGCAGCGCCACGAGATCCTGCTGCAGGTTCCGATGGAGCCGTTCGACTATCCGGACAACGATCCGGGCCCGCAGACCCTGCTCACGGCGCTCCCGCCCGAGCAGAACCTCGACCGGCTATACTGGCACCTCAGCCGTTTCCAGGGCTATGCCGGGATCGCCAATTTCATGGGCGCGCGTTTCACGGCAACCGACACCGCGATGCAGCCGATCGTCCGCGAGGCGGCCAAGCGCGGCCTCGGCTATCTCGATGACGGCTCCTCGCCGCGCAGCACCGCGTCCGCGCTGACGACGGCGCAGGCCATGCCCTTCGCCAAGGCCGATTTCACCATCGATGCCGTGCCGACCTCGGCCGAAATCGACAGGACGCTGGTGAAACTGGAGACGCTCGCCAAGGAGCGCGGGGTGGCCGTGGGCGTTGCCTCGGCGCTCCCGATTTCGATCGAGCGGCTCGGCACGTGGATCAAGACCCTTGAAGGCCGCGGCATCATGCTTGTGCCATTGACAACGGCGATGCTGAAATCAAAATCAAGCTAGAGATCAAGCTGGTGGCGTCGATCCAGCTCCTTCGCGACCGTACCGGAACCGGCCCATTGCGGATGGACGAGAGGCAAGAAGACTTGATGCAAACAAAGGAAGCCTGACGGACATGGCGCGCTACGAGGAGCTGCCTTATCGGACCTGCGTCGGCATGATGCTGATCAACGCGGCCGGGCTGGTCTTCATCGGTCGCCGGGCCGGCGGCATCGAGCATGTCGACGATACCCATGTCTGGCAGATGCCGCAGGGCGGGGTCGATCCCGGCGAGGATACCTGGGAGGCGGCCAAGCGCGAACTTTACGAGGAGACCAGCGTCCGCTCCGTCGAGAAGCTCGGCGAAGTTCCGGATTGGCTGATCTACGATATTCCACGCACCGTGGCCGGCCGCGCCTGGAAGGGCCGCTATCGCGGGCAGCGGCAGAAATGGTTCGCGGTGCGCTTCACCGGCAAGGACGCCGAGATCAACGTCGCCAGCCCCGGCGGCGGGCACAAAGCCGAATTCGTGAGCTGGCGCTGGGAGCCGATGAAGAATCTCCCCCACCTGATCGTACCGTTCAAGCGGCCGGTCTATGAGCGCGTGGTCAAGGAATTCGCCAGCCTCGCGGGCGGCTAAAGCGCGATGAGATTTGGATCAATCGTCATCGCGCTTTAGGTCTTTGTTTGAGCATGATCTTTTCGGAAAACCGCTTCACACTTTTCCGGATCATGCTCTAGCCATTGGTTCTCCCGCGTCGTCGCGACGCCAACCGGCACTCATCAGCGATGTCCGACAAACCCTATCGGCCCAATGTAGGGATCGCGCTGTTCAGCGTCTCCGGCGAGGTGCTGATCGGACGGCGTTTCCGCGACGACGGACCGGAGATCATTCTTCCCGGGCTGGAGTGGCAGATGCCCCAGGGCGGCATCGACGCCGACGAGAATCCGCGCGATGCCGTCATGCGCGAACTCTGGGAGGAGACCGGGGCGGTCAGCGCCGATTATCTCGGCGAGACCGATTGGATAAAATATGATTTTCCGCCCTATGACGGACCGCCCTCGCACCGCCTCGCGCAATTTCGCGGCCAGCGGCAGAAGTGGTTCGCGCTGCGGTTCACCGGCAGCGACACCGAGATCGATCCGCTGACGCCGCGCAACGGCCAACCGGCCGAATTCGATTCCTGGCGCTGGGAGCGGCTCGATCGCGTCGCCGACCTGGTCGTGCCATTTCGGCGCAATGTCTACAGGATGGTGGCGCAGGCGTTTGCGGGCTTCGCTCGCTAGATTGGACGGGCTCAGCCCCCGCCGCCGGGCGCCTTCGCTGACTTTGGTATTAGCGAACCTTTTGGAGCGACCGCAGACTAACGGATTAAGTCCTGAAATAATCCGCCCCTCACGGTGTCTAGCCTCTCATGATGGAAGTGACTTTTTCCAAGCGCCGCCGGAGTTGGGAGTGGCGCGTGCTCAGCAAGAACGGCGTGCTGATCATGCACGGGCGCGAACGTACCCGCCCGGCTGCCCGCTACCAGGGTTACCGGTGCCTGTTCATGCTGCTGGCGATCGGCCGCAGATCCGCCGCCCCCCGGACTTCCGAGGCCTTCTCGAGAACAGACAAATCGAATTCAAGCGCCAGCAGGTCATGGTCTAGTTAGGACCGACCGAAAACGGGCCGATGGCAATGACCTGACAATTGCTGTCGCGCCTGGCGCAATCGGCCAGCGCGTCACTCACCGCCCCCTGCTCGGTCGCCACCTTCAATCCGAGCCCGGGCCGGCCGGCAGCACCGACCGCCACCGCATTCCAGCCGCTCTGCGCCTCCGCCAGGCGGCGCGCGACCTCGTCGCGGGCTTCGGCGGCAATCATCGTATTCCCGCTTGCCTTGAAGAAGCCGGTCGCCTTGAGCGTGGTCGGGATCGGAACCACGAAAGTATCGTTGAGCGCGATGATCAGGCAGGGCACGCCGGCGATCCCGCCGCAGGATTCGAGCGCCCGCCGCGCGGCCTCATCGACGCTATCGAGCGCGATCGGAAAGAACAGCGCGCCGCCGGGTCCGAGCGCGACCGCCTTGTTCTGCCGCGCCGGCTCGTAGACCGCCTCGAGCCGCGCCTTGCCGGCCTCGCGGGTGAGCGGGACGTTCCTGGCGACGAAAGGCTGCGCGGTCACGGCATCATGCCGGATCCAGGGCAGCGGCGGCAGCGGTGGCCTGCCGCGGGCGTAAACAACGGTGTCGCCGACGGCATAGAGTTCGCATTTGCGCGGCGATTGGGCGGAATCCGCGCGCTTCTGGCATTGCTCCACCGCCGCCAGTTTGGCCGCCTCCTCGCTTGGCTGCCCGGTAACGGACGCGCTGAAGCCGCCAATGTTGAGCGAGAACGCCTTGAAACCGGCAGCCGGGACATAGTCGGACACCAGTGCGGCGCGCACCTTGTCGCTGACGAAGGGAATATTGCCGGTGGCAAGTTTGTCCGATGATGGCCCGGCGGCCGCCGTCGGCGCAGCACTTGAACTGACAGGACTTGAGCTGACGGGACTTGGACTGCTGCTGGTGGCAACGACCTTTGGCGAAGCTGACGTCTCGAGCTTGGTGAAATAGAGAAAGCCGCCGACGCCGATCGCGGCGAGGCTGACGACGGTGACGGCGACCGGCCACATCCAGTTCGGCTGCGCCGGGCCTTGCGCCTTGGCTGATTTCTTGGCCTGCGGCGTTGCGTAGGTGCCGTCCTCGCGACGCATCGCCACCATGTAGGCATGCACCGGGGTTGGAATGTTCTTCACCTCCTGCGCGCCGATATCGGCGAACTGCACCGAGAGCTTGTTGGCGACCTGCTCATGCACCGCGCGCGAGATGCAGATGCCGCCGACTTCGGCGAGCCCCTCCAGGCGCGCGGCGATGTTGACGCCGTCGCCGAGCAGATCGCCGTCGCGCTCGACCACGTCGCCGATCGTGATGCCGATGCGAAACGCCATCTGCCGGCTCGGCGGATAGGCCATGTTGCGGGTACGCAGGCTTTCCTGGATATCGATCGCGCAGCGGACGGCCTCGACCGCGCTCGGAAACTCGGCGAGCACGGCGTCGCCAGCGGTGTTGAAAATCCGCCCGCCGCCCTTGGCGATGAAATCGTCGGTCACCTGGCGGTAGGAGGCGAGGCGGCGCAGCGTCTCCTCTTCGTCCTCGGCAACCAGTCTGGAATAGCCGGCAATATCGGCCGCAAAAATCGCCGCGATCTTGCGTTTCATCGAGAGCAGCCCCGAACCACGTTCTGCTGCGGCACAATGCCGCCAGAAGTTCCCCGGCGCAACCTTGGCGATCGAAGCCAGCCTGCGCGCGCCCCGAACAGAAGTCGGAGCGTTCAGGCAGCCAAAAATAAAGCGCCCGTCACGGTGTGACGAGCGCCGATGGTGCCTCGGCCTTCATTACGCCCCGGAGCGGTGCCCCGGGGCCTAGTGCATAGCCGTGGTCTGGATCTCCTGCTGCACCGATTTGAAGTGGTCGAGGCGTTCGACGGCGCGATCGAGTTCGTCGCCCTCCTTCTCGGCCAGTTTGGCCTCCATCTCGGCGATGACATCGGCAAGCTTGGCCCGGTCGAGTTCTTCGAGAGTCCGCGCAACATCTGCGAGCACGGTCAGACCTTTTTCAGAGATCTCGGCGACACCGCCGGTGACGATGATCTTCTCCTGCCTGCCGCCGGAGAACACCGTCAGAATGCCCGGGCGGATCGCGGCGACGACCGGCGCGTGGCCGGCGAGCACGCCGAAATCACCTTCCACGCCGGGAATGTCGACCTGATCGACCTCGCCGGAGAAGGCGAGCTTTTCGGGAGAGACGAGATCGAAGTGGAAGGTAGCCATTTTGAACCTTGCGAATAGCGAATAGCGGGTAGCGAATGGGAAGGAATGGGAGCAGCCCTGTCAGCTACTCCCTGTTCGCCATTCGCCCTTACGCCGCCTCGGCAGCCAGCTTCTTGCCCTTCTCGACGGCTTCTTCGATGGTGCCGACCATGTAGAAGGCCGCTTCGGGAAGGTGGTCATACTTGCCTTCGCAGAGGCCGCGGAAACCCTTGATGGTGTCAGCGAGTTCGACGAACTTGCCCGGCGAACCGGTGAAGATTTCGGCGACATGGAACGGCTGCGACAGGAAGCGCTCGATCTTGCGGGCGCGCGCCACCGCGAGCTTGTCCTCTTCCGACAGTTCGTCCATGCCGAGAATGGCGATGATGTCCTGCAGCGACTTGTAGCGCTGCAGCACCTGCTGGACCATACGGGCGGTCTGGTAGTGCTCCTCGCCGACGACGAGCGGCGAGAGCATGCGCGAGGTGGAGTCGAGCGGGTCGACCGCGGGATAGATGCCCTTTTCCGAAATGGCGCGCGACAGCACGGTGGTCGCGTCCAGATGGGCGAACGAGGTCGCCGGCGCCGGGTCGGTCAAGTCGTCGGCCGGAACGTAAATGGCCTGCACCGAGGTAATCGAGCCCTTCTGCGTGGTGGTGATGCGCTCCTGCAGCGCGCCCATGTCGGTGGCGAGCGTCGGCTGATAGCCCACGGCGCTCGGAATACGACCCAGCAGCGCCGACACTTCGGAGCCGGCCTGCGTGAAGCGGAAGATGTTGTCGACGAAGAACAGCACGTCCTGGCCCTGGTCGCGGA
>OEIU01000118.1_pt1 | contig 79523 bp, 73 predicted proteins | sample 1539221 | NCBI WGS metagenome assembly OEIU01 (sample SAMN03792071, study PRJEB22550) | activated sludge metagenome | feature: wastewater treatment plant; material: activated sludge; isolation source: Wastewater treatment plant of a petroleum refinery complex | place: Argentina: Zarate | collected...
GCTGCGCATTGAAGTCTTCGCAGAATCTGTCAAAACTGATCCGTCTAGAGACTAAAATGCGTGCTCTGGGGCCGACCTGGCTTCGACGCGGGTTCGGAATCGACGTAGGGCATGCCGAGCACCAGTCAGCTCGTAAATCCACTGGAAACAAAGTAACTGCGAACGACGAACGTTTCGCCCTCGCCGCTTAAAACCGGTGAGCCTCGCAACAGTTGGCCCATGGGCTGGGCCTGAAGTCGCAAGACCGAAGGCTGCGAGGTCATCCACATGGGCTGCGCTCGGCGCCGGGTCACTCGGCGCAGGGCAAGATCAAGTGACTGGCGTTTCGGGTAGCGTGCTGCTGCGCGACCCGGGACGCGAGATGCAAATCAGCCAGCTACGCATGTAGAACTGCCCGGTGATGGCTTGCGGACGCGGGTTCGATTCCCGCCGGCTCCACCAGATCAGGGTCCGCATAGGACCGCAAACGACCAAGGCGCTAAGCAAATCAACGGCTTAGCGCCTTTTTCGTATCCACATAGGGCCGGGCAACTGTGCATCCATCCAGAACTCTCGCGGGTAACTTTGCGGGTAACGAATAGCGTTTATCTGACGCGCTGCGACGGCATCGAGGCGTGCGGCGCGTCCCGCGTCAGATAAACCCCGTTGGACTGAACCGCCGCGCCGGCTTGTGGGATGGGCAGCAGCGCAAGTTTCAGCCGCCGCAGCGGGCAATGCCCGGCCGCGGCGGACCGCAGCGGCCTTAGCATCGTCGCCGTTCCATCCGGAGGTTTCCCATGGCAAGGATCGAAGGCGTCTGCCGTGAAGTCTGCGACGCGACCGAGTACGTGACCATCGTCACCGAGGGCCCCGACGGCCCGCACCTGGCGGGGCACTGGGGCAACTACATGCGCATCGTCGATCCGGGCGAGACGGTGGTGTTCCCGGTCGGCCGCTTCCAGCGCACCGAGCAGAACCTGAAGGCGAACGGCCGCATCCAGCTGATGGCGGCATCGCACAAGGTCCCGGGCACGCGCAGCCCGGGCCAGGGCTGCGTGATCACCGGCACCGCAGAGCTCGTCACCGCGGGCGAGTTCGTCGACCTGGTGCGCGAGAGGTTCCCGTGGGCGCGCGGCGCCCTCGTGGTGCGCGTCGCGTCGGTCGCGACGCAACTCTGAGTTGCGCTGGCGGCTCAGCGCACGCGCAACCCCGGTACCGCGCCGGGCCAGGGCTCGAGCACGTACAGCCCCGGATGCGCCTTCTCGTCGGCGTGGCTGGCGGCCAGCACCATGCCCTCGCTGACGCCGAACTTCATCTTGCGCGGCGCCAGGTTGGCCGCCAGCACGGTGAGCCTGCCGGCCAGCTGCTCGGGCGCGTAGGCGCTGGCGATGCCGCTGAAGACTTGGCGCATCCGGCCTTCGCCCGCATCCAGCGTCAGCTTCAACAGCTTTGTGCTGCCTTCGACGCGCTCGGCGGCGACGATCTTCGCGATGCGCAGGTCCACCTTGGCGAAATCGTCGATGCCGATCTCGGCGGCCAGCGGCTCGCCGCCCGGCGCCGGCGGCGCAGCTGCGGCCGGCGGCTCGAACAGGGCATCGAGCAGCTTCGTGTCCACGCGCTGCATCAGGTGCTGGTAGCTGCCGATGGCGTGGCCGCCGATCGAGCGCGCCGCGTCGCGCCATTGCAGCGGCTCGATCTTCAGGAAGGCCTCGACGCGCGCCGCCAGCGCCGGCAGCACCGGCTTCAGGTAGACGGTGAGCACGCGGAAGGCCTCGATGCACACGCTGCACACGTCGTGCAGCACCGCATCCTGCCCCGCCTGTTTCGCCAGCTCCCAGGGCTTGTGCCGATCGACGTATTCGTTGACGCGGTCGGCCAGCGCCATGACTTCGCGCAGCGCCTTGCCGTATTCGCGCGCTTCGTACAGCTCGGCCAGGTCTGAAGCCTGCGCGCGCAGGCCGTCGAGCAGCGTGCGGCCTTCGACGCCCAGGTCGGCCGACAGCCGCCCGCCGAAGCGCCTGGCGATGAAGCCGGCCGCGCGGCTGGCGATGTTGATGTACTTGCCGACCAGGTCGGCGTTGACGCGGGCGACGAAGTCCTCGGTGTTGAAGTCGATGTCCTCGACGCGCGCGTTCAGCTTGGCGGCGATGTAGTAGCGCAGCCACTCGGCGTCCATGCCGAGCTCCAGATAGCGCAGCGGGCTGATGCCGGTGCCGCGGCTCTTGCTCATCTTCTCGCCGCTGACGGTGATGAAGCCGTGCACGAAGACGTGGTTCGGCACCTTGCGCCCGCTGAACTTCAGCATCGCCGGCCAGAACAGCGTGTGGAAGGTGACGATGTCCTTGCCGATGAAGTGGATCTGCTCCACCGCCGGGTCCGCCACGTAGGCGTCGAAGTCCAGCCCCTTGCGGTCGAACAGGTTCTTCAGCGACGCCAGGTAGCCCACCGGCGCGTCGAGCCAGACGTAGAAGTACTTCCCCGGTGCGTCGGGGATCTCGATGCCGAAGTAGGGCGCGTCGCGGCTGATGTCCCAGTCGCCGAGGCCGGTGCCGGTTTCGCCGTCGCTGCTGAACCACTCGCGCACCTTGTTGGCGACTTCGGGCTGCAGCTTGCCGTCCTGCGTCCAGGCCTGCAGGAAGTCCACGCAGCGCGGGTCGGACAGCTTGAAGAAGAAGTGCTCGCTGCTGCGCAATTCGGGCGCCGCGCCGGACAGCGCCGAATACGGGTTCTTCAGGTCGGTGGGCGCGTAGACGGCGCCGCAGACCTCGCAGTTGTCGCCGTACTGGTCCTTGGCGCCGCACTTCGGGCATTCGCCCAGGATGTACCGGTCGGCCAGGAACATGCCCTTGACCGGGTCGAAGAACTGCTCGACGGTGCGCGTGGCGATCAGCTCGTTGCGGCGCAGCGCCAGGTAGATGTCCTTGGCCAGCGCGTGGTTCTCCGGCCCGTCGGTCGAATGCCAGTTGTCGAAGCCGATGTGGAAGCCGTCCAGATACTGCCTGCGCCCGCCGGCGATGCGGCCGACGAATTCCTGCGGCGTCAGCCCGGCCTTGTCGGCGGCGATCATGATCGGCGCGCCGTGCGCGTCGTCGGCGCAGACGAAGTGCACCTCGTGCCCGAGCATGCGCTGCAGCCGCACCCAGATGTCGGCCTGGATGTACTCCATCATGTGCCCGATGTGGAACGGCGCGTTGGCGTAGGGCAGGGCGGTGGTGACGAAGAGCTTGCGCATGGTGGCGGCATTGTAGGTAGCCGCCCTGCGCCGGCTTCGGGCCGGCTGCGGCGGCGGCGTTTGGCCGCACAATGCCGCCGCCATGAGCCAAGCACTCGACTATCTGGTCAAGGCCCGCCCCGAGGCGATGGGCCACTACTTCGCCTTCCTGAAGCTCAGCGGCCAGGGGCTGGACCCGAAGACGCGCGCGCTGATCAGCCTGATCACCAAGGTGCATGCGCAGACCGAGCGCGGCCTGCGCCAGTACCTGAAGCGCGCGCTGCGCGACGGCTGCACGCCGGCCGAAGTGCTGGACGCGCTGCTGATGGCCTTTCCGGCGCTGGGGCTGGCGAAGATCCTGTGGGCGGTGGACCTGATCCTGGCGATGGATCTGCCGGGTTTCCAGCTTGCACCCGCTGCGCCTGCCGAGCCCGCCTGGCACGACCTGATGGCCACGCGCACGCTGCGCGCCGGCGCGACGCGGCGCGTCGATTGCGCAGGCCGCGGCGTCTTCGTGCACCGCGGCGCCGACGGCTTCAAGGCCTACGACAGCCGCTGCCCGCACCAGGCCACCGACATGCAGCAGACCGCCGTCGACGGCTGCATGCTCAGCTGCCCGCAACACGGCTGGCGCTTCGACCTGCGCAGCGGCGCCTGCACCGCGGTCGGCGACCGGCCGCTGCGGCAGCTGCCCAGCCGCGTCGAAGGCGGCCGCCTGCTCGTGCAGTGCTGAACGCGACCCTGCTGCCGGCGCAGGGCGAGGGCTCGGCTAGACTGCCTCTGTCCCGCCGCGCGCCGGTTCCCCACTTCCTGCAGCCTGCCATGCCCGTCACCGAATCCGCCCTGCTCGATGCCCTGAAGACCGTCGTCGACCCCAACACCGGCCAGGACCTGGTCTCCACCAAGCTGCTGAAGAACCTGCGCATCAACGGCGACGAGGTGTCCTTCGACGTCGAACTCGGCTACCCGGCGAAGAGCCAGATCCCGGCGCTGCGCAGCGCGCTGGTCGCGGCGGCGCGGCGCGTGCCCGGCGTAGGCAACGTCAGCGCCACCCTGAGCAGCCGCATCACCGCGCACGAGGTGCAGCGCGGCGTGCAGCTGCTGCCCAAGGTGAAGAACATCGTCGCCATCGCCTCGGGCAAGGGCGGCGTCGGCAAGAGCACGACCACCGTCAATCTGGCGCTGGCGTTGGCCGCCGAAGGCGCGGCGGTGGGCATTCTCGACGCCGACATCTACGGCCCGAGCCAGCCGATGATGATGGGCATCTCCGGCAGCCCCGAAAGCAGCGACGGCAAGACCATGCAGCCGATGCGCAACTACGGCGTCGAAGTCATGTCCATCGGCCTGCTGATCGACGCCGACAACCCGATGATCTGGCGCGGCCCGATGGTCACGCAGGCGCTGGAGCAGCTGCTGCGCCAGACCAACTGGGGCGATCTGGACTACCTGCTCGTCGACATGCCGCCGGGCACCGGCGACATCGCGCTGACGCTGAGCCAGCGCGTGCCGCTGACCGGCGCGGTGATCGTCACCACGCCGCAGGACATCGCGCTGCTCGACGCGAAGAAGGGGCTGCGCATGTTCGAGAAGGTCGGCGTGCCGATCCTCGGGCTGGTCGAGAACATGGCGGTCTACGTGTGCCCCAACTGCGGCCATCGCGAGCATGTGTTCGGCGCCGATGGCGGACGCAAGATGGCGGCCGAGTATGGCGTCGACTACCTGGGTGCGCTGCCGCTGAACCTGTCGATCCGCGAGCAGGCCGATTCGGGCCGCGCCAGCGTGGTCGCCGAGCCCGACGGCGAGATCGCCGGCATCTACAAGGCCATGGCGCGGCGCGTGGCGGTGAAGATCGCACAGCGCGCGAAGGACTATTCGTCCAAGTTCCCGACGATCACGGTGTCGAAGAACACCTGAGAGCGCCCCAGGCCAGCCTTGCCGGCCGCCCCCGCGGGGATATGAGCAAAGTGGCGGAGCCGCATTTGCTCAGGAGCCTGGCCGCCGGCGCCGGCCCGCCACTTGGGCGTCGTCATTGCAGGTCGGCCGGCGTGTTGGCGTTGAAGAAGGCCGCGGCATCTTCGAAGTCGACGAGCACGCAGCGATGCGTGGCGGTCCAGCGGTCGACCTTGCGCTGGCCGCTGCGCAGGAACTGAAGCAGGCTGTCCAGCAGGCCGGCGCGCAGCAGGCAGAACACCGGCTGCGCGCGCGCTTCGCCGTCTTCGACGGCACGCGCCATCGCGATCTCGGCATCGCGTTCGGCCAGTGCCGCGCCGAGCCGCGCCACCAGGTCGGCCGGGAAATGCGGGCTGTCGCAGGGCACGCTCGCCAGGTACGGGGTGTCGCAGTGCGCGAGCCCGGTCGCCAGCCCGGCCAGCGGCCCGGGGTAGTCGGGCAGCGCATCGGGCCATACCGGCACGCCGAAGGCCGCGTAGGCATCCAGATTGCGGTTGGCGTTGATCATCAGCGTGCCCACCTGCGGCGCCAGCCGCTGCAGCGCGTGCTGCACCAGCGGCTGGCCGCGGTAGGGCTGCAGGCCCTTGTCGACGCCGCCCATGCGGCTGCCGCGGCCGCCGGCCAGCACCACGCCGGTGATCTGTTCCTCGAGCGGCGGGCTCACGGTTCGTGGTGCGCCAGAGACGACGGCGTTCAGCCTATCGGATGCGCCAGGTCGCGCAGCACGGTCGGGCCGGCGCGGCGCTCGATCTCCTGCAGCAGCGGCCGCGCCAGGCCGAGCGCGAACAGAACCTCGGCGACGACGAACATCGGCCCGACCAGCAGGCCGACCAGGTCGTCGGCGAAAGCCGGCTTCTTGCCTTCGTAGTAGTGGCCGATGAACTGGATGATCCAGCCGACGACGAAGAATCCCAGCCCCCAGCTCAGCCACTGCGCCACGGTGCCGGCCGAGGCCAGATGCGCCAGGCCGAAGAGCAGCGCGCTGGCCAGGCTGACTGCGGCACCCAGCAGCAGGTGGCCGCGGCTGCAGTACCACAGCGTCGCCAGTGTCCACACCAGCCAGGCCAGCGTCGGCCCCGGCCCGCCGGGCGGCAGCTGCGCACGTGCCAGCAGCACGCCGAGGCCGAAGACGATCATCGGCACGCCGACCATGTGCGTGGCGATGTTGCGCTGGTCGCGGTGGCAGCGCGCGTAGCGCACCATCAGTTCGTCGGCGGGAAGCAGCAGGCTGTGGGACATCTGGGGATCGGGAGGGATGCGGTTTCAAGCATAGCCGCTGCGCGCCGCGGCCGGGCGGAAGCCGGCAGCGTACGTGCCAGAATTGGCGCCACGGCCCGGCACCGGCCGCGGCACGGCGGGGCTGGGAGGGCATCGATTGAGCATCAAGAGCGACAAGTGGATTCGCCGCATGGCTGAAGCCCACGGCATGATCGAGCCTTTCGAGCCCGGCCAGGTGCGGCAGGCGGCGGACGGCAGCCGCATCGTCAGCTACGGCACGAGCAGCTACGGTTATGACATCCGCTGCGCGCGCGAGTTCAAGGTCTTCACCAACATCTACAGCACGGTGGTCGACCCGAAGCACTTCGACGAGCGCAGCTTCGTCGACATCGAGGCCGACGTCTGCACTATTCCGCCGAACAGCTTCGCGCTGGCGCGCACGGTCGAATACTTCCGCATCCCGCGCAACGTGCTGACCATCTGCCTGGGCAAGAGCACCTATGCGCGCTGCGGCATCATCGTCAACGTGACTCCGTTCGAGCCCGAATGGGAAGGCTACGTGACGCTGGAGTTCAGCAACACCACACCGCTGCCGGCGCGCATCTATGCCGGCGAGGGCTGCGCGCAGGTCTTGTTCTTCGAGAGTGACGAGCCCTGCGAAACCAGCTACAAGGACCGGGGCGGCAAGTACCAAGGGCAGCGCGGCGTGACCTTGCCCAAGGCCTGAGCCGCCGCCCGACAGGGAGGAGACACCATGAAGTGGGAAGGTGAACGCCAGAGCAGCAACGTCGAGGACCGGCGCGGCGCCGCGGGCGGCGGTTTCGGCGGCGGCATGCCGCGCATCGGCGGGCGCGGCATCGGCATCGGCACCATCGTCATCGCGCTGGTCGGCGGCTGGATCCTCGGCATCAACCCGTTGACGCTGCTCGGCGCCTTGAGCGGCGGCGGTGCGGTGGTCCAGGCAACCGCGCCGCAGGCACCGGGTCAGAAGCCGCCGGCCAACGACAAGGTCGCGGCCTTCGTGTCGACGGTGCTGGCCAGCACCGAAGACGTGTGGACCGCGCAGTTCCGCGCCGCCGGCGGCGAATACCGGCCGCCGGGGCTGGTGCTGTTCCGCGGCGCGACGCGCACCGCCTGCGGCACCGGCCAGTCGGCGATGGGGCCGTTCTACTGCCCGGCCGACCAGAAGGTCTACATCGACCTGGGCTTCTTCGACACGCTGGACCAGCGGCTGGGCGCGCCCGGGGATTTTGCGCAGGCCTACGTGGTCGCGCACGAGGTCGGCCACCACGTGCAGCGGCTGCTCGGCATCACCGAGAAGGTCGACGGCATGCGCGGGCGCGTGCCCGAGGAGCAGATGAACGCGCTGTCGGTGCGGCTCGAACTGCAGGCAGATTGCCTGGCCGGCGTGTGGGCCAACCATTCGCAGAAAACCAAGGCCTGGCTCGAGCCCGGCGACATCGAAGAGGGGCTGAACGCCGCGTCGAAGATCGGCGACGACACCTTGCAGCGCCGGTCGCAGGGCGTGGTCGTGCCCGAGTCCTTCACCCACGGCAGCAGCGCGCAGCGCGTGACCTGGTTCAAGCGCGGCTTCAGCACCGGCAGCATGGCGCAGTGCAATACCTTCGAGGCGCGGCAGGTCTAGACCGAACTTTGACTACCGCCTGAACGCAAGTCCGCGTCGCGACTGACATTTCGCCGCGCGCCGGGCGGGTCTACTGGGTACAGACGGGATTCAGGCCCAGCAGCGCGAAGGCCTTTTGCTGCAGCGGCGTGGGCCGCGTGGTGATGATGATCTTGGCCTGCGGGTTCAGGGAAGTGTGGGTGACGTTGTAGGCCAGGGTGGCCAAGTCGCGCAGCAGGGTTTGGAAACTGTGCACCGCGGTGCCGTCCTCGGCGGTCTTGGCGGCATCCTTGAGCTTGGCCTGCGCGGAGCGCCGCGCCTTGAGCACCGGCGAGGCGCGGCTGGCGTTGGCCTCGTCGAGGTACTCGTCGTCGAACAGCATGGGCTTCAGACGCTGGCGCATGTGCCATTGCACGTAGTAGGCCAGCATGCACAGGAACACGTGTGCGCGCACGCGCGGGGCGCTGTAATGGAAGATCGGGCGCACCTGCAGGTCCACCGTCTTCATCGAGCGAAACGCGCGCTCCACGTGCGACAGGCTCTTGTAGGCGGCCACCGCCGCGGCGCCATCCAGCTTCTCGGCGGCCAGGCTGGTGCGGATCACGTACAGCCCGTCCAGCGCCGCCTCCTGGGCGATGGCGTCCTCGCGGCGCTGCCAGCTCAGGCTCGACTCGGTGATCGACAGCTGCAGGTGCTTGGCCATGTGGTGGCGCCCGATGACGCGGCCATCGCGCAGCGGCTTGCGCGTGCGCTGCGTGGCCGCGGCGATTCTTGCCAGGTCAGCCTCGGTGGCCGCCAGCAGCTCGAGCCGCTTGCGCGCGCGCTCCTCGGCCAAGGCCGGGTTGCGGCACACCACCAGCCGCTCGCCGGGGAAGTGCTCGCTGGTGATCTCGAGCAAGTTGCGCTCATCGAACAAGCCCGGCTGGAACGGCCCGTGCTCGGCAGCCAGCTGCGCGATCTGCGGCGCACGCAGGCTGCTGATCCAGTCCATGCCCTGGGGCTTGAGCACCTGCTCGATGCGCGCCGAGGTGAGCATGCCGCGGTCGCCCGCCCAGGCGATGTGCCGAATGCCGAAGCGCTCGCGCAGCTTGGCCACCTGCGCGGCCACGGTGGCCGGGTCGGCCGTGTTGCCGGCGAACACCTCCACCGCGATCGGGCAGCCCTGGGCGGTGCAGATCAAGCCGAAGACGATCTGCGGATCGTCGCGCTTGCCGTCGCGCGAATGCCCGCGCGCGGCCAGCTCGCAGCAGCGCCCGGTCAGCCAGGTGGATGTCAGGTCGTACAGCACCAGCGTGCCCCCGCTCAGGTGCTGGCGCGCCAGGCGCTGCTCGATGGCCGGTTGCGCCTCGTGCAGCCAGTCCAGCGCCCGGTACAGCTCGTCGGCCGAGCACTGCCCCACACCCAGCACACGCCCCAGCGAGGAGCTGGCCGTCTCGTCGTGCAGCAGCCGATGCGTGGCCAGCTTGGAGGACGGCTCTATCACGCGCGCGACCAGCATCGCCAGCAGAGGCGGCTGCAGCTCCCGGGGTGCCGAGGCGAACCACACGGCCGCACCGCAACCGCGCGCGCTGCCCAGCACAGCGGCCACATGGCCGTGGGGCAGCGAGCGCTCCACGATGTAGACCTCCTCGGCACTGGGCACGGCCACGCCGCCGCGCAGCAGCACCTTCAGACCCTCGAGGACTTCGCTGGACAGGCAAGACAGGTTGGCCAGCGTGCGCTTCTTGACCTTGCCGTCCTCGCGGTAGGACTCGCGCAGCAGCACCGCGGGGGGCGAGTCGCGGTTGGGGACGGACTCGATGTACATGGCCGCGAACGGTACATTCATCCGCAGGCAAAGTCAATCGATATAGCGCAATTTACATGGCTACAAATAGAACCCAGAAAAAGGCCGAAACCCGCATGAATGCTGGGCTTCGGCCTGATCAGGGGGTTAAAGTTCGGTCTAGAAGCGCGCGGCTAACAATTCTCCATGCGAGCGGCTGTGCAACAGCCCTCACTCCCGCGCCACCACGGTGTCGTACAGCCCGACGTGCGTCAACCCCTGGTGGCTTTCGATGCCCGTGTAGCGCAGCGACGCATCTTCGTAGCGCCGGAACGCAAACACGGCCTGGTTCATCTGCTCGGTGTTGAACACCTTGAGACGCACGAGCAGGTGGAAGTCCTTCACCGTCAGGCCGGTGACGGCCAGGAACAGGTCCGGCTCCAGCTTGGTGATCACGTCCTGCAGCGTGTTCTCGCGAAAGTCGGTCAGGTACATGAACGCCGGGATGCGCGTCGCGAACTTGATCAGCTTCTCCTGGACCAGCTTGCGCTTGGACTTGTATTCCTTCTCCTCCGCGCTAAGTTCCTTCTTCTCCTTGGCCGACAGGTTTTTTTCCTTGGCCTTGTTCTTCAGCGCCTTGACCTTCTCGCTCTTGTTGATGATGGTCTCGATGATGTTGTCGCCGAGTGCGCGCCAGCCCTCGATGCGCTCGACGGCGGCCATGGCCTCCGGGGTGTCCATGATGCGGCGCAGGGTGTCGTTGTCCACGTTCACCAGCAGCGCGCTTTCCCACTTGCGCGCCAGCAAGGTCGCACTGGTGCCGGCCATCGCGATATCGAGGATGCCGCCCGCGTCGATCTGCGTCATGTTGGCGCCGTCGTAGGCCAGCACCGGCAGGAACGAGACCAGCTCCTTGACCGCGTTCTCCGGGTTCGGCTCATTGGGTGACAGGCCGATACCGTACTCCGAAAGCTGTCGCAGCGCCCGTGTCGGCGCGAAGTCGAACACGAAACACACCGGCTTGAGGATCTCCTCCTCGTTCGGGTCGTCGCCGTTCGGATTCTTGATCGACCACGGCGACTGCACCCGGAACGCCGCCTGAAAGTAGGTCTCCGGCGACTTCAGGTTGCGCAACATCAGGATCGACGACCACTGCGGCACCGTCACGCCGGTCGTGAGCTTGCCGCACGACAGCGTGATGGTCTTGGTGTCGAAGCCGCTGCCGATGGCTTGCCGCACGGGCGGCAGCGCGTCGAGCCCGATGCCCGCCGACGCGCCCGCCGCCACGACCACCGTGTAGCCGCGCCAGAAGACGTTGTGCTTGTCGGCCAGCAGGTTCGCCATCGCGTGGCACGCCGCCACGTCCGGCAGGAACCAGAACGAGTGCTGCAGGTAGGGAAGCAGCCGCACGTCCGAATACGGGAACGGCGGCCTCGTGCCGGTCTTCAGGTAGTCGGCGGCCTTGGGCGCATACGAGCCGCGGATGATGTCCAGCCACTTCTGCACGTCGCCCTTGTGCTTGAACGCCGCTTTGTTGCCTGTTCCCGTGGCCTCGAAGAAGGCATTGAGATCGAACTCGTCGAACTCCCCGGCGCTGGCAATAGCCACCAACTCGTCCGGCATCTGGTACGTGAGCAAGCGCATCTGCGGCAGCGCGCCATACGGGTTCCATTGGCCGGGGTTCTGCGCCGCGAAGGCCTCCTTCGCGCGCTGCTCGTCGGTGTAGGTCCAGTTGAAGATCTGTTCTTCGATGAACTCGCCCGTGGCCAGCGCCTTGAAGGGCGTGCCGGAAAGGTACAGGTAGGCCTTGGTCGTGATGGGCAGGAAGTCGGTCTCCTGCTCCGACAGCACCGCGAGGTCTTCGTTCATCGCCTCCAGGACCTGGGCGTATTCGAGCTTGGCCTCCTTCTTGGCAACCGCATCTTCCTCGCCCTCGAACAATTCCTTCGCGGTGTCGCGCCAGGCACCGAAGTGGTATTCGTCGAACACCACCAGGTCCCAGTTCGATGTGTGCAGCCACTCGTTGTTGGCCTTGATGTTGCCCGCCGCGTCGCGGCCCAGCAGGTCTTGGAATGAGCCGAAGTAGACCGCCGGTGTGCTGCGATCGATCTGCGTGGGGTCGCTGCCGGACGATTTCGACAGGTACTGCCAGCCATCGAAATCCACGTGGCTCTCCAGGTCGGTCTGCCACGCGTCCTCGACTGCCGGCTTGAAGGTGACGACGAGCACGCGCTTGGCGCCCAGCTTCTTCGCCAGCTGGTAGGTGGTGAAGGTCTTGCCGAAGCGCATCTTCGCGTTCCACAGGAAGTGCGGAACGGCGTGCTTGTCTTCCGCCCAGCGTGACTGGAAGTAGGCGTGTGTGACATCCACCGCTTCGGCCTGTTCGCGGCGCATCGGGAACGTTTGGTGGTGGGTGCCCGTGAACTGCTCGCCCGTGCGCAGTTCGGTGAGCACGGTCTTCACGTCATCCACCGAGCAGCGCATCCACTCCAGCAGGGCGTTGTCGAAGCCCTTCTTGGCAAGCGCCGCGCGCACGAGGTGATCGCTGAAGATACTGCCGTCTTCGCGCTCGGCGGGTTCATCCAACACGATCGTGTAGTTCTCAATCGCGGCGGTCCTGACTTGCTCGGCCACGCGCTGCTTCACATCGCGTGTCGTTTGGCCGACCTTGAGCAGACCCTGGTGCGCGGCGTCGTCGATCGAGTAGGCGTAGATGCGCGGGCGGGCTTTGGGCTTTGGCGCGAGGATGTCCTCGATGGACTTACTCATCGTCGCCTTCGTGCGCTACCTCATCGAACAAGTCGCCATTGATGTCCAGTGGCCGGACGATCTTCTCTATGAACTCGACCTCGTCGGAAGAAAGCCCGTACTTTGCGTAGAGGTCAGCGTCGGTCCACTGTTTGGACCACTCTTGCGTCGGAACGAAGGTATAGACCTTGCGCGTGACGTGTTGGGAAGGTTTGTGCAGAAGAATCAGGAGGCGCGTGAGCCGACAAGAGAGGTAGGACAAGGCGCTCTCTGCCTCTCTCTTCGAGTCGAACGGGCCGATGCAAAGATAGGTCTCCGAAGAGATGCTGCCCGGCTCCCCGACGAACGGCGTGCTGATGATTCTGTGTGGATAGGTATCTTTGTTGCCTGTTCCCGGCGCGGCGTAACCTGCGAACAACTTCCATTTGTCGATAAGCTCAGTGCCGGTCGTGATGGAACGTCTTGGTGTGTAGCCTGCACCGCCGTTCTGATAGACCAGCAGGTCGCCGGCACGCTTTGTGGGTTTTCCCTTGAACTTCGTCTCCAAACCGAACGGCTTGCGTGAACTTACCAACACGTCGAAGCGTTTGCTTTCGGGTAGCGAGAGCGAGGACATCTGCTTGGCGTCGATCTGCTCTGCCTCAACCACTTTCTTGAGAATCGACAACCCTTCGTTGAAGCGAATGAAGACATCCGCGCCCGGTTCAAGAAGCGGGCGAACTCCCGTTGAGGGAGTCCAATCCTTGAAGTTCGTGGTGACTCGGCAGAGACCGGGGTTGTCCCTGTCCCACAGGAAGCTGCACACGCCTCCCTTCAGGCCCACGCCCGGGAAAACATCGGCCGCGCTGAGATAGTCGTCAATGGAACGCAGGCGATTGTCTGTCAGCATCGCCTCCCTAAACTCATCGAGCCCTTTGCCGCCGGCGAACCAGCGAGCAGGAATGACCAGCGACAGATAGCGCGGTTCGAGCTTCTTGGCCTGGCCCACAAAGCGGTGGTAGATCGGGGCGGCGCTCGTCCCATAGCCGCCGTCGCCCAGTTGGTATGGCGGATTGCCGATGATCACATCGAACTGCATGTCGCCTCCAAACAGCTCGAACATGCGAGCCTTGATGTCGTCGGTGTGGATGAACGCATAGGCGTGGGTTTCGAGTTCTTCGCCTCGATCCAGAGTCTTCTGGCTGGCACCGCAGTACCGGCACTTGCCGTCCACCCAAATGTGCTGCACCCGCTCGAACCAGATGTTCCCCGCGTCGCTGGCAAAGCCCTTCGCGATGGAATGCTGCCCATTGGCGTGCTTCGAGCAATACACGCTGCGCCGCGCCAGCAGGCTGGTGAGATGCGTGATGCCGATGCCGAATACCTGCCGGGTCAGGATGTGATCCACGCGCTCCTGCAGGTCCGGAATCTCGACCGCCAGGCCCTGGGTGAGACGGCTTGCGATCTCGCGCAGGAACACGCCCGACTTCGTGCATGGGTCCAGGAATTTCACCGACTTGTCGGCCCAGAGGTTCGCGCCGCCGTGGTCCTTCGCCCAGGCCTCGGCCAGGGTGTCGAGCATCCGGTTGGCAAACTCCGGCGGCGTGAAGACCTCGTCGTTGGACAGATTGGCGATGCAGGTCAGCACGTCCGGGTTGCGACTACGCAGCGTGAAGGCGGCCTGGCCGTTCATGCGTGTGCGCCCAGCACGAAGCGCGCACGTTCGATGCGCAGCATCTGGAACGGCGTCATGAAGCGCACGCCCAGGCCCACGCAGGCGTTCGGAATCTTGATCCGCCCCGGCGAGTTGGCTGGCACCTCGTGGGTCACGACGACATGCTCGCCAGCCAGCGCATGGGCGATCAGGTAGAAGTCGGCGGCCTGCAAGAAGGCGTTGATCGCGGCCGGCGTGTACTGCTGCCCCGTGGCCCACATGCTGACCTGGGTGAACTGCGGCGCCAGGGTCGGCGGTGTGCGCCGAAAGAGCGCGTCACCGTGGTTCCGAGCCCAGTCCGACAACTCGTCCTGACCGGCCTCGATCTCATCGGCCACCTTGTCGATGCTGAACACCGCGCCCGTATGGCCCTGGTGCACCAGCCAGTCCCAGAAGGCCGGACAGAAATCGAGACCGTAGTGCAGGTTCTTCGCGGACATGAAGACATTGGCATCCAGCAGATAGCTCACGCCGAGACCCCTAGCTCACGCGCGGCTTCGTAGAACGTGGCCGTCTTGCGCACGCCCAGCATGCGGAAGGCATCCGTAAAGGAGGTCAGGCCTTCCAGCGTGCTGGACACGATGGCGCGGGCAAAGCGCTTGCTCGTGCGTGCGCCCAAGCTGCGGTAGAAGTCGCCGCCTGGGGTGCTGCGTTCCTTCAGCGTGCGCAGGCGTTCTTGTTCCTCCCGGTATTGCTGCCACAGCTCGGTCTGGCTGAGGTAACCCGCATCGCACAGCCGGCGCAAGGCGACCAAGGTACTGACCTTGAACTCGCGCGCGAGCCGCTGGATCTCGTCCGGGATCGCTGCTTCCCGCTGGTGCGCTGCTCGCAGTTCCGCCAAGGGCATCAGCAGTTCGGCAGCGACCTGGTTGCACCAGGCTTCAGTTTGCTGTTCGGGCACCCGGCCTGCCTGCGTGTCGGACACCCCTGTCGCGCCCAGCCACACATGGGCCAACTCGTGCGCCAGCGTGAACATCTGTGCGGCCTTGCTGTCGGCGCCGTTCAAGAACACCAGCGGCGCAACGGCGTCGGCCAGCGCGAAGCCGCGAAACTCGCCCACGTCGAGCTTGCGGTGGCTGTTGCTGCCGACCACGGAACTCACCATGACCATGACCCCGGCGTCTTCGGCCTTGGCGATCAACTGCCGCAGTGCATCCGTCCAGGTGGGCAACTGTCGACGCGCTTCGGCGGACAGGCCCAAGGTCTCGCGCAGGTGCCTCGCCACCGGCTCCGGCGCCTGACGCAAACTGGCGCTGCCGACGAAGGGCAAGGCCGGCAAGCCGTGCATGCGGGCGTGGTCGCGGTACCAGTCCTGCCGCTGCTGGCACAGGTAGAGCGTGTCCAGAAGGTCGCTGCTGGGCTCGGCCAGCGCCTCGTCGCGCAGCGTTCGGAAGTCCGGTACCGGCAGGGCCAGCACGGGCGGCTGAGGCAGGAAGAAGTAACCGACGGACGTGTGCGTGAGGCGTGCAAAGTCCTCCAATTGCTTGAGCGTCGGCTGCGCCTCGCAGCTGAGCCACAAGGGCCACTTGGCGAAACGCGCCGTCAGGGCCTCGTCGTTCAAGCGGGCGCGTTGCGCTGCCCAGCGAAGCACGGGGACGGAGGCGGGCACGCCTGTCATGCCTCCTCCTCCTCCTTCAGCGAAGGCACAACTGCCCCTTGAACATGCGCGCGCGCCAGATCGCTCACGGTCATCGGCGGCCAAGTTTTGGCCGGCGTGAAGATCTCGTGCTGGGCGAACAGGGAACCCGCCGCGCTGTGCGCCGACGAACCGGTAAGGACGTCTAGGCGGAAGTCGCGCCGCTGGAACTTGCCCTTGCCCAGGTAGCCCCATTCGGCAAAGGTGATGGGCGCTCCGTCGCTGTCCTTCATGGTCAGCGCATCGCCATGTACGAGGTTGAGCGCCAGTACATGGCTGGCGGCGCGGTACAACTCGCCTGCCTCATCGAGGTTCAGGTACTCGGAGAAGATGTCGAGCAGGTTGGCGCGGCATTCGGCGATGTTGTCCGGCAGCAGTTCGATGCCATAGATGCACATCAGCGCCAGCAGCGCGTAGTGCCGCCGCTCGAAGTCGGACTTGGCGTACTTGAGTTCCACGGCGGCAAGCTTGCGCCGAAGCACCTGTACGAGGAAGTTGCCGCTGCCGCAGGCGGGCTCCAGGAAGCGCGAGTCGATGCGCTGGGTCTCGTCTTTCACCAGGTCGAGCATGGCCTCGACCATCCACGCGGGAGTAAAGACTTCCCCGTGGTCGGCAACGCGCTTCTTGGACTTGACTAGGTTCATCGTGTCACTCGGCTTGGGCGGTGCGCAGGCAAGCAGGGCGCAGGCGCGATTGCAGATTCTCGCGCCGTTTCCAGCGGTAGCCGCCCGTGTTGCCTACCCCGGGCCGGACTCCTTGGCGCGGTGCGTGGTAGCGCGCTTGCCGCTTCGAGCCGCGGCGCGCGCCGGCTTCCCCGTCGTCTTGCCCGCGGCTCGTGCCTGCCTCGCCCGCGCCGCCAGCGCCAGCCGGCGCACGCGCGCGATGTCCTCGTCGCTGAACTCGCCGTGCACGCCGGAGATCGCCGCCAGCTGCATGCCGTGCTTCAGGCCCAGCTTGTAGATCTCGTGCACCTTCGGCCACTCGATCTGCCGGCCGACGGTGTAGTTCTCGAAGCGGCCTTCCAGCGCCAGCACGATGGTCTCGGCCAGGCACGCATAGGCCACGCCGCGCGGCAGGCCGATGTTCTTCATGCGCACCTCGCCGGGCAGGCGGATCTCGCCGGATTCGATGACCAGCACGTCGGGGCGCTTGGCCACCTCTTCGGGCGGCAGGTCCAGCGGGCGCGCCACGTCGGTGATGACGCAGCCGGGCTTGACCTTCATGATGTCCAGCACCTTCTTGCCCGCGCCCGAGGTGGCCGTGACCACCATGTCCATCTGCGGCAGGTAGGGGTCGGCGCGCGCCGCCAGCACCACCTTCGCGCCCGGGCTCTCCTGCTCGATCGCCGCCTTCAGCGCCAGCAGCTTGGCGGTCTCGGGCGAGACCAGCGTCACCTCCTCGGCCGCGCGCACCAGCAGCCGCGCACAGGCAGCGCCGATGGCGCCGGTGGCGCCGACGACCATAGCCTTGAACTTCACGCGCGCGCTGCCGCGCGGGCGCGGCAGCAGCTGCATGCGCAGCAGCGCGTCGCGCGCCGCCCACAGCGCGCCGCTGGCGCTGTAGCTGTTGCCGGTGGTGATCGGCAGCGGCGCCTGGCGCGCGACGGTCACGCCGGCATCGCCGACCACCTTGGTAAAGGCGCCCAGCCCCATGATCTGCGCGCCCAGCTTGCGCGCCATGTCGGCGGCGGCCAGCAGCCGGCGGTAGGTGAACTCGGGGCTGTGCGCCATGATCTCCTTCGGCGTGCCGCCGACGGTGATGAGCCAGCCTTCGGCCTCGACGCCGGTGGGCGAGCGGATGCCCTCGACGCGCGAATAAACGAAGGGCGGGGCGAAGGCCATGACCTTCTCCAGCGAGTCCATCAGCAGCGGCGGCGACACGCGCGACATCACCTCCACCGGCTTGATCTTCTTGAAGTACTCCTGCGACAGCGGGTGGATGACGAAGGCGAAGCGGTTGACGCGCTTGAAGCCGTTCGGATACAGCAGCCTGGGTTCCATGCCTTCGCTGCCCAGGATCTCCAGGTAGTCGTCGTCGAGCAGTTCGCCGCCGCGGCGCCCGCTGGCGGCGAGCAGCATGGCGTCGAGCAGCGACGGGTCGATGGCATGGCCCTGCAGCAGCGGCGCGCCGTCGATCACCAGGTGCACGCCCTTGTCGCGGAAGGCGGCCAGCCGCGCGTCGTTGACGGTGTGCGTGACGATGGTCTTGCCGGCCAGCTCCTCCAGCCCCATGTCGTCGAGCTGGTGCACCGGCGCGACCACCACGCTGGCATGGCGCACCGCGCGCCGCAGCACGTACTGCGCCCATTGTGCGAGCAGCGGGCCGCCGACCAGGCGCCGCGGCACCCAGCCCGAGACGTAGTGCATGCCGGCGGCATACAGGCCGAGCGCGTCCAGCGAGGTCAGCAGCTTCGGCGAGCCGAGTTGCAGCACCGGGTCGGCGAAGTGCAGGTTCGGCGTGTACTCGCCCATCGTCTGCGCCAGCTTCTGGTGCGCCACGCCGCTGAAGAACAGCGCGCGGCAATTGTCGAAGTAGTGGCCGAGCGTGGCCTGCGCATGGCGCACCGCGCGTTCCAGGAAGATGTCGGCCAGCCGCCCGCCGTCGCTGAACGGCGCATGCCTGAGCTTGGCGCGCAGCTTCAGCGCGAGCTGCGCGTCGTGCCCGCCGGCGGCGAGGTGGCCGCGGTCCTTTGCCAGCCCGAGCCCGATGGCGTCGGCTTGGCCGTCCCAGTGGCGCAGCAGCCGGCCGGCTTCGGCCGCGTCGCCGTCGGTGCCCAGGCGCCGGACCTGCAGCGTCTGGCCGAGCAGCTGCGTGCGCAGCGTGAAGTCCTGATCCCGAGCGCCCAGGCTGATGCCGATCACCTGCTTCATCCGTACCTCGTTCGATGGTGCCACGCGCAATTTTCGCCACAGCCGCCGGCGCCGCCATTGACCGGCGACAGGGCAGGGGCGCGGGCATCCGGTGTCGCGCAGGTGACGTCCGCACGTCGTCCGGGATTGGCCGGCGTGGTGCGGTGCGTCGATTTGTAGACGCAGCGCCACGTCGTGCGGCGCGCTCGGCGCCGTTTGTGCCATGCTTGACGGCGTATGAACGATGCGACCAATCCCATGCGACAACTCAGCGCCCGCGACGCCGGTTTCCTGTATTCGGATACCAGCCACTCCAACGCCAACGTCACGCTGATCCAGATCTACGACCAGAGCACCGCGCCGGGCGGCAAGGTGCGCTTCAAGAGCATCCTGGCGCACATCGAAAGCCGCCTCGCGGGGCTGCCGATCTTCCGCAGCAAGCTGCAGCGCGTGCCGCTCGACCTGGACCATCCGTACTGGGTCGACGACCCCAACTTCGACCTCGAATACCACGTGCGCCACATCGCGCTGCCCAAGCCCGGCGACTGGCGCCAGTTCTGCATCCAGGCCTCGCGCATCCACGCGCGCCCGCTGGACCAGAACCGGCCGCTGTGGGAGATCTACGTGGTCGAGGGCCTGGACAGCCTGCTCGAGCTGCCGGTGGGCAGCTTCGCGCTGCTGACCAAGATCCACCATGCGGCGGTGGATGCAGAAGGCGGCCACCGCATCGCCATGCTGCTGCACGACCTGACGCCGCACGCGCCGAAGCCGCCGCCGCCGAAGCCGTGGTTCCCGCAGCCGGCGCCGGGGCCGTTGCAGCTGCTGCTTCGCGGCTACGTGAACTCGCTGCTGTCGCCGCTGCAGTTGCGCACCCCGTGGGCGCGGCGCATCGCGCAGAGCACCGAAGCCGCTTTCACGTTCGCCGGCGACCTGCTGATGCGGCCCGAGCAGCTGATGGCCACGCGCTTCAATTCGGTGGTCTCGGCGCACCGCGTGTTCGACACGCGCCGCTTCATGGTCGAGGAGTTCGACGCGATCCGCCAGTTGGTGCCCGGCGCGAGCATCAACGACGCGGTGCTGGCGGTGTGCGGCGGCGCGCTGCGCGGCCATCTGCAGGCCATCGGCGAGTTGCCGCAGGCGAGCCTGAGCGCGGTCACGCCGCTGCGCCTGCCCGGGCGCGACGCGGGCCGCGACGCGTCGTCGATGACCTGGCTGCGCGTGCAACTGGCCACCGACGAGGCCGACCCGGTGCAGCGCTTGCAGCGCGTACACGAACAGACCGCGGCGGCGCTCGGTGCGGACGCGGCAGGCGCCGAGGCCGAGCAGGTCGACGGCAGCCACCAGGCGTCGGCTGCGCTGGCCATCAGCAGCCGCATGCAGAGCCTGCTCGGCATGGGCAGCGGCCGCAATGCGCCTACCGCCAGCTGCACCGTCACCAACGTGGCCGGGCCGTCGGCGCCGCTGTATCTGAACGGCGCGCGCATGACCTACTTCTCGGCCATCATGCCGATCTCCGACGGCATGGGGCTGGTGTTCGCGGTGACCAGCTACGACGGTCGCATCATCATCTCGCCGACCTCGTGCCGCGAGCTGCTGCCTGACCCCGAGGCCTTCACGCAGCAGTTGCGCGACAGCTTCCAGGAGTATCTGGCGCTGGCGCGTGCGCCGCGGCCGGTGCTGTCCGCGCCTAGATCGGCACGGCCGCGTGCGTCAGCGCGCGGTGCATCGCCCCGAGCACGCCCGAAGGCTCGTAAGGCTTCCACTGGCCTTCGGGCTGCGCCAGCCGGTCGGCCACGATCTGCAGCACCAGGGAGTTGAAGCCCAGGCCGACGTGGCTGCCCCAGACGCGGATGTTCTCGTGCAGCGCGGGGTCGCCGTCCATCGTCGCCTCCTGCGGAGGCACGACGCCGTCGCTCAGCGAATACAGGCAGCTCATCGGCACCGGCAGGCGGCGGCCTTCGCGCAGCGTCTTGGCGCGCGGCTGCATCGAATGCGCGGCCGAGCCCATCGGGTGCGCGACCAGCCGGTACAGCGCACGCAGCAACGGCGGCACCGAGGTGCCCGTGGCGTCCACCGTCAGCGGGCTGCCCAGCGTGATCACGCTGCGCACGCATTCGCTGGCTTGGTGGGCGCCGAAGAGCGCGAACACGCCGCCCAGGCTCCAGCCGACCAGACTGACCTTGCGCCCGCTCTCGTGGTGCAGGTAGCGGATCTTCTGCTCCAGCGCCGAGGCATGGCCCGGGCGGAAGCCGACGTTGCGCCCCAATCCCCAGGTCTGCACATCGTAGCCGCGGCTGCGCAGGAACAGCTCGAGTGCGATCAGCGAGCCTTCGCTGCCCATGAACCCCGGCAGCAGCAGCACCGGATGGCCGTCGCCGCGCGGCGCCTGCATCAGCGCGGGCACGAAATAAGGCAGCGAAGCCATCTCGAACAGCCCGCGCACCTCGAGCAGCGAGCTCAGGGCACTGGGCTGGCCAGCGTGGGGATATCTGGTTGCCATCGGGTGCCCTCGAATAAAACAAAGCAACTGCTTCGCGATATTCAAACGATAGCACGCCGGCAAACGCCGTGCCCGGCAGCGTTCGTGCGCTCTTGCTGAGCCGCGTCAGACCGGATAGGTGCCTGGCCGCAGGATCGAGCGGTCGACGTCGGTCAGCCGGGTGTGGCCGCAGAAGGCCATCGTCACGTCCAATTCCTTGTGGATGATCTGCAGCGCCTTGAGCACGCCGGCCTCGCCCATCGCGCCCAGGCCGTAGACCATGGCGCGGCCGATCATCGTGCCGCGCGCGCCCAGCGCCCAGGCCTTGAGCACGTCCTGGCCCGAGCGGATGCCGCCGTCCATCCAGACCTCGAGCTTGTTGCCCACCGCCTCGACGATGGCCGGCAGCGCCTCGATGCTCGACGGCGCGCCGTCGAGCTGGCGCCCGCCGTGGTTGCTGACGACGATGGCGTCGGCGCCGCTGTCGGCCGCCAGCCGCGCGTCCTCGACCTCCATGATGCCCTTGAGGATCAGCTTGCCGCCCCACTGGCGCTTGACCCATTCGACGTCGGGCCACGACAGCCGCGGGTCGAACTGCTCGTTGGTCCACGCGGCCAGCGAGCTCATGTCGCTGACGCCTTTCACATGCCCGACCAAATTGCCGAACGAGCGGCGCTTGGTGCCGGCCATGCCCAGGCACCAGCGCGGCTTGGTCAGCAGGTTCAGGATGTTGCGCAGCGTCGGTTTCGGCGGCGCGGTCAGGCCGTTCTTCAGGTCCTTGTGGCGCTGGCCGATGACCTGCAGGTCCAGCGTCAGCACCAGCGCGCTGCAGCGCGCGGCCTTGCAGCGCTCGATCATGTTCGCCATCGCCTCGCGGTCGCGCATCATGTACAGCTGGTACCAGAACGGCGCCTGGGTGGCCGCGGCGATGTCCTCGATCGAGCAGATGCTCATCGTCGACAGCGTGAACGGGATGCCGAAGGCCCGCGCCGCCTTGGCCGCCAGGATCTCGCCGTCGGCGTGCTGCATGCCGGTCAGCCCCACCGGCGCGATGGCCACCGGCATCTTCGCGTCGCAGCCCACCATCTGCACCGCCGTGCTGCGGTTCTCCATGTTCACCGCCACGCGCTGGCGCAGCTTGATTCTCTGGAAATCGGCCTCGTTGGCGCGGTAGGTGCCTTCGGTCCACGAGCCCGAATCGGCGTAGTCGTAGAACATGCGCGGCACGCGCTTCTCGGCCAGCACGCGCAGGTCTTCGATGTGGGTGATCACGGGCATGCGGGTCTCCGGGTCTGCTTAAGGGGGCGGGCGCCGCATGGCAAGATCGGCGCCATGCCACCGGACAGCCCCATTGTGCCCAGCCAGCGGCCGCGCTGGCAGCGCGTGCTGTGGCTGCTGGCGGGCGCCTGCAGCCTCGCGACCGGCATCGTCGGCATCTTCCTGCCGGTGCTGCCGACCACGCCCTTCGTGCTGCTGGCGGCGTTCTGCTTCTCGCGCGGCAGCCAGCGCTGGGAAGACTGGCTGCTGCAGCACCGGCGCTTCGGGCCCATGGTGCGCGACTGGCGCGAGCGCCGCGCCGTGCCGCTGCGCGCCAAGCAGCTGGCCTGGGCGACGATGGTGCTCGGTTCGGCCTGGGCCTGGTGGGTGCTGCCGCCGCAGATCTGCTGGCTGCCCGCGTTGATCTGCACGGTGATGGGCACCTGGATGTGGCGGCTGCCGACGGCGCCGGCCCGCCCGCCGCAGCGCACGTCGGCGCGCGAGTGAGCCGCTCCGTGCAGCTCAAGCCGCATCAATGCCGAAGGGCAGCTCCTCGCTGTGGTGTCCGGATTCGGCCGCACCGGCGCTGCGCCGCGTTGGGCGCAGCGGTGCCTCGGGCTGGCCGGGGCGGCCGAGCGAGCCCACGCGCACGCCGAGCAGGCGCAGGCGGCGCTTCAGGTCTACGCGCTTCAGGCAGCTGCCGGCGGCGCGGCGTATGGCCGCTGCATCGGCCACCGGCGCATCCAGCGTCAGGTCGCGCGTGACGGTGCGGAAGTCGTCGAAGCGCAGCTTGATGCCGACGGTGCGGCCGGCGTAACCCTTGCGCTGCAGGTCGGCGGCCACCTGCTCGCACAGCCGCGTGAACACCGCCGACAGCTCGGCCCGGTCGGCCTTGGCGTGCAGGTCGCGCTCGAAGGTGGTTTCGCGGCTCATCGACACCGGCTCGCTGTGCGTGAGCACCGGCCGCTCGTCGCGGCCGTGCGCGGCGTCGTGCAGCCAGGCGCCCCAGCTGCGGCCGAAGCGCGCGATCAGCGCGCCGCGCGGCTGCGCCGCCAGCTCGCCGATGGTGCTGATGCCCAGAGCCGCCAGCTTCGCGCCGGCCTTCGGCCCGATGCCGTTGATGCGCCGCACCGGCAGCGGCCAGATGCGCGCCGGAAGGTCCTGCAGCGTGAGGATCGTCAGCCCGTCGGGCTTGTCCAGCTCGGAGGCGATCTTCGACAGCAGCTTGTTCGGCGTCACGCCGATCGAGCAGCTCAGGCCGGTGGCGCGCTGCACGCTGTTGCGGATCTCCTGCGCCACCGCGCGCACGCCGCCGAGCGGGTCGTGGCCCAGCGGCTCGTGCACGCCGGGCACCGCGCTCAGATCGATGTAGATCTCGTCGATGCCGCGGTCCTCGATCTGCGGCGTGACCTCGGCCACCGCGGCCTTGAACAACCGCGAACAGCGCCGGTACTCGTCGAAGTCCACCGGCAGCAGCACCGCGTCGGGCGCGCGTTGCGCCGCCTTCATCAAGCCCATTGCCGAGAACACGCCCAGGTCGCGCGCCGCATAGGTGGCGGTGGTGGCGACGCCGCGGCCGCTGTAGTCGCGCAGGCGCGCGAATCGCCGCGTGCCGTCGCTGTGCAGCTGCGGCTGGTGGCGCCGGCCGCCGCCGATGACCACCGGCAGGCCCTGCAGCTCGGGGTAGCGCAGCAGCTCCACCGACGCATAGAACGCGTCCATGTCCAGGTGCGCGATCCAGCGCCGCGGCGGGGCTTGCATGCGGCGATTCTGCGCCGCGGCTGCAGACGATGGCGGGGGCATCATGCGCCTGCGTGCGAAATCGCGGCGACAACGGCGCCGCCGCCGCGCGCCGAGGGCGATGCGACAATCCATGCAGGAGTCCCCTGCCGATGCCCGCACCGCTGCCGCCGACGCCCCCGCGCGACCTGACGCGCACCACGCTCGGCGTGCTCTTCATCGGCCTGCTGATCGTCGCCTCGCTGTGGATCCTGAGGCCCTTCATCGCGCCGACCATCTGGGCGATGATGATCGTCGTCTCCACCTGGCCGCTGATGCGCCGGCTGCAGGGCTGGCTGTGGGGGCGGCGCAGCCTGGCGGTGCTGGTCATGTCGCTGGCGATCCTGATGCTGCTGGTGGTGCCGCTGATGCTGGCCATCGGCACCATCGTGCGCCATGCCGACGACATCGTCGCGCAGGCGGCGATCCTGTCGGGCTACGTGCTGTCGCCGCCGCCGCCGTGGGTGGAGCAGCTGCCGTTGATCGGCGACAACCTCGCGCGGCTGTGGGAGCAGGCCGCGGAAGCCGGCTCCAGCGGGCTGGTGACGCGCATCGTTCCCTATGCCGACGACATCGCCAAATGGTTCGTCGCGCAGGCCGGCAGCCTGGGGCTGGTGTTCGTGCAGTTCCTGATCATGGTCGCGCTGGCCGCGGTCATGTACGCCGGCGGCGAAAGCGCGGCGCTGGCGCTGCGCCGCTTCGGCCGGCGCCTGGCCGGTGCGCCGGGCGAGGACGTGGTCACGCTGGCCGGCCTGGCGATCCGCGGCGTGGCGCTCGGCGTCGGCGTCACCGCGGTGCTGCAGGCCAGCGCCGGCGGCCTCGGTCTGGCCATCGCCGGCGTGCCCTTCGCCGGGCTGCTGACCGCGGTGATGCTGCTGCTGTGCATCGCGCAGCTGGGGCCGTCGCTGGTGCTGTTTCCCGCCGTGGCCTGGGTCTACTGGAACGGCGACACCGGCTGGGGCACCTTCCTGCTGGTGTGGACGCTGGTGGTGACGACCATGGACAACATCGTGCGCCCGGCCTTGATCAAGATCGGCGCGGACCTGCCGCTGCTGTTGATCTTCGGCGGCGTGATCGGCGGGCTGCTGGCCTTCGGCCTGATCGGCATCTTTGTCGGCCCGGTGATCCTGGCCGTGGCCTACACGCTGCTCGGGGCGTGGATCGGCGCCGGCGACGCCGTCGCGCCGCCGCACTCTGACACGCCCTAGTGCAGTGTTCCACGCTATGCAGCACATAAAACCGCGTCTTTGCCGCCCTGGCGTCGTTGCAAATCCTCGTGATACCTACGGGTATCACTGCGGTTTGCGCCTAGCCAGGACGACAAATCCATCGGTTTTCTCGAGTGCCGCACAGCGTGGAACACTGCACTAGCCGAAGCCGGGTTCGACCCCAGAGCACTTGCCTCTGCCCTGTATAAATCACCAGTATCTGGTGTTAAGATCGTGCGGCGACGAGCCCGCAGCGCTGCCCCATGTCCACTGTTGCCGACCTGTTCGAGACCAGCCAGCCGGCCGAGGCACCGAAGCGCCGCTCGGCGGCGCTTCGATACCCTGGCAGCAAGTGGTCGCTGGCCCAGGACATCGTGGGCCAGTTCGGTGCGCACTATCACTACGTCGAACCGTACTTCGGCTCCGGCGCCGTCTTCTTTTCCAAGCCGGTCAGCCCGCACGAACTGATCAATGACATGAACAGCCTCGTGGTCAACTTCTTCAGGGTTCTGCGCGATCAGACCGACGAGCTGCTGTTTGCCTTGGAGGCCACGCCTTGGAGCCGTGACGAGTACGACGCAAGCCACGTTCGTACCGGCGACGCCTTGGAGGACGCGCGCCGCTTCGTCACGCGCATCTGGCAAGCACACGCATCGGACCTGGCCAAGAAGACGGGCTGGAAGAGCCGTGGCTCCAAGCAATCGGCACGGGGCATGTCGGTACGGTGGCAGCGGGTTCCCGCCGAGCTGGCCGAACTGGCGATTCGCCTGAAAGACGCCGAGATCGAAAACCGGCCGGCCATCGAGGTCATGCGCCGGTTCGCCACGAATGACACGCTGATCTATGCGGATCCGCCGTATCTCATGGAAACGCGCACTCAGAAGATGTACGCGCATGAAATGAGCGTCGACGACCATCTGGAGATGCTTGACGTCCTGTCCAGTCACCCCGGGCCCGTCGTGATCTCGGGCTACGAAAATTCGGTCTACGGCAAGCAGCTGCGTCGCGGATGGAAGACCGTCAAGGTCAAGCCGCCGAAGGTGGAGAAGCAGGCGGCACGCATGGAAGTGCTCTGGGTCAAGAACTGATTCCTGCGGCGGCTTCAATCGCCGAACAAGCGCGCGGCCTTGGCGCGAAGTGTCTCGACGGTAGGCTTCGGCACCTCGAAGAGCTCGGTGCCGTTCAGCCGTGAACTCAGCTTCGGGTAGTACTTGAACTGGCTGCCCGAGAGGGCATACCACTCGTAGAGTTTCGCCCTGTCGGCGTCCCTGCCGACGAGCGCCTGGCCCTCGAAGACCCACGCGCCCGGCTTCGGCAACCGGACGGGAAAGGTCGAGACGAGCCAGCTGCGTTCGCCTTTCACCGCAGGCGAGTACAGCACGGAGATGAAGACGCAGTCCCTGGACACGAAGCTCTTGTTGGGCTGGCCGGCGATGTACGCCTGTTCGCTGGCTTGTCGTTCCTGCTGCTGGCGCATGAGGATGACTTCACCGAACTTCTCGGGATGCTTGTCTGCTTCGAAGTCCGCCACGGTCAGCCCATGGTCCCTGCACAGCGACCAGTCCTTCGCGTAGGAGTTGGAGATTTCCAGGTAGGAGCGGATGCTCGCCTTCTGCTTCGTGTAGTCGCGCAGCTTCGCCAGCTGCTTCGACTTGATCGACGCACCGCGGACGGCGATTCCGCCGCTCTCGTTGGACTCCACCACGAAGTCGTAGAACGCCTTGCTCTCGGTCGTTCGCCCGTGCAACAACTCTGCGAAGCAGCGTTCGATTTGCCTGGAGTCGGCGCGTGAACTGCCGTCACTCTCGCGGTTGCCGCCAGTTCCATCGCGGTACGTCGCCAGGAACTTCTTCAGCAGCGTCAACTCCCCCGCCGACGGCGGATGAGTCAGGAAAGCCCTCTCCATGCAAATCATTCTGACATGCGGGCACAGCCGCGACGGCCGACGCTGGCCTACACGCGGCTCGGCGCGCGGGTCGGCGCCGGCGACGCCGACCACCGCAGCCGCGGCCGCGGCCGGGTTCAGCCCAGGCGCGCGCGGTGCGCGTCGATCTGCGCTTGCACCTGCAGCGGCGCGGTGCCGCCCAGGCTCTGGCGCGAATCGAGCGAGCCGCGCAGCGACAGCCGCTCGAAGACCTCGGGCCCGATCTTCGGATGGAAGCCCTGCAGCGTGGCCAGCGGCAGCTCGGCCAGGTCCTTGCCCTGCTGCATGGCCACCTTCACCGCATGCGCGACCACTTCGTGCGCATCGCGGAAGGGCAGGCCCTGCTGCACCAGGTAGTCGGCCAGGTCGGTGGCGGTGGCGTAGCCCTTCAGCGCCGCACGTTCCATGGCCTCGGGCTTGACGCGCAATCCGCCCGACCACGACTCGGTGGCGGGGTCGTGGGTGCCGCCGACCATCTCCGCCATGATGCGCAGCGTGTCGCGCAGCGTGTCCACGCTGTCGAACAGCGGCTCCTTGTCTTCCTGGTTGTCCTTGTTGTAGGCCAGCGGCTGGCCCTTCATCAGCGTCAGCAGCCCCATCAGGTGGCCGACCACGCGCCCGGTCTTGCCGCGCGCCAGTTCGGCCACGTCGGGGTTGCGCTTCTGCGGCATGATCGACGAGCCGGTGCAGTAGCGGTCGGCCAGGTCGATGAAGCCGAAGTTCTGGCTCATCCACAGCACGATCTCCTCGGCCAGGCGCGACACGTGCACCATGCAGATCGAGGCGAAGGCCGCGAACTCGAGCGCGAAGTCGCGGTCGCTGACGGCGTCCAGGCTGTTGGCGCACACGCCGTCGAAGCCCAGCGTGCGCGCCACGCGCTCGCGGTCGATCGGGTAGCTGGTGCCGGCCAGCGCTGCGGCGCCCAGCGGCAGCCGGTTGACGCGCCGGCGCAGGTCGGCCAGCCGTTCGGCGTCGCGCGCGACCATCTCCACGTAGGCCAGCAGATGGTGCGCAAAGCTCACCGGCTGCGCCACCTGCAGGTGCGTGAAGCCGGGCATCACCGTTTCGGTGTGCTGCGCGGCCAGCTCGACCAGCGCGCGCTGCATGTCCCGCAGCCCGGCGGCGATGCCGTCGATCTCGCCGCGCAGCCACAGCCGCACGTCGGTGGCCACCTGGTCGTTGCGGCTGCGGCCGGTGTGCAGCCTCTTGCCCGCATCGCCGACCAGGGCGGTGAGCCGCGCCTCGATGTTCAGGTGCACGTCTTCGAGCTCGAGCTTCCACTCGAAGCGGCCGCTTTCGATCTCCTCGGTGATCTGCGCCATGCCGCGGCGGATGTCGGCCAGGTCCGGCGCACCGATGATGCCCTGCGCCTGCAGCATCTCGGCGTGCGCCAGGCTGCCTTCGATATCGGCGCGCCACAGCCGCTGGTCGAAGCCGACGCTGGCGGTGTAACGCTTGACCAGCTCGCTCATCGGCTCGCTGAACAGCGCCGACCAAGCCTGGTTCTTGTTGTCTAGCGGGTTCGCGGACATCGATGGTCACATGAGTGAAACGACGCGTGCGTCGGGAGTCCTTATTATCGGCGGGCCATGTCACGCACCCCGGTCAGGAGGGCGCCGGGCCGCCCGAGGTTCTCCGATGCCGCCTTGCGCCTGCACGGCGCGGCGGCCGACGCGGCGCCGTCCGACGGCGGGCAGGCCGAAGCCGGCGGCGAGACGCGCCCGGCCAGCGTCTGGCCGGCGAGCACGCGGCCCGCCGAGCTGGATTCGGCGTCCTTTGTGCCCACGCATTTCGACCCGCTGCCCGAGCAGAAGGCACGCGACGCGCGCCACGCCGGCGCGGCGCTGGACCTGTGCCATCCGATGCTCGCGCTGCGCGTGGTGCTGGGCGTGCAGGCGGTGCTGGCCATCGGCGCGCTGGTTGGCGCCGCCGGTGGCGGCGACTGGGTGGCGCGGCAGTCGGCGGCGATGTTCGCCGGGCTGGCGGGCACGCTGCTGTGGCTGGTGACGGTGTGTGCGGCCAAGGGGCTGCTGGTGCGCAGTGCGCCCGCGCTGCGCGCCGGCGGGCTGCTGGTGCTGGGCGCGGGCGCGGCGCTGCTCGGCTGGTGGCCGATGCGCTGGGCCGGGCTGGCCGACGGCGGGAGCGGGCTGTCGCTGCTCGGCGTGGCGCTGGCCGGCGCTGCGCTGGCGGGTGCCGCCTGGGCCTGGCTCGCCTTGCGCGCCAAGGCCTGGCAGCCGGTGGACGCCAGCGTGCGCCTGGCCGAGCTGCAGTCGCGCATCCGGCCGCACTTCCTGTTCAACGCGCTGAACACCGCGCTGGCGCTGGTGCGCGTCGACCCGGCGCGCGCCGAGCGCGTGCTCGAGGATCTGGCGCAGCTGTTCCGCGTGGCGCTGGCCGATGCCGGCGAGTCGGTGTCGCTGGACGAGGAGATCCACCTGGCGCAGCGCTACCTGGCGATCGAGCAGATCCGCTACGGCGAACGGCTGCAAGTCGGCTGGGACATCGACCCGCGCGTCGGCCGCGCGCGCGTGCCGCCGCTGGTGCTGCAGCCGCTGGTCGAAAACGCCGTGCGCCACGGCGTCGAGCCGGCGCTGCAGGGTGCGCGCATCTGGGTGCAGGCCGAAGCCCGGCGCGGCCAGGCGGTGGTGCTGGTCAGCAACACCATGCCTGACGCGCCGTCGCTGCCCGGCCACGGCATCGCGCTGCACAACGTGCGCGAGCGGCTGCGCCTGCTGCACGACGTCGCCGGGCAGTGCGAGGTGTGGCGCGAAGGCGGGCTGTTCCGCGCACGCATCACCGTACCTTTATGACCCCCCCCGTACGCGCTTCGCGCGCCCCCCCAGAGCGGCACCGCTGGCGGCCCGGCGGAGCCGGATCCGCGGCGGTCGCTTGGCTCCATTGTTCGTGCTCATGCTGTTGGGCTGTTCGGAGCGGGGCGTGCCGATGAGGCCTCTGCGGGTCATGCTGGTCGACGACGAGCCGCTGGCGCGCGCGAGGCTGCGCGCGCTGCTGCAGGAGGGTGGCGACCCGGCCAGCGAAGTGATCGGCGAGGCCGGCGATGCCGATGCGGCGCAGGCGCTGCTGCGCGAGCGCGGCTGCGACCTGCTGCTGCTGGACATCGGCCTGCCCGGGCGCGACGGCATGCGCCTGGCCGCGGCGCTGCGCGGGCTGAGTGCGCCACCCAGCGTGGTCTTCGTCACCGCGCATGCCGAACACGCGCTGCATGCCTTCGAGCTGGACGCGGTCGACTACCTGACCAAGCCGGTGTCGCGCGAGCGGCTGCGCTCGGCGCTGCAGCGCGTGGCGCAGCGCCGGCGCGCGGCCGCGGCGCCGCCGCCGAGTCCCGATGCGCGCGTGCTGGTGGTGCACGACCGCGGCCGCGTGCTGCGGCTGCCGCTGGCCGATGTGCTGTACCTGAAGGCCGAGCTGAAGTACGTGACGCTGCGCACCGCGGCGCACAGCTACGTGCTCGACGATGCGCTCGCCGATCTGGAGCAGCGCCTGGGCGGCGGCTTCCTGCGCGTGCACCGCAATGCGCTGGTCGCGCGTGCGGCGGTGCGTGCATTGCAGCGCCGCCGCGGCGACCTTGGTGGCGCGACCGGCGCCGGCGGCGACGAAGGCCATGCCGAACACTGGGCGGTGCAGGTGGTGCCTACCGGCGAATGGCTGGCGGTGTCGCGCCGCCAGCTGGCGGCGGTGCGCGAGGCGCTGGGCGGCTGAAGGCGCCGGGCTTCGGCCCGGGGTGCAGGCGCGTGCGGGCCGGATCTTCAGCCCGTGTTGCGCAGCCCGGCGGCGATGCCGTTGATCGAGATGTGGATGCCGTTGCGCAGCCGCTCCAGGCCCGGTTCGGCGCCCGGGCGGCGGTGGCGGCGCATCAGTTCCACCTGCAGGTGGTTCAGCGGGTCGACGTAGGGGAAGCGGTGCTCGATCGAGCGCGCCAGCGACGGGTTCGACTGCAGCCGCCGCGTCTCGCCGGTGATCAGCGACAGCGCGCGGTTCGTACGCTCCCATTCGGCGCGGATCGCGCCGAAGATGCGCCGGCCCTGCTTCTTGTCCTCGGCCAGCTCGACGTAGCGCTCGGCGATATGCAGGTCGCTCTTGGCCAACACCATGTCCAGGTTGGACAGCAGACTGCGGAAGAACGGCCACTGCCGGTGCATGCGCTGCAGCAGCGCGAGCCGCTTCGCGCGCGCGGGCGCGTCGGCCAGGAAGGTCTCGATGGCCGAGCCGAAGCCGGCCCAGCCGGGCAGCGTCACGCGGCACTGGCCCCAGCTGAAGCCCCACGGAATCGCGCGCAGGTCCTCGATCGCATGGCCCGGCTTGCGCGAGGCCGGACGCGAGCCGATGTTCAGCTCGGCGATCTCGCGGATCGGCGTGGTGGCGAAGAAGTAGTCCGCGAAACCCGGCGTCTCATAGACCAGCTTGCGGTAGGCGGCGAAGCTGGCGCGGCTGATTTCGCCGGCGGCGTCCAGGAAGGCGCGTGGAGCGCTCTTCGTCGGATGCAGCAGCGTGGCTTCGAGCGTGGCCGCGACCAGCGTCTCCAGGTTGCGCCGGCCGATCTCGGGGTTGGCGTATTTCGAGCCGATGACCTCGCCCTGCTCGGTGAGCCGGATCTGGCCCTGCACGGTGCCCGGCGGCTGCGCCAGGATCGCCTGGTAGCTGGGGCCGCCGCCGCGGCCGACGGTGCCGCCGCGGCCATGGAACAGGCGCAGCCGCAGGCCGTGCTCGCGCTGCAGCGGCTCGAACAGATCGACCAGCGCGATCTCGCTGCAGTACAGCTCCCAGTTGCTGGTGAAGGTGCCGCCGTCCTTGTTGCTGTCGCTGTAGCCGAGCATGATCTCCTGCTCGCTGAATTCGCCGGTTCGGCTGCGCAGCACCATCGCCAGCACGCCGGGCAGGGCGTAGAACTCGCGCATGATGCGCGCGGCGTGGCGCAGGTCTTCGATGGTCTCGAACAGCGGCACGACGATCAGCTCGTGGCGCGCGGCATCGTCCAGCGTGCCGTGCAGCAGCCCGCATTCCTTCTGCAGCAGCAGCACCTCGAGCAGGTCGCTCGCGTCCTCGGTGTGGCTGATGATGTAGTGGCGCAGCGCCTGGTGGCCGTAGCGCCGGCGCATCTCGGCGGCGGTCTCGAAGACCTCCAGTTCGCTGCGCAGCCGCGGCGAATAGTCGGCATCGCGCACGCGCAGCGGGCGTGCGTCGTTCAGCAGCCGCAGCAGCAGTTCGCGGCGCTGCGGCTCGGCCAGCGCGCGGTAGTCGGCTTCGATGCGCGCCGTGCGCAGCAGCTCGGCCAGCACCGCCTCGTGCTGGTCGGAACTCTGGCGCAGGTCGACCGTCGCCAGGTGGAAGCCGAAGACCTGCACCGCGCGCATCAGCGGCGCCAGCCGCGGGGCGATCAGCGCCTGTGCGTGCTGCGCCTTCAGCGACTGCTCGATGACGCGCAACTCGGCCAGCAGCTCGGCCGCGTCGGCAAAAGCCTTCTGCGGCGCCAGCGCATGGCGCAGCGCTTCGGCGCCGCTCAGTTCCTGCAGCGTGGCGGCCAGCCGCGCGTACATGCCGATCAGCGCGCGCCGGTACGGTTCGTCGGCGCGGTGCTCGCTGCGGTCGGGCGAGGCTTCGGCCAGCGCGAGCATCTGCTCGCTGGCCGGCGCCAGCAGGTGCGACATCGACAGCTCCGCGCCGAGCTCGTGCACCTCGTTCAGATAGAAGCGCAGCACGGTCTCGGCCTGCCGCGCCAGCGCCATGCGCAGCGTCGCCGCGCCGACGTTGGGGTTGCCGTCGCGGTCGCCGCCGATCCAGTGGCCCATGCGCAGGAAGGGCGGCACCTCGTGGCCGGGCAGCGCCTGCTCGATCTCGCGGTACAGCTTCGGGATCTGGCGCAGGAAGGTGGCGTGGTAGTAGCTGAGCGCGTTCTCGATCTCGTCGGCCACCGTCAGCTTTGCGGTGCGCAGCATGCGCGTCTGCCACAGCTGCGTGATGCGCGCGCGCAGCAGCTCCTCGTTGTCGCGCAGCTCGCGTGCGCTGTGCAGGTCGTCGCGCTGGCCGATGAATTCGGCGATGGCGCGTTCGGCGTCGAGGATGCTCTTGCGCTGCACCTCGGTCGGATGCGCGGTCAGCACCGGCGCGATGTAGCAGCGCTGCAGCGCCGCGGCGATGTCGGCCGCACGCAGGCCGGCGCGCTGCAGCCGCTCCAGGCTCGAGCCCAGCGAACCCTGCTGCTGGTGGCCGGCGCGCTCGTGGTGCGCGCGCCGGCGCACGTGGTGGCGGTCCTCGGCGATGTTGGCCAGGTGCGAGAAGTAGCTGAAGGCGCGGATCACGCTCACCGTCTGCGCGGCCGACAGGTTCTTCAGCAGCCGGTCGAGCGTGCGCCCGGCGCTGGCGTCCTGCTTCAGCCGGTAGGCCACCGACAGTTGGCGCACGCGCTCCACCAGCTCGAAGGCGTCCTTGCCTTCCTGCTCGCGGATGACCTCGCCGAGGATGCGCCCGAGCAGGCGGATGTCCTCGACCAGCGGCCGGTTCTTCAGTTCGGCGTCGCCGGCGGCGCGGGTGCGCGGCGGCTTGCGGGCAGGGCGGGCGGCAGGCATTGAAGGTCTCCGTGACGGCGTGGCGATCTTAGCGAGCGGGCGCGCTGGCGATAATGCAAGGCCCATGCCGCCAACGCCATGTCCGACCCCCTGATCATCGCCACCCGCGAGAGCCGCCTCGCGCTGTGGCAAGCTGAACACGTGCGCGAACTGCTGCAGTCGCGCGGCCATCGTGTCGAACTGCTGGGCATGACCACGCGCGGCGACCAGATCCTCGACCGCGCGCTGTCCAAGGTCGGCGGCAAGGGGCTGTTCGTCAAGGAGCTCGAGACGGCGCTGGAGGACGGCCGCGCGCACCTGGCGGTGCATTCGCTGAAGGACATGCCGATGGAGCTGCCTGCCGGCTTCGTGCTCGGCGCGGTGCTGCCGCGCGAGGACGCGCGCGACGCCTTCGTCAGCCCGCGCCATGCCACGCTGCAGCAGCTGCCGCACGGCGCCGTCGTCGGCACCTCGAGCCTGCGCCGCGCCGCGCAACTGCTCGGCCTGCGCCCCGATCTGCGCATCGAGCCGCTGCGCGGCAACCTCGATACGCGGCTGCGCAGGCTCGACGAAGGCCACTACGACGCCATCGTGCTCGCCGCCGCCGGGCTGAAGCGGCTGGGGCTGGGCGTGCGCATCGCCGCGCTCTTCGATCCGGCGCAGATGACGCCGGCGGCCGGGCAGGGCGCGCTGGGCATCGAGCTGCGCGCCGAGGCGGCCGACTTGCGGCAGCTGCTGGCCGGGCTGGTGCATCGGCCTACTTGGCTGGCCGTGCACGCCGAGCGCGCAGTGTCGCGCGCGCTCGGCGGCAGCTGCAGCATGCCGCTGGCCGCGCATGCGGCGTGGCAGGGCGAGCTGCTGCAGCTGCACGCCGCGCTCGGCGACGCGCAGCAGTTGTCGCGGCCGCTGCTGCGCGCGCGGCTGCAGGCGCCGGTGGCCAGCGAAGCCGAGGCGCTGGCGCTGGGCGAGCGTGCCGTGGCGCAACTGCGCGCCGCAGGCGCCGATGCCTACCTGTCCGCGGCCGGCTGAAGGGGCCGGGGGCGTGCAGGCTGCCGTGCCGCTGCGTGTGCTCGTCACGCGGCCCCGCGCGCAGGCCGAGCCGATGGCCGCTGCGCTGCGCGCCGCCGGCATCGACGCCGCCGCGTTGCCGCTGATCGACATCGCCGCACCGTCCGACCCGGGCGCCGTGCAGCGCTCCTGGCAGGCGCTGCCGGCGTGCGCGCTGGTCATGTTCGTCAGCGCCAACGCGGTGCAGCACTTCATGCGGTTGCGGCCGGCAAGGGCGGCGTGGCCGGCGCATGTGCTCGCCGGCTCCACCGGGCCGGGCACCTCGGCCGCGCTGCGTGCGGCCGGCGTGCCGCCGCAGCTGCTGGTCGAGCCGGCCGGCGAGGTCTACGACTCCGAGGCGCTGTGGCACGAGCTGCGCACGCGCGACTGGACCGGGCAGCACGTGCTGGTGGTGCGCGGCGAAGGCGGGCGCGACTGGTTCGCCGAGCAGTTGGGCGCGGCCGGCGCCACGGTGCAGTTCGCCGCCGCCTACGAACGCCGGCCGCCGGCGCTGGACGCGGCGGCGCGTGCGCTGCTCGCCGCCGCGCTGGCGCAGCCGCAGCGGCACTGCTGGCTGATCAGCAGCTCGCAGGCGGCGGCGCACCTGGCGCACCTGGCGCCGGCGGCCGACTGGTCAGGCGCCACGGCGCTGGCGCCGCATGCGCGCATCGTCGCCGCGCTGCAGGCGCTGGGCTTCGGGCGCGTGCGGCTGGTCGCGGCGAATGCCGGCGCCGTGGCGGCGGCGCTGGGCGCCGTCCCGTAGAGACCCCTCGGAACCCGCCGGACGAACCGCGGGACGAACCCGCCGCTTTAACCCGCTGCTTTGCCTGCCGCGCGAAGGCCGGCCCATACAATCCCGTACCCCGTGACCGAGACCCCCGCACCCGTCCAAGCCGCAGCCGACCCGCCCGCGGCGGCCATGCCTGCCGTGCGGGATGCGCATGCCTTGCCTGGCCGCTGGATCGCTGCCGGTGCGGTGCTGCTGGCGATGTTGTGCGCCGGCGCCGTGGTCTACGCCTGGAACGCGCAGCAGCGCGTCAAGGGTCTGGAGCAGCAACTGGTGCGGCGCCAGGACGACAGCAGCGCACAGGCCGCCGAGGCGCAGGCGCAGGCCAAGCAGGCGCAGGAAAGCGCGCGTGATGCTGCGGCCAAGGTGGCGCTGCTGGAAGCGCGCGTCGCCGAGACGACGATGCAGCGCACGCAGCTCGAAGAGCTGATCCACTCGCTGTCGCGCTCGCGCGACGAGAACGAGATTGCCGACGTGGAAGCGTCGATCCGCGTGGCGCAGCAGCAGGCCGCCATCACCGGCAGCGCCGAGCCGCTGGTGCTGGCCTTGAAGCAGGCCGAGGAGAGGCTGGCGCGGCAGGACCAGCCGCGGCTCGAAGGCGTGCGCCGCGCCGTCGTCCAGGACCTGGAGCGTGTGCGCGCGGCCGGCGCGGTAGACGTGTCGACGCTGGCCATGCGCCTGGACGAGGTCGTGCGCGCGGTGGACGAGTTGCCGCTGCTGTCCGCGCCGCAGGCGCAGCGCGCACCGGCACGGCAGACGGCGCGCGCCGCCGCGCCCGCCGCGTCGGCATCAGCGGCGTCAGCGGCGGCCTCGGCCGCCGTTGCCGTGCCCGACCCGGCGTGGATCGAGCTGCTGGGCGCCCGCTGGGCCGCGCTGGGGGCGGGCGTCTGGGACGAAGTGCGGCGCCTGGTGCGCGTGACGCCGATCGAGCACCCCGAAGCCGTGCTGGTGGCGCCGGAGCAGGCCTACTTCGTGCGCGAAAACCTCAAGCTGCGGCTGCTGAACGCGCGGCTCGCGCTGTTGAGCCGGCAGTTCGACACCGCGCAGGCGGACCTGCGCGACGCGCTGGCGACGCTGGAGCGCTACTTCGACCGCAGCTCCAAGCGCACCACGGGCGCCATCGAACTGCTGCGCCAGGTGAGCGTGCAGGCGCGCCACGTCACGGTGCCGCGGCCCGACGCCACGCTGGCGGCCATTGCCGCCGTCGCCGGCCGCTGACGACGCCGGCCACAAGCCATGCGCGGCATCGTCTGGCTCGTGCTGCTGTTCGTCGTGGCCGTGGTGGCCGCGACCACGCTGGGCCGCAACGACGGTCTGGTGAGCATCTATTTCGGTGCCTGGCGCACCGACCTGTCGCTGAACCTGTTCGTCATCCTGGTGTTGGCCAGCTGCGCGCTGCTGATGGCCGCGGCGCGTTCGTTCACGCGCCTGCTCAGCTTGCCGCAGCGCGCGCGCGAGTGGCGCCAGCTGCGCCGCGAGCGCGCCGCGCATGCGGGCATGCGCGAGGCGCTGGCCGAATACTTCGCCGCGCGCTACAGCCGTGCGCACCGCGCCGCGCAGCGCGCCATGCTGCTGCAGGACGAAACCGAGGCGCTGAGGGGCGACGGCGACTTCCGCGCGCTGGCGCATCTGCTGGCCGCAGCCAGCCTGCACCGCATGCAGGACCGCGCGCGCCGCGACGACACCATGCGCCAGCTGGCGCGCCTGCCGCGCAAGGCCGGCAACGTGCTGCGGCCAGTGGACGAGGGCGCGCGGCTGCTGGCGGCCGAATGGGCCATCGACGACCGCGACGCGCCACGCGCCATCGAACTGCTCGGCGAACTGCCGGCCGGCGTGGCGCGGCGCACGCAGGCGCTGCGGCTGCGGCTGCTGGCGCAACGCCTGACGCAGCAGCCGCTGCCGGCGCTGCAGACCGCGCGGCTGCTGGCCAAGCACCAGGCCTTCTCGCCGAGCGCGGCGCAGAGCCTGCTGCGCACGCTGGCCGGCGAATCGCTGGACGCGGCGCGCGATGCCGACGCGCTGCGCAGCGTCTGGCAACAGCTCGATCCGGCCGACCGGCGCGACGCCAGCCTGGCGGCACGCGCTGCGCTGCGCGCCGCGGCCTTCGGCGCCAACGATGACGCGCGTGCCTGGCTGCGGCCCTTCTGGGACCGCATCGCCGAGCTCGAGCCGCACGAGCGCGAAGGCGTTGCGCTGGCGCTGGTGGAGGCCGCGCCGGGCATGCCGTCGGAATGGCTGCCGCGCCTGGAAAGCGCCGCGCAGGCGCTGCCCGGCGATGCCGCCGTGGCCGCGGCCGTCGGCACGGCGATGATCGAGCGGCAGCTGTGGGGCAAGGCACGCCGCCCTCTGGAGCAGGCCGCCAGCGCGGCCGAGCTGGGCGCGCCGGCGCGGCGTCGAGCCTGGCGTTCGCTGGCGCAGCTGGCGCGGCAGGAAGGCGACGAGCCGCGCGCGCGGCACTGTGAACGGGCCGCGGCGGCGATCGACTGAAACGCCCCGCCGGGCCGACGAACCTGGGCCGGCTGCTATAATGCGCAGCTTCGCGGCTGTAGCTCAGCTGGATAGAGTACTTGGCTACGAACCAAGGGGTCGTGGGTTCGATTCCTGCCAGCCGCGCCAGAATTTCGGTTCTAGATCAACGGGTTAGACGCTTCACCGTCTGACCCGTTCTTCTTTTTGCGCGACTTTTGCGCGAGTCGCACCAAGTCCTCTTGACTGCATGAAGCCGGTGGTCTGCGAGGAGAGGGCGGTGGTCGTGGCTGCGCGACTGCGCGACTTTTCACCAGGCAGTCTTCCTGCAAGCGCTCCTGGCGGCGCCAGGGCTGATGCCGTAACACTCCGGCGGAGCGTCGCGAGCGAACGCTGCGCAAGCAGCCGCCGCGTGCTTGGAGCTCGCATCGCCAGTGGCGATGCCTGCGCCCGCTGTGTAGCGTCGGAGTGCAGCCGGCAGACGCGCCCCTGCCGTTGCGCGCGCCTGCTCCAGGGCTTCCTCAGCTGTGCACAAACTCGTGCGAGAGCTCACTGGCGCTGGACGGCCATCTGCTGGCGACGGCGACGGGCAGCTTCTCGGCGTCGTGGTGCTGACCATCCCGTCGGGTGGGAGAACGGGCTTCTTCGAGAGCCATCGCTCGACACAGGGCTGCAGACGAGTCCGGTTTCGTCGCCGGGGCGATATCACCAGCGACATCAGAACTGGCATCAAATGATGCTATATTCGTGCCGACCTGAGAGAGCAAGATCATGCGAACGACAGTCAACATCGATGACGACTTGCTGGCCAAGGCCACCAGGTTGGCCGGCCCGATGGACCGGACCGCCATTTTGAGTGAAGGGTTGAAGGCGCTCATCGAGAGAGAGAGCGCGAAGCGCCTGGCCCGGTTGGGGGGTACACAGCGCGCATTGAAGGCCGCACCGCGCCGGCGCACGGAGAAGCCGGCTTGATTCTGGTCGACACGTCCGTGTGGGTCGACCACCTTCGCCGCGGCGATCTAGGGCTCGTCGAACTGCTTGAGCGCTCGTCCGTCGTGATGCATCCGTTCGTGGTGGGCGAGATCGCTTGCGGAAGTTTGCGTGACCGCGAGTCAATCCTCGAACTTCTGCAGGATCTCCCGCCCGCTGTGGTGGCCGACAGCGACGAGGTCCTGCAGTTCATCGAGCGCCATGTCCTTCATGGCAAAGGCATCGGGTATGTCGATGTCCACCTATTGGCATCGGTGGCGTTGACCGAAGGTGCGAGGCTATGGACCCGCGACATAAAGCTGCATCGGATTGCAGCAGCGCTCGGCAGTGCCTATCCGGACGCGGCTCACTAAGACCTCGGTGCCGGCCTGCGCAACGCATACGGATCGCTGTTCCTGCAACCGCGTGGCCGAAGGGCGCGCATATGCCCGCTCGCGGCGGTGACGTGCAAGGGTTGGGGCTCGGCTTCGGGGCGTCCAGCGTCGGCCAGCGATCGGCGACCACGGGCAGCGAGGCGACCTGGAACGGTAGGCGAAACCACCAACGTCTCCTATGGAACGTATCGCCGCCGCTGGTGGCCGCCCGCTCAGCGGTCAAGGCCGGCCAGTTGCGGTCGCTCGCCGATCAAGAAAATCATGTCGCCAACGACCGGTCCCACGTATAGCCGTCATAGCTTGGCGTCAGATCGCGGTAGCCAATTCTCCGAAGCGGTCGCCCGTTGGCTTCCGCTGCAAGTCGGCGCCAGGGCCGACCGTGCGACCGTGTGACTGCTGGCCACGCGCTCAAACTGGAACTGCCGACCCAGCTGTCCACTCCAACCTTGCAAGCGGCCGTTCGCTGAACTCATCGCGAAACAGATCGAACGGTGCCCCGTGGCGACACAGCGCGCAGTTCCTGAACCACGACACGGGCAAGGCCCCCTCACGAAGTCCTGATCCACCCATTGATTGTGAAGCGCCCATCCGAGAGGCGCTTCGACGGGCATACCACAGGCCGCACTTCATGGTGATAGCGGGAAAGGAAGAAAACGATGCGATTGTTCAGCGGCGTGACGTGGTAGCTCCGCGTGCCCTGCTGCCAGACGCCGCCGCGCACCACGGCGTGGTAGATGCGCAGCTCGCCCCCACGGAACGCGCGCGGCTGGCGACAGAAGTAATACGCATAGCTGATGACTCGCGCGCGAGTTCGCGCGCTGCTGCTGTCGGTGTGGACCTTGTAGAAATCCCCGTGGCCATGCACGGTGAGCTGGGCCTCGATGCCACCCGGGCGAAATCTGCGAATCCCGAAGTAGCGCAGCAGCTCCGGCAGCACCGCGGCGATGCGCGCGCGGATGAGTGACTGGAACTGCGGAAAACGGTGCAGCACGTGGGCGAAGCGATAGTTGAGGGCGCGCGTCGTCGTCCGGGCCGGCTCGAACTCAGCCATTCGGGTCAGGGTGTGACTCAGCAGCCGTCGATTCTCTTTCGGAGAGAGGAACCCATCCATCACCAGCGCGGGCGACGGATAGTGCGAGCGTCCCGCAACGAACCGCACCGGTTGGCCGCCGAAGGGTTTCAGCATGCTCCGTCGCGCATGCGAAGGTGACAGCGGCTTTGCCGCTACCGGCGCGGCGCGCGGGCGCGTCGTCTCAGGACGAGGCGCACCCGCGGCCGGCTTGGGAGCAGGCCGGCGCGTAACCCTGCGTGAGGATTGAAGCGCCAGCCTCCAGAGTCGCAGAGCCATGCTACGAGCTACGGCCAGTCCCGTCCGCCCAGGCCTTCTTCCGTCGTGCCGCGCGACGCGCCGCCGCGCCCCAGACCGCCGACCGGCGCGGAGAACGTGCAGCCACCGACGAGCCCGTCGAGGCTCGCGCCACTCATCGCGACGCCACCGTGGGTCTCGACGCGCACGCCCTGCCGATCCGTCACAGTGCGGCTCACCGAAGCGGTGCCCGTCGCCGAATAGTCTCCTGCGGTCGGATAGATGAGTGGATCGAGGTCCGGACCGAAGCCGGGGTTATAGCCCCCGAAACCCGCGAAGCCCGTTTGACCCCCCGGCGTATCCGGATCCACGGGATCCACGAGCCCGCCGCCCGGGATGACGACGACGCCGCCACCGCCACCATCGCCACCACCGTCGTCAGGTGCGGGATCCGTATAGCCGCCGCCTCGCGTGAACACACCGAGCGGCACCGGTCTGCCGCCACGCGAGGTGCCGAATGTGGGTCCACCGCCTCCGCCTCCAGTGCCATCGTCCGGCCCGCCTCCTCCTCCCCCCGATCCGTCATCCGGCGCGGGCATTTCCGCTGGGTCCGTTCCGGGCGGCTCCGGATCGGTCGGCTCCGGGTCGGTTGGCTCAGGGTCGGTCGGCTCAGGGTCAGTCGGCTGAGGGTCAGTCGGCTGAGGGTCAGTCGGCTGAGGGTCAGTCGGCTCAGGATCGACCGGCTCAGGATCGACCGGTTCAGGGTCGATCGGCTCCGGATCGAAAGTCCATACGGTCACGTCGCCATAGAGCACCGTCGTGCCGTCCACTTCGTCAACGGCCGCGGGCGCGGGGTTGCCATCGGGTCCGTAGCCGAAGCCGACCTTCGAGCCATCGCTGCCATTCACCCAGTACTTGCCACCCTCGTCGTATCCGGGGAAATCACCGGGTGACGCATCGCCGCCTTCGCCGTCCATCGCCGCACGTCCACCGAAGCGCGAGAACGAGCTGACGCCGCCGCTGCCCCCGGTGGAGTCGCCGCCGAACAGATCGCCGAACAGATCCGTGAGCCCGCCGTTGCCCCGGCCCCCGCCTCTTCCGAACGTGCCCAGATCGCCGCCGGTCGGATCCGTCGTGCCGTCCGTACCCGGATCGGTGCCGAAGCCTGTGAGCCCCGCCAGATCGGTGAGCTCGGCGATGCCACGCCCCGTCTCGAACCCACTCATCACCTGGCGCGTGAGCCCGAGCACCGAGTCGAACATCGACGTGGAGAGGGAGCCGTTCGCCGAATTGAACGTGATGAGCGTGGTTAGTCCGTCGCCGGGACGGCCGCTGTCGACGCCAAGGTCACGCGCGAAATTCAGGGTTGCGGCCACCACGCTCGACACCACGCCACACGCGAACCGCTCCGGCGCGAATGCGCCGCGGCGCTTCAACGACAGCATCGGGAACTGCACGGCGTTCGAGTATTCGTAGGCGGCGGGAGACAGATCCGCCAGCGTCTTCTCGATCACCTTCAGCACGGCGCCTCGTCCCGTTCTGCGCGTGCTGAGCAGGCGCAGGGATTTCTGCAGTGAGCCGGCGATCGCGTTCAGCCGCTGCTCGCTTCCGAGATAGCAGAGATCGTTCGAGCAGACGGCGTACAAGCCCGGGCGAAACGACTTCGGATCGACGAACGGATGGGGCAGCACGCGGTCGCGATAGATGCGCGTCTGCGCGGCCAGCAGTCGGGAGAACGCGGGGTGCTGGTCCTTGATCTCCCGCTTGACCCCCTCGCGCGCCTTCGCACCGCCGCCGCCACCCTTATCGAGCAGCGGGAAGAAATGCACCTTGTGCGCGTTTGGCACAATGAAGCAGAAGTAGCTGTCGAGATCCTTCGCGCGCTTCACGATATCCGAAGGACGCAGGCCGACGATCACCTGGCGCCGCAGAACACGGCGGGCCGCCCGCAACTCCAGGCCGTAGACACCCGGAGAGCGTGGCGTCCACTTCAGGGCCGCACCGCGCAGGGTGGTTCCAGCGATGCGCCACTCGGGCGACCGGTCATCGGACTCGTGCGGGATGAGATCGGTCGCCTTCAGCTCAAAAAGCTCGCCCGCCACGGCGCGCAGCACGTGCTGGCGCTTTGCAACTTTGGCGAGCCACAACTCCTGGATCTTCTCAACCATGTTCGTTCTCCTTGGAGGCCTGGCGTGCAGGTCCGTGTAGAGTGAGATCAGCCGTCGGGATCGACGCGCGGAGGCGCGGGCTTGCGGCGCGGAGGCTTGCGCTCCCCGATCAGGTCCGGCAACGTCCAGCGCAGCGTCGTACCGCGGAGCGTGATCGATAGCGTGACTCGCGCTTCGTCGCCGCGCGACAAACGAAGCGTCACCGTGTAAGAGCCATCCCCAGCATCCTTCAACGCGCCGGCGCGCGCATGCCCCGCCTCGGCCTTGAACTGGCTTGCCAGCCCTGGGCCGAGCAGATTGCCCAGCGCGTCGCGCGGCGTGATCCGCACGCCGTAGTCGAGGGTCTTGTCCTTCTTCTCCGCCGGAGTCACTTTCGTTTCGGTGTGATCGCCATCCGGATACGCAAGCGCAATGAACGAGTGCGCGCACTCCCGGCGCAGCGACAGGGCCCCGCGCTGGCAACGCGCGATGACGCGATAGTGATACGCCCCTTCGACCGCGGTGACCGGAAACTGTGCGTGGATCACGGGGCCGTCCGCCGACTTCACGACGATGGCATCGATCTCGTGGGTGCGTCGCTCGGTGAACCGTTTGTCGTGCGCGACCGCCCAGGCCAGGCGATCCCGAATGGAGGCGTCCGCATAATCGGGCGAGGCATTCTGCTTGGCCGCGGGGCGAAGGCTCGCGAGCAGATTTCCGCGGCTGTGGACGGGCGCTTCCAGCAGCACCGAGACCGCGTCCGGCCGCACGAGGCGTCCGCGCTCGGCGAGCCGCGCCTCGATGGCAGGCGCCTGCCCGGTGGCGTCACCGCTGCGCACGAGGCTGCACTCGATGCCGAGACTCGAAGCGACGATGGCCGAAACACCGAACGCGAGGCGCTGCCCGGCAGCCAGCGGTGCGGATACGCGCACCCGCCAGCGCCCAGTCCACGCGCGTCCGAGGGGCGCCGCCAACGGCAACGGGAAGCGAAAGAAACTGTAACCGGCCGCCAGCACAAAGCGGATGCGCGGGTCGACCACAGTGCTCGCCGCGGACAGCACGACACCATTCGGCGTGACTATCTCCAGTCGCACCGGAATAGCGGGGTTCTGCCAGTACACGGCGACGGTGAGCAGATGATCCGGCGTTCCGAGGTCGATGTCCGCCTCCCATGGAACAGGGCCCTGCAGCTCGAACTCCGGATCGAGCGTAGTGAATTCGTCGATGGTGTCGCCGAAGATCTCGATGAAGAACTTCGGCAGCGTGAGCCAGCGATCCTCCGTCAGGTAGAACGAGCCGCGAAACGTCGAGGCGAGGCTCGCGAGCACACCGAGATCCACTTCGGAGCCGAGCCCGAGCGCGACGGTGTAGATCGTGATGCCGGCGTACTGGTTGAGATCGATGTGCGGATCCGTGGGCGCGCCGCCCTTCACGAACGGAGCGGTGTTCTCCATGCCGTCCGTCACGACGACCATGACCTTGCGGCCGGTACCGGCGGTGGCGGCAGCGAAGGCCGCGCGCGCCTGCTCCATTCCGCCGCCAATGGAGGTGGCCCCGCGAGGGCCCAGCGCATCGATGGCATTTCGAGCGGCGACGCGACTGCTCGGCGCGCTGTCGGTCACGGGCGTGAGCGCCATGTCGAGCGTGGCCACATCGTCGAAGTCGACGACGCCGATGCGGTCGCCCTGTGCTGCGCGCGCCAGATCGACGAAGAGCTTCGAGGCTGTCTTGAGGACACTCATCTTCGGCTGCGCACCGGCGCTCTGCCACATGCTTCCCGATCGATCGAGCACTAGGCAGGCGTCTACCAGCGGCGGCGTGATTCCGGTGCCGCGCAGGACGACTCCCGTGGCGGCGCCGGACACCGAATCGCTCGTGAGGGTGAGCACGCCGCTCTGGAATCCAGCCGCCGTCGGAGCGAACCGCGCGACAAAGGCTGACGAGCCGCCGACAGGTACCTGCAGCGGCGTAGGACCCAGAGCGAACGCCGCGTTGTCGACGGCCGCGCCCGTCACGTTGAGAACGGCCGTGCCGTCGTTGTGCACGGTGATGTCGCGGTCCAGCGCGTAACCTACGCCGACGCTTCCGAAGTCCCGCAGCGTGACGTCGAGACGCAGGATCGGGCCGGCCCCCACCGCGCTGAACACGTACACGGATTGCTGCGAGCCATCGCTCACGTACAGGTTGCCCGCGTTGTCAAATGCTAGGCCGCGGATGGATCCGAACGTGATCGCCGAACCTATCTTCGCAAGGTACGCCCCGTTCGCTTCGAGCACCTGCACGCGCTGGTTGCCGCTGTCGGCAACGAAGAGATTGCCAGTCGCATCGAACGCGAGACCGCGCGGACTTCGGAACCTGCCATTCGCCGTGCCCTGTCCGCCGATCACCTGCGCGGCGCCCATGCCTGCCGGAAATTTCAGAATGCGGTGATTGAACGTGTCCGCGACGAAGACGTTGCCATTCGCATCGGCGGCGATGCCCGAGGGCTGACTCCACGTCGCGTTCGAAACGATGGTAGTCGCGACGCCCGTGCCGAGATCCAGGCGAACGACTCGGGCGGAGCCCGCATCCAGGATGTACAGCAGCGAACCATTCAGCGTTATCGCCGTTGCCTGAGACAGCGGCGCACCGTCGAACGTGCTGCGGTTGTTGCCAAGGAATGCGGCGTCGTACGCATACGTGCCGTTCGCGGCGGAGAACTGGTAGCGATCCAGCTCGCCATTGCCGGAGTCGAGGACGATAAGGTGCCCGCCTGCCTGCACGACGACGGAAATGGGCGCGGAGAAGCCTTCGGCGGCGCTGTTGTTGCCGAAGAAGCCGATGCTCGAGAAGGCAGCAGCCCCGGCGAGGCTCGTCGACGCGAGCTCACTGGCAATCGGGCGCGCGACGATGAGCCGGTTGGCGGCGCTGTCCACCGCAATGCCGGCGGGATTGGCCAGCTGAGCGCCACTCAACGTGCGCGTGATGAAGGTGGGAAGCGGCATCTACTTCTTCCCCTTGGTCTCCGCTGGGCCTTCGCCCGGGTCTTCCCCGGGGGGCTTGCGGCCGCTGCTGCCCGCCCTGCCGGATGCAGGCAGCTCCTTGCGGCTGAAGCGGCGCGGCCCTCGCGCAAGTCGATCGCCCTGGCTCAATATGATTGTCGCACCCTCCGCGGGCACGTTCGGCAGCACACAAGTTAACTCGGTGCAGTCGCGTGACGATGACAGGATGGGCACCTGCTCATCGCCCACCAGGACGAGGATTGGCGTTGCGCCGATCACCCAGCCATACCCGCGAATGATCAACTGGAGCACCCTGCGCCGCGACTTGGGGTCCGTCGGCCCCGGGATGGTGCCGTACCGAAGACGGTAGTCTTCGATACGCAACGGGTTGTCGGCCGTCGCGTGGTTGATCATGCGGAGAACCCAATGTCATCGAGAATCACAAGCCCCGTGGCTAGGAACTCGATGCGCAAGCTTGCGAGATCGGTCAGGTCCAGAGACGGCTCCGCGGCTTCAAACGCCCACAGCGGGATCCGTACTGTTGCGAATGCGCTCTTGGTGTTCTCGGCTGCAAACGCCGATGTGAACGGGCTGCGGGTAGGAACTGGCACGTCGTTCCGCACGTAGGGGTAAGGAATAACCTGGCCAAAGCTACTGGCCAGGATCGTGGCGTGTTTTCCTGCTGAATCCAACAGCCAAAAGCGAACGTTCTTGGGCGTGTTGAGGGGATTGCGAGGATCCGCCGGCAAGGGCCCAGCGAACGCCTGCGCGATCCGGGCGGTGAGAACCCGGAACCCGGTGGCATCGACACTGCCCAGGTCGATGACATACGCCGCGGCGGCGAGCCAGCCCAACTGTCCGCCGTCCGTGTCTTGCTGGACAAAAGGGGTGACGGGGGTGATGACGGCAGGTGGGTAAGAGAAAACGAACCGCAATGACCGCTCACTCATCGGAATGAACCCGCCGGCAGGCAACTCCGTCACGGCCCGCAGCGAATCCGTGACGGTGATCGGAGGCGTGGCGAACCGGTCCAGGAAACTCGTGCCTACGGCCTCCCAGCTCTTGATAGTCTTCACCGCTGCCGGTTGCGTGCGCGGCGTATTTCGGCTGTCGAAGAAAAATGCAGCTTCGATCCGGCTGCGCAATTGCCACTGCAGGAATGCCGCGACATAGCCACGCACGGCGGCGCGTAGATCAACGCCTGCGACGATACGCGAGGGTGCAGGCTCCACGGTTTCCGGAAGCCAGTCAGGGTGATCACACATGTCGTTATGTGTTCCACCGTAGACAAACACCTGTGCCTTTGGGGCCGGCGCACGGTCATAGAGCCGAAAGCCGAATGCCGAGATCAAGTCCGCATCCGTGGATCCGTAAATCATGAGAAAGGGTCGGCCCGGTGTCAGCGACAACGCATCCGTCGGTGCCAGTGATACGACGGCGAGCACGGTGGCGCCGGCCGGCGTGCCAGCGGCGACCGCTTGGACCACCGCCTCGGCGCCGCGCGAGTGACCGATGAGCGCGATCCGGCTCAAGTCGACGTGGCCCATGAATCTTGGGTCGCTCGCGGCCTTCCATATCCACCGGCTGATGTGAACGTTGAGCACGGCAGCGCGCGTGATGATGGTTGGCGAGAAAGGCCCATTCAGCGCCTCTTCGTTGACGCTGACTGCAATGAACCCCTGCACGGCCAGGTGACGAGCCAGATACTCAAAGCCCAGATAGCTGTCGACGCCGGGCCCATGGTTGCCGTGGACGATGAACACGAGCGGCCACATCCCATTCGCCACCGGTCGGTCTACGCCCGCGATCGTTGCCGGATAGCGCACGAGCCCGGCGATGCCGATCGCGAACGCGCCCGGGTATCCATCGCCTGCGACGATGGTTTGTGTAAGGACAGCAGCAGGCGCCATTGGATCGGAAACGGCCGAGTAAGTCGTCTCTCCAACAGCCTGCAGGCTGAGTGTCGGCGTGACGGGATCATCCATCATGATCATCTCCTGCACATTGCTCTCTGCAACGTGCAGGCCGTTGCGAATTACGATGACCTGAGCCTGGTAGACGCCGCGATTGAAGGGCGGCCAGCTGAAGGTGCCGGAGGACGTGTTCAGCACGTGCTCTTGGGGCGTGGCGAGCAGTCCGCCGCTGATGACCAGCTTGATTTCATCCGGCGGCTCCGGCGCGGTCACCTCGTACTGTATCTGCGCGTTCACCCAGAGCTGCGAAAAGGCGGTGCTGCGCGCGCGATCGATAGTCGCGGAGAACGCGTCGATGGTGACGGCGCCCGCCTGCTCGTCGCTCGTCTGGAAATTCGCGATCGAGAGCGGCGCTTCGAGCCGGTCCACCAGCTCGAGAAGCAGGGTGTAGCCGCCCGAGGCGGCCGGCGTGCCGTCGTCCTTGCTCAGGTCCCAGATGAACTCGCCGCTCTCGGGGACGGGCACTTCATAGTCCGTGTACACGGGCACCGCGCTCCCTACGTTCAGGGGCAGGATCGACAGCCGCAGCCAGTGGTTTCCCGGGAAATTCGCTTGCAGGTGCTGAAGCAGGTCCGGATCCATCCGCCAGCGCACAGTCACGTCCGTGTCCTGCGGACGCAGTGCCCGCTGCGGGGCGGCCGAAGTGGGCGAATCGATGCAGATGCGATCGAGACAGGATCCGATGATCACCTCGACGGTCGCGGTGTCCTCGCCGTCCGTGTGATTGAACGATTGCGGATCATCGTCGACCACGCGCAGTTCGAATCGGTAGGTGCCTTCCGCGTCTAGCGCGATCGCCGTGCCCGCGGGAAACGGGGTGATTTGAGCTCCTCCGGCGGCCAGGCGCGTGCTGATGGCATCCAGGAACGCCTGATCGAAGCACGTGCTCGGGGAATCCTTGAGCGTCCAGCCGTACGCGAGCACCGAACCCATATCCGGGTCTGTCGATGCCGAGCCGTCGAGGGCGATGTCGGCGCCAAGCGTGCCGCCCTGCGCCACGGGCACACTCTGCGTCATCCCCGCATCGGCGGTGGGGTTGTGGTTGATGAGGATGTCCGTCGTGACGGAGTACGCCCAGTTCGAGCCATCCTGCTGGGTGCCCGCACCAAGACGGTGATACAGGTGGCGGTTCACCGCCTTGATTCGATCCCACTCCGGCCCGGGAAGCGCGACTCGAAAGTTGCGTGTCTGGCTCTGGAAGACGCCGTCGGACCAGTAGTTGTCCGGCGTACGTGCGGCCGCATTGGCGAACAGCGCAGGATCGGTGACCCATTCCGACTGGTACCAGCGCGCCGCGTCGAGCGGCGTGTTCGGCGGTTCGCCCGGAGTGAGGTCGATATTGAAAGCGGGCGCCGGGTCCCTCTCGTTCTTGTTGTACGCCATGGCAGCCCGTCCGACTTACTAGATAGCCATCCCCCGGCAGAGCCGGAGGCTTTCGGGATGTGAGCCGCTCGAAGCGCCTGGCCTCACGCACGCGGTAGGCGCTTCGCATTGCCGCCCACACACAAGGGAGTCTGCCGGTCCGCAACTGAGATCGGTGACAACTACCCTCAGCATCTGCAAACCGCCATGGGCAAAGTCCAAAATCTAGGAGACTTGGCGGAAAAACCAAAATATGCTACGCCTGCCTGTGCGTCGGTACACACCTAGAGCTAGGGACAGGCTGAACAATGAGCAATCTGAGCGTCCAAGGCGCTCGACCCTTCACGATGTGCAAGAACGGGCTGGTTTTCGACGCTCCTGAGTGCCGACCGGGGTCGCTTTCGGGCCGATTCGGCGGCCCCTTTCGCTCTCAAGAGACACCTCGGACATGGAGTTCCAACAGGCGCCGTTTGGCGATCACGATGTTGGCCTGACCGAACAGGCTGTACAGCTGTGCCGCGTTCTTCGGCAGGCCCTTTGGCGGGCCTTGCGATGGCGGAACAGGTTCTTGACCACATGGAACGGGTGCTTGTGATCCGCCCCGGCTTTCCCGGAGGCTCCAACCTTTGAGAGGACGGAGCCATGAAGACGACGAACGAGTTCTCACCGGAGGTCAGGGAACGTGCCGGGCGCATGGTGTTCGAGCACCGCGCCGAGTACGAGTCACAGTGGGCGGCGATCGTCTCGATTGCCGCGAAGATGGCCTGCACGGCCGAGACGTTGCGGCGCTGATCTGCCGCGTCATGCAGATCGCCCCGTCGAACTACTGGCAGCACGCACAGCGCCGCGCGCAGCTGGCGCTGCGTCCGGCACGAGCGCGACGCGACGAGGTTCGACGACCACGTCGAACGGGGTGGAACGCCAACCTGCAGGTCTACGGCGCGCGCAAGGTTTGGCGTCAGCTCCATGCGAAGGCATCGCACAGCGCCTGGACGGCTTCGGGCGGAGCCTCCAGGACCAGTTCGAGTTGCATCGGCGATCTCCTGTGCGTCGGCCATGCGGCCGAGCAGAGCGTCGATGACGGTGCGCGCGTTGAACAAGTCCTTGATCGTGGCCAGCAGTGCCGGTGCCGCAGGGGTCGAGTCGTCGGCAGCGGCTCCCATGCGCAGCTGGCAGGTCGGTCCAAGGCCGGAATGAGTGAGCGAGACTCGCATGGCAGGATCAGCAGCAGATGCAGCTGGCCTGCACGCTTGCAGCGCCCGAGCACCGCGAGTTCTTGCCCTTCAAGAGCATGACCCACGCGCACGATGCGCACTGACGGCGGAAGGTCTTCGAGATGGGTAGTGCTGGACGGCTTCCGCGAAGGTCAAGTTCCAAGGTGGACCGGTCGTTCACCAAGAAAACCGCCAAAGGCTCCTTTGGGTCGAGGGCGGGTACTGCGCGCTCGATGTTGGTGGACCGCGGCATAGCCCTGAGGCGACATTCCGCGTACGATTCCTCCTCGTCTTTGCACGCGAGTGATCCATCAGAAGCCTGCGCGACTTTTGCGCGAGTCTTGTAGGCGCTTCCTAGCGCTTCTATGCATTCAGCGGATTGAGGGCGCCGCTAAGTCGTTGATTTCACTACCCCTATTTCTACCCTGTCTGCCTACGAACCAAGGGGTCGTGGGTTCGATTCCTGCCAGCCGCGCCAGTTTTACCTTTCTCGACAACGGCTTAGGTGTGAGAGCACCTACGCCGTTTCTTCTTGCTGAAGGGACTCCGAAGGGACTCGCGTCTGCCGGGCCTGTTTCGCAAGACTCCGAAGCGACCGGTTCTCGCGACCGGTTTCCTCTCTGATGAGATCCAGCGCCGAGCGAACTTCCAGCACCTGGGCTGCAGAGTAGTGTGCCGTCATGCTGTGGTCCTTGTGCCACAAGATGATCGACCGCGTCTCCTTGGCGACCCCCGCTTCGCGGAGCCGCATCCCGACCGTGTGCCGGAGGTCGTGAACATGCAGATCGCCCAGGCCCGCCTTCGAGCGTGCGCGTTGCCACCCGTTGTTGTTCATCGCTTCGATCGGCCGATAGGGCATGGGTGACTTCAGCTCGTGCCGCTTCAGCTTCTTCTGGCTCGTGCGTTCCCGTCGCCACACGAACACGTACTGGTCGTGCCGGCCCCTCATCGCGTCAACGACGCTCTGAGCGACCGAGTTGCACACGACGTATTCGTAGGCCTTGTTCCGACCCTTGACGTGCTCGCGCGGTACCTCGAATACCGAGACCTCGATCCCATCCAGCTTCAACCGAATCTCCCAGTCCCACTGCAGATTGCAGACCACGTCGTCGCGTACCCCGGTGTTCAGGATGAACAACGCCATCGGGGCCAGATGCGCCGGAAGCAGCGGCAACAGTACGCGCTGGTCCTCCCATGAAATGGGTTGTGGTTCGCGTTGATGCCCTTCCAGCGGCAGCATCGTGAGCAAAGGTACCTGCCCCAACACCGGCGCTGTTCGGCCGCCGCCGACGTCCACTCGCCACTTCCGCGCTGCCACGTTCAGGATGTGTCGAACCGAGCCGAGGCTCAGGTTGATGGTCTTGTGTGACCGTCCTTGCTTAAGCCGCGATTCGACGAACTTCCTCAACGTGCCGTCGTGCACCTGATCCAACTGCAGATCACCGCAACACTCGATCACCGGGGCCAAGTGGTAAGTCTCGCTTTGCAGCGACACCTTCCCTTTGGCCTCTTCCTCCAGCAGGTAGCGCGTCGCCGCCTCCGCCAATGTCATCGACCTTGTGCGGGCCGGTCCGAGCGCATCGATCTGTGCACACCTGGCGATCAGCCAGGCTTCTGCATCCTGATACGTGTCGAAACGGCCTTGAAGGCGTTCACCGCGGTGGACTCGGTCAACCCGCCACCTGCCTCTGGCGTCCTCATAGACGCCGCTTTGACGACCCATTTGCCAACTCCTTTCTCGGAGGGCCGCCTGTCCACTGTTGAGGATACGCCTGACTGGATCGTGCGGATACCTGCGAGGCCGGTATCGCCGTGTGCCGTCTCAGTTGGCGTGCTCGGACTGGAAGGTCTTTTCAGCCGATCGAACAGAACATCGAGATCTCGGACGTCGTAGAGAAGGCTTGTGCCTGCTCGGAAGGGATGGAGTTCACCGACGAGCTGCTCGAAAACGCGTCGCTTCAGCCCCAGATACTGAATGGCCGCCTTCTTGGGTAGACCCCGGCGCGCGACTTCGGTGCGGCTAGGCGAGCTCATCGCAAGGGTGTCCTTCCCGGCATACAGTGCTTCGGCATCAATAGGCCCGCGCGTTGGGTGCGCTCCATGGGGACAGGCAGGCCCATGACTGAGCGTAGATCGCTTCTCGACGGGATTGGCGATGCCAAGGCCCCATGATCTCCACGACTTTTCCGTCGCAGTCGTCGTCGTGCGGCGACCAGTAGCGCGCCCGGTCGCCGACCTTGAACAGCCCCGGACTTTCCATGAGCACGGCTGCGGCTTCCTTGCCTGGGTCATCGCCCGCGGCCTGCCTCTCTGCCAGATAGGCGCGGAAGAACGCGGCGCGCTCAGTGATCGTCTTCCGCGTCGCGTCGCGTCGCGCTCGGCTCGGGGCAGGAATGCCAGGTCCGCGAGCAGCCCTGCTTCGACGGCCGAGACACCTACACTCTTGGTAGCCATCTGTGCTTCTCCTTCGGTTGCACTTGTGGTCAGGGGCCGGCAGTGTTGACCGCACTGCCGCACCCCGCCTTGCCGCTGAACCGCAGCGGCGACGGTGCCCGGCAGACAGCCGGGCGGATCTCAGTTCATGCCGCCAGCGCCTGAGCGCCGACCTTGCGGGCCTTCTCCCAGCCCAAGCAGGCCAGCGCTACGGTGCGCGGCACGGGCTTGGCTCCGCTGCGGTAGTACGCCAGCATCCGGCGCGACACGCCCAGCGCCTCAGCCGCGGAGTCCAGCGTCAGACCATGGCGCGCCATCCACGCCCACACGAATTCGTGCGACACGCCGCCGGCTTGCTCGATGGCGCGCGCCCGCAGGTTGTCCGCTGCCAGTTCCAGCTCGTCGTCGTCGGCCCAGATCACGCTGGCGCCGTGCTCGCCGACCTTGGCGGTGCCGAACACCTTCGGATCGCGCAGGCGCGCCAGCGTCGGATGCCGGCCGACGATGCCCGCCAGGTCCACGTCGAAACGTTCCCCGTCGGCAAAGCGCAGTTGCAACGCTGCGTCGCCCGCGACCTTGACGCCCTTCAGGGTGAAGTGCTTCGGCCTCATGAGTTCAACTCCTTCCACTTCTCTGCCAGCACGCTCCTGTTCGCACCGGCCCATGTCAGCGCTTCGCGCAAGACCGCCGGACGTACCGCGCCGTAGATGACCTGCATCGAGGCAATCTCCACCCAGGCCTCGACGCCATCGTTTGCCAGAACATGGAAGTGCGGCGGGTTGTGATCGGCGGCGTACATCGTCACTTTGGACCTGGTGAGTCGGATCAGTGTCGGCATGTTGATTGGTGCAATGGTTGCACTTAAGCGGACCTGTGTCAACCGCGTCGCAGTGCCTTTCGGCCGACGGATGCATGCCGTCGCAGCCGTCAGCCTTGGGCGTGTTCGCCGTTGCGCGGTCCCCTCGCAGGGAGCCGCGGCCTTGCGTCTGCTGCTATGCCCTACGCCGCCTTGAACGGCAGCATCTGCGCACCTTCGCGGCCCTCGAACAGCTCGGTCAGCCTGCGGCCCAGCGCATCGAAGGCGCGCGCCTGCTCGGCCTGCCGACGGTCCCTGATGTAGACCCGCGCGACCTTGGACTGCAGCTTGTGGTTCAGGCACTCGTCGATCGCGTCGGTCGATACGCCGAGCCGCGCCATGAGCGTTGCGGCGGTGCGGCGCAGGTCGTGCGCCGTCCACTTGCCGCCCGGCAGCGCCAGCGCCAGCGTGGCCTTCGTGCGGTTGCTCATGCGCGCCTCGGGCTCGCGCTGGCGGTCGGCCAGTTGCTTGCCGAAGGACTTGATGCACACGGGCTCGGCTCGGTCGGTGGCCGGGAACACCCACGGCACCGGCTCGCTCTTCAGCTCGGCCGTGGCCACCGGCGGGCCGTTGAGGAACAGCACCAGGTCGATGGCGTTCTCGTGGTGCAGCGAATAGCGCAGCTGCCGCACCACGCGCAGGCGGTTGGCGCCGTAGCGCGCCAGCGTGTCGGGGTTCATCGCCAGCGCGGGCTTGAACTGCGCCAGCGCCACCGGCTGGCGCAGGCCCAGCAGTTCCACGCCGTGGCGCAGCACGTCCAGCGTGCCGCGGTCGTCCAGGCTCTTGCGCAGGCGGTCCAGCAGCGTGGCCTCGGCCGCGGCGCCATGGTTCTTGCTCAGCGCGGCCCAGGCCGCCGGCTGGGTAGCCTGCACCCAGGCCACCAGGTCAGCCGGGAACAGGGCGCGGGCGCGGTCGTAGGCGGCGGCGTCGCCGTTGGCCTGCAGCCAGCCGGCGGCGGTCAGGTCGGCGCAGATCTCGTCTTCGAAGTGCACTTCGCGGTGCAGCGTCATGGGATAGGTCCCGCAGCACGCCATTCGGCGGCCACCTCACGGCGTGCTTCGGCACAGGCCTGGTCGATCAAGCGCTGACCCTCTTCTTACGGTATGTCCGCGAAGGCCTGGCCCAGGCGATCACACAGCTCGTCGAGTCTCGTGCGTATTCGCTCGATCATCTCGAAAGCGCGCATGTTGACCAGTGCAGCCACTCGGCTGCCGTCTCGGGTGATGACGAGGCCGCTGCGTCCGGCGGCCACTTGGTCGACAAAGGCCAGCGGGTCGCGGCCAAACTCATCGACTTCAATGCTGTCGGTCACGGGGGCCTCCTTGGCTCGTGTGCGGCTCAGTACACGGCGTCATGGTCGCCCACGTTGAGCGGAATGATCTCGCGCCCGGTGACCAGCAGGTGAAGGGTAATGCGGTACGACAGATTGATCGAGACCGAATGCACGCCGGCCAGCCGGCCGCCCAGCGCGTGCAGGCGCAGCGAGGGGTGGTGCGGGTTCAGCTCGAGCAGCGCCAGCGTCTTTTCATAGGCGCGGGCCATGTCCGGATGGCGCTTCAGGAAGCGCGCGGCGATGCGGTCGTAGCGCTCGGTGAAGACGATCTGGTAGGGCATGTCCCGGGCGCGATGGGCAGGCAGCCGGGTCAGCGGGCCTTTGCCCCGGCCGATCTGCTGGCCGCAGGCCCGGTGCGCTTGCGCTGCTGCGGTTGGGTTGCGGCGGCCGGCGCTGCGCGGCGCTTGGCGCCGGCGGCGAGCGCGCCGTCACCACCACCGGCGATCATCGTCTGCAAGCGGGCCACATGCTGGGCCGGCGACTCGACCACGAAGCGGCCCGCGGCGATGTCGGCCCGGCTTTCGGCCAGCGCGGCTTCCAGCTCGCATTCGCGCAAACGCTGGTACTGGGCGAGTTCCATCACCACGTAGCGTTCGGCACCGCGCACCGACACCACGGCTTCGGTACGGCCGCCGGCGAGCGACGCCTCGATGGCGGCAATGCCGCGGGTCTTCAGGTCGTTGGCGGTGATGTGGGCCATGGTGCGTGCGACGGGTAAACCAAGGAGCGCATTGTAGACCGTGCGGTCAATCGTGTGGTTGCAGGTGTGCAGCGGGGGGCGATCTCATTGAAATGGGCTGCCGCACGCCGATCTGACCGGTGACGGCGGCGGAGATGAGGGCGGTGCGGCGCTCGCGGAGGAGGGCAATAGCGTGCTCGGCCTAGACGCACAGTCGATCCACTTCAGACACGGTGCGACTCGACATGCTGGTGATGCGCGCCTGCTCCTCGAGCGGCGGCAAGGGCACTTGCCGGGACGCCATGATTGACAGCGGAATGCGTGATCTGGTTGATCCCTCGGCGAGATGGCCTGCATCAGCGGCTGCACTGGCGTTCAATGCGAATGCAACGAAAGTTGGCAGCGCAGCGATCTGCCCTTCGATTTCGACTTACCCATCGCCAACCCTCGCCCAACCCCCGAAATCGCGCTGCGAGCGCGCTGCACGCTGGCGCACCTTCAGTGCACGTTGCGTAGGGTAATTGGGGGAAATGCTGTCGCCAAATCAACGACTTAGGATTCCTGCGGCTGCCCGTCGCTGCACCGCAGCGCACCTTAGGAAGGGAGCATCCCGGCGGAAGCGGTGGGATTCGAACCCACGAGCCCTTGCGGGCTGCCGGTTTTCAAGACCGGTGCATTCGACCACTCTGCCACGCTTCCGATGAGGGGTGGATTGTGCAGCGTCGCGGGCTTTGTCTGCGGGGCTCACGCCGGCTGCTGCGCTTGCGCGCAGCGCACCTGCACCCACTCGCGCCGGCCGCCGTCGATGCGCACGGCGCTGAGCGTGCCGCCCCAGACGCAGCCGGTGTCCAGCGCCAGCAGGTCGGCCCGGTCGATGCGGCCCAGCGTGGACCAGTGGCCGAAGGCGATCGGCGTGCCGGCGCTGCGCCGCCCGGCAATGTCGAACCACGGCTTGAAGCCCGCCGGCGCAGCGCTGGCGCCCTCCTTGAGGTGCAGCTCGAGCCGCCCCTCGGGCGTGCAGAAGCGGATGCGCGTCAGCACGTTGATGACGAAGCGCCAGCGCTCGGCGCCCTGCAGCGCATCGCTCCATTGCGCCGGCTCGTCGCCGTACATCCGGCGCAGCAGTTTGGGCAGCTGCGGGCCGCGCAGCAGCGCCTCGATCTCGGCGGCCAGCGCCAGCGTGGTGTCGGCGTCCCACTGCGGCACCACGCCGGCATGCACCAGCAGCCAGCCGTCCAGGCGGTACGCCATGCGCCGCTGGCGCAGCCAGTCGAGCCACTGCTCGCGCTTCTTCGAGCCGAGGATGTCGTCCAGCGTGTCGTCCTTGCGCGGCTGGCGCACGCCGTGCGCCAGCGCCAGCAGGTGCAGGTCATGGTTGCCGAGCAGGCAGGTGGCGGCGCCGCCGAGCGCGCGCAGCCGCTGCAGCGTGCCCAGCGAATCCGGGCCGCGATTGACCAGGTCGCCGAGCACGACCAGATGGTCGCGCGACGGCGAGAAGCCGATCTCCGCGAGCAGCCGGTCCAACGCATCGCAGCAGCCCTGCACGTCGCCGACGAGATAGTCCATCGGCCGATTCTGCTACGCTCGGCGCGCGACTCACGCACCTCGCTCCTGCCGGCGGCCCGCCCGCTGCGCGCAGGCAGCGCTGCAAAATCAATGACATCTTTTACCGAGGATCGCTTGGTCCGGAAGCGATCGATCCAGCGGTCCGGCCCGCGCCTGTCGTGCGCGGCTGCGCTGGTCATTGGCTGCGCGTGCCGCGCGGCCAGCGCCGCTGCGGCAGACGGCGACCCCTGGTGGGACGTCACGGCGCCGGGCCATTGGCGCCTGGCGGTGTCGCCGTTCACGCAGCACCTGCACGACAAGCCCGAGTACGAGTACGTCTGGGCCGTGGGCGTAGAGCGCCAGCGCGAGGACGCCTGGATGTACGGCGTGTCGTACATCAACAATTCCTTCGGGCAACCCACCGGCTACGTCTACGTGGGCCGGCAGTACCCCGACGCGTTCGACGTGCGCAAGCTCTACCTGCAGTGGACCGCCGGGGTGCTCTACGGCTACAAGGGCGAGTACCAGCACCGGGTGCCGTTGAACTACGGCGGCTTCGCGCCGGCCGTGATCGGCTCGATCGGCTGGCACTTCGACCCGAACCTGTCGGCGCAGCTCAACAAGGCCGGCGTCACTGGGCCGGTGATGGTGCAGCTGTCCTATGAGTGGCGTTGAGCGCACGCGCGCCGCGGTGCCGGCGGCAACGGCGGCAACGGCGGCGGCCGGGCGCGGCAATGCGCCGCCTTCGATCTGCTACGCTGCGGCGCCTTTCCCCGCTTGCCGCCACCACTTTTGCGGCCGTGCATGGACGTTGCGCTTCTCGTCTTCCTGATCCTGCTCAACGGCGTCTTCGCCATGTCCGAGATGGCGCTGACCGCCAGCCGCAAGGCGCGGCTGCAGGTCATGGTCGAAGGCCGGGAACCCGGTGCGCACGCCGCGATGGAGCTGCACGAGAACCCGACGCGCTGGCTGTCGACGGTGCAGATCGGCATCACCTCGATCGGCATCCTCAACGGCATCGTCGGCGAGGCGGCGTTTTCCGCACCGGTGGCCGAGTGGCTGCAGCGTGTGCTGCAGATGCGCCCGCGCGCGGCGGCGCTCAGCGCCACGGCGCTGGTGGTGGCGATCATCACTTATCTGACGATCATCTTCGGCGAGCTGGTGCCCAAGCGGCTGGGTCAGATGTATCCGGAGACGGTGGCGCGGCTGGTGGCGCGGCCGATGAACTGGCTGTCCGGCGCGACGCGGCCCTTCGTCTGGCTGCTCGGCGCCAGCACCGAGACGGCGCTGCGGCTGCTGGGCATCCGCGGCGGGCCGTCGCGCAGCGTCACCGAGGAGGAGATCGCCGCCAGCCTGGAGGAGGGCGTCGACGCCGGCGTGATCGAGGCGCAGGAGCACCAGATGGTGCGCAACGTGTTCCGGCTGGACGACCGGCAGATCGGCTCGATGATGATCCCGCGCGCCGACATCGTCTGGCTGGATGCCGGCGCGCCCTTCGAGCAGATGCTCGAGCGCATGGTGCACAACGGGCGCTCGCGCTACCCGGTGTGCCGCGGCAGCCTGGACGAGGTGATCGGCGTGGTTGCCGCGCACACGCTGCTGCCGCCGCTGGCGCAGGGCATCAAGCCGGACCTGAACCAGCACATGAAGCCGCCGGTGTTCGTGCCCGAGACGCTGTCGGGCATGGAGCTGCTGGAGAACTTCCGCCAGACCAGTGCCGACATGGTGTTCGTGGTCGACGAGTACGGCGCAGTGCAGGGCGTGATCACCGAACGCGACCTGCTCGAAGCCATCACCGGCGAATTCGGCGCCGAGGGTGGCGAAGAGGCCTGGGCGACGCAGCGCGACGACGGCAGCTGGCTGATGGACGGGCTGATTCCGATCCCCGAGTTGAAGGATCGGCTCGGGCTGAAGGACGTGCCCGAGGAGGACCGCGGCCGCTACAACACGCTGGCCGGCATGGTCATGCTGCTGCTCGGGCGGCTGCCGCTCACCGGCGACAGTGTCGAATGGAGCGGCTGGCGCTTCGAGGTCGTCGACCTGGACGGCAAGCGCGTCGACAAGCTGCTGGTGCAGCGCAGCGCCGAGGCGGCTTCGCTGCCCGAGTAGTTCAGGCCGCCGCGACCGCCTCTGCGGCACCCAGCCGGCGCGACAGCTCGTTGGCACTGTGGCGCAGCACGCGCGCCACCACGCCGTCGGCGCGCGCATCGAAGATCGCGCTCGGGCCGATGGCGGTCAGGCTGATGACGATGCGGTCCTGCACGTCGAACACCGGCAGCGCCAGCGCGCTGATGCCCGGCACCGAGGCGTCGACCGCCTGCGCCAGGCCCTGCCGGCGTATCTGTGCGCGCTGCGCCTGCAGCGCGGCGTCGAAGCCGGCCGCCGATTCGGCGAGCAGCACCGGCAGCACCACCTCGTCGGGCAGGTAGGCGCAGAACAGCAGCCCCGACGCGGTGCCGCGCAGGCTCATCACCGTGCCGTGGCGCATGTTCACGTGCACGGCCGACGGCGCCTCTTCGATGCGCACCATCGTCGGCCCGCGGTTGCCCCACACGGCCACGCCCACCGTGTGGCCGAGCGTGCGCGCCAGCTCGCCGGTCAGCGGCGTGGCCAGGCGCACCGGGTCGTACTGCTGCAGGCTGATCAGGCCGAGCTGCATGGCCAGCCGCCCCAGGCCGTAGCGGCCCGATTGCGCCTCCTGCTCGATCAGCCCGAGCTTGCCGAAGCTGACCAGGTAAGGGTGCGCCTTGGCCGCGCTCATGCCCGCTTCGCGCGCCAGATCCTTCAGCGCCATCGGCCGGCCGTGGTGCGCCAAGGCCAGCAGCAGCTGACCGCCGACCTCGACGCTCTGGATGCCGCGCTGCAGCCGCGGCGCGTCTTCGATGCCTTGCAAGACCGTGTTCATGCTTCTAGGGGTTTACTCTAAGTTTAATGCATTCGACATTAGCGAACTTGTTGACTAGAATCAAATCGGTAGTTACACTAACACAAACGAGTTAACTGTAGACGAAATGGAGCGCCAGTGAGCAAAGCCTTCGCCAGCCAGGCCGACCTGGAAGAAAAGACCGTCAGCTTCACCAAGCTGTCCGAGCACGCCTATGCCTACACGGCCGAAGGCGACCCCAACACCGGCATCGTCGTCGGCGACGACGCGGTCATGGTCATCGACACGCAGGCCACGCCGGCGATGGCGCAGGACGTGATCCGCCGCATCCGCGAGGTCACCGACAAGCCCATCAAGTACGTGGTGCTGAGCCACTACCACGCGGTGCGCGTGCTCGGCGCCAGCGCCTACCAACCCGAACACGTCATCGCCAGCGAGGACACGCTGAGCCTGATCAAGGAACGCGGCGAGCAGGACAAGGCCAGCGAGATCGGCCGCTTCCCGCGCCTGTTCCGCAACGTCGAGACGGTGCCCGCCGGCCTGACCTGGCCGACGCTGACCTTCGCCGGCCGCATGACGCTGTGGCTGGGCAAGCTCGAAGTGCAGCTGATCCAGCTCGGCCGCGGCCACACCAAGGGCGACACGGTGGTCTGGCTGCCGCAGGACAAGGTGCTGTTCAGCGGCGACCTGGTCGAGTTCGACGCCACGCCCTATGCCGGCGACGCCTACTTCCAGGACTGGCCGCAGACGCTGGACAACATCGCCGCGCTGCAGCCGCAAGCGCTGGTACCGGGTCGCGGCGCCGCGCTGCAAGGCGCGGCCGACGTGGCGCGCGGGCTGGACGGCACGCGCGCCTTCGTCAGCGACCTGTACGCCAACGTCAAGGCCGGCGCCGCCGCAGGCAAGGACCTGCGCAGCGTCTACCGCGACACCTTCGACAAGCTGAAGCCCAAGTACGGCCAGTGGGTCATCTTCGACCACTGCATGCCCTTCGACGTGACCCGTGCCTACGACGAGGCCACGCAATACCCGGACCCGCGCATCTGGACCGCCGAGCGCGACGTCGAGATGTGGAAATCGCTGGAAGCCTGAGAACCGGCCCGGCCCCCGAACCAACCTGGAAACCCTCATGAAGATCGAACGCATCCACCACGTCGCCTACCGCTGCCGCGACGCCAAGGAAACGGTGCAGTGGTACCGCGAGCACATGAACATGGACTTCGTGCTGGCCATCGCCGAGGACAAGGTGCCGTCGACGCACGCCCCCGACCCGTACATGCACCTGTTCATGGACGCCGGCAACGGCAACGTGTTGGCCTTCTTCGAGATCCCGAACTCGCCGCCGATGGGCCGCGACACCAACACGCCCGAGTGGGTGCAGCACATCGCCTTCAAGGTCGGCAGCATGCAGGAGCTGCAGGAGCACAAGGCACGGCTCGAAGCCGCCGGCATCCCGGTGATCGGCATCACCGACCACACGATCTTCAAGTCGATCTACTTCTTCGACCCCAACGGCCACCGCCTCGAACTGGTCTGCGACACCGCCACGCCGGAAATGCAGAAGAAGCTCGACGAGGTGAAGTGGGAGATGCTCGAGGAATGGTCGCGCACCAAGCGCGCGCCCAAGCACGCCGCGTGGATGCACGAGAGCGAACTCGCCGGTTGAGGACGCGATGTCCAAGAGCTACACCTATCCCGAGTTCCCGTACCGGCAGAGCGCGGCGCAGCGCGAGGGCCGCGTCGAACGCCATCCGCTGGTGATCATCGGCGCCGGGCCGATCGGCCTGACCATCGCGCTCGACTGCGCGCAGCGCGGGCTGCAGGTGCGCCTGCTCGACGACAACAACACCGTCAGCTTCGGCTCGCGCGCCGTGTGCTACGCCAAGCGTCCGCTGGAGGTCTGGGACCGGCTCGGCGTCGCTGCGCCGCTGGTCGACAAGGGCGTGCGCTGGCAGGTCGGCAAGGTGTTCCTCGAGGACGACATGGTCTACCGCTTCGACCTGCTGCCCGAGACGCGCCACAAGATGCCGGCGATGGTCAACCTGCAGCAGTACTACGTCGAGCAGTCGCTGGTCGACGCCTGCGAGGCGCATCCGAACATCGACATCGGCTGGAAGCACAAGCTGGTGGCGCTGCAGCAGCACGCCGACCATGCGCGGTTGACGGTCGAGACGCCGGACGGCCGCTACGAGCTGAAGGCCGACTGGGTGGTGGCCTGCGACGGCGCCAACAGCGACACGCGCAAGATGGTGGGCGCGCAGTTCACCGGCCAGTTCTTCGAGGACCGCTTCCTCATCGCCGACATCGTGCTGAAGCCCGGCGCGCTGGCCAAGGCGAGCAACGCGCGCGGCCTGGGCACCGTGCCCGAGCGCTGGTTCTGGTTCGACCCGCCCTTCCACCGCGGCCAGAGCGTGCTGCTGCACAAGCAGTGCGACGACGTCTGGCGCATCGACTTCCAGCTCGGCCGCGACGCCGACTCCGAAGCCGAGAAGCAGCCCGAGCGCGTGATTCCGCGCATCGAAGCCATGCTCGGGCCGGACCTGCCCTTCGAGCTGGAATGGGTGTCGGTGTACCAGTTCGCCTGCCGGCGCATCGACGACTTCCGCTGCGGCCGCGTGATCTTCGCCGGCGACGCCGCGCACCAGGTCTCGCCCTTCGGCGCGCGCGGCGCCAACACCGGCGTGCAGGATGCCGACAACCTGGCCTGGAAGCTCGGGCTGGTGATCGGCGGCAAGGCGCCCGAGGCGCTGCTCGACAGCTACCAGGAAGAACGTGCCTTTGCCGCCGACGACAACCTGCTGAACTCGACGCGTGCCACCGACTTCATCTCGCCGAAGAGCCGCGTCAGCCTGCGCTTTCGCAACGCGGTGCTGCAGCTGGCGGCCAGCGAGGAATTCGCGCGCCCGCTGATCAACAGCGGCCGGCTGTCGACGCCGACGCCTTACCTGCATTCGTCGCTGAACACGCCGGACGAGGAGCCTTTCGCCGGGCTGATGAAACCGGGCACCAACTGCGTCGACGCGCCGCTGCGCCAAGGCGGGCAGGACGCCTGGCTGCTGGACGTGCTGAACCGGCTGCACGGTCCGGCCGGCGGCTTCACGCTGCTGGCCTTCGGCGCGCGGCCGGCGCTGGAGACGGTGGCCGACGCCGGCGTCAACGCGCGCGTGCTCAACGTCGGCGGCGATGTCGAGGACCACGAGGGCCTGCTGGCGCAGCGCTACGACGCCAAGCCCGGCAGCGTCTACCTGATCCGACCCGACCAGCACGTGGCCGCGCGCTGGCGCCGCTTCGACGCGGCCAAGATCCGCGCGGCCCTGCGGCGCGCGACCGCTCAGCATTGAAGGAGGGCGCCATGCCGCTGAACCGACAACCGAACATCGCCGACGCCGACGCCTTCTACTACGAGCTGATCGAGAGCCAGCGCGGCCTCAGCGACGAGCAGGCCGAGATGCTCGCCACCAAGCTGGTACTGATCCTGGCCAACCACGTCGGCGACCGCGAGGTGCTGAGCGAGGCCATCGCGCTGGCGCGCGACAACACGCTGGCGCACGCGGCCTGACCGTGGATACCGTGGATACGAACAGCGCCGACCGCCGGGCGGCGCTCGACCTGCACTTCAAGGCCTGACCGACATGCTCGATGCCACACACGACGCTGCGCTGCGCAGCTGGGTCGAATCGGCGAATGCGCCCGACAGCGACTTCCCGGTGCAGAACCTGCCCTATGGGGCCTTCCGCCGCAAAGGCAGCGACGAGCCGCTGCGCATCGGCGTGGCCATCGGCGACCAGATCCTCGACCTGAAACTGGCGCGCGCCCAATGTCCCTGGGGGCCGGGCATCGACGAACTGCTGGCGCCGCTGGCCGACGGCGATCTGAAGCCGCTGATGGCCGCGCCCGCCGCCACGCGGCGCAAGCTGCGCAGCGCGCTGTCGATGGCGCTGGCCGAGGGCAGCGACCAGGGGCCGTTCCTCGAGCTGTGCCTGCTGCCGCAGTCGCGCGCCGAGATGGCGCTGCCCTGCGCGATCGGCGACTACACCGACTTCTACGCCGGCATCCACCACGCCACCGCGGTGGGCAAGCTGTTCCGCCCCGACCACCCGCTGCTGCCCAACTACAAGTGGGTGCCGATCGGCTACCACGGCCGCGCCTCGAGCATCGCCGTCAGCCCGCAGAGTTTCGTGCGGCCGCGCGGCCAGTCGCTGGCGGCCGGTGCTGGCGCGCCGAGCTTCGGCCCCTGCCGGCGCCTGGACTACGAGCTGGAGCTGGGCGTGTTCGTCGGCGCCGGCAACGCCCTGGGCCAGCCGATGGACATGGCGCAGGCCGAAGCGGACTGGTTCGGCATGGTGCTGCTCAACGACTGGTCGGCGCGCGACTTCCAGGCCTGGGAGTACCAGCCGCTGGGGCCCTTCCTGGCCAAGAACTTCGCGACCACGATCTCGCCGTGGGTGGTCACGCGCGAGGCGCTGGAGCCGTTTCGCGCGCCCTTCGCGCGGCCCAAGGGCGACCCGCAGCCGCTGCCCTACCTGGATTCGCCGACCAACCGCGAGCGCGGCCAAATCGACATCGCACTGCAGGTGCTGATCCAGACCGCGGCGATGCGCGAGCAGGGCGCGGCGCCGGCCGAACTGAGCCGCTCGAACTTCCGCGATGCCTACTGGAGCGTGGCGCAGATGCTGGCGCACCACAGCAGCGGCGGCTGCAACCTGCAGACCGGCGACCTGCTCGGCACCGGCACCCAGTCGGGCCCCGAGCCGGGGCAGGGCGGATCGCTGCTCGAGCTGTCGCTGGGCGGCAAACAGCCGCTGACGCTGCCCGGCGGCGAGACGCGCAGCTTCCTGCAGGACGGCGACCGGCTGATCCTGCGCGCCCATTGCGAGCGCGCCGGCGCGCGCCGCATCGGCTTCGGCGAGTGCAGCGGCACGGTGCTGCCGGCGCTGGCCGGTCGAGCGTGATCGGGCGGCCGGGGCGGAGGCCCGGGCCTGCCGATGCCGGCCCGATGCCGGCCTTGCAGCGCGGCAAAACGTCCCCAGGTGCTGGTCATGAGCACCACCTCGCCCACCACCCGTTCCCCCGCCCGCTTTGCCGTGGCGGTGATGTTGGCCCAATTGCTGGAGCGGCTGGACCGCAGCACCGTGCCTGTCGGCGCCGAGCAGTACCGTTCCGTCGTGCGCCACCTGAGCGCGGAGTTCGACGCGCTGCAGTCCGAGGCGGACTTCAGCCGGCTGCTCGATGCCTTCCCGTCGGCCGCCGAGTTGTACGAAAACCTGAACTACCGGCACGCCGGCTTGTGCCGCTCGCCGCTGGACCTGGCGCTGGATGCCGAAGTGCGCGCACGCAAGGCCATTGCCGGGGCGATGCGCCGGCCCGACGCCGCCGCCAAGTGAAACACGGCCGTCAGTCGATGACGGCCACGCACTCGATCTCGAGCATCAGGTCCTCGTGCACCAGCGCGGGCGTGCCGACCAGCGTGCTCGCCGGCTGGTGGCCGCCGAAATGCCGCTGGCGGATTGCGCGCAGCGTCTTCACCTTGTCGCTGGTCAGGTCGCGCACGTAGGCGTTCATCTTCACGATGTGATGGAACTGCGCGCCGCCGGCGGCCAGCGCCAGGCCGAGGTTGCGCAGCACCTGCTCGGCCTGCTCGGCGAAGCTGCTGCCGACGACGCGGCCGGCGGCATCCGTGGCCACCTGGCCCGACACGTACAGCGTGCGCGAGCCGCCGCTGACGGCGGCGACGTGCGCACAGCTGCCCTGGCTCAACTCCGCGGGGTTGATGTATTCGACCGGCATGAGGCGCTCCTTCGATGCTGAGGTTGCCGATCTTCGGTCATTGCCGCGCCGCCCGGAACGGCCGCCAAAGTGCGCTACCGTTCGCTCCATGACGCCGGCTCTTCCGGCCCCGAGGAGCGCCCATGAGCCATCGCAACCGCCCGCCCTTCCGCGCCGACCATGTGGGCAGCTTCCTGCGCCCGAAGTACCTGCTCGACGCGCGCGCGCAGTTCTTCGACAAGAAGGAGATCAGCGCCGAGCAGCTGCGCGCGGTCGAGGACAAGGCCATCACCGAAATCGTCCAGTTCCAGCAGGACGTGGGGCTGCAGAGCATCACCGACGGCGAGTTCCGCCGCACCTACTTCCACATCGACTTCCTCGAACAGCTGGGCGGCGTCAAGACCGACATCCCGGTGACCATCAGGAAGCCGGATGGCTCGGAAGAGCTGGCGCCGCCGGTGATCCGCGTCATCGACAAGGTGCGCCATGCGAAGAACATCCAGCTCGCCGACTTCGAATACCTGAAGAGCCGGGTCGAGTCATCGGCAGTGAAGGGCCTGACGCCCAAGGTGACGATCCCCAGCCCGACGATGCTGCACTTCCGCGGCGGGCGTGCCGGCATCAGCAAGGAGGCCTATCCCGAGCTGGAGCCCGCCTTCTACGACGACGTCGCGCGCGCCTACGGCGGCGAGCTGCAAAGCCTGTACGACGCCGGCTGCCGCTACGTGCAGATGGACGACACCAACCTCGCCTACCTGTGCGACCAGAAGATGCGCGAGGCCGCGCGCCAGCGCGGCGACGACCCGAACGAGCTGCCGCACCGCTACGCGAAGTTCATCAACAAGGTGGTGGCGCTCAAGCCCGCCGGCATGACGCTGGCGATGCACCTGTGCCGCGGCAACTTCAAGAGCACGCACGCCGCGGCCGGCAACTACGAGCCGGTGGCCGAGGCGCTGCTGGCCGAGATGAACCTGGACGCCTTCTTCCTCGAATACGACGACGAGCGCTCCGGCGGCTTCCGTCCGCTGCGCTACCTGCCCCAGGGCAAGATCGTCGTGCTCGGCCTGGTGACTACCAAGTTCGGCCAGCTGGAGAACAAGGACGAGCTGAAGCGCCGCATCGACGAGGCCACGAAATACGCGCCGCTGGAGCAGTTGTGCCTGAGCCCGCAATGCGGCTTTTCCAGCACCGTGCACGGCAACAACATCGCCGTCGAGGACCAGCGCCGCAAGCTCGCGCTGGTGGTCGAGACGGCGCGCGAAGTCTGGGGCTGAAGCCCGGCCACGAAGGAGACGAACGATGAATCACGACCTGGTTCTCGCCGCGACGCAGGGCGCGGTGCGCACTTTGACGCTCAACCGCCCGGCGGCGCTGAACAGCTTCACCGGCGCGATGCATGCGCAGTTGCTGGCGGCGCTGAACGCCGCGGCCGGCGATGCCGCGGTGCGCGCGCTGGTCATCACCGGTGCCGGGCGCGGTTTCTGTGCCGGTCAGGATTTGAACGATCCCGAGATGAGTGCGCCCGACGGCGCGCCGCCGGACATCGGCGCGGTCATCGAACGCCACTACACGCCGCTGGCGCTGCGCATCCGCTCGATGCCGGTGCCGGTAGTGGCGGCGGTCAACGGCGTGGCCGCCGGTGCCGGTGCCAACTTCGCGCTCGGTTGCGACATGGTGGTCGCGGCGCGCAGCGCCAGCTTCATCCAGGCCTTCTCGAAGATCGGATTGATTCCCGACTGCGGCGGCACCTGGCTGCTGCCGCGGCTGCTGGGCCGCGCCCGCGCGCTGGGGCTGGCGCTGACCGGCGACAAGCTGTCGGCCGAAGAGGCGCAGCGCATCGGCCTGATCTGGCAGTGCGTGGACGACGCCGCGCTGGTCGACAGCGCGCAGGCGCTGGCCGCCCGGCTGGCGGCGCTGCCGGTCAAGGCACTGGCCGATACGCGCCTGGCGCTGGACAGCGCGTCGATGCTCGACTATGCGCAGGCGCTGGCGCTCGAGGCGCGCCTGCAGCGCGAGCTCGGCCGCGCGCACGACTTCGCCGAAGGCGTGGCGGCCTTCCGCGACAAGCGCGCCGCGCAGTTCAGCGACCGCTGACGGGCATGACGGCCGCGGGCGCCTATCCTTATCGCTTCTCGCGCTGCCCGAAGTGCGGCCACCGGCCGCTGCCCGAAGATCAGTCCTTGCCCGCGGCCTGTCCGGCCTGCGGCGTGATTCTGGCCAAGGTGGCGCCGCGGGCGGCGCCGCCGACGCAGCCGAGGATCCCGCGCTCCCGCCCAGTGCCGGCGCCGGTGGCGGCCGAAGACGCGCCGCGCCTCGCCGCGCGGCTGCTGCAGGTGCCCGAGCGGGTCGATGCCTGGCAGTGGCGGCTGCGCGCCCTGCTGCTGGCAGGCTTTGCGCTGTGGGGCTGGGTGCTGGCCGCGCAGGACTACCGCAGCGGCGAGATCGGCCGCAGCTTCCTGCACGGGCCGCTGCTGATCTTCCACGAAGCCGGCCATGTGATCTTCCGCCTCTTCGGCGAGTGGGCCGGCGTGCTCGGCGGCACGCTGGCGCAACTGCTGCTGCCCGCGGTGATCGCGGCCGCCTTCCTGTGGAAGAACCACGACCCCTTCGGCGCGGCGCTGGGGCTGTGGCTGCTGGGCGTGTCGCTGCTCGACGTGGCGCCCTACATGTACGACGCGCTGCAGCCGCAGCTCACGCTGCTGAACGGCAGCGTGGGCGAGGCCGGCGGCCACGACTGGATCTACCTGTTCGAGTCGATGGGCCTGCGCCCGCGCGCGCAGTTCGCCGGCGCGGCCACGCACCTGCTCGGCGTGCTGGTGCTTTGCTTGTCGCTGGGCTGGGCGGCGTGGCTGCTGGTGCTGCAGCGCCGCCGCATCGGCGGCCAAACGTTGCGCGAGGGCTGAACCATGCGCTGGTGGTGGCTGTGCCTGTGCTTGATCGTCGGCGGCGCGCCGGCCGCGGAGCCGCCGCCGTGGTTCGACGCCGGCCGGCCCGGCGCGCAGGCACAGCAGGCGGTCGAACTGCTGGCCGATGCCGCCTCGCACGGGCTGGACCCGCGCGACTACGGCAGCGCCGCGCTGCAGCAGGCGCTGGCGCGGGCGCAGCCGGGCCTGCCGCCGCAGGCCGCTGCGCAGCTCGAGCAGGTGCTGCGGCTGGCGCTGCAGCGCTATCTGCGCGATCTGCACCAGGGCCGCGTCGATCCGCGCCGCATCCACCACGACTTCAACGCCGCACGCCGCCCGCCCTTCGACGCCGCGCTGCTGCTGCGCAGCCTGCCGCCCGAGGCCGCCGTGCGCGCCGCCGTGCCGCAGCTGCCGCTGTACGAGCAGTTGCGCGAGCAGCTGGCGCGTTACCGGGCGCTGGCCGGCGCCGATGTCGACCCCTGGCGCCGGCCTCTGCCGCCGCTGCCGGCCGCCGGGCGCGGCGCGCCCAAGCTGGCGCCAGGTCAGGGGCAGGGGCAGGGGCAGGGGCAGGGGCAGGGGCAGGAATGGCCCGGCCTGCCATTGCTGGCCGATCGGCTGGCGGCGCTGGGCGACCTGCAGCCCACGGTGCCGCGGCCGCCGCGCTACGAGGGCGCGCTGGTCGATGCCGTCAGGAGCTTCCAGCAGCGCCACGCGCTGGATGCCGACGGTGTGGTCGGCGCGGCCACGCTGGCGCGGCTGCAGGTGGCGCCGGCGGCGCGCGTGCGCCAGATCGAGCTGATGCTCGAGAGGCTGCGCTGGACGCCGCTGCTGCAGGGGCCGCGCATGGTGGTCATCAACATTCCCGAGTTCGTGCTGCGCGCCTACGAGGTGCACGACGGACGCATCCGCGTGCAGCGCGAGATGCGCGTCATCGTCGGCAAGGCCTACAGCACGCGCACGCCGCTGTTCGACGAGGACATGCGCAGCATCGAGTTCAGCCCCTACTGGAACGTGCCGCCGTCGATCGCGCGCCGCGAGACCGTGCCGCGGCTGCGCCGCGACCCGGGCTACTTCGAACGCGAGGGCTTCGAGTTCGTGGCCGGCGACGGCCGCGTGCAGACCACGCTGACGCCGCGGGCGCTGGATGCGGTGCTGGCCGGGCAGTGGCGCATCCGCCAGCGGCCGGGCGCGCGCAACGCGCTCGGCGACATCAAGTTCGTCTTCCCCAACAGCGACAACATCTACCTGCACCACACGCCGTCGACGCAGTTGTTCGAGCGCGCGCGGCGCGACTTCAGCCACGGCTGCATCCGTGTCGAGCAGCCGGTCGCGCTGGCGAGCTTCGTGCTGCAGGACATGCCGCAGTGGACCGAGGCGCGCATCCGCGAGGCCATGAGCGCCGGCCGCTCGAGCACGCTGCGCCTGGACCCGCCGCTGCCGGTGCTGATCACCTACGGCACGGTGCTGGTCAAGGGCGGCAGGGTGTTCTTTTTCGACGACATCTACGGGCTCGACCGCGTGCTCGACGATGCGCTGCGTCAGCGGCCGCGCCCGCCGCCGATAATCGCCGGATGAAGACGCACCCGTTTGCCCGCCGCCGCCTGCTGCGCCAGGGCGCAGGCCTGGCTGCCGCCACCGCGCTGCCGCTGCTGGCCCTGCCGGCGCGCGCCTCTGTGCCGGCTGCGCGCGCCCTGGCCATGGCGCACACGCACACGCGCGAGCGCATCGAACTGGTCTACGCCGTCGCGCAGGACTACCTGCCCGAGGCGCTGGGTACGCTGAACCACTTCCTGCGCGACCACTACAGCGGCGAAGTCGGCCGCATGGACCCGCCCTTGTTCGACGTGCTGCACGGCCTGCGCCAGTTGCTGGGGCACAGCGGGCCCTTCGAGATCATCTCCGGCTACCGCTGCCCGGCCACCAACGAGAAGCTGCGCGCCAGGGGCGGCGGCGGCGTGGCCAAGAAGAGCCTGCACATGGAAGGCCGTGCCGTCGACATCCGCCTGCCCGGCGTGCCGCTGGACGAGCTGCGCGACGCGGCCATCTCGCTGCGCGCCGGCGGCGTCGGCTACTACGCCGAGAGCCGCTTCGTGCACGTCGATACCGGGCGCGTGCGCAGCTGGTAGGCGCGTGCAAGCGCCGCGCCGGGACGACTCTGCGCGATCCGCGAGATGGGCGTCGTGCCGCCACCCGGTGCGGGGACGGGGCATGAACCCGGCACGCCGCTGCCGCGAGCGGCGGCGCAGCGCGGCAACGAACGGCAGCCGGTGAAGCAGGCTGCCGCGCCGATCGGCTGGCGGGCATCGTTGCGGCATCGTTGCGGCGCGCTGCGCGGCGATCTGGCGGGCGGCGTCACGGCCGCGCTGGTGCTGCCGGCGGTCGAGGGCAGCTACGGCCTGGTGGCCTTTGCGGCGCTGGGGCCGGACCTGGTGCCGCTCGGCTTTCTGCTGGGCGCGTTGACGGCGGCTGCAGGCACCTTGGTGACGCTGCTGGCCGGCGGACGCGGGCCGCTGCTCAGCGGCTGCAGCGCCGCGCTGGCACTACTGACCGCTTCGCTGATCGGCTGGCTGATCGCCGATGCGCGCTTCACTGGCGCCGACGGCCGGCCGCTGCTGCCGCTGCTGCTGTCCTTCGTCGGGCTGGGCCTGGTGCTGGCCGGCGTGCTGCAAGTCGCTGCTGCGCGCCTGCGCTTGGGCGCCCTGGTGCGCTACATCCCGTACCCGGTGTACGCGGGCTACATGATCGGCGTGGCGCTGCTGATGGTCATCGCCATGCTGCCGCACCTGGCCGGCCTGCCGCCCGGCGCCGCGCTGTCCAGCGTCGTGCACGAGCCGCAGCGGCTGCAGTGGCTGGCGCCGGTGGTCGCGGCGGTGGCGCTGTGGTTCTCGCTGAAGCCGCGCGCCGGTACCGGGCGGCTGCCGGCCTACCTGAGCGGGCTGCTGGCAGCGGCGCTGCTGCATCACGCGCTGGCGCGCACGCCGCTGGCCGGTGAACTGGGGCCGCTGTTCGAAGCGCCGGCTTTTGCGTGGCCGCGCGCCGACACGCTGGCGCCGGTGCTGCAGCATCTGGGCGACGGACTGCTGGCCGACAAGATCGGCGTCGTGCTGCTGTTCGCGGCGGCGGTGGCGCTGATGTCCACGCTGCAGAGCACGCTGTCGGCGAGCGTCGTCGACGAGCTGACGCATGCGCGGCGCGATGGCGACCGCGAACTGCAGGCGCAGGGCGTGGCGAACATCGTGCTCGGCGCGATCGGTGCGCTGCCCAGCGCCGGCGCCACCGCGCGCAGCAAGGTCAGCCTCGACGCAGGCGCGTGCAGCAGCGCCTCGCGCGCGGTTTTCGCGGTGGCGCTGCTGCTGGTGTTGATCTTCGGGCTGCGCTTCATGCACCTGCTGCCGCTGGCGGCGATCGCCGGCGTGTTCGTCGCGCTGGCGGCGTCGATGGTCGATGCCTGGTCGCGCGGCGCGGTGCGGGTCGTGCTGCGCCGTATCCGGCAGCGCGGGCCGGCCGGGCGCATCCCGCCGGCGCTGCTGCAGAGCTGCGCGGTGATGCTGCTGGTGGCCGGCGTCACGGTGTTCGTGTCGCTGGCGCTGGCGGTGTTCCTCGGCGTGCTGGTGGCCATGGTGCTGTTCATCCGCAGCAACTGCCGGCCGCCGATACGGCGCGTCGCGCATGCGGACCGGCGGCGTTCGCGCAAGATCCGCCCGGCGCAGCAGGCGGCGCTGCTGACGCAGCACGGCGCGCGCATCGCGCTGGTCGAGTTCGACGGCGCGCTGTTCTTCGGCACAGCGCAGGAGGCGGACGCGGCCATCGAGGCGCTGGCGCGCGGCGCGGACACCATCGTGCTGGACTTCGAGCGCGTGAGCGAGGTCGACGCCAGCGCCGCACGCATGCTGCTGCGCGCGGCCGACGCGCTGGCCGGCGCGGGCAAGCGGCTGCTGCTGTCGGGCCTGGCGCTGGACGATTTGCGCGCGCGCAGCATCCAGGACATGGACGTGCACGCGCGGCTGGCGCATGCGCAGATCTTCGCCGACGCCGACCGCGCGCTGGAATTCGCCGAGGACCGGCTGCTCGACACGCTGGCGCCGGCCGCGGCGGCGCACGCACCGCTGCCGCTGGCGCACACGCTGCTCGGCAGCGGCCTGGGCGCGCAGGAACTGGCCGTGCTGGCCGGGCTGCTGGTCGAGCGCCGTTTCGCACGAGGCGACCTCATCTTCAGGCGCGGCGACCCCGGCGATGTGCTGTACGTGCTGCTGCAGGGGCAGGTCGGCATCTGGCTGCATGCGCCCGCTGCGGATGCCGATGCGGCGGCGCGGGCACGCAGCCGGCGGCTGGTGTCCTACGCGCCGGGCGTGGTGTTCGGCGAAATGGGCCTGATGCACGGCCAGCCGCGTTCGGCCGATGCGGTGGCCGAAGAGGCGACGGTGGTGCTGGAGCTGGCGCGCGCTGCCTACGACGCGCTGGCGCGCGACCATGCGGTGCTGTTGGGCAAGCTGCTGCTGGGCATCAACGGCCTGCTGGGCGCGCGCGTGCGCGCGCTGACCGGCGAGCTGGAAGCGGCGCTGGCGGCGCCCTGAAGAGCCTGTGCTCTGACGCCGGGACAGGGCGCGGCCGCGTGCGCCAGCCGCCCGAATCCACGATGCGCGCGGGTGCGGGTCCGGGGCGATCAGTCCGGAGCAGGAAGGTCAGCGTGCCGCTCGCGGCCACGACCAGGGACGGTCGTGGCTCTCGCAGCCGATCAAACGTCCGCAGGGACGTTTCATCGCGCGGCTCGATCCTTGGCGTTCTGCGCCTCGATGCGCTCGCGCGCCACGCGCCAATCGTCGTCGCTCCAGCTGCGCAGCTCGTAGAAGTTGCCGCCGGTGGCCAGCGCGCTGCCGCCGTCCATCATGATGCTCTGGCCGGTGAGCCAGTCGCACTGGCCCGGCGCCATCAGGAAGGCGGCCAGGTTCTGCAGCTCGCTCATCAGCCCGGGGCGCGCCATCGGGTTGCGCTCGATGCTGCGCTGCCCTGGCTTCTCGCCCGGGTTCAGGCGCTTGCTCATGCCCTCGGTGGGGATCTCGCCGGGGCCGACGGTGTTCAGCCGGATGCCGTACCTGGCCCACTCCACCGCCAGCGACTTGCTCATGATGTCGATGCCGGCCTTGCTCATCGCCGACGGCACCACGTAGGGGCTGCCGTTGTCGACCCAGGTGGTGACGATGCTCATCACGCTGCGGTACGGCATGCCGGGCTGCCACTGGCCGGCCTTGGCCTGCGCCACCCAGCGCTTGCCGATGGCCTGCGTGACGTAGAAGCTGCCGTGGAAGACGATGCCGGCGACGGCGTCGAAGCCGCGCGGGCTCAAGGCCTCGGTCGGCGAGATGAAGTTGCCGGCGGCGTTGTTCACCAACCCGCTCAGGCCGGCCTGTTGTCCGTCCGCGAACAGCGCCTCGACCATTTCCTCCACCGCCGCGGCGACGCGGATGTCGACGCCGAAGGTGTCGATGCGCGAGCCCGGAAACTTGGCGCGCCAGGCCTCGGCGGTGGCGTCGCACACCGCCTTGCGCCGGCCGCAGATGGCGATGTCGGCACCGAGTTGCAGGAAGCGTTCGGCCATCGCCTGGCCCAGGCCGGTGCCGCCGCCGGTGACCAGGATGCGCTGGCCCTTCATCAAGTCCTTGCTGAACATGCGTAGTCTCCACATTGGCGTCGCGGGCCACTGTAGCCGATGGTCGGCTGGTGCGGCGCAGCATCCGCAGGGCTCGCGGCCACATCAAAATGCGCACGGAGACGACCGGAGTCGAAGATGAAATCAATCGCGCACGCACTCGTTGGGGTGCTGCTGGCGTTGCTGGCGGGTGCCCCGCGCGCATGGGCCGGTGGCGCGCCCGGCGACGAGCCGCCGCGACTGCCCTGCGAGGGCGCGCCGCTGCCGGCCTATGCCGAGCCCGGGCAGCCGCCGGCCGTGCAGGTCTGGCGTCACAGGGCGGCGCACGATTGGGTGCCGCCGGCCTGCAGCGGCTGGACCGGCAAGGGCTTCGAGATCGTGGTTGCGGTGTCCGGCAGCTTCAAGCACGAAGGCGAGATCGACGAGTTGCTGAACCGCATCGGCGCAATTTCGGCCAGGACGAAGGTGCACTACTGGTCGACCACCGAGAAGACGTGGATCCTGGGGATCACCGAAGCCTTCGCACTCAGCGGCCCTGACGTGGCGCTGCGCCGCGCCGATTTCAGCGCCGCGCAGTTCGCCAAGGGACAGACGCTGTACTGCGCGCTGAGCGACAACCGCTCGTCGGGCAAGACGGTCTACCGCGACCGCGTGCTGGCGCTCGACCGCGAGCAGCTGCACATCGCGCACGACAATTACGCGCCGATGAAGATGATGCTGCTGACGCTGTTCGAGCCCGGCGGCCTGCAAACCACCTACTTCATCGCACGGCGCGCGCCCGGCGTGTGGAGCTTCTACAGCCTGACGCGCGCGCGCGTCGCGTCCAGCGTGCTGCCGCTGGGTCCGGAGGCGTCGTACATCAACCGCGCGGTGGCCTTTTTCCGGCTGGTGGCCGGCATTCCCTCCGACCAGGAACCACCGGCGGCGCGTTGATCCAGCGAATCTCGGCGGGTACCGGCTGATCAGCCCGCGGCATCGCGCCAGCTGCCGTGGAAGCCCGCGGGCACGCGGTGCGACAGATGCGCCAGCGCCAACGGGCCGCGCTGAAGGTTCAAGGCGTCGAATACCGCCAGGTCGCTGCACTGCGTCTCGCCGCGGAAGACCACGCTGAGCACGAAGCCGTCGCCTTCGGCGGCATCGGCGCGGCGCGGCACGAACACCGGTTCGCCGCAGCGGTCGCCGGGTGCCGGCATCCAGGTGCTGACCGCGCCGCTGGCATGGTCGATGTGCGCCAGGCCGTCGCGTGCGCTGGGGCCGTTTTGCGCGCCGGTGGTCAGCCCGGCCTGGAACCAGCCGTGGCGATAAGGCAGTGCGGTGCAGCGCTCGTCCAGGCGCGGGAATTCGCCGGGGTGTTCGTCCAGCGGCGTTTCGCTGAAAGAGTCGCTGCGGCCCGCCGGGTCGAAGATCCAGCGCACCAGGGTTGCCAGCGGCGGTTCGCCCGTCGCGGGGCGCCCGTCCGGCGCCGGGAACAGCGGTGCCGCCGGGTACTTCATCATGTCGCACACCACCTTGCCGTCGGCCGCGTCGAAGGCGTTCATCGGGTGGAACACGTAGCAGGCGCCGGCGCGGAACCAGCGCACCTGGTCGACCGAGCCGCGGCGCGGCACCAGCGCCACGTGCGTGCCCTTGTCCGGCTCCCAGGCATAGGGCGGCAGGCCCTTCATCGCGCGCTCCATCGAGCCGGTGAGCGGGAAGATCGGCAGGATCACCCAGTCGCGCGTGACCACGAAGTCGTGCACCATGCTCGGGTACGGTGCCTGGAACCACTGCGAGCGCAGCAGCGCGCCTTCACGGTCGACCACGTGCAGCGACAGGTCGGGCGTGAAGCGGCCCTTCGCGGCATAGCCGAAGAACAGCATCTCGCCGTTGGCGGCGTCGATCTTCGGATGCGCGGTCATCGGGCCGACCAGCTTGCCGCCGAAGTCGTGGCTGCCCTTCGGCGCGAGCGTCACCGGGTCGACCTCGAAGGGCGCGTGCGCCTCCTCCAAGGCCAGCAAGCGCCCGCCGTGCCAGACCACGTGGGTGTTGGCCAGCGTCGAGTCCAGCTGCACGATGCGCGGATCGGAGAAGCGCGGGTTGGCGAAGGCGCCGGACAGGCCTTCGCCCTCGGCATGCTCCAGCTCCCACTTCGGCGTGCGCACCCAGCGGTTGCGGTACGACACGCGGCCATCCTGCAGATGAAAGGCATGCAGCATGCCGTCGCCGGAGAACCAGTGGTAGGGCCCGCGCGGCGCGAACTGCGGGTTCGGGCCGTTGCGGTACAGCCAGCCGTTCAGGGCCGAAGGCAATTCGCCGCTGACCGGCAGGTTCGGCGCCTCGCATTCCATGTGCAGCGGCGCGTAGTAGCCGCGCAGGAAGGGGTCGTCGGTGGGGAAGGGCTTGGACATCGGGCGTCTCCTCGAGATCTGCAACCGCGCGAGGCATCTTCGCACGGCGGCGCCGCTGAAGAGCCGCGAGGCGCGCGCCGATCCGCACGGCGAGCCGCAGCGATGAGCCCCAAGCTGCGCAGCCTGTGCGGCTGCTTGTTCCTGGCCGGTGCGGCGCTGGACCTGGGTGCCTTGCGCGTCCTGACGGGCCTGCCGCCGCGCCGCTATTTGGTCAGGATCAGCTTGCCCAGCGAGGTCAGGCGCAGGCGGTACAGCGCGCCGCGATGTTCGATGTGCAGCTCGGGCGCCCCGCCGAGCAGCGTCTCGCTGCGCACAGCGCGCACCGCTGAGCGCTGCTGCGGCGTTGCCGCGGCGTCGGCCGGCAGCGCGACGGGGGTGCGAGAGGGATGCGGCGCCATGGCGGTGCGAAATGGTGGGTTTCTCAATGTAATGTAAATGCGAAGCATTTGCAATATGAAGACACCGTATCCCCGTTGCGACCTTGCGGCGCGCCGCACAATAGCCGGCTTCATAACTCGATGGAGCGGCAATGAAAGGCGATGCCAAGGTGCTGGAGTATCTGAACGGCCAGCTGAAGAACGAATTGACGGCGATCAACCAGTACTTCCTGCACTACCGGTTGCTGAAGCACTGGGGCTACTCGCGCATGGCCAAGCACGAGCACGACGAGTCGATCGAGGAGATGAAGCACGCCGACAAGCTGATGGACCGCATCCTGATGCTCGACGGCCTGCCGAACCTGCAGGACCTGGGCAAGCTGCTGATCGGCGAGAGTCCAGTGGAGATCCTGCAATGCGACCTGAAAATCGAGGTTGGCTCGCAGGCGCTGCTGAAGGACGCCATCGCGCACTGCGAGTCGGTGCGCGACTACGTGTCGCGCCAACTGCTCGACGAGATCCTCGACGACACCGAGGACCACATCGACCACCTGGAGACGCAGATCGGTCTGGTGGCCCAGGTCGGCGAGCAGAACTGGCTGCAGTCGCAGATGGGCGAGGCGTCTTGAGTCAGTCCGCTTTCACCCCGCCGGCCACTCGGGCAATGTATTGAGAAATATTCCCATTGTCATTAGACTGCGGGGCAAGTCGAGCCCGAGCTTGTCCCGCACCATGATCGTCTGCCTCTGCCACCGCGTGAGCGACCGCGACATCCGCATGGAGGTGGCGTCGGGCACGCGCTGTTTCGAGCTGCTGCAGGACGACACGCGGGTCGCGTCGTCGTGCGGCAGTTGCCACGACTGCGCGCGCGAGGTCTTCGACCGTGCCTGCGCCGGCCACGGTGCCGGCGAGGTTCATGCCGCCGCCCGTGCCGAGGCGGCGCTGGTGGCGGCGTCCCCGGTCTACTAGATCCTGCTGGACCCGGCGCCGAGGTTTTCAGCCGCGGCGTCGCGGCATCCAGTGCACTTTCTGTACGGATGGCGGCTTGGCCGCCGTGGCCGGGCCATCACAGCCGTGGCAGCCGCCGCAACTCGCGGAAGCCGTGGGCTGCCGCCCCAGCGCCCGCAGGATGTGGCGCTTGGCGGCCGCCGGAAGCAGCAGCCGCCACACCACATAGACGGCGCAGCCGGCGACGATCAACGCGGTGATCAGCCCCTGCGTCATGCGCCGCCCCCGAGCCACAGCGTGATGCGGTAGGTGGCGAAGGCCGCCACATAGGCCAGCACGAACAGGTAGGCGGCCATCAGCAGCGGCCAGCGCCAGGAGTTGGTCTCGCGCCTGGTCACCGCCAGCGTCGACAGGCACTGCGGGGCGAACACGAACCAGGCCAGCAGCGCATAGGCGGTGGCCAGCGACCAGTCGCGCGCGATGATCGGCTCCAGCGTCTCGGCCACCGCGTCGCCGGCCGCCGACAGCGAATACACCGTGCCCAGCGCGCCGACCACGACCTCGCGCGCCGCCATCCCGGGCACCAGCGCGATCGAGATCTGCCAGTTGAAGCCGATCGGCGCGAACACCTGCTGCAGCCCCGCGCCGATGCGCCCGGCGAAACTGTATTCGATGGCCGGGCCGGTGGCGCCTGCGGGCGGTGCCGGCCAGCTGCTCAGGAACCACAGCAGCACCGTCAGCGTGAAGATGATGCCGCCGACGCGGCGCAGGAAGATGCGCGCGCGCTCCCACAGGCCGAGCGCCAGGTTGCGCAGCTTCGGCGCGCGGTACGGCGGCAGCTCCAGCATCAGCGGCTGGTAGCGGCTCTTCATCCACACGCGCTTCAGCGCGTAGCCCACCGCCATCGCCGACAGCACGCCCGCCAGATACAGCGCGAACAGCGTCAGCCCGCGCAGGTTGAAGGGGCCCACGGCGCGGTCGGGCACGAAGGCGGCGATGAGCAGCGCGTACACCGGCAGCCGCGCCGAGCAGGTCATCAGCGGGGCAATCATGATCGTCGCCAGCCGGTCGCGCCAGTTGGCGATGGTGCGCGTGGCCATGATGCCGGGAATCGCGCAGGCGAAGCTCGACAGCAGCGGGATGAAGGCGCGGCCCGACAGACCGACGCGGCCCATCAGGTTGTCGAGCAGGAAGGCGGCGCGCGGCAGGTAGCCCGAGTCCTCGAGCAGCAGGAT